>Ga0065720_1004674_pt1 | contig 14515 bp, 13 predicted proteins | sample Thericmetagenome_FD_59107 | JGI IMG/M metagenome (GOLD analysis project Ga0065720, IMG submission 59107) | Thermophilic microbial communities from the Joint Bioenergy Institute, California, USA of rice/straw/compost enrichment - eDNA_2 v2... | ecosystem: Engineered > Solid waste > Grass >... | reverse complement strand
AACTCCGAACCGGCGGTGAAAGTCCGCGACCCGGCCGAAGCCATCGGCCGGTTGACCCGGTGGAACTCCGGGACCGACGGTGAAAGTCCGGATGGGAGGTAGCGCGCGCGGCGGGACGGGTGTCCCGCCGGTCTACTTGGGTGCGCGTCACGCGCGCCCGTTCCCTCCCCGGGGCCGCCACGGCACTTGCGAGACAGGCGAGTAGGAGGCCCCCGGTGATCGGTTCCCCATCTTCCCTCCGGTCGTGTTCCCCGCGCGCCCGGCGTTCCCCCGGCGCCCGGCGGGAGGGCTGACCGGATGTTCACCGGAATCGTTGAAGAGATCGGCGAGATCGTCCACGTCGAGCCCGCCGGAGACGCGGCGCGGCTCGCCGTACGGGGGGCCGTGGTGACCTCCGGCGCCCGGCACGGCGACTCGATCGCGGTCGACGGCGTCTGCCTCACCGTGGTCGGCCTCGACGGCGACGTGTTCACCGTGGACGCCGTCGCCGAGACGCTCTCCCGCAGCACGCTCGGCGACCGGAAGGCCGGCGACCGCGTCAACCTGGAGCGGGCGGTACGCGCCGACCAGCGCCTCGGCGGGCACATCGTGCAGGGGCACGTGGACGCCACCGCCGTGCTGCTCGGCCGCGAGCCGCAGGACCGGGGCGAGCGGGTGCGCTTCTCCCTGCCGCCGGCGCTCGCCCGCTACGTGGTGGAGAAGGGCTCGATCGCGGTGGACGGGGTGAGCCTCACCGTCGCCGCGGTCGACGCCGAGTCGTTCACCGTCGCGCTCATCCCGGCGACCCTCGAGCTCACCACGCTCGGCGCCCGGCGCCCGGGGGAGCGGGTGAACCTCGAGGCCGACGTGATCGCCAAGTACGTCGAGAAGCAGGTCGCCGCGTACGCGCGGGAGGCCGGGCGATGAGCCGCGCGGAGACCGGCGGCGAGGAGATCGTGCTCGACTCGATCGACCGGGCGATCGCCGACATCCGGGACGGCCGCCCGGTGGTCGTGGTCGACGACGAGAACCGGGAGAACGAGGGCGACATCATCTTCGCCGCCGCCAAGGCGACGCCCGAGCTGCTCGCGTTCACCATCCGCCACACCAGCGGGGTGATCTGCGTGCCCATGCTCGGCAAGGACCTCGACCGGCTCGGCCTGCCGCTCATGGTGCAGGACAACCGGGAGCGGCTGCGCACCGCGTACACGATCAGCGTGGACGCCCGCGACGGCGTCACCACCGGCATCTCGGCCGCCGACCGGGCGAGGACGATCCGCGCCCTCGCCGACTCGGCGACCGAGCCGTACGAGCTGGTCCGGCCCGGCCACGTCTTCCCGCTGCGCTACCGCGAGGGCGGCGTGCTCGTCCGGCCCGGCCACACCGAGGCCGCCGTCGACCTCGCCCGCCTCGCCGGGCTCACCCCGGCCGGGGTGCTCGCCGAGGTGGTGAACGACGACGGCACCATGGCCCGGCTGCCCGAGCTGCGGCGGTTCTGCGACGAGCACGACCTCGCGCTCATCTCGATCGAGCAGCTCATCGACTACCGCAAGCGGGCCGAGCGGCTGGTCACCCGGGCCGCCGAGACCCGCCTGCCCAACCGGTACGGCACGTGGCGGGCCTACGGGTACGTCAGCGAGCTCGACGGCGGCGAGCACGTGGCGCTCGTCTACGGCGACGACGTGGCCGACGCCGGCGCGGAGAACGTGCTCGTCCGGGTGCACTCGGAGTGCCTCACCGGCGACGTGCTCGGCTCGCTGCGCTGCGACTGCGGCGTCCAGCTCGACCACGCGATGCGGACGATCGCCGAGGAGGGCCGGGGCGTCGTCGTCTACCTGCGCGGCCACGAGGGCCGGGGCATCGGCCTCGCCGCCAAGCTGCGCGCCTACAGCCTGCAGGACAACGGCAGCGACACGGTGGACGCGAACGTCGAGCTCGGCCTGCCGGTGGACGCGCGGGAGTTCTCCAACGCCGGCCAGATCCTCGCCGACCTCGGCATCCGGTCGGTGCGGCTGCTCACCAACAACCCGGCGAAGGTGCGCGGCCTCGACGGCTACGGGGTGAAGGTGCTCGGCCGGGAGCCGATGCCGGTCGCGGCCAACCCGCACAACCTGCGCTATCTTGCCGCCAAGCGCGACCGGCTCGGCCACGACATCCCGGCCGGCCTGGCGGCGGAACCGGCGGGAACGCAGATCGACACGCGGGGAGCGGTGAACGTGGAGGACGGGCGGTGAGCGGCGTCGGCAGGCCCGAGATCGTGAAGGTGGACGCGAGCGGCCTGAGCCTGGGCATCGTGGGCGCGCGGTGGCACGAGAAGGTCACCGACCAGCTGGTGAACCGCGCCCTGGCGGCGGCCGCGGACTGCGGGGCGCGCCCGGTGACGGTGCGCGTGGCGGGCTCGCTGGAGATCCCCGTGGTCGCCCAGGCGCTCGCCCGCCGCTGCGACGCGGTGGTGGCGCTCGGCGTGGTGATCCGCGGCGAGACCGCGCACTTCGACTACGTGTGCGAGTCGGTGACGCAGGGCCTCACCCGGGTGGCGCTCGACGAGTCGACGCCGGTCGGCAACGGGGTGCTCACCTGCGACACGCTCGACCAGGCCCTCGACCGGGCGGGGCTGCCCGGCAGCCGCGAGGACAAGGGGTACGAGGCGACGGTGGCCGCGCTGGAGACCGCGCTGGTCCTGCGCGACCTGGCGCGGTGAGCCGGCCGCCGGGGAGCGCGGCGCCGCCGCTGCCGATCACCTGGGTGCCGCGCCGGTCCCGCGCCGTCGCCTACGCGGTGGCGGCGGTGCTCGTGGCCGGCGCGGTGGTGTTCGCCGTGCTGCTGCCCGCCCGGTTCCACCTGCCGGACCGGGTGGGCGTGGTCGTCTTCGCCTGCGGGCTCGCCTGGCTGCTGCACATGATCGGCCGCTGCCGGGTCGAGGCCGACGAGCGGGGCGTCACCCTGGTGAACCCGTTCCGGGTGCGCCGCTACGAGTGGGCGGAGCTGATCGACGTGTCGATGGAGGAGGGCGAGCCCTGGCCCCGGATCGACCTCGCCGACGGCTCCTCCGTCTCGGCGATGGGCATCCAGGGCTCGGAGAAGGCGCGCGCCCGCCAGGCGGTCGCCGAGCTCCGCGCCCTGATAAGGCGGTACGGCGAGGCGCAGGAACCCACCTCCTGAAACGTACCCTTGAGGGGTGGTGCGGCAGGATATGCAGATGTTTGAGTTTGACTCGCCCGAAATGTTGGCGAAGGTGCTTGAGAAGCACGGCTACCTGGCCGACGAGGGCCTGGCGACCGCCTGCTTCCTCGCACTGCGCATGGGCCGCCCCCTCTTCCTCGAGGGCGAGGCGGGCGTGGGGAAGACCGAGCTGGCGAAGACGATCGCGACCGTGCTCGGCGCGCCGCTCATCCGGCTGCAGTGCTACGAGGGCCTCGACGCCGCGCAGGCCCTGTACGACTGGGACTTCCCCCGCCAGCTCCTCCACCTCAAGGCGGCCGAGGCCGCCGGCGTGCACGACGCCGCGCGCCTGGAGGGCGAACTGTACGACCGCCGCTACCTGATCGCCCGGCCGCTGCTGCAGGCCCTGGAGACCTGGCCGAGCGTGCTGCTCGTGGACGAGGTGGACCGCGCGGACGACGAGTTCGAGGCGTTCCTGCTCGAGGTGCTGAGCGACTTCCAGATCTCCATCCCCGAGCTCGGCACGGTCCGCGCCGAGCGCCCGCCGGTCGTGGTGATCACCTCGAACCGCACCCGCGAGGTGCACGACGCGCTCAAGCGCCGGTGCCTCTACCACTGGCTGGAGCACCCGGACTTCGACCGCGAGGTGGCGATCCTGCGCAAGCGGCTGCCCGAGTGCGGCGAGACGCTCGCCGCCCAGGTCGCCCGCGCCGCCGGGCGGCTGCGCGAGGCCGACCTGGTCAAGCCCCCGGGCATCGCCGAGACCCTCGACTGGACCGAGGCCCTGCTCACCCTCGGCGCCCGGGACCTCGACCCCGGCCGCGCCGCCGCCACCCTCGGCGCGCTGCTGAAGTACCGGGAGGACCAGGAGACGGTGCTGCGCGACGGGCTGCTCGGCCATGCCTGAGCCGGCGCCGCCCGCCCCCGGCGGGCCCGGCTCCGGCGAGGGCGAGCCGCCGGTGGACGAGCGCCTGCTCAAGACGATCACCGGTTTCGCCCGGACGCTGCGCGCCGCCGGGGTCGCGGCCGACCGCGAGCGCACCCGCAACCTGGTCGAGGCGCTCGCCCGGCTCGACGTGACCCGCCCGTCGGACGTGTACTGGGCCGGCCGGTTCACGCTCTGCTCCGGCCCCGACGACCTGCCCCGCTACGACCGCTGCTTCGCCGCCTACTTCGGCGGGGAGCGCGCCGTGGCCGCGCCGCCCCGCGCCACCGTCACGGTCACCCGGCACCTGCTCACCCTCGGCGACGAGGGCGAGGGCGAGCAGACCGGCGGGGACGCGGTCCCGATGACCGCGAGCCGCGTCGAGGTGCTGCGGCACCGGGACGTGGCGCACCTCACCGCCGCCGAGCGCGACGAGGTCCACCGCATGCTCGCGCTGCTCCGGATCGGCCGGCAGCGGCGCCGGTCCCGCCGGTTCGCCCCGGCGCACCGCGGCCGCATCGACCCGCGCCGCACCGTGCGGGAGACGCTGCGGCGCGGCGGCGAGACCGCCCGGCTGCGGCGCCGCACCCACCGCACCCGCCCGCGCCGGGTGGTGCTGCTCATCGACGTGAGCGGCTCGATGGCCCCCTACGCGGACACGCTGCTGCGCTTCGCGCACGCGATGACGCGCGGCGAGCCCCGCGCCACCGAGGTGTTCAGCGTCGGCACCCGGCTCACCCGGATCACCGGCGAGCTGCGGCACCGCGACCCGGCCACGGCGATGCGCGAGGTGTCCGCCGCGATCCCCGACTGGAGCGGCGGCACCCGGCTCGGCGAGGAGCTGAAGGAGTTCCTCGCCTGCGGCACGTACGCCAGAGGCGCGATCGTCGTGATCGCCTCGGACGGCTGGGAGCGCGGCGACCCGAGCCTGCTCGGGTCGCAGATGGCCCGGCTGTCCCGCCTCGCCGCCCGGGTCGTCTGGGTGAACCCGCACAAGGGGAGCGCGGGCTACCAGCCGCTCACCGGCGGCATGCGGGCCGCCCTGCCGTACATCGACGACTTCGTCGCCGGGCACAGCCTCGCCGCCTTCGAGGAGCTCGCCGGGCTGCTCGCCGGGGCCCGCACGGGCGGGCCCCGGCGCATGCGATGAAGGTCACATATTGTTCTTTTGTGGACATCCACCGGAACCGACTCCCCGCGCGGGCGTCACGGTAGGGGATTGGAGGCGCCATGCGTGACGTGCTTTCGCAGATCATCCGCTGGTGGGAGGCGGGGGAGGCGTTCGGTCTCGCCACCGTGGTGAACACCTTCCGCAGCGCGCCGCGCCCGCCCGGCGCGTCGATGGCGGTGCACGACGGCGAGGCGGTGGGCAGCGTCTCCGGCGGCTGCGTCGAGGGGGCGGTGTACGAGCTCGCCGGCGAGGTGGTCGCCACCGGCGAGCCGGTGCTGCAGCGGTACGGGGTCTCCGACGACGACGCCTTCGCCGTGGGGCTCACCTGCGGCGGCATCATCGACATCTTCGTGGAGCGGGTCTCCCGCGAGACCTTCCCGCAGCTCGGCGAGATCGCCGGCTCGATCGACAAGCACGAGCCGGTCGCGGTCGCGACGGTCCTCGCCGGCCCGGGCAGGGTCGGCGCGCGCCGGGTGATCTGGCCGGACCGCTCGTCCGGGTCGCTGGGGAGCGAGCGGCTCGACCAGGCGGTCGACGACGACGCGCGCGGCATGCTCGCCCAGGGGTCCACCGGGGTCCGCCGGTACGGCGCGGCCGGCGAGCGCCGCCTCGACGAGCTCCAGGTGTTCGTGCAGTCCTTCGCCCCGCCGCCGCGCATGCTCGTCTTCGGCGCGATCGACTTCGCCGCCGCCGTGGCGCGGATCGGCAAGTTCCTCGGCTACCACGTCGTGGTCTGCGACGCGCGGCCGGTGTTCGCCACGCCCAAGCGGTTCCCGGAGGCCGACGAGGTGATCGTGAAGTGGCCGCACGACTACCTCGTCGAGACCCACGTGGACGAGCGCACCGCGATCTGCGTGCTCACCCACGACCCCAAGTTCGACGTGCCGCTGCTGGAGGTGGCGCTGCGCACCAGCGCGGGCTACGTGGGCGCGATGGGCTCCCGCCGCACCCATGAGGACCGGCTGCAGCGGCTGCGCGAGGCGGGCCTCACCGAGCAGGAGCTCTCCCGGCTGCGCTCGCCGATCGGGCTCGACCTCGGCGCGCGCACCCCGGAGGAGACCGCGGTGTCGATCGCGGCCGAGCTGATCCAGCTGCGCTGGGGCGGCTCGGGGCGGCCGCTCACCTTCACCGAGGGCCGCATCCACCGGGACGGGTGAGGCGGTGCCGGATCGATCGCAGGCCGCCCCGGAGGTGGCGGGCCTGCTGCTCGCGGCGGGCGGCGGCACCCGGCTGGGCACGCCCAAGGCGCTGCTGGAGTTCGGCGGCGAGCGGCTCGCCGACCGGGGCGTGCGGCTGCTGCGCGACGGCGGCTGCCGGCCCGTCGTGGTCGTGCTCGGCGCGGCCGAGGTGGCGGTGCCCGGCGCGGTCGCGGTGCGCAACCCGGACTGGGCGACCGGCATGGGGTCCTCGCTGCGCGCCGGTCTCGCGGCGCTGCCGCCCTCGGCGGAGGCGGTGGTGATCGCGCTGGTCGACCAGCCGCTCATCGGCGCCGAGGCGGTCCGCCGCCTGGTCGCCGCCCACCGGGCCGGGGCCTCGGTCGCCGTCGCCACCTACGGCGGGCGGCGCCGCAACCCGGTGCTGATCGCCCGGCCGCACTTCGCCGAGGTCGCCGAGCTCGCCGTCGGCGACGTGGGCGCCCGCCCCTTCCTGCGCCGGCACGCCGGGCTCGTCGCCGAGGTGCCCTGCGACGACGTGGGCGATCCCGCCGACATCGACACCGCCGACGACCTCGCCCGCCTCGGCGGCCGCGCCGCCGGGGGCTGACCGGCCCGGCCGGCGGCCCGGGTCTTGGTGGTGGGCGGCGGAAGCCGATACGCTGTCCTCGCCAGTAGAACTTTGTTCGGGTGGGAGGGTGCGCGCGTGCGGATCGGGATGACCCTGAGCTACGCGGGGGGCTTCAAGGAGACCGTGGCCGAGCTCGCCGACTTCGAGAAGGCGGGGCTCGAGATCGTGTTCGTGCCCGAGGCGTACAGCTTCGACGCGGTGAGCCAGCTCGGCTTCATCGCCGCCCGGACCGAGCGCATGCAGATCGCCTCCGGCATCCTGCCCCTCTACACCCGCACGCCGTCGCTGCTCGCGATGACCGCGGCGGGGCTCGACTACGTCTCCGACGGGCGGTTCGTGCTCGGCATCGGCGCCTCCGGGCCCCAGGTGATCGAGGGCTTCCACGGCGTGCCGTACACCGCGCCGCTCGGCCGTACCCGGGAGGTCGTGGAGATCTGCCGGAAGGTGTGGCGGCGCGAGCGGGTGGAGTACCGGGGCAGGCACTACACGCTGCCGCTCCCGCCCGGCCAGGGCACCGGGCTCGGCAAGGCGCTCAAGCTGATCAACCGGCCGGTGCGGGAGCGCATCCCGATCTTCATCGCCGCGATCGGGCCGAAGAACGTCGAGCTCACCGCCGAGATCGCGGAGGGCTGGGTGCCGATCTTCTTCATCCCGGAGAAGGCCGCCGAGGTGTGGGGCGGCGCGCTCGCCGCCGGCCGGGCGAGGCGCGACCCGGAGCTCGGCGAGCTCGACGTCGTGGTGCAGGCGATGCTCGCCATCGGCGACGACGTCGGCGACATGCTCGACCTCGCGCGGCCCATGCTCGCCCTCTACATCGGCGGCATGGGGGCGAAGGGGCGGAACTTCTACAACGACCTCGCCCGCCGGTACGGCTACGAGAAGGAGGCCGAGCGCATCCAGGAGCTCTACCTGGCGGGGCACAAGGACGAGGCGGCCGCGCTCGTGCCGCGCGAGATGCTGGAGCGGACCTCGCTCGTCGGCCCGGAGGGCCTGGTGCGCGAGCGGCTCGCCGCGCTGCGCGAGGCCGGCGTCACCGTCCTCAACGTCACCCCGATGGGCGCCACGCACGCCGACCGGGTCCGCCTCATCGAGCGCGTGCGCGAGCTCGCCGCCTGACCCTCACGGGGCGAGGACCTCGGTGAACACGGCGGTGAGCCGCCGCTCCAGCGACGCCGGGTCGACGTCCCGCGCCGCGTCCTGACCCAGGGTACGGCGCAGCGACCCGCCGCCGAGGATGATCGCGGCGGCGATCGCCGCGCGCTCCCGCGCGCCCGGGCCCGCCAGCTTGGCGGCGATCGGCGCGATCATGGCGACCTCCACCCGCCGGCGCAGCACCGCCTTGATCTCCGGGCTGCTCCCCGCCCGGTCGATCGCCCGCGCCACCGGGTCGCTCGTCTCGGCGGCGATCCGGCGCGCGACGTACGCCCCGAGCCGGGCGGGCAGCCCGGCGGGGTCGCCCTCCACCACCCGCTCCAGCGGCGAGCGGGCCGCGATCACCTCGGCGAACAGGTTCGCCTTGCTGCCGAAGTAGCGGTTGACCAGGGCGACGTTCGCGTCCGCCGCGTTGGCGATCATCCGCATCGTGACCTGGTCGTAGCCGTGCTCGGCGAACAGCCGGGTGGCGGCCTCCAGGATGCGCCGGGTGGTCGCCTCGCGGTCCCGGAGCGGCCGGCTCGCGGTGTCGTCCGGCACGGCGCCCGCCACAGTGTCCGGCGCGGTGTCCGCCACACTGTCCGCCACACTGTCCGGCGCGGTGTCCGACAGAGTGTCCGGCGCGGTGTCCGGCGCGGTCTCCGGCGCGGTGGCCGGTGCACTGCCGCGCGCGCCGTCCGCCGCGCCTGCTCGGGTGTCCATGGTGGCCGCCGTCTCCTCACGCCCGGCCGGTCCGGGCGGTCCTGATCGTTCGTGAGCACTGTAGTGCGCGACGCGTCCCGATTTTGACAAGTAAACAAGCGTATACTAGTAATTATGTGCAGACTGCATACATAAGGGGCGTTCGTGGCTGAGACTGGCATCCGATCGGAGGTCTCTGGGGGCACGAGCCAGCAGCGGCGCGTCTACACCCACCGGGAAGTTCTGGAGATCCTCTCCGGGCTGCTGGTCGCGATGCTGACCTCGATGTTGTCCACCTCGGTGGTGGGCACCGCGCTGCCGACGATCGTGGGCGAGCTCGGCGGGCAGGACAAGCTCGCCTGGGTCGCCGCGGCGAACCTGCTCACCATGACGGTGTCGGTGCCGCTGTGGGGGAAGCTGTCGGACCTGTTCGGGCGCAAGCTCATGTTCCAGCTCGCCCTCGTCACGTTCGCCGCCGCCTCGGTCGTCGCCGGCATGGCCCAGTCGATGGCGATGCTCATCGCGGCGCGGGCGGTACAGGGGATGGGCGCGGGCGGCCTGCAGGCGCTCGTCCAGGTGATCCTCGGCGACGTGGTCGAGCCGCGGCAGCGCGGCCGCTACAACGGGTACGTCGGGGCCACCTTCGGCATCTCCACGATCGCNGGGCCGCTGCTCGGCGGCGTGCTCGTGGACGCCGAGGGGCTCGGCTGGCGCTGGTGCTTCTTCCTCTCGGTGCCGTTCGCGGTCGCCGCGTTCCTCGTGGTGCAGCGCAAGCTGCGCCTGCCGCACGTCCCGCGGGACGCCCGGATCGACTGGTTCGGCGCGTTCACCATCACCGGCTCGGCCGGGACGCTCATGCTCGTGCTCTCCCTCGGCGGCCACGAGTTCGCCTGGGACTCGCCGTGGGCCCTCGGCCTGCTCGGGGTGAGCGCGGTGCTGCTCGTGCTCGCGGTGCTCGCCGAGCGGTGGGCCGCCGACCCGATCCTGCCGCCGCGCCTCTTCCGCGACCGGACCTTCGTGCTCACCAGCGTGGCCTCGCACTTCGTCGGCATCACGCTGTTCGCCATGATGATCTACCTGCCGCAGTACCTGCAGATCGTCAAAGGCATGACGCCGATGGCCTCCGGCCTGATGACCCTGCCCATGGTGCTGTCGCACGTGCTCGGCTCGCTCGTCTCCGGCCGCCTGGTGAGCCGGTACGGCAGGTGGAAGATCTTCCCGACGGTCGGCCTGCTGCTCATCGCCGCCGGCATGGCCCTGCTCTCCCGGCTCGACGCCGGCTCGCCGCACGCGCTGATCGGGGTCGAGGCCGCGGTGCTCGGCATCGGGTTCGGCGTGAGCATGCCCACCCTCCTCGTCGCCGCGCAGAACGCGGTGGACCGGCGGGACATGGCGGTCGCCACCGCGGGCGTCGGCTTCTTCCGCAGCCTCGGCGGCGCGGTCGGCGTGGCCGCGTTCGGCGCCATCCTCACCAACCGGGTGCACGACGAGATGACCCGCCTGCTCGCCGCCGCCCACCTGAGGTTCGAGGGCGCGGTCAACCTCGGCACGCCCGAGGCGATCCGCGGGCTCGCCCCCGCGGTGCGCCGGATCGTGGTGCACGCCTTCGCCGACGCGATGAGCACCGTCTTCCTCATCGCCGTCCCGCCCGCGCTCCTCGGCGCCCTCGCCGTCGTCTTCCTGCGCGAACTGCCGCTGCGCACGGCCTCCGGCGGCTCCAGCTGATCCATACAGAAGATTTGACCATTCGCATACTTGAAGTCTTCGCCTTTATGGGGGTAGCTTCGGTCGCATGACGGCACCGGAGACTGCGACGACCGCCGAGGAGCTGCGCCGGGCAGGTCTGCGGGTGACGGCGGCTCGCGTCGCGCTGCTGGAGACGGTCCGCGCCGGCGACCATCTCGGCGTCGAGGCGATCGCCGAACGGGTGCGTGACCGCGTCGGTCACATCTCCCTGCAGGCCGTGTACGAGGCCCTGCACGCCCTCACCGCGGCGGGGCTCGTGCGTCGCATCGAACCGGCGGGCAGCCCGGCCCGGTACGAGGGGCGCGTCGGGGACAACCACCACCACGTCGCGTGCCGATCCTGCGGTGCCGTCGCCGACGTCGACTGCGCGGCCGGGGAGGCGCCGTGCCTGACCGCGTCCGACGACCACGGCTTCGTCATCGACGAGGCCGAGGTCATCTACTGGGGCCTGTGCCCCGACTGCTCCACCTCCCGCAGCGTCGACAGCGCTTCCTGACGCTTCGACGGCAGTTCCTGACACCGTGATGCACAGTCCGGAGGGATCCCCATTGTCCGACAACCCTGAGGTCGTCGCCGCCGACCAGCCGGCCGAGTCGCAGGGCGGCTGCCCGGTGGCGCACAACCGCCTGCCGCACCCCACCCAGGGCGACGCCAACCGCACGTGGTGGCCCGAGCGGCTCAACCTGAAGATCCTCGCCAAGAACCCGCCGGTCATCAACCCCTACGGGGCGGAGTTCGACTACCGCGAGGAGTTCAAGACCCTCGACCTNGCCGCCGTGAAGCGGGACATCGCCGAGGTGCTCACCACCTCGCAGGACTGGTGGCCGGCCGACTTCGGCCACTACGGCCCGTTCATCATCCGGATGGCCTGGCACAGCGCNGGCACCTACCGGATCCAGGACGGCCGCGGCGGCGCCGGCTCCGGCCAGCAGCGGTTCGCNCCGCTGAACAGCTGGCCNGACAACGCCAACCTCGACAAGGCCCGNCGCCTGCTGTGGCCGGTGAAGAAGAAGTACGGCCGCAAGCTCTCCTGGGCCGACCTGCTNATCCTCGCCGGCAACGTCGCCCTCGAGACGATGGGCGTGAAGACCTTCGGCTTCTCCGGCGGCCGNGTNGACGCCTGGGAGCCGGACGACGACGTCTACTGGGGCCCGGAGACCACCTGGCTCGCCGACGAGCGGTACAGCGGCGACCGGGAGCTGGAGAACCCCCTCGCCGCCGTCCAGATGGGCCTCATCTACGTCAACCCCGAGGGCCCGAACGGCAACCCCGACCCGCTCGCCGCGGCCCGGGACATCCGTGACACGTTCCGCCGGATGGGCATGACCGACGAGGAGACCGTCGCGCTGATCGCGGGCGGCCACACCTTCGGCAAGACCCACGGCGCCGGCCCGGCCGAGAACGTCGGCCCCGAGCCCGAGGCGGCCCCGATCGAGCAGCAGGGCCTGGGCTGGAAGAGCAGCTACGGCTCCGGCAAGGGCGCGGACACGATCACCAGCGGCCTCGAGGTCACCTGGACCACGACGCCGACCAAGTGGACGAGCAACTTCCTGTGGAACCTGTTCGGCTACGAGTGGGAGCTCACCAAGAGCCCGGCCGGCGCCTGGCAGTGGAAGCCGAAGAACAACGCCGGCGCGAACACGGTTCCCGACGCCCACGACCCGTCGAAGCGGCACGCCCCGGGCATGCTCACCACCGACCTCGCGCTCCGCTTCGACCCGATCTTCGAGCCGATCGCGCGGCGCTTCCTGGAGAACCCCGACGAGTTCCAGGAGGCGTTCGCCCGGGCCTGGTTCAAGCTCACCCACCGTGACCTCGGCCCGGTCACCCGGTACCTCGGCCCCGAGGTGCCGAGCGAGGTGCAGATCTGGCAGGACCCGCTGCCGGAGCGCACCTACGAGCTGATCGACGCCGCGGACATCGCCGACCTCAAGGAGCGCGTGCTCGCCTCCGGCCTGTCCGTCTCCGACCTGGTGTTCACCGCGTGGGCGGCGGCCTCCTCGTTCCGCGGCAGCGACAAGCGGGGCGGCGCCAACGGCGCCCGCATCCGCCTCGAACCGCAGAACGGCTGGGAGGCGAACGAGCCCGAGCGCGTGGCGGGCGTGCTGCGCAAGCTGGAGGAGATCCAGCAGGCGTTCAACTCCGAGCAGACCGGCGGCAAGCAGGTCTCGCTCGCCGACCTCATCGTGCTCGGCGGCTGCGCCGCGGTCGAGCAGGCCGCGAAGAAGGCCGGCTTCGACATCGAGGTGCCGTTCACGCCGGGCCGCGTGGACGCCACCCAGGAGCAGACCGACCCCGAGCTGTTCTCCTGGCTCGAGCCGACCGCGGACGGGTTCCGCAACTACCTCGGCAAGGGCCACCGGCTCCCGGCCGAGTACCTGCTCATCGACAAGGCGAACCTGCTCAACCTGAGCGCCCCGGAGATGACGGTGCTCGTCGGCGGCCTGCGGGTGCTGGGCGCGAACCACAAGCAGACCCCGCACGGCGTGTTCACCGACACCCCGGGCACCCTCACCAACGACTTCTTCGTCAACCTGCTCGAGCTGGGCAACACCTGGACCCCGGTCGGCGAGGACGGCAACCTCTTCGAGTGCCGCGACGCCGTCGGGCGAGGTGAACGTGGACCGGCACCCGCGTCGACCTGGTCTTCGGCGCCAACTCCGAGCTGCGCGCGGTCGCCGAGGTCTACGCGAGCGACGACGCGAAGGAGAAGTTCGTGCGCGACTTCGTCGCGGCCTGGGACAAGGTGATGAACCTCGACCGGTTCGACCTGCACGCCTGATCCGGCCGGGCACGCCCGTCCCTGACGCGGCCTGAGCGCTGACGGCTCGGGCCGGCCCATCCGGGCCGGTCCGAGCCGTCCCGTGCCGAGCCGTCCCCTGCTCGCACGCCCCGTCGCGGGCCGCTTCGCCCGCCGGTGAGCCGAGGGGCGGGAGAGGCGATCACGCGGCGAGGCCGTACAGTCGGGGGCATGGAGTTCGACCACGCCGCGCGGCGGGCACGGCTCGCCTCCCTGCTCGCCGGCGATCACCAGGGGGAAGGGGAGGACGGCGGCCCGCTGGCCGCGCTGCTCGTCACCGAGCCGGCGAACGTGCGGTACCTCACCGGGCTGGCGAGTTCGAACGCCGCGGTGCTGGTGCGCGCGGACGGCTCGGCGGTGCTCGCCACCGACGCGCGGTACGCCGAGACGGCGCGGCGGGTGTGCCGGGACATCGAGGTCGTCGAGGACCGGGACGTGACCGGGCGGCTCGCCGGGCTGGCGCGCGGCGAGCGGGTCGGCTTCGAGGCGCACCACATGACGGTCGCCGAGTACCGGCGGCTGGGGGAGTGGCCGGTGCCGACCGAGGGCCTGGTGGAGACCGTGCGCACGGTCAAGGACGAGCCGGAGATCGAGGCGCTGCGCACCGCCTGCGAGATCACCGACCAGGCGTTCGCCGACGTGGTGACGCGGATCCGGCCGGGGATGACCGAGCGGGAGATCGCCCGCGCGCTGGAGTTCCGGATGATGGAGCTGGGCGCGGAGAAACCGGCGTTCGACTCGATCGTGGCGAGCGGTCCCAACGGGTCGATCCCGCACCACTCGCCCACCGACCGGCCGGTGGCCCGCGGCGACCTCGTGACGATGGACTTCGGCGCGCTTTACCGGGGCTACCACGCCGACATGACCCGCACCGTCGCGATCGGCGCCGTGGCGGACTGGCAGCGCGACCTGTACGAGCTGGTGCGGACCGCCCAGCGGGCCGGCCGCCACGCGGTACGGCCCGGCGCCTCGGTCCACCACGTGGACGCCGCCGCCCGGGACGTGATCGCCGCGGCGGGCCAGGCGGAGCGGTTCGAGCACGGGCTGGGGCACGGGGTCGGCCTGCACATCCACGAGCTGCCGTTCCTCGCCCCGGACCGGCACGGTGCCGAGG
>Ga0065720_1020437_pt1 | contig 14529 bp, 12 predicted proteins | sample Thericmetagenome_FD_59107 | JGI IMG/M metagenome (GOLD analysis project Ga0065720, IMG submission 59107) | Thermophilic microbial communities from the Joint Bioenergy Institute, California, USA of rice/straw/compost enrichment - eDNA_2 v2... | ecosystem: Engineered > Solid waste > Grass >... | reverse complement strand
CCCCCCCTCTTAAAAACAGTAGGTGACTGAGGGCTCACGAAAACCCACAGCTGCATGGAAATGCTGTGTGTTGGCGTCTTTTTTGTTTTGTTTTGAGGCAGCAGAGCAGACTTTGTAATCATTCCAAGGGTCAACAACTGTTTGGAGCAGGGTAGTAGCCATATGTGTCAGGTCGATTCCTTGCTCTTATCCTGTTGACATAGTCCAGTCTTTTCAGGGAATCACGAAGCACTGCAGCAATGTATGCATCGTCTTCGAAAGATAACAATCAGAAGCCCTGCATGTCGTGCGCCGTCTCTTGTTGCACCTGTCAGTCGAGTTCACAAACACGTGATTGTTGTAGTAGTGCCAGCGAAGGTTCACAAACAAGTTCTTGAACAATGACCATCAAAGAGCGCTTATAGCAAGGACTTGATGAAGGGTGACTGAGCCTACTAGTCACCAGATGGGCAGTAAAACGCTATGGTTGACCAACCCTGGTTACCATTATACATTGCACTCTCTTGCTTGGTAGATGACCCTGATACCGGTGGCCAAGAGGCTGTTTCATCAAATTCTGGTTGCCTCTCTTTGAGAAACCAAAGGATGGCTCAGCGATCCCAGGGCAACCATTCGTAAGGGTCGAAAGGGTTATGATCGCAAGGGTTGTTGATATCGTGGGATTGGCGTGATCAGGTAGTACCATATGCTTCGGTCACCACGACTAAACTAAACAGAGTCTTCCCCTGAGACGTTTGTCTCCTGAAGAATCGATAGCTTAAAACGGTCAACCCGGCCAAACGTTCGTCGATCCGTCTTATTCCGGGAGTCCACTTCTAGGCTTATCGGTGCGCAAATTTCTCAAGTCGGGCATTGTCGTTGAAGGTTGAAACAAGCTCGAGGCTCTCCCATTTAGAACTTTCAAGCCAAACAGCCATCAGCAGAAGGGAGCCAGCGCACTTTTGTAGTATTTGATCGCTATCCGTGCAACGCAAAGCGCAGAACACGGTTGCGATAACACCATCAACTTCAAACAGTTAGGCAGCCGATAAGGGCAAATCCGTTGCAATCTGCCCAATGTGCGAACCGAAGAGGGCCAATCCGCCCCCTTCTTTCTTTATCAGCATCAGTCACCTGGCTCATTCGGAGGCCCCCGTAGCATGCCACGGCCGTCCCTTTCCTGCCTGTCGGCTTCCTTCCGAGTTGCCCAGCCGTTACCTCCAGGCATGAAAGAATTTCCTTCCAAGTCCAACGCCACGGAGCAGCACGATGGTGTCCGGCTCCCCTCACAACGCTGGGCGATGTACCCTGATGACCTTTCGTGCAGAAAGGCGCAGGGGTTTCGATGCATGTTGTACATCCAGGCTGGAGATTTGCGGCTGCTTCGTGTCAAGAAGATAAAGTTGCACGCGCGTGCGTGGCCTTCGTTGGGCGCTTGGGAAGCCACCTTGATAGTGACTGGTCTGCTTGTCAGATACTTAATCCCCTGAGCCAGCCCACCATCGAAGGGGCTCTGAACGCTCTCACACACTCTCTTACACCTCTCTTTCGCATTCACATTCTTGCTACCTATGCTGGCCGGTTAGTTCTATGGCCTTGTTTTCAACCAACTCATAACGTTGGAACTGAATCTCGGTCAACTTATGACACCCTCTGCACGACGGTTACCGCACCTCATTCCTTGGATCACCGACGACGCAATCACGCACAGAGTTCCCATCATTGCCACTCATCATGCGGGTCAAGGATAGTTTGGCCTCACCATCTCCTGAAACCTTTCCTCCCAGCTTCAAAACCCCCCCCCTTCTCCTGGTGTTCGTCTGTTGTCGACCCCTAGTGTGTTAGGGTTAGGGTTGTGTCAAAGCCGAGGATATCTGGGGACGGCGACGATCATTTCTTGACGTTGCAGTTACCACGAGTCAGGCATATCCTATTTGTAAATCGCGAATTCAGACAATCAATTGCTATTATCGAACAAACCACTGGGCTCGGGAGCCACCCCCACGCTCCCCTGCCGTCCATGGCAGCAAGGATCAAGACAGTTTTGCCCCCACGCCTTTTCCAGGGCTTTGATTGGGCTGAAAGGACCTCAGCGACGGATCAAGCGCCCGAGAAATTCCGTAGGCAGTTTGGGAAGGCTGGGCAGGTTTCGGTGCGCTGCGGGTCGTATCCGTAACGTATTGATTGAACATTACCTAACTTTTGTTCACCGGGGTTGTCTCTGAAGGATGGAGAAGCTTTCATTAACGGACCAACGGATTTCCGTCCTCCCTAGTACGTACCTACAATCCTGCAGCCCGTTCTTTCTGGTTGAGTTTTCCCAATTTCGGTTCTTCGTTTGCCATAAAGAAGGTGTGTTTTGGTACGGGAAGTTAAGCGACTCGAAGAGCTTTCACCGCCTTCGACGATTGCGCAGACGGCAGAGCGGAAAGAAGGTTTCATCCAGCAACGGTGGCAGGCCAAGTGGAAGCAGTGGGTCAAGTCCAGCCTTGCGAGCAAGGAGGTTGGCATGACATGTGATTGCGATCTGGCGGTTGCGCTTCGACGTGGTCTTGGTGCTGATAAGCCTGTTGATCGCGCTGATAAGAAACATGCCATTGGCGAACGAGACCTGTTGAGTTGAAAAGCTTCTCGAAGCTCGGAAGCGGAGCAAGCAGCGAAATCGGAACCAAGGCTCACACACAGCATTCGGGACCCGGAGGGTTTCATGCTGGTATAACTGGACGAGAACCGCATTCCCGGGCCGATTCCGGGGCGTGCAGCCCAAGACGGGAACAAGCTTGGCGAGTGGAGCGGTGGGAACTGCAGCAGCACTGCAGCCAGCGCAGTTGAAGCCCAGCAGAATGGAGGAATGCGAGGGCAACTCAAAGTCGACAGGTAGACCGCTGTCGTCCTCCCAAGCGAGCTCTCCGGTCGTTGCTGTGGCTAAATTGGACAGCGGGGACCAAGCGTCGTACCGCACCCGAAATGTCTTCGCTTCGTCGCTGGGGACAACAGTAAAGGTTACAGGACAGCAGAGCCGTGGCAAGCCGGCTAATGCTGCTTTGGTGCTGCGTAGTGCAGCGTAAGACCTCGCCCGGCCGCTCAGTGGTTGTCGCCGGTCGGTTGCTACACTATGTGCGGTTTACACTACCGCGCAATCCATACGAACGCCGACCTGCTTGCCATCGCTATTTCGCTCGTACAAAACCAGAGTGTCGCAGATATGGTTGCTTGTCTTCGGAAAATGAAGGGAGCGAGCTCCACGAAGCAGCAGTGGGCCAAAGTGGGCTGCTAGAGCCTAGCAGAAAGCTTCACTTACCAGTGCGCATCCAGGCAAGTAAATGGGTAAACATCCAGCTGGGGTTTTGATGCCACGGCTGGTTGTAGTTGTCGGATTCCGAAGACTGTACAACCCGTCGAGTATTGATGCCGGACGCTGCGACGTTGCCGTGACGTTTTTATTTTTGACGGTTTGAAAGTTATGGATGCAATAGGAAGCCCACCCGTCCCAGCTTTGCAGAGAGGTTCAGTCGGGAGCGTGAGGCACGACGAGGCTCCACCAAACGGCCCAAGTGGGCCCAGGGGAGCCAAGGCTGCCAAGCACATGGCGAGACGCTAGTAATGTGGCTGCCGGGTAAGGTAACATTACGGTCCCTCCCGAAGTGTCCTTAGAGTTGGAGGAACGCGCGTTCTCAGCCAATGTGCTGTTGAACCGGAAGAAGCAAGTAAAAATATACATCAACGTTAAAAAGACGGCGTTGTGATAGGATATTTGGAAATATGATAATCTCAAAATGAAGACAGTGAGAAAAAGATGATGAGTCTACCCTAGCTCACCTTTTGGTCCTCGAAAGCACACGTACCGAGGTACTGTGTAATCCAACCTTCTGTTACGGGCTCCACAGCTAAGCTCCACTCCCTGGAGTGGGGGTTCCCATGCAGGCTGATGCAAGTGCTCGACACATTCTAGGACCAAGTACGGAAGACGGAGCGCAGCAACATGTCTCCGTACCTAGCGCACTTTCCAGCTCCATCTTCAGTTTCTCGTGGAGGTTATTCGGGAAAACACTAGGCTATTTTGCTGTTATGGCCGCGTCGATCTAACGACACGAACTAACGGGAACAGCCTTTTTTTTGCATCGAGCTTGCACTGATTAGGACGCATATGTTCTGAGAATACGGCCCAGTGAAAGCCCGAAGGCCGAGCACTTGTCGCCGGCACCTTCTGCGTCTCGGTACCTGTGTCGGCACCCCACACGGGCTGTAAGCTGTAAGCCCTCAGTCCAAACTCGGGAAGCTCCCCACGCTCTCACCGTGTCACACGAATGCCTCGCGCCAATGTGCTCTTCCTCTGCTCTCCGAGGACTGGATCTTATAGCGGTTGGCGGAAAGACGGAAGTATGGATTCGCGGAGCATCTCGACACTCTGGACTTATACCAACAGGTTGCAGCTGCTTGAAGAAAATACGAGTGCAGTAATTGTACCATGGACTCACGAATGCTCTCAAACAGGCAACCGCATTATATTGCTTTAGACAGCAACTCAGTCAGGATATGTCTGGATAAAAGTAACATAGACCGAAGACCTCAGAGAAGCGTGAGCCTTGAGGAGAATTTGGATAGGTTCTCAGAACCCGGGTGCCCCGCATAACGTTTCTGCGCAAGGGCTGCCACACAGCCTTCCGGGGCGTGGCAACCTGGAACGCGGGATGGCAGCCTTCCAGAGGGGATAATGTCCGTTGCCGATACGTATGTATGAACATTGGAAGTGGCTTTCGGCCTGACCCGCCTTGCTTCTTCCCAGCAACGAGTGCGACCCTATGAAAGGCTTCAGATGCATAGCCTGACCAGTCGAACCCGGGAAACACTGCACAAACATATGTCTGGCAACAGTCGTAACTGTCTGCTCTTCCCGTTCCCATAATTCTCCAATACTGGGCGGGAGCACAGGGTTCAAAACGCCGACGGCAAGTCGGCTGGTCGAATCCCTCAAGGCACGCATTTGCTAAGTTTATGAACGGTCCCCGTGGTCAACCGTGGTACATAGACCGGCCATCTCAGCAACCCCCCGTCTATTTGTCCAAATACAGGCTAAGGCCCGTTGACGGGCCCAAATAGACCCCGGCCCTAACACTGTTCGCACGAGCAATCTTGTCATCTTGTTATAGCCGCTGGAGAGACATGTTTGATGAATCTGGTGGCGATTTCGATCGTGGCAGATCTAGATTGGAACCGTGCTTTTCTTCACGTGTCAATAATCGTGGCAGAGGCAGCTACAACAATTAATCCTGGGCATTGGTTCTCAGCCTTGATCGCCTTGCCACCATTTACAGACAAATGGGAGGTTGTGGTGGGTCTTTCCGCGTGTCTGCAGTGGAGTTGCTTTACGCCGAGACTCTCCACATCCCACCCATGCAGGCATGCCACAATCCCACCTTTTCCTTCGGATCCACTAAGCGGGGCAGAGAGGTATGTACACGGCGGGAGAGTGGACATGGCCAAGTACTCGACTTTTCTTCGCCAGGGCACTCGGCACTTTGAGAGGCTTTGAAAGTGCTGAAGTCATGACTTTGTCGTCTCCTCAGACAACATGACATACGGCCCTCATACTGCCATTTGCGCATCATCCCATGGGGATCAAATGTTAAGATATCGTGGGGGAATACAACAGTAACATGGATCTCCTCCCAGTCCCCACAAATCCGCAGATTATTGTTCACAGAGGTGGCAGAACAAACCAAGAGGGGGGCAGAGCAAAGGAGCTGGTTTCTGCGGCCAACCGCCCATTCGAACTGCATATTAATAAGTAAAGGGAGAAAGATTATAGTAGCCCATTATGGACGAGAATGCAGCTGATGGAATTTCATCTGTCATGATTCAAGCAAATACTCCAGTACAAGTAATTTCCAGCTCATCCTTTGAAGGGCGGTCAGCCTTAAATGGGCGTAAGACGGGAGCTCTTGGAGTTCAACGTCTGAAATAGACTCGATGGACTCTGAAAACATGCTCCCAGAGACTAGTCTGTTGATTGTAAAGTAGTCTCCAGCAGAGTTTCTGGGTCCGTTCAGCTACGTTTAACTGAGATACATACATTCATCGGTCCCAATTCCCGCGGTATGCGGGCTGGCTGTTGGCGGGGTTGACTCGAGCAGCCGCCATCAACTCAGCGGTGGACAGTGGACGATCCCAACCGGCGGACAAGAGGCCCCGGCTATCCTCGAGGTTGCGGGCGATCGGCGCGCTAAGCACAGTTTTGCAGGACCAACGCTGCGACGCTGCGAACGCAGCTAGTTCCCAATACACGAGTTGGAAGACAATTCCACTTGCAGAGGGCGCAGGTGGGCCCCATTGGCTTAATTGGGGGATTTCAGGCCGGCTGCTGAACGCAGTGGGCTGGCCCCTCCTTCCGTATGCTCACCCACCCTAAAATCTCATGTCTTGAAAACACGTAAAAGCAAAAAAGGCTGACGTAGCTGTTTTACCTACTACACCTAGCTCTGGTCTTTTTGGCATCTGCACATCTGCCGAGTGCAGTGGCGTAGTGGGCCTTTTGGAGCTTGACAGCGAGGGCTTGGCTGCCGGTTCTGCCCGGAGCGCACAGGGAACGCGAAGCTTTAAAGAAAGCGTCCACGACACGGCCAGTGTGTGTGTGGATTGCGGCTGTCCAGTGTCTGAGTGTGCGCCTGCGTGGCCGGGTGAGCGCTGCTTCGAGCCCTTGCTTTCGTCCTGAACACATTGAAGGTGAGGCGCCCTGCGGACCCCGATCAGATGCCCACTGTGGTCTGGGCATTGGTGACTCCCACCACTGGCAAGGTTAAGTGGAAGCCAAAGTGGAAAGCGGGCAACCAGGGCAATCCACCAAGCTGCCCAGTGCCCGCCCAGCGCCACCAAAAGAGTGTGCGTACCCGCTGGAAACCCCCCCCGGCTAACGACCTGGAACCCCCAGCAGACCTGTACCAAGGGGGCCTGTGCTGCCACCCGAACGTGGGGAAAAAGTCCAAAACCGGCACAAGTGACGGAGGCACGACGGAGCCAGCGCTCCTTTGCCTCTCTTTTGCGCCGAGGGGCCGGGTTCCTTTTTCGCTTCGCCGCCAGTGCTTCCAGCTTTCTCTCTCCCCTCCCATACCTCGATCGAACCTGAACATTGAACACTCCTGGTGATCAGACTTCCATCATCACATCCCGTCTTCTCTGCATTGCACCGTTCGCTGCGCAGCCACTTTCTGGCCCATTGTCACCACTCACAGGGCAATGGCAGCGACAGCGGTAAATCCCTTCCTGACAACAAGTCCGCTGGTCTCAGCACACCATCCTACCACCACAGAGCACGACTTCCGCTTTCCACGCAGGCCCGCCAACACCATCGCCGCGACCGGGAGCCGGACAGGCACAGGCCCAGGTACAGGCGAACGACTCAATTCCGGCAGCCAGAACCAACCGCCTTTCACTTCAGTCACATCCGGGATAACGTCAACTACGACGACAACTGCAACGCCGATGGCAACAGTAGCGACAGCGACAGTTAACGGCGCCAGCCGACCGGCCAGCAAATGGCCCGCGCACGATCTCGTCTTAGACACCTCCCTGACTCACAATCTGCTGCGCACCTCCACTTTTGCCCCCTTCCAGCAGAGCGTCGCCCGTGCGGAGCAGAGCTTCGACGAGATGCAGAAGAACGATCCGCTGGCCCTGCAAATATGGAAGTTTTATGCAAAAACGAAGCAGGCCCTGCCGCAGCAGGAGCGCATGGAGAACATGACCTGGCGGATGATGCACGTCAAGCTGAACAAGGCCAGGGCTGCTGCCAGTGCTGCAAAGTAGGTTTTAACCCGTGGTGCGGGTTTTTGCCTGCTCCTTCCGATTGTCTCGACTGTCCTTGACGTGTACCTTGCTGGTTATATAGCAAGGCACATTGCTGGACGGATTGACCCTTATTTTTTTTTTCTTCTATTTTATAAACCCATGCCTTCTTGCCTTTAGCCAGCAGCTTGCTGACTCGGCCAATTGTCTAGGACACAGCGCGTTTCCAGCGCTGCAGCCGCCACTGCTCCCAGCGGCATTGCCCAATTGCGCAAGAGCTCTGAGCAGGCTGCGCTGCAGTCTGATCCGATGAATCTGGACGACTTTATCAACAGCGACGACGCGGGAACCCCGGCTGGCCTGGGGCATCATTCTCCCCTGGACACCTCCCAGCAGGGAGACGAACGGCCGAGTCATTCGACGGCCACGGCCATCCCCATCAAGGGCCGCAAGGAGCCTTTACAGCAGCACTTCGTCCCACAGTCGGTGCCGGTCGCCGCTCACCAGAGAATGCAGGACGAATTTGGCTACATTCCCCGGCATCAACGTAAAACCAGCATCGATGAGACTGGGCAGCGGGTAAGTGTGCGTCCCTCGTTTTCATTCTTCTGCAGCTTCAAGGTGTCTTCGTGGCCGAGGGGCCAAGGTCGGGCTTGTCCCGGCTTGCGTTCCTCGTTACGTGAGCGCTTCCGGAGCCTGCTCTGCTTTGCCTTGTGTCAACACCTTCTCGGCTGGCGATGGCGATCTGATATGGCTTTGCCTTTTAGCAGACCCGGAAGCGCCCAGCAAACTTTTCCCCTCATCTTGCCGCCGTCAACAGCAACAACAGCTTTTCAGGAAATGGCCTGGATGCTGACTCTGAGCTTCCCGAGTATTCTCTTGATACTTTGCATCACCAGCATGGTGTGAGCCAGCCGCCAGCCAACGGGGGCCTTCCTTTCCAACTAGACACCTTCCGCATCAACAACGACACCATGATGGCCGGTGCGGGTACTTTCCAGACCGGTTTCTTCTCACCCGTCACCTCTCCCTTGGTGCCACATGACCCATTCTCTGCCATGTACAATGGCAACAACATGTCCAACAACCTGATGACTGATTACTACTCACCTCCTGGTTCTGCTCACCAATCCAACGTTTCTACTCCTCACCCCCTGGGTGAAGGCGATAACTTTTACTTCGGCTCGATGGACATGCGCCAGCAACGCCAGCAGCAGCCGTACAGAAACGGCCAGCCTATTATGGGCAACAACGCTATGGGCCAGCAATTCCCCTATGGAAACAATGCCAACGGCAATTTGATGTTCTCCACAGTGACACCTACCACGGAGGCCGCTCCTACGTTTAACACAACCAACACCTTTGGGCATATTGATCCGACTCAAGTCTTCCAGCAAGATCATCGTTCTCCTGGCATCAGCCTTGGCCAGGAGAGTATTTTCACTTTCGGCGCAGACTCTGATGAGGAGGATGGTGGCGCTTTTGCTGACCGCAACCTTCCCCTGTCTCAGGAGTTCTCTCCTCGCAGCGTCGATGAGAACAATATTGACAACTCGCTTTCTTGGGATCCGTCTCTTCCTGGCAACTTTAGCACCCACGCCGCAAGATATTCCGCTGGGCCTCCCCGCAAGCAGGTGACCATCGGAGGCACCACGACTGATTATGTTGACCCAACTGGGGACTGGGAGAACGGAGGCTTGAACCGGACGCAGTCACAGCGTTTCCGTACCGCAAACAGCCGTCCAGAAAAGGTTCCCAGGCCGGCGTCCATGGGATCGCTGGCCATGGCAGGCCAGAACAACCAGTTCACACAGCAGTCACGTACTTCACCACCAGTCGATCAGAGTCAGGCTCAGGGCCAGGGTCATTCGTCTGTGGCGCCTAGCCGGCCTTCTTCTCCTCATCCAGCCTCCAGAAACGCCTCGACGACCAATCTGCAAGCTGCGGGAGAAACCCAGACCAAGAGCAGTGGCAACAGCAATGGCAATAACAACAACGGTAACCAGCCGACGACTTGTACCAACTGCTTTACTCAGACAACCCCTCTTTGGCGCCGCAACCCAGAGGGCCAGCCCCTTTGCAATGCCTGCGGTTTGTTCTTGAAGCTGCATGGCGTTGTTAGGCCGCTGAGCCTGAAGACAGACGTTATCAAGAAACGCAACCGCGGTTCCGGATCCGGCGTCAACGTTGGCGGCTCTAGCACTCGTTCGAGGAAGAGTGCCAGCTCGGCTAACCTTTCTGGCGGTATCACCAAGAAGAGCTCTTCTCTGAACGTTTCAACTCTGGCCAACAACTCTCAATCCAACCAAGCGAGCACTCCTCCTGCTACTCAAAACAATGGTAATGGCAACGACAGCCCATCTGGTTCCAACAATGCCTCTGGCAGCACTTCCACTGGCTATACTGGTGGCAAAGGTGTCGTGCCTATTGCTGCTGCTCCGCCCAAGAACACCCCCGGGCCCGGAGCCGGTTCTCTGTCGCGCTCTGCAACGGTCTCTGGATCTTCTTCCAAGCGCCAGCGCCGTCATAGCAAGAGTATTCTCACCGGCGAGCAGGCTACTTCGGCTGGCGGTTCCGGTATGGATATCGACAGCCCAGAGAACTCCACTGGTTCGAACGAGGCTGCTGGTACTTCGTCCACGATCCCAGTTTCTCGGCCCTTGGCATCCAGCACAGCGCTGTCTGGCCTTGGTGGTGTCACGAGCAGCAGCTTCCTCGGCCTTAGCACCAACGCATTTGGCGCCTCTTTACAACGGCCCAGTGGCGGGTTTGGCTCTGGTATATCCGGCTCAGGCGTGAGCATGGGCATGAACTTGCAAACAAGGTCCGGCCCGCAAGAGTGGGAGTGGTTGACGATGAGCTTGTAGTCGGCCATTTCACAGGCGATCAAGCTAACCAAGCTTTTTTTGCTGAGAGACTAACCTTCTCATACTGCTTGCTTAACTTTGCAACACATGATCATGATATTGGGGGGATAATTTTTTTTGGGGAGGGGGGGGAGGGGCGGCGGTCATCAGGGGAGGTTTCACGCAGAAACCAGTGGATGGACTGGTAGATTGATGGATGGTTGGGCGCATGCATGGTTTTCTATTTCTCACTTTCACATTTGATTTGTCATTCATGCTCGGATTATACACGCATGGTCGGATTTGATGGCTCCATGTTTCTTCGTTTCTTTCCTAGTTTATGGTCTTTTTTTCCCCACTGGGTCCTGGTTTTCCTTGATAATTTTTAGATGGGGCGGTTACTATTACTATTGGGTGGATGGGTAGCGACTTAGAGGCACACACTCACACACAGAGAGCCTTTTCACTACTCTCTTTATTCCGTACGGATTCCACGCTGGTTGTGAAGGACGGACAGATGGGAAGGATACCCCTCATAGCACAAGAGCGCGGACGCTAGGAAGCAGACGCGCATGTCGCGACGGAACGATTTGGTCCATGATCACAAACGGGAGGCAGAGAAAAAGAATCACGGTTTGCGAGATGGGGGACACAGAATCGCTTAGCGATTAGGTATTTACCTAGCCGTTCGCGAGGAATTATTATATCTGTTTAAATATTCTATATATGTACTGTGATGAATTTATGCGGTGACACGTGCTTCCAGCTCCTCTTCCTGAAGTTCCATTCATCATGTGTCCACCACATGAAACTCAAGACTCAACATTCAGGGGGCCGTAAGAGATATTTCCTCATGATCGTCGTCACATATATTACTATAGTATTAGGCTTAGTGTATACGTCTTCAATTTCTCCATGCATGTTGTCCACACATTCCTTGCGATATTGTAAGACACGACCAAATGTATCTACTCATCTGTCTTGCCGACTCCCGAAAACCCGTAGACTTTCCTGGCTTTTATCCTTGCTTCACCCTCTCCATACAGCAATTAGCTGTTCTTCACAATCCCCAACACACCAGCCAGCTTTCCCCAAAGCCCCATGGCATAGCCAACCTCCACAATGCCCTTAGCAAACCGCCAGCTGCGCTCTTGGTCCACGACAGGGTAACGCATCGGCGGCGGGATGGCGGTGCGCACGCCAAGCCACGACATGCGGTCCTCGCAGACAGCCTTCACGTTGCACAGCCCGCGCAAGCCCTCCTCGCCGGCGAACCGGCCGTACCCTGACCCAGCGACGCCGCCGAATGGCAGCTGCACCGCGTAGGTAGCGGCGAAGTCGTTGACCGAGATCATGCCGGCCTTGATGCCGCGCACGATCTTGGGAATGCGCGGGTCCGAGTCGGCGCCGAAGACCGAGCTGCCTAGGCCAAAGTCGGGAGCGTTGGCGACTGCCAGAATGTCCTCTGCTGAAGGGGACGGCGCGCGCATGATGACCATGATCGGGGCGAAGCACTCCTCGTTGGCGATGGCCATGTCTGGGGTGACGTCTACGAGCAGGGTCGGGGAGAAGTAGTGGCCATTGGGGTAATCCGGGTGGGTGTAGCGCTTGCCGCCGACAAGCAGACGGGCGCCGCGAGAGACAGCCTCAGCAATGAGGCCCTCGAGGCGAGCGAAGTTGTTGTCAGAGATCATAGCCCCAACATCGGCGTTTTGGCCGAGACGCAGGGCGCGGACACGAGGTTCGAGGAGCGAGACTAACTTGTCGTAGATACCGGGAGCGGCGATGATGCGCTCGATGCCGATGCAGTTCTGGCCAGAGGCTTGGAAGCTGCCGCGCATGAGGATCTCGACGACGCGGGGGAGATCGCTCTTACTGACTGTATCGAGGATGATCGAGGCGTCCTTGCCGCCCAGTTCAGCGACCACAGGAATCAGAGCCTTGGCAGCCGAGGCAGCAACCTTGTGGCAGACAGGCCGTGAGCCGATGAAAGTGATGTGGCTGATACGCGGGTGTGAGGTGATGTGGCCAGCAACCTCGGGCCAGCAGACGACGGTCTGAACGAGACGGGGATCGTGGCCGTGAGCAATCAGAGCGCCGCGGATGAGCTTGGTGAAGTATTGAGAGCTCCAGGCAGTCTGCTCAGAGACCTTGACGAGGATACCGTTGCCGGAGAAGATAGCGCTGATGACGGGACCGATCAGGTTGTGGAAGGGGTAGTTCCAGCTGACCAATGCAGAAACGACGCCCAGGGGCTCGTAGCGGACAGTGTTTCGCTTGTAGGTCATGAGCAGGTTAGTAGGGCGGCGCTCGGGCACCAGAGCCTTCTCACCATGCTTGATGGTCCACTGGAGCTTCTCTACAGTGACGAGAACTTCGCCGAGCTGCGCATCCACCATGGTCTTGCCACTGTCAAGACAAGCAATACGGCAGATCTGCTCCTGGTTGTCCAGAACATGCTGGAGAAGAGTCCGCAAAACGGCACGGCGCTCGTTAAACGATGTGTTCGCCCACTTCTTCTGAGCCTCATGGGCTTCCTCGATGGCACGGTCAATCGTCTCTGGTGTTGCCGGCTCCACGTAGCCAAGAAGCTCGCCAGTCGCGGGGGCGTAGCAGCGGATCGTGTTCGAGCCTTCGACCTGTATGTTGGGCACAAGTCAGTCGATGACATACCAGGAAGCCATCGAATCGACCAGTTTGACACTGGAAATCAAAACACACCTTGATGGATGGCTTCTCGAGGATCTCTGGCTTCTCAGGCCGCTCTGGCGGAGAAACCTTGTATGGGATCGGCCGATTGCTCAACGATTGGAACAGAAGCCAATTCGAATAAGCCAGGACAATGGCAGCCAACACCGTGAGATAGGTCTCTGGGGAGTTCTTGGGGCTGGAATGAATGGTCAGCAATACCTTATCACTTTGCAATGAAAGCACAAGGATGCCTCAACCGACTCACCTGAATTGCTGGATGATGGGCGGCAGCTGGTCGAGCAGCTGCAGCACCGTGTCTACCACCGTGGATGCCATTGTCGCCGTCCTCAATCCAGACTGCACTCTCAGCAAAGAGGAACACCAGTTTTGGCAAGCATTGACGAGCCGGCAAGGAAGGATGTAGGAGAAGATGATGTGGGATGAGCGGTTCACTTGTACGCGCTGAGGTTGAAGTGCGCGTCGTGGATGGGACGAACGAAGGTCAGGTCATTCTGTTATTTATTACTGGCCCGCCTGTTCCCTGGGGAGGGTTTGTACTGTGCAAGGGTCTAGCGAGCAGGCTAATCCCAGACCCACTCCACACTGGCCAGCTTTGGTGCTTGGACACAAACATCGAAAAAGGGTATTCGAGACAAAGTAAACAACAAACAACCAAACACCAAACGGTGACTTTCACAAGAACAAAGTACAGATCGGGCAGGGAGGGAAACCCATTGAAAGCAAAAACTATATACAAGGTAAGCCATTGTATTCTAAAATACAACGTGTCATCGTGGTTAGTTCTGCTTCGCAGCAGTGGTGACCTTCCCGGTCGTGCAAATGCGAGTCCCATTCCACCCCAAACGCCAGTTGTCAGGTTAACTTGTCTAAAGCACCTCAACACATCCAAAAGAGGGAACAGTCAGTGCCAACTCCCGTACCTCTCTGCCTGTCCCATTGAAATAGGGGCAAGCAGAATGGAACAAAGCCAACTTTTACACCTCACCAAAATCTTGATGGCACAACAGCCATCACTACCATTATCGTACCACTCACCATGTGACGATTACCTCTCCCTTCCCAATCAATCCTGCCGACAATCACAAGCTGCCACCCTTTTACAGTAGCCACGTACATCTTCAGGAAGATATCATGCACAAACAACTTCTTCTTTTCCCCCTCATGTATGAGTGACGACAGAACGCCGCAAGCAAAAAAAAAAAAAAAAAAA
>Ga0065720_1003604_pt1 | contig 14531 bp, 15 predicted proteins | sample Thericmetagenome_FD_59107 | JGI IMG/M metagenome (GOLD analysis project Ga0065720, IMG submission 59107) | Thermophilic microbial communities from the Joint Bioenergy Institute, California, USA of rice/straw/compost enrichment - eDNA_2 v2... | ecosystem: Engineered > Solid waste > Grass >... | reverse complement strand
GAAATTCAGCCTTTACAGACTGCAGGTTGATGACCACCGCGCAATGCCTATCGTTCTTTGCAACATTCACACACTCCTTACGATATAGCTGAGGACCGGTTAGATTCCGGTCCTCAATTGTTTCTCCGTGATGCTGCAGTGCCTTGAGCGGCGGCACGCGTCAAACGGGTTCGGTCATGGACCCGAATGCAACAGGACAAATCCGGGCGGACGGTCCGTTTGACGTGGTGCAGGGAATTCCGACTTCCGAGACCACGAATGCGGTGTAAGCATTTGTCTTTGNCTTCCTTTGGCTTTCAGGTGCCGGGGACGTACCGAAATCTTNNCCGGCATTTTGGAGCGCAAGAGAAATGCCTTTCCGTTTGCCGGGAAGCCTGCCGCAAGAGNGGGTGGATACTCCGTCTGAAATTTGCCGCTGCGAACCGGAGCAGGCCAGAACTACGGTCAAGCCGCAGGACGGTGCACACTCGGGAGTGTTCTGCCGTGGTTGCATGTGTGGAACCGAAAGCGATTACAGATACAGAGGAGCAACGCAGGCAGCCGCAGAAGATGGGGGCTGCTGGCCAAATTGACGTTTCCGCGATACAGCGGCACCGCGCTGCAGGAACGGCAGTGTTATTTCCGGAAAAGGCGCCGCAAATGAAGGACGAAGACCCGCCTTCGGCCAGTGCCGGGGCCGGGCCTTCGCGCCTTGACGGCGGCTCCATTTTGCATGAAGGTCGATGGTTGCCGGATCGGGCTTGCCGCCGCTCACAACCCTTCCTCCCGGACCAATCGGGCAAACGCCCGGTAAGCCGAACTGGCGAACGATTCATTCCTGCGCACCAATCCCGTCTCGATGAACCGGTACGCTTCCTGTACGGGATAAACGTGCGCCGATTCGCAGTTGTCCCGCCGGCTTGCCGTCATCTCTCACCACGCGGACGGACTCCTCGGCCATTCGCAAAATGGAATCCGCATATTGCCGGAACAGCTTGCCTTTATCCGTCATCTGCACCCCTTTGGGCAGCCGATGAAACAATAACCCGCCCAGCTCCTCCTCCAGATTGCGCAAACGCGCGGTGACATTCGACTGGACGTACCCCAATCGTTCCGCGGCGCGCGAAATGCTGCCTTCCTCCGCGATCGCCTGAAACACCTTCAAATCCCGCAACTCCACCGGGATGCCCTCCCATCACGGACAATGATGCATTCGTCTTCAACAATCATCATACATGATGCGTGTTTACTGTTAAGCTCGAATCAGCACCGGGTAAGGAGGCAGCGGAATTGGCATACGCACCCTTCGCCTCGCGGGCGTATCGGAAGCTTTGCTGCCGCAAATAAGCGGGCGAAGACCCGCTTGCGGCTTCTGCCGCGGGACGGGTCTTCGCGCCTTCAGCTCCAGTTCTGGATTTCGATGAAATTCCCTTCCGGATCGGCCGCGTACACGACAGTCAACGTCCCGATCCCTTCGTACACTCTGGTGACGACTTCCCCGAGCGGCTTCCCGCCGTGCTCGATCATACGGTTCAGCACGTCTTCCACCGAATCCGCATGGAAGGCGATGTGTCCGAACCCCTGATGGTTGATCTTGTTCGGCAGATTTCTGAGGCTGTCCGGCTCGTATTGAAAAATTCAGTCTTTCGCAATCAGGTTGGTGTGCACGTACTTGATCTGACCGCTCATGAAATTCGCCTCCGCTTTTCAGGTCATGTCCAAGAATATACGACTCCGGCTTGCGAATTTCCTTTTGAAGGAAGATCAGATGCAGACCATGCCGTCTGCGGCATCAAGCTCGAGCGGAAAGGACAACCAACCGGCCGTAACGGGAGTGGCGAGCCATTATTCAAATACGACCATCTGGTGTCCGACGATTTCGGGAACGACGAACTGAACGTATCCTTCGCCATACGTAAAATGAAGTTCTTTTCTTTCAGGAGCGACATATACCCTGGATGGCTTCTCGGGAAGCCTCAAACGTACGGTGCGATTGTACAAAGGGATGACATCCTCGACAATTTCAATCTCTTGTGACCGCTTCTGCGGCACATAATGCAAGAGATGAAGCACATGCCTGTCGGGTTGCCGTCTCACGGTCACCTCGGCCGTCGTAGGCAAATCCGAGACGAGAAGCGGCTCCGGATAGAGCATGTCCATGCAATTTTTCACAATATCCCGGTACACCTTGACCCCGTTGAGTTTGTAATCTTTGAAGATCGGCTTGGAGATGTATATGACATTCGCGGTTTTCACTATGGCCGGGATGTTTGTCAATTTTGCGGGCGGAGTTTGGCAATGGGAGCTGAACCGATCGTAAGCGCGGTTAAAGTACGGCTCGACAATTTCGCCGAGAATTTGCGCTCCGGGCAGCGCCTCCACCTGAATCCCTTCTTCATAGAAGCAGTAATCCATCGGCTCTATCGTCTTTCGAAAACCATCTTTCAACCGCACATATTCCGGCGCATGACGGGAAGGCCCCAGATAGCGAACGCCAAACGCGGGTGAAGCGAAGGCGGACTGCTCAAGATTGAGGCCGGAGCGATGGGTTAGGAGCAATTTTCCTCCCCGGGCCAAATATTGTTCCAGTTTCCTGGCCAACTCATCGGTCAAACAGACGAAGTCGGGCAAAATGATCAGCTTGTAGGCGTTCAAATCCGTTCGGCTGTGGATGAAATCGAACGGCTGGTGAAGTTCCATCAACATGCGCATGACACCTTCGTCGGATGCGTTCATTTCGAACCGATGGGCCAACTCCCTGTTTGCCGTGATCACCCCGATCTCGGCCACCTTTCGGCTTTGCACGCACCAGGGCTCCCGATCTTTGATGTTCTGATAGACTTCGCCGATCATGCGGTAAACCGCGGGATCCAATTGCCCTGAAGGATGCATCTGATCCCCGACGCAACATTTCACTCCGCTCGCAATCATGCGGAAGCATTCAAATTCCAGCGCCGCCCGGTTTTTCAGCGTTCCGAAGTCCCCCCAGCTTTTATGGAACTTCCCCGTCATGCCAACCAGTTCGTAAGGCCGCCGGTTTGCATTGTGAAAATTGACCACCAGCGGGAAATGTCCGTAGCCCCAGCGCCCCGAGGGAAGCGATTCGATCTCGATATGCGTATTGTGTTTTATTTTCTCTTCGATGCCGTATTCGGACCAGGCGATGTCCGCGTGATATCCGGTATTGTAATAGATCCGAACGCCCGGCTTCCTTTCATGGATAAAGCGGGTCACCTTTTCCCGAAACCGGTTGAGCGAGAGAAAATCGTTCTTGAATACATCTTCCTCGTTCGCCGGATCCAGACCTCGTTCTTTCATACTTCGTCTGCACGAAGCGCAGACACAGCCGATCTGGAATACGATGTCGAACCAGAAGCCAGATACGTCATAGTTCTCCAATATTTCTTCGATTTGGCCCAACACATATTGAATGTACGCATCATTGTTGTGGCACAGGTGCCTCCATTTGTAGTACCCGGATTCAAACGGCGTCTTCCCTCCCAAAACGCCGCTCCGGTCCAACTGCAACCATTCCGGATGCTTCTCGGCGGCGTCTTCTTCCCAGCCGGTCGTGAAATAGGCAACGACGTCAATCCCTTCACTCCGGCAAGCGTTCACCATTTCCCCGAACAAATCGAAAGCAAGATGCGGATGAACGGTTCCCAGCCTGGTCGGATAGTAACACATGCCGTGGTGGCATTTGGCAAAGAGGTTGATTGAATTCACATGGGCTTCTTTCAAGGTTCGGGCGAACGATTGCGGATCAAAGTCCGCCCCGATCCCTTCGATGAGCGGCGAAGTATGGAAATCGAGATGAATCTGGCGGTAAGGCAATTCTTTCATCGCGGCATTCCTCCGTCTCGTGAATGGAATCAAAACAAACCCGCCGCCGGAAACGCGGCTGCGGGTTTGTCCACGGATTACCTATAGGCGACAAAACTGTCCGGGTCCAGCAGTTCCCAGTTTGCCGGCGGTTCGCCGAAATCCGGAATCTCCAGCAATTCTCCTTCCCGCTTGGAAGACTCGTGGGCAATAAGTCCGGGAACGAGATAGTCGGCAGCGCGCCATATGTTGTTCGGCGGAAGTTTTCCGGTTTGCACCGCTTTCGCAAAGTCGTCGACAAGGAATTGATGGGAGCCGAAATGCCCGTTCGGGAGCCCGTTGAAGCTGCCCGGGAGTCGGAAACTGTGGTGAACCCTGGCCAGCGAAGCATGGAAATCATGTTTCAGCGTTTCGTGAAGATCGTCATCTTCCAGGCGGACGTATTCGTCTTTGCAGCGAAGATCTTCCGTGAGATCGGCAACATCTCCCCATTTCAGACTGGACCATACGGAGCCTCCGGCGTGCTCCTCAAAGCTGCCGCTTGTGCCGAATATGCTCATGTATACGCTGTTCGGTCCGCCCCAACCGACCCGGCGGAATTCGTTGATCCGCATCATTCCGCCGTCCGAGGTGCGGATGAGAGCGCTTTGGTTGCTGTATTTATTGTTCCACAGGTTCGCGCCTTCCCGGAAAATGCCGTCCTCGTGCCGGTCTTCAAATCCGAGAGCGGACACCTTCGTCGCCTTCGCGCCGGTGACCGAAAGAATCATGCTCACGGAATGCGTCGGATAATACATGGGCGGAATGCCCGCCACCCTCTTCCAATCCGCTCCCCCGGAATATTTGAAGGCGTCGTAGAAGCCGTGCAGCATATCGTGCAAGTACTGGGCTTCGCCATACACGAACCGCCCGAACAACCCGGCTTTGAACCTGTCGCGGCACAGGACGGTGCTTGGGTAATAGTAGCTGGTTTCGCCAGTCATGTAGATTAAGCCGCTTCGTTTCACTTCCTCGATGATTTCGCCGATTTCTTCCAAAGATTGCGCCGCAGGCACGGCGGAGTAAACGTGTTTGCCCGCCCGCAGCGCTTGAACGGTTTGCGGCCCGTGCATGTGGCGCTGCGTAAACAGAGCCACCGCGTCGACATCGCTTTCCAGCAGCGCATCCAATGAATCATAGATTCGGGTGATATTAAATACTTTGGCAAATCGCTCGCGCCGGTCCGCCACCACTTCCGCCAATGCGACCTCGTCAATGTAAGGATGCGCCTGGAACAGCGGAATGAAGCTTCTCGAAAATTGTCCCGCGCCGACTACTCCCAGTTTGAAGCCCATAACATCCTCCCTCAGAAACCTTGAGCGACATTGCCATCTTTGACGATGTTGTTGATCGCATCCTCGATCGGCATTTCACCGTCGAAAGCCAGTGAAATATTCTTTTTCCATACGTCAATGACCTGATCCCATTTCGGAGAAGTCGGGTCGCCGACGGTAATGCCATTGAGCGCTTCAACGAACACCGATGCGTCCATGCCTTGTTTGCTGTAGAAATCCACGAACTTTTGAATCGAGTCGGTATATGCCGGAAACACCGTCCCCGTATCGCCCAGAATGTCCTGAGCGGCTTTACTCGCCAGGAACTTCGCCACCTCCATCGCTTCTTTCGGATGAGGCGTATTGGCATAGATGCTATCCGTGAGACCGTTGATCCGGGTCACTTGGCCGGCTGGACCTTTCGGATTCAGCGCGGTGCCCCATTCAAATGGAGCGCTTTCATGAATCGGTTTCATCATCCAAGGACCCGTCATCCATACCGCGATTCGCTGGGCCATGAACATCGCGTCGGCCGGCATCGCCGTAATTTCGGATTGACGCGGCATGACGTGATATTTAAAAACCAGGTCGTTTACAAACTTCATCGCTTCCGCCGCTTTCGGTTCGTCAAGGATCAGTTTTCCGTCCTGATCCTGGATTGCGCCTCCGTTGCCGACGATGAAAGTCGAAAAACCTTGCGGATCAAGACTGTTGGGATAGAAACCGTATTGCACGATGTTGTTCGGATCGAACCCTTCCTCGCCGGCCTTTTTTCCGTTCTTGTCTATCGTCAGCTTCTGCAGAAACTGCACGAACGTTCCTCCGTCCCGAGGGTTCCACTCCAAATCGGCCGGGAAATCATCGAAGCCGGCTTCCCGCAGCAGATCCTTGTTGTAAAACAGCGCCAATGCGTCCCAGTCTTTCGGCAATCCGTAGGTCTTGCCTTTGTACTGAAGGTTTTTCACCAACGTTTCATTATACTTGCTCATATCCACCTGATCCGTCAGCGGAGTAAGATCATATAGCAGGTTCTTTTCCGCCAAATCGGGGATCGGGCCAATGTAAGTCCAGAACAGGTCGGGCATCACTTCTCCCGCGGCTTGCGTTTTCAACTTGGTCCAATAATCCCCCCACGGAACCACTTCGATCGTAACCTTGATGTTCGGATTCTGTTCCATAAAGAGGTCGAGTGCTTGCCGATAGGCCGGTTCCTGGTTCTGGTCCCAGATCATGTAGCGCAGTTCGACCTTCTCTCCCGAATTGCCCGAATCGCTCTTCCCCGCCGATCCGCCGGACTTGCCCGCAGGCGGTTCCTGGGTTCCCGCCCCCCCCGAGCATCCTGCCAACACCAGCGCGATCAACGACAGAAACATGACCAATCTGACAGCTTTACGGTACATCTTTCCATCTTCCCCTCACTTTTTTTGTATGGTTCCAAGGCGGTTCCGCTGCATTATTTGAAACCGCTCATATGGATGGATTGCACAAAATACTTTTGGGCAATGACAAAGATAAGCAAGATGGGCGCGAGCGTGATCAGCGCGCCGGCCATCATCCCGGTCCAATCGGAAGTAAACCGGCCCTGCAGGTTGGCAATGGCTACACTGATCACCTGCTTATCCGGTGAATTCAGCACAACGAGAGGCCACTGGAAATTGTTCCACGCGTTGACGAAGGTGAGTACGCCGAGCGTCACAAGCGCGGATGAAGCCATGGGCAGGATGATGGTGACAAACGTGCGGATGACGCCGGCACCGTCAATTCTCGCCGCATCTTCGAAATCCTTTGGAATCGTAAGAAAAAACTGCCTCAGGAAAAATACTCCGAAAGCGTTTCCAAACATACTCGGGACGATGACGGCTTTGAACGTATCGAGCCATCCAAGTGTCTTGACAAGGAGGTATAGCGGAATCATCGTGACGATTTGGGGGATCATCAGGCTTCCCAGGAATATGACAAAGATGATATCGCGGCCGGGAAACGAAATTCTGGAAAATCCGTAAGCCGCCATTGAGCAAAAGAGCAGTTGACTGACAAGCAAAATGACAGTAATGAATGCAGTATTGCCCAAATAGACGCCGAAATTGACCTTTTCCCACACGTTCCTGAAATTGTCGAACACAATCGGATCGGGAATCCATTCCGGCGGATAAATGAACACGGATTTCTTGTCCTTGAACGCGGTGGAAACCATCCAAAAGAACGGAAACAGCGAGATCAGCGCAAAGAACACGAGCACGGAATAGCTCACGCCGTAATCAAGGATCTTCTTCACATTGCGTCACCTCCTCAAGAAAGATCGTAGGTTGTATTGCGGAACAAGCGGAGTTGCACCAGGGTGACGAGCATCAGGATGACAAACAGAATGACGGACATGGCCGAAGCGTACCCCATCTCAAGGAATTGAAACGCGTGCTTGTAAATCACAAAGTAATATACCGATGTGCTGTCTCCCGGCCCCCCATCGGTCATGGTGTACACCGAGTCGAACACCTGAAACGAACCGATAAATCCGGTAACGAGCAGAAACAGCAATGTCGGTTTCAGCAAGGGAAGGGTAATATGGAAAAATTGCCGCACTCTCCCGGCTCCGTCGACCTGGGATGATTCATAAAAGATTTGCGGGATGCTCTGGACGCCAATCAACATGATCAACGTGGAAAACCCCGTATACTGCCAAACGTTGACCATGACAATCGATTTCAGCGCCATGGCCGAAGAGAACCAATTGATTTTGTCCACGCCGAACCAATCGAGAACGTAGTTCAGTACCCCGCCCGTCGGACTTAACACCCATTTCCAGACGATGGCGATCGCTACGGGCGTTGTCACCCACGGAATCAAATAAATGACGCGGAATGCCTTGACGCCCCGTAGCGGCCTTTTCAGCGCGAGCACGAGCAAGATGGAAAGCAGATATTGGATCGGGATGTTGTAAGCGACGTAGGTGAACGTAATTTTCAGCGATTTCAGGAAGAGCGGATCCTTGAACATACGAATATAGTTGTCGATTCCCATGAACGCCGGACTTCCGACAAGGTCCCACGCAAACAGACTGAGCACGAATACGGCAACCGTCGGGATGAGCGAAAATATAACATAGGCGCCTACCGTCGGAAGAATGAAGAGATATCCGATCAGCCAATTGCGGTTCAAAGGTTTTCTTTTCTTGACGGTCCGGACCGCGGCCTCAATGGCACCCTGCCTCAATTTTTTCCCTCCTTTCGGCTCGCGGTGCGTGCATCAAGGATATCGTTCTTGGCGGCAATCGTTTTTTCCGTCAATACCCGGATGACTTGCTCCCGGATTCGTTCGCCCTCGGCAGGATCCGCCTTGCTCGGTTCGCCGTTGATGCCTCCCGATTCGGGTTGAAAAGCAAACCGCGAGTTCACCATGTGCCAGGGTTTGACGAATTTGAAATCGCGCACGCGATCCATGTAAACCGGGGAGCCAATGGCCATGGCGGCTTCCGTCTCGCCCTTGTCGGCATGGTGGATTCCGTCAATCCCCGCTTCCGTCCACCAATTCCAGTAGGCCGGCTTGAAATCGGGATGATCCCGCCACATTTTGTAGAACCCGAGCTCGCAGCCGATTTTATTTGCGCCGTGACCGCTGAGATAGATCTGTTTCCGGAATCCGTGGTAGTAGTACTGTTTGGAAATGTCGTAAACGACCATGCCCAACGTCTCCGCGCTAACGCCAACCGTGCCCGGATACTCGCGCATGGCGTCGGCAAACCCGTAATGGATGATCGGGCATAAAATGGCGCCGGATCTCTTCGCGACTTCACGGGAAAAATAGGCGGCCGTGTCGTTGTCCAACCCCAGCGTCAGATGCGGTCCGTGGGCCTCCACCAACCCGATGGGGATGATGAGCGGCAGATTCCGATCGACTTTCGCCAGTTCATCGTTCGTCAGCTTTGACCATTCGATCATGTTCTCACTCCTGTTGCTCACAATCCGTTTTCAGCGGTATCGCGGTTTTGACTGTCGTACAAAACCGCGCCGGCCGCCACCAGATCGCGCTGCAGACGCTCGATGTCGATATGCCGGGGAAGCTTGCGGCTTTCGACCGCAAGCGCGGCGGCCATGCCCGCCGCCTGCCCCATGGCCATGCATTGCGCCATGCTTCTGCAGGACGCATGAGCCTCGTGCGTCGCGGAGAAGCACCGTCCGGCAACGAGCAATCCTTCTACTTTCTGCGGCACCAGCGTCCGATAAGGGATGTCGTAAGCGACACCTTCCGGAAGGAATTCCCAAATCGTGTCCTTGCCGCCGTGATGATCCTCGATGGGAGCTCCGCATTGACCGATGGTATCTTCGAACTTCCTTGCGGCCATCACATCCTCTTTCGTCAACCGGTAATCTCCGTAAATCCGCCGCGTCTCGCGGATGCCGATTCCCGTGCTCAGGTTGATCAGCCTTGCTTCCTCGTATCCCGGAACGTTGTCTTTCAGAAACCGGATATATTCGCGGGCCTGACGGCGGCCTTCGATTTCGGCTTCCGTCAGCGACACGGGATCGCAGGGATCATAGCCGTCCAGTCTCGTCATGATGGCCAGCATGACTCCCGGCAGCGGCGTGATATGAATGGAGCCTTCCTCCCGCGGCAGGCGGTAGTTTCCGCTGCGGTTCGCCTCCTTCATCATTTCCACGAGCTGCGCCCGCGGGATGCGCGCGGCCTTCGTTACGTCAACGTTCGCGAGCCGGAATGTCGTCGTAAGGGTCTGAGCCGGGCTTAAGTCGCCGGCTTTCTCGATCGGGACGCCGGCGCGGAACGCCACGTCGGCATCGCCGGTCGCGTCGATGACAACGTCGGCCCGGATTTGCCATCAATCCCCGTTTCCCGTCCACGACGACGCCGACAATCCGCTCCCCTTCCATGATCACTTCCGTGCAGAAGGAATGAAGCAGAATGTGCACATCCGCCTCCACGGCCAGATCGTCCCACACGCATTTGAGCATTTCCGGATCGTATGTAATTCCCGTCCCCGCTCCGAACGTGTTGGGCCGCTTGATGGCCGAATTCGTCCCGAACAGCCGTTCCAGCATATCGTCGGGCACTCCCCCGACGACCTTGCGGCTCGTCTTCCCCGGCGTGTAAAAACCGTAGAATGTATCCAATACGGCCGTACTCGTGCCTCCCAGGAAGCCGTACCGCTCGACAAGCGTGACGTGCTTCCCTGTTCTGGCCGCCGCGATGGCGGCGGTGATCCCCGCGGAACCGGAGCCGACCACCAGGATGTCGGTTCGCCACAATAACGGCAAACTTGTCATATTGATTATCATGGGAGCGTTCACCCACCGTTCCGAGATGTTTTCAGTCGCTAAAGTTTCCTGTAGCGGCGTTTGGTTTCCGCGTAATACCGCTCGATGACGCCGTTGACGCTGTCATCCCCTTTAAAGTGCATGCTAGGAAGAATCAAAGGCTTGTATCCGCGTTTGATCAGCTTCTCCGCCGTAAGCGCATTCAAAGTCTGCACGATGGTTACGGCTGCCAGTGAAGACCCGGGGCATACGGGATAATCGGCGCCTTCCAGGTAAATCATCGCATCGCCCGGGGGTGTGCAGTTATCGATTGTGACGTCCGCAATCTCGCACAGGCGTTTGCCGGAACTATGGCGGGATTCCGTTGCCATCTGGTGCGCCACGGAAGTAATCGCCACAACGGGCATCCCTCGTTTTTTTGCGCCGAGCGCCATTTCGATGACGACCTGATTGATGCCGGTGCTGGAGAAGCAAACCATCACATCATGCGGTCCGAATTCGTAGTTGGCCAATATTTTCTCGGCCAAACCTTCCACTTGTTCGATAAACTGGTTTTGCCTTAATCCGTTGGCCCCCACCACATTGGAGTAATAGGTCAAGGACAACTCAATGATCGGGTGAAAGCCGACGATGCTGCCGATCCGGGGAAATGTTTCGTTCACGCCGATGGCCGAATGGCCGTTTCCGTACAAATGTACCAATCCGTCGTTTGCAATGGCGTTCGCATACAGCTCGGCCGCTCTTTCCAGGTTGTCCGCTTGCGTAGATTCAATTTTGTCGATAATCTTCCTGGCTTCATCAATAAAACGCAATGAACCCATATGGTTAATCTGCCTCCTTATTCAAGTTAATAACATTATAACTTTATAATGTTTTAGTGTAAACGAACCCGTCAAAAAATGAAAACAGAATGTATCTTATTGAGCGGACCAACCGCCGTCTACCGCAAGAACTTGCCCGGTCACAAACGCCGCTTCGTCCGAAGCCAAATAAACAGCCGCGTTCGCCACGTCCTGAGGAGCGCCAAGCGCGCCCAAAGGCTGCATCGCCCGGGCAAACGCCATAATCTCCTCGTCATGTTTGATCTTCGCCGTTGCCCTGGAGTCGATCAGACCCGGCGCAAGCACGTTCGCCCGAATGCCATGCTTGGCATAATAGACGGCAATCGATCGGGTAAGACCGATGATTCCGGCCTTGGAAGTTTGATAGGCATGGCTGAGAAAATAATCTTGGCAGCCCGCAAGCCCCAACACGGATGACATGTTGATAATCACTCCGCTGCGCTGTCCGGCCATCTTTTTCAACCCGTATTTGCAGCATAAGAAAGTGCCTTTCAAATTGACGTCCATTATCGTATTCCAGGCTTCTTCGCTGCAATCGGCAACCGGTCCGTCCCCGATGAAACGGCCGGTGATCCCGGCATTGTTGACGAGGATGTCCAGCCGTCCGTAACGGGAATGAACTTCATCAATGCAACGTTTCACATCTTCCGCAATCGATACGTCCCCGTGCAACGCGACGGCTTGCCTTCCGTCGCGCTTGATATCCTCCGCGGTTTCCGCTCCGTCTTCCCTGTTCTTATCCACGACGGCCACCGCAGCCCCCTGCTTCGCGAACGCCAGCGCGATCGCTTTCCCGATTCCGTTCCCGCCGCCCGTAACCACGGCAACTTTCCCTTGCAGCCGCATCGCCGCTCCCCTCCCCCGCAAATGTCAAGATCTTGCGTGCAGCATGATTTGATATTGGTAACGATCGGCTCTGGAGGTGAGATGAACCACTTCCAGGGGAGATCCGTCTTGCAAATAAGACAAGCGGGTGACAAACAGCACCGGCGACCAGGCTTGAATATGGAGCACCTCCGCCTCATATTCGGAAGCCTCTCTCGCTTCCACCGTTTCCTGCGCTTTTACGATGCGGATGCCGTATTTTTTCTCGAGGTGTTCGTACAGCGATTCTTCCTGAAACCCGGATTCCAGGATGTCCGGCACATAATCTTCTTTCAAGTAATTGATCATGACGCAGATCGGCTCTTCGTTGGCGTACCTGATCCTTTTTATGCGAATCACCGTATCGTCGGGTTTCAGATTGAGCATGGAAGCGATCTTCTTCGGCGGGTTCATCCGGCTGATACTCATCTCCACGGTTTTGGGCAGCAGGCCGCGCTCCCGCATCTCCTGCGTCCAGCTTGTAATGGAGGTCAGGTTGTGCGTAATTTTTTGATCCTGCACGAATGTTCCTTTCCCTTGCCGCTTCACAACCAAACCTTCCTCAACCAATGCGCCCATCGCCTGGCGAACGGTGACGCGGCTGACACCGAACATCTTCTCGATCTCCGGTTCGGCGGGCAGAAGATCGCCGGGCTTGTATTTTTCTTCAATCATCTTGGACAAAGCTTCCTTCAACTGGGCATATAGCGGAAGCGGGCTGTTCTTGTCCAGGCGAAGCGACATCCTGTTATCCCCTTTCGATTGACGAATGAATCGAACGCTTCAACAGCGGAAAAATATCCTTTAATCGCGGATACAATTCGGTATAGATCCTGTGCTGATGAATATACAATTCGCGGTTGGATTCCGTCGGTTCATACACCTTTTCGTTCGCGCGAATCCGATGCAACAGGCCATCGATGCCCGGAAGATTCATCGCGTGCATGGCCAGCAACACGTTTCCCACGGGAGCTCCGCCTATCGTATCCGAACATTCGACGATCACCTGACGCCCGGTAATATCCGCGATCACTTGACACCATAGCGGATTCCGCGTCGGACCGCCCGTTGCGCGCAGTCGGCCGATCGTGCCGGAAACCTGTTCGGCATAACCCAGATTGTGGAGCACAGCATGCGCGGTCCCTTCCATGATGGAACGCGCCATATCCTCTCTTGTATGCTCTAACGTCAAACCGATGAACACGCCGGCGGCGTTCTCATCAAGCAACGGGTGAAGTTCTCCCGACAAGTAAGGGAGGAACAGCAGCCCTTTGCTTCCCGGCTCCGTGTGGCGGCAGGCTTCCGTGATCTTCGCATATACCTCCGCTTTCCCGTACGCCCTGGACAAATCCCCGCACCATTCACGAATAAACCATTCCATGCTTGCGCCGAATGAACTCATCGAGCCGCTGAGCAGCTGAAGGCCCGGAAGCACATGGGGAAAGCCAAGGATTTCCGGCCGTGCGGCGAATCTGTCGGTGCAAACCCCTACCGTTCCCTGCGTCCCCAATGAAATGTACGCGTCTCCGGGTTGGATAATCCCCATCGCCAACGCGGCGGAACTCGTGTCTTCCCCGCCGGCGATCACGGGCGTACCGGTCCGAAGCCCGGTGGCCCGGGCGGCGCCGGCGTGAACGATCCCGATCGGTTGAACGCAAGGAACAACGGGCGGAAATTTCTCCGGATCAAGTCCCATTGACTCGATTACGGCACTGCTCCAGCCCGCGGAACCGCCTCTCCGGTCGAATGCCATGCCGATTCCCGCGTCGGAGACGTTCATGATTCTCTCGCCGGTAAGCCGGTAATTGATATACGATGTCGCCGAGAGAAAACAGGGCATTGCCGAATAAGTCATAGGATCGGTCTCTTTGATCCATTTCAACTTCGGCTCAAAATTAAACGCCCCCACTCCGTTGCCGTTAACTTCCAATATCAGATTCCCCGACGTCTCCCGGATACGTTGCGTCTGCAAGCGGCAGCGCGTGTCGAGCGAACTGATCGCCGGCCGCAAAATCCGTCCGTTGCTGTCGGTCATGACCAGCGAAGCGCCGTGGCCGCTGACAGCCACGCAACCTACCGCAGACGGGTCCGCGCCGTCAGTCCAGAAGCGTTGCAATATGGCGCAGCAAGCTTGCCACCAATCCTCGGGATTCTGCTCAACGCCTCCGCCGGCAAGAAAAACAAGCGGATAACTCGCAGATCCTTCCGCCAGCATTTCTCCCTGGTCGGACATGAGTACCGCTTTCACATTGGTTGTGCCGATATCAATACCAAGCAAATTCATGGAGGAAGACACCTTCTCGTGGTTAACCTCATATTGTCATTATAATGTTATGTCGTTATATTGTAAAGTTCAAACCGTAAATCGAGTAGGAGGGGGCGGCTAGCCCCCGACCTCTCACACCACCGTACATGCGGGTCCGCATACGGCGGTTCCGAAGGTT
>Ga0065720_1020436_pt1 | contig 14534 bp, 5 predicted proteins | sample Thericmetagenome_FD_59107 | JGI IMG/M metagenome (GOLD analysis project Ga0065720, IMG submission 59107) | Thermophilic microbial communities from the Joint Bioenergy Institute, California, USA of rice/straw/compost enrichment - eDNA_2 v2... | ecosystem: Engineered > Solid waste > Grass >... | reverse complement strand
CTCAGTCGGTAGAGCGCCAGGCTGTTAACCTGTAGGTCGGTGGTTCAAACCCACCCGGGAGCGTTTTTTTTTTATTTGGATACCTCTTCAGACAAAACGGAATTAACAATTTGTGATACTCTAATAGCATCATGATGGTCTCAGAATAATGTATCCTTCCTTATGAGTATTGTGTTTTACTCTCTTATTTTCTTCTCTAACTCATAAAACATCTGGACTCTGTTGGATCATACTTTCAGAAAGCTCTCGTAGCTCAGTCGGTAGAGCGCCAGGCTGTTAACCTGTAGGTCGGTGGTTCGAACCCACCCGGGAGCGTCTTTTTTATTTCTTACTGAAATCTTCATTTCTTTTGGGAAATTGCTGGCCTCTATTGATTCTCTTTGTCCCTTTATTTTAAAACTATCCTCATGCAGGAAATGGTTGTTTTCAGAATGCTATTAATATCATTAAATTAAAGAACATAAATTCTATTAGAGTAAATTAGTAGCTCCTTCTTTACTCAGCTGTTTAAACCCAGGGCATAGCTCTGAAATCTGATTCGCTTTTAGCATTGCGGCTTGTAAAATCTTTTAACTTACGCGATATGAGGTCTAATAATTAAGATACCGATGCATAACTTTTCCCGCAGAACTTTTATTATTTTAAGTTCAGATCTCTCAATGTGCCTAGATTATTTACGGTGATCAAGACTCCTGAATATTTTCAAGTACATCATATTCTACGATATTTATGTTATACTTTTTTACTTGCCTTTCAATTTCTAAGTTGAGAAGTTTGAAATTAATTAGTCGCATGAACAGCCTATAATTATGGGATGGGTTTAATAATTAAGATAATAATACTAGCTCACTCATTCTTTGTCTAAACAAATTTACCTTCAATTTTGAATTAGAATCATCCAAGTCAAGAGTGAATTAATCTAAGAGATATAAACTTGTAACTAATGAATTATACACTGGTGCCAAAAAAGGCCTCAAACCTCAAGCACATTTTTGATGTAATGACCTCTATCTGTCTCTGGAAGGACAATGAGCTTAAATTATTTGAGTATTTCATGTTTTATGGATCAGAAATTCAGCTCATCTGTATTATCTTGTTTGCTCAATATCATTACCTTGCCAATGAAGACTTGGACCCTTTGGCTTATTTTCTTAATCAGTTGAGCGAATATCTGACTGGAAATAAGCTTCTGGTGTCAAATTACTCTGATCAAGTTTTCAGGGGTTTTGAGCTTGCCTGTATTCTTTATCTGTCGGGAGCTATCATTATTTTCTTTGCTGTTCTTATTGAGAGGTTCTGGAAGGGCCGGCTCTCAAGGTTAGGATACTACTATTCTGTATACTATTCAAAGTTCCAAGTGGAAATTGGATTCGTACCTGTTGTGAGTATCTATTTATATTCGGTGCGACATAGGCAGAATCTCGAGGTCTTCTTTGGGTTATCAAACAGCAATGCTGGAATGAAGATAATCCTGATATTAATGAGTTCTATTCATTTCCTCAATAGTTTTTTGGTGACCTATCTATGCTTTGATCCTGTTAAGACAAACAATTTATTTTGCTCGAGAGACACCAAATTTCAATTCCTCTCCTGTATAATAAAGAGTTTGAGTATAATCTTGTTTACAATCAGCGACAACAAGAATATCATAATGTCTTTATTCCTAGCATTTTCATCCCTCATTTTACTTATTCGAAGATACTCTTTAGCTTCCTCTTTTCCATTCTACAAAAGGCAAGCTATGATTCCTGCTAATGTTCTAGTCTCAGTCCAACTCTTTATGGTCCTCGTTACTGTTCTTGTTGTCATTATTTCGGGAATTGAAAAAGCATCACCAATGAAAATCACTTACATCCAATTAGCTTGCTTGCCCATAATTATCAAACTTACTCTTAAAGATTTGGATAGAAAGATCCAAGAAGCATTAGCGATGCCTATTTCTAAGATTAAAAATGAGAGGGATGCCCTCAAAAAATACTTTGCATATTCCTACATTATCGAAGATTCACAATTCAATTCCAAGGCCTCAAACTCCATTGGAAAGCCTGGTATTCTTCAACTCTTCAATGATTTTGAACAATTTGGAGATTTCCTTGAGGACCCTGTTGAAGAGTTTGGGTTTTTGTTAAATTTCAAAGAAAGAGTCCACAAATTTTATACGAAATTGACATCTAATATGTTTGCTCAGATCATGAAGAACATCAAGCAAAATTCTTACTTGAAAATATTATATGCTAACCAAGTTCTGAGGAACGAACAAAATTTTACCAAGGCATACAAAATTATGGCTTCAATCAAGAACAAGGAGCTCGGCTTTCGAGATAACATCGTTTATAAGCATATCATGAATCATATTGAGGAGAAGATCCATCAAGTTTATATGTCTAATATTAATCCTCGACTGAACTTCAAAAGAGTGGTTGAGATAGAAGATATTACCAATGATTTAACAATGAGAATCCTGAATAGCACCAACCGCTACCTCAAATTTTGGGAGATATTTAAAACGGCAAACTTCATGATGAGTGAGTTATGTAAGTCAGCCGAAAAACTTGAAGAAGAAGGCCTTAATATTGAAAGAATTTGGAAATATATTGAGAATAATTATAAGAAAGAGTGCCAAAAGTTAATACCAACATATGCTGCGTATTTATGGACTGTGAGGAACAAACCCCATTCATCTCAGAAACTCCAAAATCAGATGATTTTTACACGAATTGATAATTCTAAACAGGATTTCCCGATTCAGATGATAACAAATGATATAAACACAGAAAAAACAACAGTGTTCTCCATTGCAATTAGCAAAGAAAATCTGGGTACTGTGCTCTACGTTAGTAGGAATGTCTTTGATCTTGTACAGATGACTAAGCAAGAGCTCCAAGGTGCCAAAGTTATGAGTATCTTACCTCATTATACACATAAGTTTCATTATCATCTCTGGAATAATTTAATTGAAGATCCTGAATTTATTGTACCACGTCTCGATGAAAGGCGTGGCTTTATAAAGACTAGAGATGGAACCCTAAAGCCTGTTGTGATTTCAATAAATGTATCTCCCTATGTCATTGATGATCTTGCCTATATTTGTCTCGTGCAGCCCGAAGTCGGAAATAGTCAATACATGATTATTGCAGACGATGGGAGAATTGAAGGGTTTACTACCAGACTGGCCAATATGCTAAATTTGCAAGCATCCAAAGAATATCATTTCAAAGATATTTTCTTGCAAATAAGCTTCAACGAAATCCTTTCCCAAAATGTAGAAAAGTCCACCACTTTAGTCCATGAGACCAATAGAATATATTGTATTTTCACTTCTAGAACTAAATCGCTAAGCTCGAAGACTTATTATCAAATTGAATTTTTAAAATTGCAACCTTTACATTCTCTACATGCTAAAGAGAAGGTCCTTGAGGAGAATGTCTTGGAGAATTCATTAGTGATCCCTGACGAAATGAATCCTATAACACATAAGAACACAACAACTCATATAATAAGGATGAGCCCTCTGGATACTAAGTACTCAGACAGCAACACATTTGTAAAGAACGAGAATGAGACAGAAAATTCAGGAATTAGCTTAAAAATAATGAAAAAGAACAAAGTGAAAGAACTTGAGGTTGATGCTGCTTCAGTTTCTTCGTTAACATCAGATCGAGCCAAATCAAAGCTCGAAGAGATCATCTTTTCAGAAATCGATAACAAGATGACTCGTCTGCTTATGTGGATTGGCCTGGCCTATACCTTTTTCTGCACTGTGAGCTTGATTGGAATTGTTGTTGTAAATAAAAGCCGCCTAGATTCAACAGCTGAAAATACTGAATTGCTAATTATTGGAAGTCAGAGACTGTTTAGTACAATGAGAGTATTTTCACTGGGTCGAAGTGCTGCTGCATTACATGATGGAGCGTATACACCAAATAGATTTGCTGCTTTTGGAATTCCAAATTACGCCATATTGGTTGCCTCTACAGCAAAGAGTTATCCAGATGACTTGTACAAATACAATATATTATTCAAAGACGCTTTACAAAGTATTGACGTGCGCTTCCACACTGAATTCTATAAGAAAATTCCCCTCACACTAAATAAAAGGATAGAACGATATGCAGATTCTTTTACAGTGATTAATTATCTTATTAATACAGCTAGAACAATTGGTGGGTCAATATCAGATTTAAGCAAAGTTATTGATAAGATTAATGATCTTTTGGACAATTGCCTTGATGATCTCTTGTTAGTAAATGAGAATATCTTTGATGTTTTGATCGAGAATACCAGATTGCTGCTCAAAAGAAATTCGGATCTTGTATGGATCTTTTTTGGGATCATGACGTCTTTCGCCCTTGGAATAATCATATTCCTGCTTTATCAGATTGTCAGTATTATTCAAAACAGGAACAGATTTTTTGAGGCTTTCCTTAGGATAACAGACCAAGAAATAGAATCAAGCCTTGATAAAGCGTCAAAACTTCAATTCTTGCTAAATAGTGACCAAGGACATTTCAATAACACTGAAAGGAATCTTACTGCAATAAGTATTAAAAGCTATAAATCTAAAGCTAAGGCAAACAACAATCCTATCAAGACGAGAAGATATAAAGCCCATGATTCAGTAAATAATAGGCTTAAGAAGTGTCTTTTTGGTACGTTTTCTTGGTCACTCGTCTTCATTTTGAGCATTTTGCTTATAAGAGTTGTTTCATCTCCTCAAGAGAAACAAATTAAAGAAAACTTCCAAAGAGGTGTTGATCTTAACAAATTGTTGTCAAGTCTTTATCTGTTAGTGAATATAAAAGCAAGAATTGTGATGCTTGAGAAAAACTTCACCGTTCGCCATCAAGATCCTGACATCGCATTGAATAACATTCAGGAAGTTGTTTCAGTAAGTCAAGATCTCTTAATGAAGATTTACGATGGAACAAAGAACGAGACAATAAGAGAGTACTTGTCAGGAAACCTTTGCTTAACTAAATTAAGTACATGGCCTGTTAGCCTTTGTTCAAATATTGTCTCCAGCTCACTTACTAAAGGCTTAATGCCAACCACAAGTTTCTTAACAAAGCAGGCCAAAATTCTTAAAGCGAGTTATGATGTATCTAATCATACAATAGAAGCCAAGAGAATGGTATTAAATAGTGTCGAGTATACTGAAATGGAAGTTGCATATGGAATACTGTTCACCGGATTCAATGAAGTGCTAACTGACTTAAAATTAACAATTCATGAGAAGATAAGAAATTCCATCACCCCAGTCTTCAAAGTCGCAATACCTTCGATTATTATCTTTGTGCTGATTGCAATTCCTTTCTGGATAAACATTGTTGAAAATATCAGAAGAGAAAGTATATTATGGAAGAAGATGATGCACCAGATTCCTCATGATTTTATTCAGAAAAATAAATTTTTGAAGACACATCTGATAAAGCATTCTAAGGTGCAATTTGACTCGATATATTTTTAAGAAATATCTACATTTTGAAAATTGGATTTTTTATCATTTCGTTTGTTTTTAATCCATGTTGCAAAATTCTAGTTTCATATTTTAAGTATTTTTATCGTGAATAAAATGAAATTATCTCTGAGTTTTCAACAAAACTTTTTTATCCAGTCTCGTCTAAATTTAAATATTACATATCAATGAACAATAAGACAAATAAAGTTTAAGATTCATTGTAAGAATATATATGACTCATAAAATAATTATTCTATCATCGAGTCATGAGTATCGTTCTCCTGGGCCACACATTAATTATAGATTCTACAGAGGGCAGCATTTTTGAAATTTAGCATTATGCCAACTCTGTACATTTTAGTGAGCTTTGACTTTTCAGGATAGTATTCAGTTCCTTACAAACTTTAGGAAGGTTAGTTGAGATAGCATAAAATTGCAAACATCATGAGCGATGTCAGGAATAAGGCCATTCTCTTGACAACATCGATCTCCTTGAATTCGAGGGGTTGGTCCAAGTAGTTCAAGTACATTAGAAATGAACAAGTATATTCATTTAATAAAGACCAACAAACCTAGAGATTTTGAAATGTGAAAGATGAGATGTTAAAGTGAGTATTGTTTAAAAACGAGGCATTAGAGACCATATCATGCCCCAAATTACTTGCTTAAATGCCAATTTCTATTTGGTCTATGATTTGCTATTTTACTTAGCAGCCCTCGCCTTTCGGACATACTCATCCCATTTGACAACAATAATATCAGAAACCTTGAATTCAAGTAGGGATTGTATTCTTCTCATTCATTCATCAATTATGGGAGATTTTCCTTGAGCTCAAGGTCACAACAAATTGAAGATTCTTGATCTCAGAAAAAGCTCGGAGATGTTTGCTAGTGAGTTTATCTACTGAGGTTCCTAGACAAATTTATTAGGGCTTTGAAAGCCCTGTCAATATCAATGATCTCTAACATATAATTGTGTCAAGGTGGACTTGTTGCTGTGTCTATCCTGCTTATTGAGGTCCTAGATTAGAATCTTTTGTTGAATATTTTAGACTCGCTTTTGTTTATAAATTAAGTACTAGTGAGACACTGATAAAATTTTATCATTAACATAACCAGTAAGAAAGAAGTAGAGTCAAGTAATGGGACAGTTTTTAGATCAGAGTTTAATATCTTTACAAATATGTATGTTACGCCAACACTGAAAGTGTTCTTCTATCCTTACAGTTTAGTTCTCTGAAAGTAAATCATATAATTTTCGTTTCATCTGAATATGACGTTAAGAATTCTTCATTCTATAAGACGTCCTATTGACCCAGCTGATTAATCCTCATGGAGAATAAAGACTAGTTTCATAAAAACAGACTGAAAGACATTTTTTTTAGTAATGAAGTCATAATCAGTTGTCAACACATATCAAGCTTCCCCAATGTACATATTCTCTCTTCTCTTTCAAAAATGACAAGCTCAGGCTAGGTAAGTAGAAAAAAACCATTGAAAGATGAAATACATTAAATAGTCTTTTTCAACAGTTCAACATTTAGTGAGCAAACCCGTAGCCTATCTTCAAAAGCATGCCTCTTGGCTCACTCATAGCCCTACTTCATCATATGACTATTTATCCGTTCAGGTCCACTTTTAAGGGCTTGATTTATCTTCATTTAGAGAAATTGCTCATATAAGAATATCAGTGAGGGTTTACATTCTAAAGACTTATTTTTGTCCTTATTACTCTAAACTTGCGTATGGAGAGGAACCTCATTTATTCTTTTTGTCCAGGATCATTTCTAAGAGCTTTGAAAGGGCATCCCTTAAAAAGACCTCTTTGATAACTTTTCAAAGGAGAGGGCAACCAGTTCTGGGACTCGATGATGTAAGGCAATTTTTTATTGTAGAGATGTTTCAGTGCAGCACAGACCACTTAATGCTTAAGAACTATAGATTTTAATGCCTAAAATCAACAAAATTAAGGATAATTTTATTTGAAGTAATGCTCAAATTACTCCGTCATTGGACTAATGATTAATGATAAAAATAGATCACTACACTAATAGGAAAAAATGCTCAAAGAAACTCAATCCTCAGACTTCACCAATAGTTTATAGATAAAACTTACTGTGATTTACTCATAAAACTAAGACCTTTTCTGGCCATTCACACTGAATATGCCCTAATAGTATTTAATAAAGTATCCAAATGTATAAATATCTATAAAAGACCTGAAATATTCTTATAAAAGATTTGAGAGTGGCAAGGGAAAGCTACAAATGCTAAGAACTAGGGCGCACGGCGTGATAACGAGAATTTACTATTTTTAGTAAGCATTAAACAATCCCTTCTAATTAGAAGAGCGAATGAAGCATAAATTCTTCTCATTAAATTTGATTCCAATTTTAGGTGAAAATTTAAGAACATTTAATTCCTAAAAAAAGACATTTCTGATCCCAAAAACAAACCTTGAACAGAGAGATATTTTCAACCAGGCATATTTTTCCTCACCTTAAAGACCTAAAGTATGGAAAATAATGTTTCGTTAAAAGAGGACATCCCTCTGTGCTTTGCTGAGGGAGTTTGTTTCAGATTGATGATATTTAAGAAGAGTAGCAAAGAAATGTCCACTCCATATTATTCATGAAGAAAGACAAGTTGTGTACCTGAAATCTTGATTGAAAACCACGAGATTACACTAAATAAGCCTTATATGGATATTTCAATGATCAGTAAATTTATAACAAATTGAACTGGACTTATATACTGCCTCGTCAGCAGATCAATTATAAAAAACTGTTAAAAAATTTACAATACTATGAACTTCACTCAACTTCAATACCAATCTGCTTTAATAAATAACACTACTCCTACCATGAACTTATTGCCACTTTTACAATCCTTTGGCTCAACCCAAACCCAACAACTGCAATCACAACTTATGCTACAGCACATAATGTTAAACAATTCAGTTAACGAACTGAAGAGAAAATTGGCTCTCCAAGGGCTAGATGATGAAAACTTTCTTCAGAAAAAGATCAAACTTATCACCGAAGGCCTATCTCACCTCAACGAAAACCCATTCCAGCAAAAGACTCCTGAGATAAGGCAACCTTCTTTATTATCACTATTGACTTTGCCTCAAACTATTCAAAATATCAAGGCCTCTCAACCCACTCAGCCATCTTGGCTGAGTGCTTTGAGTGCCCTTGCTTTGAAAAGCCAAGAGAGCACAATGAACCCACCCACTATCAAGAAGGACATAAATTCCGAAACAATCTTAACCAGCTTTAGACAGCCCCAGCAACAGGTCCAAACATCTACTGTTCACATTTTAGTAAAAACGGAAGAGTCTAAATTAAAACCTAATTCTGATTTTAATCAAGCCACATCTATTAAAATTCAAGAAGAACCCCAAATCCCTCAAAACAATGATAAACCCCTAGCAACTCCTGAGCTAACGCAAGCTAAATCATCCACAGAGACAACTCCGAAACCTCAGCCCGCCAAAAAGAATCGCAAAAACAAATGTGACTCGAAAAAGTCTTTTATAAAAGAAGAAAGGTCAACTCAACCTGATGAGTCAGAAAGGGCTCTTTCTGAATATCAGGAAGAGGAGGAAGAAGAATCAGATGATGATGATAAAGACCCTAAAGATCTCTATACTCCCCCTTACTGGATCAAAGATATCAAGAAGGGCATAAGAAAACCAGAACTAAGAAAAAAGCCTGATACTCCCAAGAAAGAAGAACCAAAAATCACTGATCCTATAGAGCTCATCAAGCTTGTAAGACCTGGAGTTGAAGAAATGTTGGGTTTTAGTGATATTGATGAAACTAAGGTTTATGGGCTCTTGACCAGATCTGAGATGGACCCTAAGAAGTTCTTTATTAGATTCAAAAGAAACCTTCATTATTATAAAACTAACTTCAAGTTGACTAATGCATAAGTGTAAGAATAGAGAATATTTTTTATAGTTGGATAAAAGGAGCTTTATCAGCGTCGAATCATCGCGTAGCTGATATTACTTCGTTTGTCTCAATCTTGTATGATCATCAATACCCTGTATTTATGTCGCTTTTTATACTGAAGAGTCACTCATTGTGAATATTCATCCCTTTAATTTTCAGTCCTTTGGATTTTTTTATCCTATTAATAGAATCTATAATTAGCTCAAAGAAACTATAAATCTCTTCCAGAATGTAAGTATGAAGGCCTCTTTAATCCAGATGATAAGAAGAAGTCTTCTCTGCAAAAGTCACTGATTAAAGTATCCAAATGTCTTTCGATAGTTTCCACCTGAAAATAAGGTTGAACAAGTGGCTTCAGGCTCACCTAGTCATTCCAGCTCTTTATATGGTGATTCCATACTTTCGAGACTATCTGTTAGTTGTTGTGTTTGGATACGTAAGTTTTTAAAAAATTGAATAATTTGTGTTTTCAATAAACCAGATACTTGAGTAAGCCAAAATTTCGAAACTCAGAACTCAAGTACGCTTTACATTTGATGGAGTGATGCTAGATAGGAAGAATTCAACAAGAATTTCCTAGAGAAAGACATATCTGTTTTGGGGGAGTCCTCTTTAGAATACGATTCATTTTAAAGTATCCTAATTCTTTCGTTCTTTTCGCTGTCAATATATTAGTAATCAATAAATTTTTAAAAGAGAAACATGTCTGATTCTTACTATAAGACACACTCCTCTTACCAATCTCGGAGCCACCATCGTCATAGTTCACATAGAACTTCCTCCAAGCGCTCCTATGATTCTCCTCATAAATCTCATAAGGATAAAAAGCGCCATAGTAAATATAAAGATCGCAGATTTCGTTCACGCTCACGCTCAAGATCCAATTCAAGCACAAGTTCCTCTGATCGTCACAAATACCGCAATAAGAGGGAAGTCAAGACCCTTTTTGAGTATAATTACGACGAGAAGGCCATTAACTCTTCATTGCTCAGAAAAACTCTGCATTCCAAGTATAAAGACCATAATCAAGATGAACTTTTGAATCTTCAAAAGTCCCATTCCGAAGATGGGATAGCCAGAAGCTCAACCAGTGATGGTTCTAATTTGAACCTTGCAGACTTAACCAAGGTTACAAAATATAATTCCATACCCCAGCATAATTCGATCCCACTATCAGACTCTCCTTCAGTTGAAGAAGGAGAGCTCCCTATCTATATGCGAAAAGACCCAAGAGAAATTTACATCAATAAAAATCCAGAAGTATATAAACTCCCAGAAATAAACCTAGGGAACAAATCCAATTCAGAACCTGCAACTCCTTCATCAAATTCCCTTAGCCAAATCATCAGTCATGGCATGGGATCAGGGTTCTTGAATGGATTTGCAACCCATGTTCTTCCGAATTACGGCCAGCAACCCGTATTACAGAGAGATCCAAATAACATTGTCGAAGAAGAAAAGTCTGATCAAAAACAGCCCCTTAAGGTAGCAGACCTAGGACTTTTACAACAGCCAAACTCCACCATTTCTTCACTTTGTAACGAGAGAAACGCCAATAAAATTGATGAAGAAGACCCTCCTATTATCCTTACCCCAAGCAAGCTAACTAATGCTAGTACTAATGCTCCTGAAGACTACGAAGGAGACATAGTATTTGAAGAGGTTAAGGATGAGCCTCCAAAGGCAGAGTCAAAGCTATTTAAGCCACTAAAGATCCCTTTATCAAGTACAAAAAAATATCTTCCCGACCCTAGATTGAAGATCCTGGACCAACTAAAATCTAGGGAAAAACTTAACTTAATCCTCGATCTTGATGAGACTATGCTCAATAGTGTGGCTGGGGCAGATAAATCCAAGATCACGAATCTCCCAGCAGAGGCAATCATCGAGTATAGTATTCCAGTCCCTCCCTACAAGAGTTTCGTGATTCTTAGACCCTATGCCAGAAAGTTCTTGGAGCAGGTCTCCAAGTACTACAACATCATAGTGTACAGCCATGGCGTCTATGACTATGTTCTAAAAATGCTTGAATTTTTAGATAAAGATGCCAAGTACATAAATAGAGAAATAATCTTTAAGAATATCGGCCAAGTTAAAAGTAATACTCCCAAGCAAATGATAAACTTAAATCTCCCTCCTGAAGAGATCCAGAAGTCTCTGATCATTGATGATCAGAGGGTAATCTGGATAGACGACCATAAAAAGGTCATCCCCTCTAAGCGCTTCATCCCGCTAAAAGAACTCATGGATGAAAAGAAATATTCTGAATACCTCGTGCATAGGGGAGCCCTCGACACTGTCCTCTTTCATAGTTCTAAAGAGCTTGAATATTATGCCGAGACCAGTCTCCAAAGTAAATATGCTCATCAATTAGAAATCTTGGCCACATTTCTAATTGAGATCGCTGATTCTTATAATACTTATAATTTGAGGAAACTTCATGACTCCACTATTAGACCCCCTCCTGTTGAGGAAATTTACGCTGAAAAAATGAAGGGCATCTTAAAAGACACTAAAGTGGCTATAATAGCAGACCATCCTAGAAGGGCTCAGATGTTTGGAAGCCTAGCTACATCCATGGGGGCAGAGGTTGTAGACGATGAACGCAAAGCTAGTATTATTCTTGTAGACATAGTTATAAATATGATGCAAAGAAGACAACTGGAGTTAATAATGCAAGAACAGTCACTAATGAAGATTCTTAATGTGTACTGGCTGATTGAAACCTTTTTCAATCTAAAGAAAGTTCCAGAGAAGGACTATGTCTGGGGTTCTAGATAAGTCTAACTTAAGTTGTTCTCTTACTTCTAATGCATTTGCTTGTAAATTTTTGTATCAATATAGTCAAATATTGGACTTAAATTTCCCTTTCTTTTTATATGCTTAACAATGTGTTAATAATCCATCCCAAAATTGTATTCAGAAGCCGCCGACGACAAATCATTGGCATCTTTAGTTATAGTCTTGAGGTTTATTTTTGTTGGAAAAATTTGGAGAAAATTTTCACCGTCTTCCCTCTATAAACTTATAACTCATTTCCCAGTGTTCAGGGAGAACCATTTGAAGTTATAAATCATTTATTGATTAATCTCTACTGATGTAGACATCGTCATGCTACATATTACATTAGAAAAGTTAAGGTCGGCTGGGTCTTCTAGAGTTATTCTAGGAGCAAGAATCTAAATAGTAATTCTAAATGGTTTAGTAATTCAAAAGAATACCAAATAATTTTTGCAAAATGTCCTCGGAAGAGTTTCATGACGAAATACTGATGGAAGAGCTGAACGCGAAGATCGATTCATACTATGATTCTGTAACTAAGGATCTCCTGGAGCTCTTAGAATCTCATAAACGGCAAACAAAGAAAAAACTGAAAAGCAAAATAGGCTCCTCAATTTCAAACACACGAAAATCTCAAATCAGCCCCTCCTCAGATCATGCCATGATGATTGAAGAGAAAAATGCTTCTAGTCCCTCGCTATCAATCGAAAACCTTATGAATAGCGTGAGCTTGACTACAGAAGTTCAGAAAATATTTAAACCTTTTTTAGATCATCGCAATTTAGTCTCATCTATTCTTTCTCACCCCTTACCCCAAGTCCCAAATATCGATACTACCAAGGTCTATCTTCACAAAGAAGTGAGTATTCACGATGGCATTATTGGCGATTGCATAGAATACATTGACTCCAAAGATCTTATTGTCATAGGAGGCAGAGAAGGCTTCCTCTCACTTTACAAATCTAAGGACTTTCAAAGAGTCAGCCTTAATAAAGCCTTCAATAAGTCCGTTTATAACCTTAAGTACTCTAGAAAGCAGGACCTAATCTACACCATATCTGCTTGTGGAAGTCTCAAAATGTTTAAGATATCAAAGGCACACCAATTCCAACTAATGAAGAAGATAAAGCTGTCTTACACCCCTCTCTATGGATTGCTCTTACTTGAAGACGTTAATCTCCTTGTCTGCTCTGGTTGGAACATAGGAGTAATCATGCTAGATATGATGAGCTTCAAGAAGGATTCTGATATTGACCTGTTTTGTTATCAAAAGGCAGGGAGATATCTCCTTCATATCCCCAAGTATCAGCTCTTGGCGATGGGTCTCAGGGAAAAATTTGGATCTAATGCTTTGGTAATGTATGACTTGAATAGTAGAAAGGAATTTTTGAGCATCAAACTTGCTCCTGTGGTGAACCAGCTTGAACCAATGATTTATCTAGAGAAGAAAAACTGGCTCGTTGCAAGTGTCGCACCCAGTGTCATCTACTGTTGGGAACTCAATTACAAGGCAAAAAGTCTAGGTCATGTGAAAACTATAATTCTGGACTGTTTCCCTGTTCTCGGAATGGCTGGTATAAATGATGAAAAGGAGATCCTCTTGAGCTTTAATAAGGATAGGCTGTATTCTTATGATCTGGAGAAGAATGAGAATAAGGAGGTTGTTGAAGTGCCTTTCCAGACATCTTCCTTGAAGGTTATCCCTAGAATAAGGGCTGTGATACTAGGAAGTGCTCATGCTAATGCTTTTTATGCGCTGAAGTATTAGCTGGACTATAATTGATTTTGAGATGAATTGCTATAATATAACATATTGTTTCTTTGGATAGCTGTCATTGATGTGTAAAGCATTGTTTCTTGCTTACTACTTTGTTATTGCTGAGGATACTCTGCCTTCTTTCTATTGTCTAAAACTGGGAGTTACATTAGGTTCATAGAATCTTTTTTTCTAATAGAAAAGAAATAGAAAATAGTTGGAATAATAAATTTATTTAAGATTATACTTTGGACTTATGAGCTTTTTTTCATACTTCCTTTACTTTTCCTTGGGAGCAGCGATCTTTGCGCTATGGAGAATAATTATTAGGCCATTTATTAACATAGACTTCTATAGGAGTCAGGGGTGTCTAATGACATTTGAGCCTCTAGGTACTTACTTTAACAAGTTCGTCAATGATATACATTTTCATGGTGATGTTTTCTATAAGCTCAAGCAGCTCAACAAAAGAAGTGATGCTCCAATCGCCATAGGCGGAAATGTGGGGAGCAGCACACATCTAATGATCCATGATCCTGAAACAATAAGGCAGTTTGTGCAGAATCAAGAGGGCAATTAT
>Ga0065720_1004276_pt1 | contig 14535 bp, 13 predicted proteins | sample Thericmetagenome_FD_59107 | JGI IMG/M metagenome (GOLD analysis project Ga0065720, IMG submission 59107) | Thermophilic microbial communities from the Joint Bioenergy Institute, California, USA of rice/straw/compost enrichment - eDNA_2 v2... | ecosystem: Engineered > Solid waste > Grass >... | reverse complement strand
GTTGCCGCCGGCTTCGAGCACGCTCATGCCGGTCGCGGAGGCGAGCCAGTGGGTGCTGGCGACCATTCCGAAGTTTCCCGCCAGTTCGGGCCGGGTGGTGAACACGCTGGTTCCTTTCGGGCTGTGTGTGGAGCGGCGTCGGTGACGCGTCTCGGAGGGAGGGGACTCGGGGCGCGGGGCGAGGGGGAAGGGAGACGGCAGGAGACGGGCCGCCGGGCCGTACCCGGGCCGGGGGTGGACGACGGTTCCGCCGGGAGGCGGTCGGCGGACGCCGGGCGGTGGCCGGTCGGCGGCGGATCGATGGCGCCGGGGCACGCCGTTCCGGGGTACGACCCGGCCGCGGCCGTCCGGGTCCGCCGGGCAGGCCGACGGCTTCGTCATTGTAGGTGCGCCTCTCCAGCAGCTAAGATCGTTTCATCTGAGAAAAATATCTCAATTGAGGGCGAAGAAACATGGCGTTCACCGACGCGGCGATGCGACCGGGCGAGGCCACCGCACGCGAACTCCGTTCGGTCGGTCAGGCGCGGGTCACCGCCACGGTATATCCTGCGCCTGCACGTCAACGGGGGAGGAGGAGTCCCGCGCCCGGTCGACGGGGCGGCCGCGGAGAGGAGGTAAAGCTGCGTAGCGACACGCGCCGCAACCGCCGACGCCTCCTCCAGGCCATCGGTGAACTCGCCCGGGAATCGCCCGACAAGCTCACCATGCAGGCCATCGCCGCGCGCGCGGAGATCGGCCCGGCCACCGCCTACCGCTACTTCTCCTCGGTGGACGAGGCGCTCGCGGCGTACGTGCGCAGCGTCATCGAGGAGCTGCGCGAGTTCAGCGCGTCGTCGACCGCGAAAGGGCAGCCGCTGTTCGACTCCGTCGTGGAGAAGTGGGTGGACCTGATCGCGGAGCACGGCCCGGCGCTGGTGCAGCTCCGCCGCCGGCGGGGCTTCCTGGAGCAGCTGAACAGCGGCAACGAGCTCACCATCATGGTGCGGATGGCCTGGAACCGGCCGATTCGGGAGCTGCTCGAGGATCTCGGCCTGTCGTACGAGATGTTCGAGTACGCCCTCGTCCTCAACAACATGCTGTTCGACGCGCGGGAGATCCTGGACCTGCTGCGGCAGACGAACATGTCCCGCCAGGAGGTCATCAAGAGGCTGACCGAGGCCTATCGCGGCGCACTGCGCGGGTGGGCGCGGGTGGGCTGACACCCGGACGCCGGCCACGCCGTACGGCTCGGCGCACTCCGCGCCGCCTCCGGACCCTCACCCTCGAACACCTGTGAATACCGGCCCCCGTTCCGGGAACGGGGGTTTTCGCGTTTTCGGCCCTGCCGCGTGCCGCCGTGACGTCAATCCGGCGGGGAACGGCGGCGCCACACCTCCGGGTCCCGCCCGCTGGCGGACTTCCCAAACCTCGAAGCGAGGGCTCCCTAAACCAGAGATGTACTGATAAAGTCGTCTCACTTCAGAGACTCGTCTAAGTTCTGAGCAGGAGAGGCCAGCCTCCATGCAGCAGGTGGGACAGGAACCGGCCGGTACCGAGAGGGTCATCCGGGTGGGTGATCTACAGGTCGGGGTCATCGACGACGGCGGCGACGGCGTGCCGCTCGTGCTCGTCCACGGCGGGGAGAGCGACCGCACGCAGTTCACCAGGCTCCGCGCGTACCTCGGCCCGGGGATACGGGCGATCTCCTACGACCAACGCGATTCCGGGATCACGGTGAATCCGCCGGAGCCGTACACGATGGAGACCCTCGCGGACGACCTCGTCGGCCTGCTCGACGCGCTCGGGCTCCAGCGCGCGAACCTGCTCGGCACCTCCTTCGGCGGCGCCCTCGTGCAGCACACCGCGATCCGCTACCCCGACCGGGTCGACTCGATCATCCTGGTGTGCTCCACCCCGAGCTGGGCGCTGTGTCCCGACCGGATCGACGGACTGCTCCAGCTGCCCCACGAGGACCGGCAGAAGGCGCTCCAGGATCTCTTCGTCACCCCCGAGGGCCAGGCCAGGCTGGGCGGCCACGCCGGCAGGGTGCTCACCTACCGCGACCCGGAGAAGACCGAGCGCCGCCACGCCGCCATACGGGGACATGAGGTCCGGGACCGCCTGGCGGACATCAAAGCCCCCACGCTGATCGTGCACGGCACGGAGGACCCCATCGCGCCCTATTCCGGTGCCGTGTACATGCAGGAGCACATTCCGAACGCGCGGCTCCGCCCGATCGCGGGCGGCCGCCACGCGATCGCCCTGGAGTTCGCCGAGGAGCTCGCCGGGCACGTCCGCGAGTTCCTCGGCGTGCCGACCGCATGACCGGCGGGACGCACACCCGCCGGCAGGCGCGCGAACCCCGCCGGGCGGCCTCCGCACGGGCCGTACCGCCCGGTCCCGCGCATGACCCGCGACGAGGACGTACGGCATCCGCACATCGGCCGGCCCGCGCCACGCCCCCGCCTCCGCGGCGGCGTCGGTGCCGCCGTCCGGGCCGACCACAGCCGATCAGGAGGCAACGATGAACGATCCCAGCCGAGTCGTCGCGGACCGGATGGCCGAAGCGGCCCTGGTGTGGCTGGACAGCCTCGACGCCGAGCAGCGCGGGCTCGCGGCCGGACCACCGCCGGGGGCCGGCGACGACGCCGAGGCGGAACGCACCCGCTGGTTCTACACCCCCACCGACCACGGCGGCATCACCTTCTACGACCAGCGTCCCAGCCAGCACCGGCTGCTGATGCGGCTGCTCGCGAGCGGCCTTTCCGAGGCCGGGTACAACACCGTCGCCACCGTGATGGGCCTGGAGAACATCCTCGACCGCGTCGAGGACTTCTCCATCAACTGGGGGGCACGGGAACGTTCCCGCGACCCCGGCATGTACTACCTGCGCGTCTTCGGCGAGCCCGGCGGGCCGGGGCCCTGGGGATGGCGCTTCGGCGGCCACCACATATCGATCAACATGCTCGTGGTGGACGGGCGCGTCGCCTCGACCACGCCCTGCTTCATGGGCGCCGACCCCGCCGCCTCGCCGCTGCTCGGCGGCGTGAGGCTGCGGCCGCTCGGCGCGGCGGAGGACCTCGCCCGCGAACTCGTGCGCTCCCTCGATCGCGACCTCGCCGCCGAGGCGGTGCTGCTGCCGCGCCCCCCGATCGACGTCGTGGCGGGCAACAGCGCCCAGGTCGCGGAGGACCGCGTGGTCCTCCGCCGGGAGCTCTGGCGCACCGGCCGGTTCGTCCCGGAGCGCCCCGATCAGCCGAACACCGGCCTGTACGGCGAGGAGCGGGAGGCGGTGGCCCTCAGCCCGAAGCCCAAGGGCGTGCCGGGGGCCGCGCTCGACGCCGGGCAGCGGGAGCTGCTGCGCGCGCTGCTCGGCACCTACCTCGGCCGCGTCCCGGACGGGGTGTCCCCGCTCCCCCGGTACGACGATCCGGCGGCGCTGGACGAGGTGCACTTCGCCTGGGCCGGCTCCACCGCCCCGGGCGAGCCGCACTACTACCGGGTGCACGGGCCGCGGCTGCTGATCGAGTGGACCAACGTCAACCGCGGCGCCAACCACTGCCACGCGGTGTGGCGGGACCCGGACGCCGACTTCGGCGGCGACGTCCTCGCCGCCCATCTGAAAGCCCACCACACGCCATGAAACACGCCATGAAACGGCAGGTGAACGAGGATGGCCGGGCACCGGCGAAGACCTACCGACGAGATCCTCCACCGGACGCGCCCGCGGCGCGCGCCGGCCGGGCCGGCCGCACCGGCGGCCCGGCTCGGCGAGCCGGGAAGGCCCAGCCCCAGGAGGCAGGGTGGCGACGCGTGCGACGCGACGGCGGCCCTCGCGCCGCACCCGGCCGCCCCGGCACCCGGGTGAGCTGATCGCGATGCGACGTCACGTGACCCCGCTGGGTCTGATGCTCGCCCTCACCTTCTCCACCGGCATCGTCGACGCCGTCGGCTACCTGCGGCTGGATCAGGTGTTCGCGGGCAACATGACCGGCAACGTGGTGATCCTCGGCATGGCGACCATCGGCGAGACCGGCCTGCCGGTGCTCGGCCCCGCCATGGCCCTGGTGTTCTTCCTCGTCGGCGCGGCCGCGGGCGGGCGGGTGCTGCGCGCCGCCGCCCCCGGCTGGGGCGGCCGCTGCACCGCGCTGCTGGGCGGCGTCGGGCTCGTCCTGGTCGCCGCGGCCGTGCTGCTGGCGGCGGCCGGGCCGGGCACCGAGGCCGTCCGGACGATCGCCGCCTCCGCCCTCGCCCTGGCGATGGGGACGCAGGCGGCGACCGCCCGCCACCTCGCCGTGAAGGACGTCACCACCGTGGTCGTCACCTCCACGCTCACCGGCCTCGCCGCGGACTCCCGGCTGGGCGCGGCCCGCGGTCAGGGCGCGGGCCGCCGGGCCGCGGCGGTCGCCCTCATCATCGCCGGAGCGGTCGTCGGCGCCGCGCTGTGCCTGGTGCACGCGGGTCTCGGGATCGCGGCGGCGGCACTCGTCGTGCTGACCGTGACCGTTCTCGGCCACACCTCCGCACGTTCCGCCGAGCGCACGCGGACCCTCGAACCGATCACCTCACCGACGAGCAGGTCCTGAACGCGGCACCGTGCGGGCACTGTGCCCGGCACCGTACCGGCACTGTGCCGGTGCCGCGCCGGTGCCGTACCGAACCGACCTCGACTTCGGCGTGACGGTCCCCGTCCGCCGGGGCGACGAACACCCCGCAGCACCCACCCACCCCCCGCTCACCGGCCGCGACAGCGGCGATCTTCGACGGAGACCGTCATGAGAACCACCAACGAAGCCCCCCAGCCGGACGGCCCGGGACCGGACTCCCCGCAGGGCACGGCCGAGGGCACCGTCCAGGCCCGCCCGGCCGCCGCAGGCAGGTCCGCCGTCGCCGCTCTCGGCATGCTGGCCCTCTCCCTCGGCGCCCTGGAGTCGGCGGTGACGCCGACGCTGCCGCTGTTGCAGCGCGAGCTGTCGCTCACCCCCGCCCAGGGGGCACTGCTCAGCATCGCGATGCTCATCACCGGGGGCTTCCTGCTCCCCATCACCGGCAACCTCGGTGACCGCTTCGGCGGGAAGCGGGTGCTGATCCGGTTGATGGCGGTGGTCGTGCTCGGCGGCCTGGTGTCCTCGGTCGCGCCGAACCTGCCGGTGCTGCTGCTCGGCCAGGTGCTGCAGGGCGCGCTGGTCGGCGCGGTGCCGCTCGCGTTCATCCTGGTGCGCAAGTTCCTCCCGGAGCAGCAGGCCTCGGTTGCGATGGGCACGGTGAGCGGGGCGCTCCTCGCCGGCGGAATGCTGGGCACGCTGATCTCCGGGCCGATCGCGGAGAACCTCTCCCGGCACTGGATGTTCGCGGTCCCGACGAGCGGAATCGCCGTGTCGACCCTGCTCGTGCACTGGCTGTTGCCGGACGACCCGCCGGNACGCGCACAGGCCCGGATCGACTGGCCCGGGCTGCTGCTGATGAGCGGCATCATGCTGACGATCATGCTGGGGCTCGCGATCGTGCCCGACGCCGGCGGGCAGCCGATCGTGCTCGGCGCCCTCGTCGTGCTCCTCGCCGTCCTCATCGCCGGATGGGTCGCCGTCGAACGCCGGTCCCGGGCGCCGATGGTCGATCTGCGCATGCTCACGCAGCCGGCGGTGTGGAGCTCCTACGTGATCACCGGGGCCGTCTGCCTGGGCACCCAGATGTCGATGTACCTCGTGCCGCAGCTGCTCGCGGTGACCGGCGACGGGTACGGCTTCGGCGCCAGCGCCACCGACATCGGCTTCTACCTGCTGCCCGGCGCCGTGGCGTCGGCGGTCGCCGGGCCGGTCGCCGGGTTCGCGGTGCGGCACTTCGGGTCGCGTGCCGCGGTCACCTTCGCGGGCGTCTGCATGATGGCCGCGCTGCTCGGCGTGGTGTTCCTGCACAGCGCGATCTGGCACCTCGTCACCGCGAAGGTGCTGGTCTCCCTGGCGAGCGGCGTCTGCGTCACGGGGGTGCTCGTCAAGACCGCCACCACGGTCGGCGAGGGCGACACCGGCACCGCCACCAGCCTGCTTCTGATGGTCCGCCTGATCACCTACGCCGCGGGCGCGCAGCTCGGCGGCGCGCTGTTGACCGCCGGTATTCCCGAAGGGTCGAACGTGCCCGCCGAATCGGCCTTCGTCACCGGTTTCGTGGTCGGCGGCATCATCGCCGCGCTTTCACTTCTCGCAGTAGGCAAACTCAACAAAGGAGGACAACCTCAATGACCGCCGAAACCACATCGAGGGGCAAAGTCCTGGTCACGGGCGCCAGCATCGCGGGGCCTACCGTCGCGTACTGGCTGAACCGCTACGGATTCGACGTCACGGTGGTGGAGAAGGCGCCCACGATTCGCACCGGCGGCTATCCCATCGACGTGCGCGGGCCCGCGCTGGAGGTCGTCCGGCGGATGGGGCTCCTGCCGCGCATACGCGAGGCGGAGGTCGACACGAACCGGGCCGTCTTTCTCAACGCGGACGGCAGCGAGCTGGTCACGACGCATCCGCACCAGGTCGTCGGCAGCATCACCGGCCATGACGTGGAGCTGCCGCGCGGCGAACTGACCAAGGCGCTCTACGACGCGGCCCGGGACGNCGTGCNGTTCGTGTTCGGCGACCACATCGAGGCCCTTGAGCAGCACGACGACGGGGTGGACGTCACCTTCCACGGNGGCGGCAGCCGCAGGTTCGACGTCGTGGTCAGCGGGGAGGGCATCCACTCGCACACCCGCGAGCTGGTGTTCGGCCCGGAGCAGCAGTTCCATCGGTTCCTCGGCTACTGCTTCGCCGTGTTCACGATGCCGAACGACTACGGGATCGACCGTCGAGGTCGTGATGTGGACCGACGTGGGCAGGGCCGCGGCCATCTACCCCTCGGGGAACGAGGGCGAGGTGTTCGGCTTCTTCACCTTCGCCGTGCCGGAGGTGCCGTACTACGCGTTCCACGACGTCGAGGCCCAGCGGAAGATGGTCCGCGAAACCTACGCCGGGGCGGGCTGGGAGGTACCGAGGCTGGTGGCCGCCATGCAGGAGGCGGACGACATCTTCTTCGACACGGTCAGCCAGATCCGCATGCCCCGCTGGACGAGCGGCAGGGTCGCGCTGGTGGGCGACGCGGCGCACGCGCCCTCGTTCCTCACCGGGCAGGGCACCAGCCTCTCGCTGATCAGCTCGTACATGCTCGCCCGCTCCCTGCGCGACAACCCGGATGTCGCCTCGGCCTTCGCCGCCTACGAGCGCGACACCCGCGAGTTCGCGGCCCTGAACCAGGGGCTGATCGACGAGAGCGCCGCGGCGCTCTTCCCGACCACTCCCGAGGAGCTGCGGGAGCACAACGAGAGGCTGAGCAGGCTCACCACCATGCCCGGCAGCGAGGGGCGGCCGGAGTACTCGGCGATCACCCTGCCCCCCGAGCCCGGCGAGTGACCCCGCGCGCTGACGCCGGGCGTCGCGGTCGCGGTCGCCGTCGTGACGCCCGCGCCGGCGCTCCCTGGTTCGGCGGTACGGCGAGCGGGCCGTGCCCCTGCCCGCCACCGGCGGCGAGCCGGGCGGGTCACACCTTCCTGGCCACCCCGCCGGCGAGCCAGTTGGAGGCCGGTGTCTCGTCCTCGTCGGGGTGCCAGTCGGCGCCGTCGACGAGGCCGGGCTCGACGAGCTCCAGGTCGCCGAAGAAGCCGCGGATGCGGTCGCGGGGCCGCATCGTCATCGACTCGCGCACCTTGTCGAAGACCCGCTCGAACCGGGCGACGGCGTTCGGCGGCGGGCCGTCCGAGGTCATGTGGGAGATCGCGAGGTAGCCCCCGGGCGGCAGCGCCTCGCGGTAGGCGGCGACCACGCCCTCCGGATCGTCCTCTTCGGGGATGTGGTGGAGGATCGCGAGGAGCAGGATCGCGACCGGGCGGCTGAAGTCGATCAGCGCGGTGAGGTCGGGATGGTTGAGGATCTCCTTGGGGCGGCGGGCGTCCGCCTGGAAGGTCGCGGTGTTCGGGACGCCGTGCAGCAGGGTGCGGTAGTGGATGTGGACGATCGGGTCGTAGTCGACGTATACGACGCGGGTCTCGGGGTCGATCTCGTGGGCGATCTGGTGGACGTTGTTCTTGTCGGTGGGGAACCCGCAGCCGATGTCGATGTACTGCCGGACGCCCGCCGCCATGAGATAGCGCACCACGCGCTCCATGAACCGCCGGTTCTCCACGGCGGGGTACTGCCATCGTCCGATCGGCCGCTTCTTCGACACCAGCTGGTCCGCGACCTTTCGGTCGACCTCGAAATTGTCTTTCCCGCCAATTAAGTAGTCGTAAATGCGCGGGTCGGCCGCGGTCGTCGGGTCGAACGCCGGAAGGGACCTCTCACCCACTTATCCGCCTCCCTGGGGCTGAGCACCCAGCATACGCCCACTACCTACAAATAACAGAGTGAGAAGACGGACGCACTGGGTGGTTCCGGTACCGAACGGCAAAACCGGAACGGCGCTCGCCCGCGCCGAACCTGGCGAGCGGACGGAATTCGCAGCCCGGAGCCGCCGAATGCCTGCCGTACCGAGACCGGTACGGCAGGCGCGGCGGTCGCGAGCGATCAGCTGACCGGCCCTGAGCCTCGCGCGCATCCTCCCGGGCACGACGGACCACGTCAACGACGACGGTGAACGTACCGTTCCAAATGCCCGTGAAGCGCCAAAGCGGCTGCATTTTTCACCGGCGGAGCCGCCCCGCGCCGCGGCGATGGCGGCGGGGCGGGCGGCGCCGGAGGGCGAGACCCGGCAGGACCTGCAGGACCGTCAGGGCCGGCAGGGCCGTCAGGAGACGTGCGACGAAGCGACGCTCACCCGCGCGGGCACCGCACGACGGGTCCGGCGGGTGATCACCCGGGTGAGCAGCGGCGCGGAGAGCGTGCCGACGAGGCAGAGCAGACCGGCGACCATCATCGCGATCCGCGGGCCCGCGATCTCGCCGAGCCAGCCGATGAACGGCGCGCCGATCGGGGCGCCGCCGGTGAACACGAGGATGAACAGGCCCATCACCCGGCCGCGCATCTCGGGGGAGGCGCCGAGCTGCAGGGTGGCGTTCGCGGTGGTGTTGGCGGTGATCAGCGCCATGCCGACGGGCACGAGCAGCACGAGGAACACCGGGTAGACCGGGGCGAAGCCCGCCGCGATCTGGAAGATCCCGAAGCACGCCGCGCCGCCGAGCAGCAGCCGCCGGGTGGGCCGCGTCCGCCGGGCCGCCATGAGGCCGCCGGCGAGCGCGCCGACCGCGAACGCGCTGGAGGCGATGCCGAACGAGGACGCGCCCGCGCCGAACACCTCCCGGGCCATGAGCGCGATGCTCGTGGAGAAGCTCTGCATGAACAGTGCCATGAACGCCACGACGAGGATCGGCATGAGCAGGTCNGGGCTGTGCAGCACGTAGCTCAGGCCCTCGCGGAGCTGGCCCTTGCGCCGGGGGACCGGCTTGGCGGGGTGCAGCTCGGACTTGCGCATGAGCAGCAGGCCGCCGATCACCGCGGCGAACGACGCCGCGTTGATCAGGAAGATCGGGCCGGTACCGCCGAACCAGTAGATGAGCACGCCGGCGATCGCCGGGCCGACCACGCGGGCGAGGTTGAAGCTGGAGCTGTTCAGCGCGATCGCGTTGGTGAGGTCGTCGGGGCCGACCATCTCCACCACGAACGACTGGCGGGTCGGCGTCTCCACGCAGGCGACGCAGCCGAGCGCGAACGCCATCAGGTAGACGTGCCACACCTCCGCGGTGCCGGTCACGACGAGCACGCCGGTGGTGAGCGCGAGCAGGCCCATCAGGCTCTGCGCGACGATCAGGACCGGGCGCTTGGGGTACCGGTCGGCGATCACGCCGCCCCACAGGCCGAACAGCAGCACCGGGAGGAACTGCAGCGCGGTGGTGAGGCCGAGCGCGGTGCCGCTGCCTCCGGTGAGGTCGAGCACGAGCCAGTCCTGGGCGGTGCGCTGCATCCAGGTGCCGACGTTGGAGACGACGCCGCCGGATGCGTAGAGCCGGTAGTTGCGGACCCGCAGCGACCGGAACATGCTGCCGCGCTCCCGCGAGGTGCCCTGGGCGGCGGATTCACCGGAGGCCCTGCCGGCCTCCGCGCCGGCCTCCGCTTCGCCGTTCGCGTCGTCCTTCGTGTCGCGCCGTGCTCGTGGGGCGGCGTCGCCCTGTGCTCGTGGGGTGGCGCCGCGCGCGTCGGTGTCCTCCGGCCGAGGGCCGGTCTCGGACCTGGCTTCGCCCATGCCATCGCCGTCCGCAGGGGTGTCGTCCGCGGCCGTGCCGTACGGCCGCGGAGCGGTGTCGAGCCTCGTGCCGTTCACAGCCTGTGTACGGGCCGCACCTTGCGAGGTTACTCCAGGTTCGGCATTNTCCACAGAGTGTGTACGGTCACGGGATCCTGCGACCGCGTCCGCACGGGTGTCATCCGGAATCAGCGCATCGGCCCGGGGTTCTCCGGCTTCGAGGCGTGCATCGTCCGCGAGCGGCGATTCGCCGGTGGGCCGCGCCTCGTCCGCGGGCCGTACGGCGAGCCCGGCCGCCACGGCGGCGTCCGCGGGCCGGGCACCGGCCCCGGATTCCGCGGCGACACCGGCACGGGTGTCGGCCACGACCCGCGGGCCGGCGCCGGGTCCGTCGTCGAGCGCGATCCGGGGGCGTACGCCGAGCGCCGAACCGTCCACAGGCTGTGGACGACCCGCCGCTACATCTGGGACAGCTTCTCCAGCACGGGCGCCGCGGCGCGCAGCGCCGCCCGCTCCTCGGGGGTCAGCTCCTTCAGCCGCTGCGCCAGCCACGCCTCCTTCTTCCGGCGTTCCTGGCGCAGCAGGGCGATCCCCTCCTGGGTGCAGGTCACGGTCACCTGCCGCCGATCGGTCGGATGCGGCGTGCGCTCGATCAGCCCGCGCGACTCCAGCACGGCGATCACGCGGGTCATCGACGGCGGCTGCACCTTCTCGTGCTCGGCCAGCTCGCCGGGGGTCACCCCGGGATGGCGTTCCACGCTGGCAAGCGTCGCGAGCTGGGTGGGGGTCAACGAGTGTTCTGCGGCTTGCCTGCGCAGGCGTCGGTTGAGCCTGGCCAGGGAGACGCGTAGCGCCGAGGCCAGCCCCGCATCGCCGCGTAGGCTCTGGGATGAGTTCGTTAGCATGAGTCATTACCTTTGCTAACTATATCAGCGGCCATGCCATTCCCTTCGGGCGGACAACCGTCCCGTGGGCCTCCCGGCGGACCTCGTCGCCGAACCGACGACCCGCGAGACCTCGGTACCGTGCTTCAAGCATGACCCGAACAGACACCCGAACGCGACGCGCCGCGAGCCGGACTCACGTCCTGCCGCGAGGCGGAACCCGGCCGAACGAAAGGGCGGCGGTGCCCTCCGAACGCACCGCCGCCCGCGCCGGCCCCGATGGCCTCAGCCCTGGTACGAGAGGGGCACCTTGCGGGTGGGTACGGCGAGGCGGTTCCACGCGTTGATGCTGGCGATCACTATGACGAGCTGGGCGAGCTGCTGCTCGGTGAAGTGCTTGGCGGCCTTGTCCCACACCTCGTCGGGCACCCGGTCGCCGCCCTCGCTCAGCCTCGTGATNGANTCGGTCAGCGCCAGCGCCGCGCGCTCCTGCTCGGTGAAGAACGGCGNCTCCTGCCACACCGCCACCCCGTACAGGCGGGGGTCGCTCTCCCCGAGCGACTTCAGCTCGGCGGAGTGCTTGTCCACGCAGAACGCGCAGCCGTTGATCTGGCTGGCGCGAAGCTGCACCAGGAAGACCAGCGACTTGGGCAGGTCGAACCGGTTGAAGTGCTTCCCCAGGCCGATCATGGCCTGGTAGGCCTCAGGCTCCACCGCCGAGATGTCCATGCGGGCCGTCATGGCCGATCTCCTTCCAACAGGCCGGTACGGCACGGCCGTACCCAGGGGCACGGAAACCGTGCCCTACCTTAGGAAGGGCATTTGTCGCACATAAGATCCAATTTCCCCTCAACCTGATTGGGCCATTCGGGAGGGCAGGCGATGGACTTCCATGTCACCCTCACCGGCCGCGGCGACCTGTCGGCCCGCATCTACCGGCAGCTTCTCGAGGCGATCCTGGACGGGCGGCTGCGCGCGGGAGAGCGGCTGCCGCCCACCCGCGAGCTGGCCCGGCGGCTGGAGGTGTCCCGGAACACGGTCGCCGTCGCCTACGAGCGGCTCACCGCCGAGGGCTTCGTCACCGGGCGGGTGGGCGCGGGCACGTTCGTGTCGCTCGACCCGTTCGCCGGGACCCGGCCGGGCGGGCCCGAGGCCCTCGCCCGGGAGGCCCCGCCGGGCGACGTCGCCCCCCGGCCGGTGTGGGGGTCGATCCCGCTGTGGCCGCCGCGGCCCGCCGAGGCCCTGCCGTACGAGTTCAAGATGGGGGTGCCGGACGTCGAGCTGTTCCCGCTGGAGTCGTGGCGGCGGCTGCTCGCGCGGCAGCTGCGGTCCTCGGTGGTCCGGAACGCCCAGTACACGGATCCGGCCGGGCACGAGGGGCTCCGCACGGCGATCGCCCGGCACGTCGGCATCTCCCGGTCGGTGCGCGCGGGCGCCGACGACGTGCTCGTCACCCAGGGCGCGCAGCAGGCCTTCGACCTGATCGGCCGGGTGCTGATCGAGCCCGGCGACCAGGTGGCGGTGGAGGAGCCGGGCTATCCCCCGGTGCGGCTGCTGTTCCGGTCGCTCGGCGCCGAGGTGGTCGGGGTGCCGGTGGACGACGAGGGGCTCGACGTGGCCNCGATCCCGCCCAAGGCGCGCCTCGTCTATGTGACGCCGTCGCACCAGTACCCGCTCGGCACGCCGATGTCGCTCGCCCGGCGGGCGGCACTGCTGGAGTGGGCGGAACGGCGCGGCGCGGCGGTGATCGAGGACGACTACGACAGCGAGTTCCGGTTCGAGGACCGGCCGCTCGAACCGCTGCAGAGCCTCGACCGGAGCGGCCGGGTGATCTANGTCGGCTCGTTCTCCAAGTCGACGCTGCCGATGCTGCGGCTCGGCTTCCGTCGTCGCGCCCGCCTCGCTGCGGCCCGCGCTGCTCACCGCCAAGAGGCTCGCCGACTGGTACGGGCAGTACCCGGAGCAGGCGGCGATGGCGGACTTCATCGACGAGGGCCTGCTCGCCCGGCACATCCGTAAGGCGAACCGCGTCTACGCGGCCCGCCATCGGGCCATCCTCACCGCGTTGCGCCGCGACTTCGCCGACTGGCTCGACCCGATCCCGTCCGCCGCCGGGCTGCACCTGTGCGCGCTCCTCAAGGACCCGGCGGTGGACCTCGACGCGGTGCTCGCCCGTGCCCGGGAGCTCGGGGTGGGCGTGGAGACGGTGTCCGGTCACTACGCCGAGGGCGGCCCGCACCGCCCCGGGGTGCTGCTCGGCTACGGGGGCCTCGCCCTGGAGCGGGTCGAGGAGGGCCTGCGCCGCCTCGCCGCCGCCTTCCGCGCGGTCACGGGCGGCCGGGTCAGGGACGCACGCGGTAGTGATAGCCGTGTGAGTACGTGAACCCGGCGCGCTCGTAGAGCCGCAGCGCGGCCTGGTTGCTCCGCACCACCTGCAGGTAGAGCCCTCCGGCGCCCTGGTCCGCCGCCCAGCGCGCCGCCGCGCCGAGCACCGCGCTCGCCACGCCCCGGCGGCGGAAGTCCGGGTGGGTGTTCATGCAGAAGATCCCCGCCCACGCCGAGCCCGCGACCACGAGGCCGACGCCCACGGTACGGCCCGCGTCGCGGGCGCTCAGGTACGCCGCGGGCAGGGCGATGCGGGAGATGATCCGCTCGGCCACGAGCCCGCTGTCGGCCCTGCCGTCGAGCTCGGCGAACACGCCGGACCAGGGGCCGGGCTCGGTCGCGACGCCGACCTCGACCTTCGCCGCCGCGTCCGCCGTCGCGGCGACGACGTCCTCGGCGGCGGCCCGCAACACGACGGTCTCGGTCCGGAGCTCGTAGCCGCGGTCGGCGAGCAGCGCGTCCAGCTCCGCCAGGCGCTCCCGCGGGCTCACCTGCACGCGCGGCGGGACGCCGTGCGCCCGGTAGAACTCCTCCATCGGGCCGAGTTCCGGCACGCCCTCGGTCAGGGGCAGCGCCGAGCTCGTCCGGTTGCGCGCCAGCCCGGGCGTGTGCCGCAGCAGCCACCCGCCGGCCTCCTCGGTCACCGAGGCGGGCCAGGCGCGCGCCGCATGCAGGTCGATCTCCCAAGCGGCCGTCCCCGAATCGACCGTCACCGGTCCTCCCCTGCTCGCGGTGGATATCCACCTCGTCCTGCATCACGGGTCCGCGCGCCACCATAACCGGCGACATGATCCACCGCGTACCGGTTATTCTCGCGCGGTCGTCGCGGCCGGTCCGCCGACGCGCCACCGCGACGGCGGGATGTTCGCCCGCCGCGGCACGGTTCGGCCGCCGGCGGCCGGGCCGGGCGCACCGCCGCGCACAAGCGGTCCGCCCACCGGCGGCTCGTATGACCCGCGAACGGCCCCCGAACCCGTGCGCGTACCGCCGGGGTCCACCCGCAGGGAAAGCGGCCGTCCCGGAGCCGGGA
>Ga0065720_1020435_pt1 | contig 14541 bp, 18 predicted proteins | sample Thericmetagenome_FD_59107 | JGI IMG/M metagenome (GOLD analysis project Ga0065720, IMG submission 59107) | Thermophilic microbial communities from the Joint Bioenergy Institute, California, USA of rice/straw/compost enrichment - eDNA_2 v2... | ecosystem: Engineered > Solid waste > Grass >... | reverse complement strand
AAATTTTTTCTGAAGAGACCTTGTAATGGCCCAAGGGCCTAACTTTTGGACCCAAGAAAATCAAAATCACCAAATTTCATTAGGGTAAGGTACTTGACTTCCACTAGATCATAGCCACCACTCAATTGGCCAGTAGCTTTTGACTTCTACAAGATAAGATAATCTATCCTTATGAGGTCCTATCAAACCAGGAGTTATTAGTTTAAAAATTTTTAGCCGAGAGTGAAACACTCCTCCCCGGCTCGAGGAGCGATCAATTGGATATGTCATTAGCACGCTGGGACAAGTGACCACTCTCAGAAATTGGTATATAAAGGAAAGCCTAGATATTTATTTTGAATCATCCTTTCCATCAATAAGTTTCATAGATGCTGCATTATATTCCTTGCAAAACTCAAACCAAATCTCAGATGAAACTCTCATTATCATTGGGTCAAATTACAATCAAAATCTTTCTGCAATCATAATGACCCCGAATCAATATAAAGGATTTTTTAGTATCCCTTTACCGAGCACATCAAATCCAATTAGAAGATTTCAAGTATTTGACATTAGTATTGGGGATGATTTTTTTGCTTTGAGTTACAACGTCAAACCCTTCCGTGATAATAGTTATTCTTGCTATTACCTCGCTGTGTTTAATTTAGATTCTCAACAATCAACTTTTTACCACTCAGTTCTGCCTCTTACACAATATAATTATACAAGATTTCTGAAGATGAATCAATTTGGTAAAGAAAATGATACCTTGACCTTTGTAACTGGTGATCATCAGCTAGTTGGGGTATCACTTGTAGAACCCTTTTTGGAGCTAGATCAAATTCCTCCGAATACTCAGTTCTCTCAAGCCATACCTGGGACAGACCAAGAGGTTATGTTGAGAGTTACTGATATCAATGACAAATCTATTTATTTTGGAAATCCGCAGATGGTCCTTGATAAGATAGGAGGAAGAGCAATATTTTTTTTGGATGAAGCTTTTATCGGTCCCGACTTAGGCTTTAATGTTACATTCGAAGACCCAAGAGTTCAGTATGAAATCTATAAATCTGAGCCTATTTCTCTGTCTTGGGCAAAACTTAATACCAGCTATCAATACTTCCAGTTCAAAATGGTTTTATCCGATGTTTCAGATTATCTACGGCTAATTCAGAAGACTGTTCAAGGGGAACTTGTGATAAATTTTGCAAGAGTCAATCAAAGTTCTAGGTATTCAATTGGGGGTATTTCTTTCTTTAATCAAACTATTACTCCAAAGAAAATTAATGTGAGTGATTATTACTATCTACTAGGATATGACATCATTGTGAGGCCCGATCTTGGACCCGGGATAGTTGGATTTCATTATAATACTTACTTAAATGAATCTTCCTCTGAACCAAAGTTCACAGCTTTGATTGGGCATATTATAGGCTCTTATTGTTGGAATGTGCAGATTGCGAGTAATCAACCAAACCATCTTTCAGTGGCGTGTTTAAACCAAAGCCATGTCTTTAACCTGACATTTCATATTAGTCCAATATTCAATCTAGCAAGGAAAGCAATCATAAATGCTACTTCCTTATCTCTACGGCATTTTAATCCGCTCCAAGTCTACTTGCATCCAGCTTATCCTTATACCTTATTTGTTTTGACCACCAGAGAAGTCTTGATTATCAACCAATCTGCAGCTTTTGATATAACAAGTCCAGAATATGAAACGAAGAGAATATTCTTAAATACAACTTCCAATGAAGATACTATCATTGTGCAACCATTTGAAAATGCTTTGCTAATTCTCTTCGCCAAAAAGAATATGATCCTTCATTATGATATTTCAGATATGAAAAATATTTACCTCAGAAGATGTTTAGATCTTTATAATTACAATATTAGCGTTTTAGCATCCTCTTCTATTTCAAAAGGAACAGTTTATTCACAAGCAACCAACTTGTTATATATAGTTGCTGAAGAATATTCCAAAAACACCTCAGCATCATTTGTTGTTCTCTGTATAAATCCAAGAGATGCTAATGGATATATTGTAAAGATTATACCCATTCCCCCTCCCAAAAATAATCTTTGGAATATTTCACTTGGGGTTACTGCAATTCCAACAGAAAATCTTGGCGACATTCTAATGATCTATAATGGTGAAACCTACTACTCCTGGAAAATCTATGATTCTCCTTTTATGGTTTTTTCTCCCCAGCATGAATATCAGAACACAGTTAATCAAGTAGTGAATTTAAACTTTAGTGTCTACAATAACTGGAGTAGAATCAATCAACCATTCACAATATCTTTATTTGAGGATGAGAAAACCCTTTACTTTGTTGACAAATCTGATAGTAATCAGAACTTTAACATCAGCGTACCCTCTAATGTATCAGAATACACTTTCATTCCAACAAATTTAGTTCAGGGAAGCTTATTTCAGGTGTCCGTTTCTAACCAAAAAGGACTCCCTCAAGTGAAACTCACCCCTTTTGTGGAATTCCGAGGTGTCATTTCACTCTCAAATAATATTCCCAGTAATGAGACAATCTTATCAGTAAAGATGATGCCGAAGTACATCTATATTTTATCGACCACATCATTATACATTCTAAGTGCTGAAGATCAAGAGCATTATGCGACTGTATCGCTACCCAAACTACATGGGGTCTTTTGTAATGACATATACATAGAACCTTTGGAAAAGATAGGTACAGTCCTTTGCAATATATTAGTGACAGAGCTATTATATACATTTTCCATCCCTAATGCTATTAATAAAAGAAACAACACAGAGCTGAATTGCAACGCTTTGGTCAATGATTTGCTTGATCTTCGCATTGACTCCAAACACAATTTGCTTTTCTATATCACTGAAAATAGTCAAGATAGCACTTTGGTCTATGTCCTCAAGATAGATCCTATAACTAGTTGCCTTAATGAAAGTACTTTCTTTGAAATTCCATCATGGGTGTACTTCTCAAATAATTTACACCCAGCTGCCTTTGAACTTGCAATCTTTAATGCTTCTAGATATCCGAACGTTTATATAATTGGAGTCATTGATTCGAATTATGGGTTAAGAGTGGTCAATTTTGATAGAACAAGTTTTACATATCAAATGATTTATGAACTCACATTTAGGCAGCTCTATGGAGGCTTTCTAAATCTCCCCACTGACATCGATATTGTTCAGATGAAAATTTATGATTACAAATGTCATAGTGAAGAGTGTGAAGGGAAAATTCTATTTGTATCTTCCAATTTTCATTCTTGTATAATTGGCATAAACATCACAAATGCAGGATTCACTTTGAATCAGACTCTAAACAAAACATGTTTTCTCGTACCAAGGGATTACGAGATTTTTGACTCTCAAGTCAATGAAAGATTTTTAATTCTAATTGGAAAAAATAGAACAGCTGCAAATCCAAGTATTGACCTGCTCATTTATAATAATACTCTCGGCTCAATGAATTACAAAAATAATCTTAATCAAAGTGATGAAACTTTGTATGTCACTCCGGTTTGGGTTTATTCTCTGCTACAAGAACCTCGTAAAATTCTTAATAAGGTTCCAATTTTGCCAAAGCCGTTCGTCACTCTTGAAGAAGCTTCAAATAACTCTACAGGTTCAGCGAGTAACAAAATTTACTTTGCTAACTATTTAAATCAATCTGTGTCAGTATTTGATCTGAAGGAAGAACTCAAAGTGGACTGGGAAAAACCTAACGTTCTTAAAAATAACCAAATTTCTGTCATCTTTGCAAATAATCAAGGAGACTTAATTCTTGACATAGTCATAGATGATGATTCACTCAACATCCTAAAGTCAACATTTGTAATTTCATTGCTGGTCATATTGGGAATCATAGGGGGATTGACTTGCCTCATTTGTTTCTTTGACTCTCGACTGAAAGCAAGAAGAGTCATCTTCTCAAGAAAACAGCAGAGTGATCCTCTTCAAAAGATTTTAGTTGATTTATCATCAAACTACAAAGAGCTAAAAAGTGTATTGGAGTAAAATTGAATAATTGAATTATGTATATTTGTAAGTAATTGTATCGTTATAGAAGAGATTGAAATTGGCTCAGCAAGTCTAAAAAAGATATGTGTATTTACAATTTATTGTTTAGTTATACAAAAAGCTTGTCTGAAAAATTCTTAGGCTGACCTTCAATTTTATTTTTATAGAAGTCTTAATTTGGCAAGAAGCACTAGGAGATAAATTTTTCTGTAATATGTGTTACTTTATCTTCAAACAGCAATCTTGAACTGGCAAGATTTGCAGACCCTTCGTAAATGTCAGTTAATGAATATTTCCTGAACTGAGACATTCTTAGACCTATGATAAATCAAGGATTTCAAAGGCATCATATACCACCACTAGTCATTCTGCGACCATTTTTATCTGTTCCAAGCCACGAAACATATATCTTAATCTTATACTCAAGATCCATAATTTTACCTTAAGCTGGCATTCTTCATTGTTGGCTCTTACTTTGAAATCAGTACCCCAACAGGTGGCGTAAGTATTACAAATATAATCAAAGCGTCTGGATGAATCATCAGTAAAATCTCGAAAATCAACTTGAATCATATGAGCAGTATCATCACAAACGTTATCCCAGATGACTTCCTTGATATTACCATCCTCAATATTCAGAACAATTGAATAGATATTGGAATAATATTCTCCTGTTTGGTTTCGAATAACAAATGGCTAAAAGTTGAAAACGATTAACTAATCTCAATTACGATTGGATAAGATTTAGCGTCTCCATGAGCCTGCACCACAATATAAGTGCTTATATTTTGGTTACCAGTGGTCGCAACATCCATGAAATGATAACCGGCTGAGCTGAATTATAAATTATCCTCATTTTCTTACCTGAATTTACTTGTAAGGCTGTATATTTGTCAACAACGACAGGATATGCAACTCTCTCAGCAGAATTAAGTTGAACAAAGTGAATGCAGACTAAAGCGTCGTCACCCTAAGAAAAAAATAAATATCAAAGATATCATTCTGTTTACCACTGCAAGATTTGTTTTGCTTGCACCTGAACAAGTACATGTTGGACACTCATATTGTTTCAATTCGGTTGCTGCATACGCCACTGAAATTCCAACAATTATCAGAAAAAGACTGATGAATATTTTCCTCATTTCAGATTTAAATTTATTGTCAATAAGGGGGAAAAAAAAACTTAAGTACTGGAATTGTCTAAATTTAGGAACAGATTTTTTTTTTTGTTCAAATGACTACAGAGATTTACAAATACAATTAAGAGCTAGGGAGACTCAAATTAATTACAAGTACATTAGAAGCTTTTATTTTATGAACAGATTTATTTTGTTCACTTTATTAACAAGATCAATAGATCCTAAGGATTCTGCTGTTAATCTTCTTGGCTTTCCAGACTCCATTGTTTGAAAATTTTGAGGCTCAGTTGTGAGTCTTCTCTTAAAACTAGACTCAGGACTTTTTGGACTTCTCGTTACTGGGTCAATCTTAAGAGATTTTGTATGAACATGTCTAACCATGATTTTATTTACTGATATGCCATTTTCTTTTTCTTTTGTTGTTGTTTTAGCGAGCTGGGTCATTTCTTTTATTCTTTTAACTTGGGGAGACTCAGCCCTTGATGTTACTGTTGAATTCTTAGAGCTACTTCCATTAGTGCTACTTGGAGAAGAAGTTATAGGCAGAGTAATCTTAGCCAAGTTAATGTCCACCTCTTGCAGCACATTTTGCTTAGCCTTTCCTTTATCCACTTTCATGACTCGAGTACCAAATTGGAGAGTGGAAAGTGTTTCAGACAGCTCATGAGGATCTGGAGAGATTTGAATAATTAGCAAAGTCTTAGAATCGCCTGCTAAACTTTCTTTGAGAAGATGAGTGAGCTTCGATTCTCTATAGGGGATGTGAGGATTTTTAGAAGCAAGAGCATTCAGAACTTTTCCAAGTGTAGTCAAGCTATTTCTTATTAATGCGAATACAATAATGAATTACCTCTGATTGATATGACATGCTTCTTTCATTCTTTCTCCTTCAGATTCCGATTTATAGAGCCTTTCAGAACCAGCAAGGTCGATTAAGTTTAAGCGGCTTGTATAATTCTTTCCAGTGATTTTATTTGTTGAGAGGACAGTGAACATGACGATGAGATGAGAGCGAGAACTGACTTCATTCATATAAGTGGATCCGATGGTTCTGTTAGAAGTGCCTTTTTGAATAATATTGAAAGCTTCCTGAACATTTTTGACTTCAGGAGCCATCAAGCAAGGCATTATATGAACAGTGTTATTGAATTCTCGAACCTCGATTTTATTATTAACTAGAATATAGTTAGGATTGAAGGGGGAAGATGGTTACTAGGATTATAAGATAGCAAATCTCTGACTTGCTCATTGTAGATTTCAACAATAGATGCACAAATTTGATATTCATAATCCTTTTCTCTTTCACGAACAATTTCGAACATCCTATTGACAGCTCTAGGAATCACCCCTGCCTCATTTTCATTTCCTATCTATGAACACATAAGTTTTCATAATTATAGGTGTACCATAGTGTATGTCTTTCCTGCACCAGTCTGACCATAAGCCATGATACATGAATTATATCCATCCATGACACTCTCAATCAATGGATTAACCTCATCAAAGACAGCCTCCTGGTTATCTTCTGGAGAAAACACATGGTTTAATTCAAATTTAATATCACGCTTCTGAGGAAGATGACAAACTCTGACAGTATGAGCATCAGGAAATGATATGTAAGGTTCACTCTGAAATGGCACTTGATTAGTTTCATTCTTTAAAACAGGCCTCTGTCGGCAATAAACTCTTATATGGCCTTTCAAATCCTCAAGCTTGTTATGAAGATATCTCCTTTCAGTCACCTCCTTTTTATACCTCGAGAACAACTAAATTATTAAGGACAACAACTAATATATTTACATCTTCAAACTTGAGCTTTTCATGTTCAAGTCTTTTAGTGAATTCTGAATAGTCATCTTTATAAATTAGTGCAATAGATGGATTGTTTACTTTTATTCTTTTCAGAGTCGATCCTCTTTTTGATGGTCTTAATGACATCAGAGATATACTTGTTCTTGTATGAAGGTCCAATTTTATGACTAATTTTTAGATTCAATTCTTCTTTAATCTATGCAATTACAGCTCTTAAGGCTTTGTTATACCGATTCGTCTGTAGCATATGAAGCCACCTCAACTAAAGCACGTTTCAACTCATGAACTTCTACTATTTTCTCCTGGAGAGCTTCTAAGTATAGATGGGTTGAGAGCATAACGGGTTCAGCCATAGAGATAAAATAGGTCTTTTTTTGTGGATCTTCTTGCGAGGTCTTACTTTTTTTGAGTAAGCTTTCATTTGATGGAACTGGCTTGAGTAAGCTAGGATCAGCCTTAAAAATATTGTTTTCCATGTCAAGACTTTCTATTCTTTCCTTGCATCTGGAGCAAATAGATGATAAGCCCTCAAGACAGATGGAGATTTCTTGTATATTATTCGATACTTTGAAGCCTTCTGCTGAAAATTGTTCGAGGTTATTTTTAACTTTGTCTAAGACTTCATCCGAATCTTTCAGAGATTCTAATAGCAGACTGAATTTCTCTTCCATATTTGTAAACTTATTACTTGCATGCTGTAGCTGTATTGTTTGCTGAGAATTGCTCTTTTGAAGGGTTTCGTAGTACATTTTGATTTTATCAAACTCTTGCTGAGACGTTTCTAATCTATTTTGAAATTAGTCATTTTTTTCTATAGGAATATTTACTGTTCTTTAAGTCTAAAATTGAGCATTGACTTTTGTAATATAAAATCTTCTATTTTCTTTACATACCCTTGATGCGTTTTGGAGTCGTTGATCAGATTCTTTTCTTTTTCAAAAAGAGTTTGAACTGAAATTTTAAAATTATGCAGGCTTTCATCGCTCTTTTCAAGACGATTGCTTAAGGATTTTAGCTTTTGTGGAATTTTCTGAAGGTGCTTATTGATTAAGTTTTAGATATCCATTACTTACCATCTTGAGTAAATCATTCTCAAACTCCCATTCCAATTTTCTTGATAGCTCCTTTGGATAGTCTTTTTCAAGAGGTTGCATGGTTTTTTGGATAGATGCTCTTAACACATTTGTTAATCTGAAGTCCTCAGAAAAGCTCTCATTAGAGATAGAAGTCCTTTCGGAACTGATACTGGTGTCTGTATCTTGGGACATCTTGAAATTTGATTTTATTTACTGTTATTTAAATTTAAAACTCAATTCATACTAACTACAAGCAGCTCATATACAAAACTAGAAACAATCAATTGTATAACTATTTCGCTATGCAGCAAGATACAAGAATAATTAGTCTTGATCTGTCTTAAGTTTCTTTTTCAAAGCTTGTTGCTTCTTATACTTGAGTTTCTTCTCTTCCTTCTTTTTCTGAATATAGTCTTTGTGAGTTCCTTCATGCATCTTTTGCTTAATAAAGCTTTTTTCTTTTTTCTTTTCTTTCTCAAGTTTTTTCTAAGAGATGAAATGAATATCGACTAAGCATACCTTCTCATTTTTTATAGTGTTTAATCTTTGAATCAATGCATAGACTTGCTTCTCATGATCAGATTTAAGTGACTTAATTGGGAGGCTTGATAACAAGTCATCTTTCTTCTCTTTTTGGGGTAGCTTCTGTTTGGATGCAAATGGAAGATTGGCTTCTAAAGACTAGATAGATTTTAATCAAGTAGGGCAAGATCTTTACCTTTGGTATGACTAAAGGATTGAAAACTCTCTTCTTTCTTTCAATCTCTTTGTATTCAGAATCAGGATTCACTGGAGGAGTTATCATTCTCTCTTTTCTTAGTTCCCAAGTTGTCTTCATTAAGCGAATATCCTGGTATGAGAGCACAGGATTATAGTATTTTTCAGGCTCCATAGCATACCAGGTGTTGAGGAAGACGATGTCACTCATCAAGATCTTATCTTCAAAAGTAGCCCTAAAGTATTATAATGAAAAATTTAACCTGTACCTAAAGCTTCCCTCAGGTCCTTCTTTGATAGCCTTCTTAACCTGACCCCTGATTCCACTCACAGTTTTGATAGGCGCACCTTCAAACTTTGCAACTTCAAGCTATGAACCATTAATTTTATTCTAATAAAAAGGATTACCTTGGAATTAAACATTCCTTTGATAAAAGCAGTATTTTTATGAACTTTGAAGGGCTCTCCAATTAATTTTAGTTTTTTCATAATTTGGAATCCATGATTAAGCTCCATTACATAACCAGTTGCAGCAATTCTGAACTTTGCCTTTCTAGTTACAAAGATATTATGCTAATATTACTATGTCTTCTGAAAGTGTTTGAGTACATATTACACCTGCATTTTGAGGTGCAAAATTTCCATAAAAGATTGCTACACAAAAATCATGTTGAGGGGTATATTTGGTGAATCTTAGTCGCTCATCAGGATCTTCTCTGCAATACATAGGTAAAGACTGGAATCTTCTCCAACCAATGGAAAATATTAGAGGATCGTTGGATTTTAGGATGTTTTGATACCATCTATGTTTCTTAATACGCACCTGCTGATTTAGAGAAAGAAATAACAAGTTACCTTAAGGAATCCGAAGGTATCTTCGGCAGGATTAATTCTGCAAAGGATAATTGGAAAATCATATCTAAAGTTTTTGAAGTGTTTGTATTTAATTCCTTCGATCTCGATTCTCACATATCTACCTTTCTTATAAACTCCATAGTCGAGTTCCAGAAGTTGCTCTTTAAGTTGGTTTCTCATATCAAGCTTCTTCTTTTTTTCTTCATCTTCATTGGCCACATCGTTTTCCTTTGTTTCATTTTTTCCTTCCTTTGCTCCATCTTTTCCTTCTTCATTCTCACTATTTTCATCATCATCCATTGCTTCATCATTGTTTTCAGCTTCTTCATCATCTGAAAATACTCCGGCAGTCACGAATTTTGATTTTGCCAAAAGCTTATAATGGCTTCTAGAGTGCAAGTTCTTGCTCTTGAAACGTGAGCAATCATAAGCTGCAACGGTTTCTTCCCTTACTTTAGTGTCTTCCTCACTACTGTATTAATCTAGAAGCAAATCATGTACTCATATATTTTTTTTGATATATCATCAATAGCAACCACTGTGTTTTTGTTATAATGAAGATCAAAAGCCGCTAATGACTGATTCTTAGCATCTTGCAACTCTCTCTTTCTTGATTCAAATTCATCTTCATCATCACCTTGTTTTTTCTCTTCTTTTTCATCATCAAGCCCCAACTTAATGCCATCCAAGAGCATGGGCTCTTCTTCCTCCTCTAATCTCTCATTAATACCCTTTTCCATATCTTGTAGTCTTCGGACCATATCAACTCCTTCACCAGCATCTTCGTTCAGTACAACCTATTAAATTAACTCACATTCTTATGATCTCCACCTTAATTTTATTTCCAAATTCATCGACTTGTTCCTCCTCGATTCTAGTAAAGATAACATGATTATCAGGAATAGTAATATATCCAGAGCTCTGTTCATAGTTTAAGAAACCTAAATTGCTCCCTGGAGCATAGATAATTCTCTCATTTTGTTTTAGAGTTCTTCTCTTTTTTTTCTTCTTTCCTGTGGCTTCTTCACCGGCTCCACCATCTTCATCACCACCCTCATCTCCTTCAGTATTATCATTTGTGTTCAAAGTTCCTTTTGTTAAAGGAGGACAAGGATCATCAATTATTTTCATTTCTTTAATAGTATAGTCTCCAAGACCAGTGATATGAACATTATCTGTAAATCTATATGAACATCCTCTGATGTACCCAAAGAACGCAATCTTGCAGAGATCTTCATCCTTTGGCCTAGCAGTTCCTTCATGTAGGTTCTCAAAACTAATGTAGAGGTTAGCAGTCAAAGGTTACAATGATACCGATCAACTAGGACATGTGGGTGCATTGATTTCCATTCAGGTTGTCTGAATTTAATAATAGAGATAAATCTGGCCAGATTCGTAATCTAAGTAATGAATCAAGATATTCTCATTCTTACATCAGCTTTGTGGTATAAATCATATTTTAGACCTTGTAAATAGAAAAGCTTGAAGTTTTCTCCAATTTCTTGTGCAAATCTTTTCTTTAATGCTTTTCTAGTTTTTCTTTTTTGTTTGTTTTCTTTGAAGAAGTCCAAATGAGTTAGCACACCCATTACATTAGGAAAACCATGACTCTTAGTATATTATTCAGCATTTTCAAAGAACTTACCTGCAAAATACTTAGGAATTCAAAAGTTTGCATCTCAAAGCCAACACTGGCGTCGACTAGAACCAAGCACATATCTGCTACCTTTGCCAAATCAATCATTCCATTGATATCATTTGGACATTCAATCAATGTAATTCTTCTATGCTTTGCTGTCCTTAAAGTAATTGTTCCTGAAACCTGTTGAATCTTATGCCTTGTATAATGCTTCACTAATGACTTTATTAATGTTGTCTTTCCTGACTTCTTTGGACCTTGAACAACAATCACATATGGTGGCTCTTCTTCGGTCTCATCAGTCTCTGGTTCAATAACTTCTTTTTGTTCATGAGGTTTTGCTTGTTTATCGGCTTGTTTCACTTTATCTAACAATGTCTCTTGTCTTTCATCGTTATCTTCTATATCTGAGATTTCAGATTCAGAGTCACTCAAGTCTTTTTGCTTTTTTGGCATCAAAGATATTTTTCTTGTTGATTCAGCAAATTAAAAATTATTAAGTGAAATCTAATTCTCCTACAATGATGTTAGAGCTCTAAGATTTTTTTTATTTTTTACTAGGTGCACTTTGAAATGAGTCAAACATTGACTATGAGAAACAGAAAATAAAATTCTGAGTTAGAAGACTGTCCTCTTCCACCACTGATATCGCACATTTAAAGCAATTTGATTATTTAATTTGAGGCAATAAAACTTAATCAAAAATGTTCAAGAAAAGCCTCTTAAGTGCTTTTCATGAATGCTCCTTGTTAGGAAATCACCTTAAAAGGAGCTTCACTGGAATCAGATCTACAAACATCAGTCAATTAGATTATGTTACTGAGCCAATCCTCGATATTTATGCAAAAAGATTCAGAAAGATCATCCTGGACAGAACCATCTTAGCAAAAGATAAAGTTATTGTTCCTGCTATCAGAGAAAGAACCGTTGAGGACACACTGGCTAAACTGAGAGAAAACCATTTATGTGCAGGCAAGTGTGAAAGAGATTTAAAAAATAATTTTCAATAGGAGTCATCAACGCAAGAGATGAATTCCCAGATGTGGATCTTGTTTTTGAGAATAGAAGCATCTACAGTTTGAAAAATAGACCAGACGCATTCATTCGCCCTATACATGTCCAAGTTGGTGATGAACTGATTAGATGCACTCTTAAAGATGTCAATACCCATTACAGTAAAATTAACAGATTCAAAACTGATAATCATTCTAGTGAAAAATTGGTTAGTCAATGTTCAATTCAACAGATATATAGTCGGAAGGCCAAACTTGCTATATATTCCAATTAAAGTCAACTTCAACAAGAAGAATATGTTCATCAATAAAGGTTCAGATATCATATTCAAAATGAAAGGCATATGGGTATATTGTTATCTTTGAACAATTAATGAGTTAGGTTTATAGCTATAATGATGACTATCCAACAGCTTTGGAAATTGATCCTGAAAACGTGACACCAAATATAGGATATAGACTAGGAGAATTGGCTAATCTTCTTCCAGACGGCATTGAATTGCATCCTCAATACAAGCATAGACTGAACCATTATATTCTTGAAATTAACGAGACTAGAGATGTTCAATTGAAGAGAACATTGGAAGTTATGGAATACTATAGAAAGTTGAAGTTGGGAATATTATATGAAGAAGATGTCAAGATCGAAGAAGAAGACACTTACGATTTCAAAGCAACACCAAACAAGCCCAAGGAAAAGAAGGCAATCAAGGCAAGAAGAAAGAAGCCCAAGTCCCTCAAGAAGATTGTTGCTGCTATGGATGTTAAAGTCAAAGAAGGTGTTGCTGCTGCTACATCCAAGGATGATGGTAAAAAGAATACAAAGAAGACTGAATCTTAATTGTGATTTTGTTTATAAACTAGCTTTGAACTATCGTATGCATCTATACCCAAATAACACTATTCAGAACATGAAACATCTTTAGGGCTAATTTTGTATTCTAGAAGCATTGCCAAAATTATCTAATAATTGTAAAATAAAACTTGAAATGTCGGAGCGTGCTATTCCTATGACCTCAATGCATGACAATTATAATGTCGAACTAGAAGGGTCTTCTATGGATGAAGAAAGTAGGACACTCTCAGATTCAAAAGTAAATAAAGTAATTGAGAAGAAAAGAAAACATTACCATTATCAACAACCTGAAACTCATGTTAAAAATCAATCACTCATGGCTGTAATTTGCAGTTCTTGTTGTGGAAAAAAATTTCAAACTGATTTGACTTATGAGGAACTAATTTCCTTTTACAAATTGAAGGAACTTGCAAATACAACATTTGATTCTCATTCTACTGAGTATGATTATCTGTTTAGACAGTTATGGGAAGCATTTACGGAAGAGACACCACAAACTCCTCAACAAGATATTGTCAATGAAAGATGGAAGGAGTTTGGTTTTCAAAATTCCAATCCACGGAGTGATTTTAGAGCAGCTGGATTACTTGCGCTCCGACAACTCATAAGATTTGTGAGCAAGAATCGTGGAAGGACACGAAAAATGTGCGATCCGAAATATGATTTTTGTTTTTCAATCTGCTCAATTAATATATCGTACTTCTTAATGAGATATTACCATCTTGCTAATGGCATGACTATTGAGAAAGATAGAAAAAGTTTATGTTCAAGAATAGCTTTAAAGACGTTTTGTCAAATACTTGAGCAAGATGAGGAGCTCTTAGACAAAATACATGCGATGCTTTTAAATGACTTGTTTGAGATTTGGATTGAGCTAAAAAAAAGGGTCAAAGGAATAACCTTACTCGATTTTAGCATGGCCACTGAAACAATGAAGAAGAGATTTGTGAGAACAACTACTTACTGCTTTTTCTCTGACTTTGATCATTTGCGAAGACAATATAGCCAAAAAGAAGTCGAATTTCCGACTCAAAGGCCTAGTCTAATGATGAGAAAAGTGTAAATAGTTTCCTCTTTGTTCATACATTTCTCTTGTTATATTCCTTCTCGATTATTAAATTACAGAGTCCAGTGTTGCTATCAGATACGAAAGAGTTTGTTGAGTTAAAATCAATAGTTTAGTTATTATTGGACCTTATTAAGAATTATTCTTTTGTACTTTGATTAAGATATCAGAAGGTGACCATACTTACTCAATGACAAAAAAACTGTTTATGCAAAGCAAGCTAATTTAAGTAAAATAACTTTTCAAAGACGATAGATTAAAAAGTTAATAAGCTGGAAGGAAAAGCTAGAAATTCTTGACCTTTAGAAGAATTGTGTAAAAATAATTGTGTTACTATTCAAAGCTGTCTATCATCAGGATAAAGT
>Ga0065720_1003610_pt1 | contig 14543 bp, 8 predicted proteins | sample Thericmetagenome_FD_59107 | JGI IMG/M metagenome (GOLD analysis project Ga0065720, IMG submission 59107) | Thermophilic microbial communities from the Joint Bioenergy Institute, California, USA of rice/straw/compost enrichment - eDNA_2 v2... | ecosystem: Engineered > Solid waste > Grass >... | reverse complement strand
ACAGATGAAGAGGATGAATCTTGGGTTTAGTGGCATTTTTACTAATAAGTTAATATAACTGAGATAAAGTACTTACGTTGGGAAAAGAGGAGCAGCAACCATATAATCAAGGAGAAGATTGAGTGGAAGGATTGTTATATAAGGTAAGATGATTAAGTAGATGTTTAACTGAGATAGTAAAGCAATAAATCCCTAATGTTTTATAATTTTCATTTTAGATATTTTACTTTGTTGCTTCCAGCTCTCATGAAAATTGAACTAAATGTTCCATAGAGGATAACTCTGAGATAATATTGAAGAGCTCTGGTCTCTTTAGCAATCGTGGGATGGATATAATAATACAGATTCAGCATTCTATGAGAGATCTAAGAGACTGTCAGTTAAATAAAGAATCATTTTACCACAAAGGCTGTCGTGAAATCATTACAAAGGGTTCTATAGTCTTTGGCTCTCCACTCTCGTAGCACACAAAAGTCATATAATTTGCCTTGAAGTTTGCAGTAACTAACCACATACCAAACGGTCACCAGGAAGATAGTCCAGAAAACAGGTGATGTGTAGAACTTCCAAGAATATAGAGCCTTATAATTCTTTAGAGTAGAAAGATCTGAATCCTTAAAAATACGGCTAATTTGGTCTTTGACATTAAACAGTGAGATGGGGCATTTACAAGTGCCATCAGGTTGCTTGGTGCATGTAACAAGACAGGCAACTCCCGAAGGCATCCTTATGGATAGATCTACATTAAGATCTATCTCCAACCCTGTATCAGGATTGATCAATCTCACTGCTATATGACTTTTTGTTTTACTAGATCGAGTACCATCACAATTGAAAATTTGTTCTCTTGATTGGAAGACATAATACTGAACTCCTATTTCCTTTGAACAATTTAAGTTGTCCTTATTTTGTTGTAAGAAGGTGATGGTCGGAGTATCCAATCCTGATGTAATTTCTAGCTTATCAAGATCACAAGGTGATGTTTTTAGTGTGATCAGATCAAATAGATTATTTGTAAAATTAGAAGCAGTATCTGAAGGAATTTTATTGAGAAGATTGTTGTAGCTGATGGCATCTAGATAGAGATTAGTCTTCTCCTCTAGATCTTGACAGAACTGTGTTTGACAACTACAATCACTATATCCTACATAATTGATCATATTATCCAGCACCTTTGATGCCTTCTTAGTATCTTCTTCTGAAATGGTTATTCCTTGATAAGTCAGATGAAGACTATCTTCCATAATGCTTTGAACTTGTTTAAGTGTCTGGTTAGTATTCAAGTAATCACTATTTGAGAGATACATGAGAGTCTCCCATGCCAATTTCTCCAAAGGACTGAGTTCTTGACTATCTTGTTTATCTACACAATCTTTCCATGTCAATCCAGTTTCACAAGACTCAACAACTTGTTCTTGTAATCGTGACAAACTATCGTTGAGTGCTTCCATTATTTTCATCTTAGTATCGATAATTGCTTCAAAGTCATCTTTCTTCATACTACAATCTGCAAGAGTATATCCATCATTACATACACATACTTGTTGGCCAGTACTTTCATCTATTCCACATTTTCCATTTCCTGAGCATTCTGGACAAGGATTTTTATTCCCCAGTTTTGCGTTGAGATCTAGTTGCCAATTATTGAGTTCACTTCCATAGAGAGCTACAAGTCTGGTAGTTTCATACGGGTCATTAGTAGATAATTCAGATATGAGTTGTGAGATTTGAGCTGCAGCCTGACCAGGTTCAGTTGTGTTAGTGACTACTCTAACTTTAGTTTCCTCTGTTCCTGTACCTCCATAAATATCTATCACATTGACTTTGATTGCCAAGGTTGTACTAGGAGCTCTCCCAGGTAGGATGGTATAAATATATGGATTATATTGAATTTCTGACAATGAATTAGCCCATGATTCAACAGTACCTTTAGAACCACTTCCTGTACCGAACTCAGAGAACTTATAGTCATAGAAAAACTGATATGTAAGGGGAATATCTGAGTCTTGCCAACCATATGTCTTAATATTGAATACAGTAAATAGGGACTGACCTGAGGGAGGTGATATTTCAAGTATTCCATCTGTAGGATTATCATTCATTGGTAATTCAAAGTAAGCTTTTCCAGAATGTGTGGTATTTTTGACAGTAACTTGAACAGTTAAGATAGACCCTCCATCAAAATAAACGTCATCATAGACTAATATTCTATTCTGGTATTGTATATAGTAAAATAAAGGATATAGCTCCCAATCGTATGAGAATAGTGAGGAATAGTTCTGATCTTTTGTCTGAACTTGGAAAATTGCCCTCCTATAACTACTGTATTTGACGCAAAGTAGACCTGTCTTTTCATCTGTACATGTAATACTGAGAATCAAAGTATTTGGTGTACGAATATTGATTGCAGTGGTTGCAGTAGCATCAACTCCATTTTTTCTCACTGTAAGCTCAAATACTAACCTATCACCTGCCACAAAATAGGAAGTTGGAATGTTCAAAGTTCCTGAAGATGAAAATACACCAAATAGATTCGAAGGGTCTGAGCAGGGAGATGGAATGTATGAGGTCGCAGGGGTTTTGAGACAAGTCCATTTATACTGTACATTGGAATTGTCAACATTGGGACAGGGTCTTTCATATATAATCTGTCCATTAAGTATCAAGTTTTGATTGCTAGGATGATCTCTGTTTCCGTCAGGAATCTGTGCAAAGAAGACCTCAGGTAATATATTCAATGTTGTATCAATAAGATTGTAGAGTTGGGGGTTGGAGAGGAGATAGACTCTTAGCTGAATCTGATAGGTTGCACCTGGTGTAAGAGTACATCCAGGGAAATTCAGCCACATAGGATTCTTGAAATCAATAAATTGGTCAAACTCCAATGGTGGTCCTGAGAATTGTAGCCAAGATGTTCCAAAGCTAGGCTTTGTTGTTATGCAATCTGAAGGAATGCTTCTTGCCTTGAGGACGTAGTCTCTAAAATGTTGAACATTTTGTTCTAGTGAACCATCAATTTCTAATCTTGGGACAACATCTAAATATGTATAGAGAATTATTGAAGCTGATACATTTGTTCCAATTGAATCTAAGTATGAGCAGGTAAAGCTATATCCTACACTGGATTCCAGGAGTGATCGTGGAATAATCAAATCTTTTGTTGTTTGGTTGACTAAATAATCAGCCAATTCCGACAACAAGGATGACTCGGAGAAAATAATCTGCACTTGCCAAACAAAGTCAGTAATATATAGATCCTCTTCAGGATTTAGAATTGCCTGTAGATTTTGATCTTCACATGCTGAGATATTCACTTGGCCTGTTGGATTTATCACCAAGAATCTTGGATCTGGCTGGCAGGTTCTTGTTTCAGCATATTTCCACTGACTTCCAGAGCAAGTTGTTGAACAAAGAGTGTTATCCCAATAATAACCCAGCTCACATAAATCACAATATGTTCCCGATGTACATTTTTCGCAATTAGAAGGACATGGTTTACAGGTTCGATCGCTAGGATCTGCCCAAAAACCTACACTGCATGCATCCTCACATGAAGTACCAGTATAGTAATAATACAGATCACACCAGCTGCAAGAGTTACCATTAGAGCATGTGATACAATTGTCAATACAAGGTTCGCATCTTCTTGTTACTGTACTCCCATAGAAATATGAAGGGCAAGTACTCACACATGCCGCACCATCATAGAACTTTCCAGAGAAACATTTGTAGCATGTGTCAGAATCATAACAGGTCTCACAGTTTGGTATACAAGGATCACAAGTTTGTGTGATCATATTTGCGAAATATCCAGCGGGACATGTTGTGATACATTGATCATTTGGGGCAAAATAAAAGTATCCTGGCATGCATTCCTGACAACCCGTAGCACCACTACAGGTCTTGCAATTAGGAATACAAGGATCACAAGTCCTAGGAGGTCCATTATTATGCCAGTATTTAATAGGGCAAGTTTGGACACATTGGCCAGCAGGACTATGATAATAATACCCTGCAGAGCAAGAATCGCAGCCTGTTGAAGCAGAGCAAACATCGCAATTAGTTATACAAGGCACACACTTACGATCAGATGTTCTTCCCCAGTAAGCCACAGGGCATGTAGCCACACAGGAAGAAGTAGTTAAAGAATAAAAATAGCCTGAAAAGCAAAGTGTGCATCCTGATCCAGCAGAAGAAGTACATGTTTCACAATTAGCAGCACAAGGGGAGCAAACCCGACCAGTTGGATTGTTCCAATACCCAGCTGGACAATTTGTCAGGCATTGATCTCCACTTGAATAATAATAATATAAATTCATACAAAGAGAGCATCCAGTGGCTGCAGTACAAGTCTGACAATTAGTTATACATGGTTGGCATGTTCTATCAATTGTTCTTGCCCAATATCCCGTAGGACAAGTAGTAATACAGCTTCCAAGATGATAATAATATCCGCTTGAACAAAGAGTACAACCTGTTGAACCTGTGCAAGTATCACAATTAGCGATGCATAGCTGACAAGTATAGTCAGAAGTTCTTCCCCAGTAGGTTGTAGGACATGGCTGGTAACAAGAATTTCCAAGTAAGTACCAACCAGTTTGACAGCTTTGACAATTAGTTGCATCCGTACACAATCCACAGTGTGAATCAGCACAAAGCAAAATATATAGTCTAAAGCTGCACAGACCCCACTGGCCATCTGTAATGGGCAGAGACAACTCAGTACTAAATTCAAGAGTGAGGGAAGAGCCTAAATAACCTGTCATAACTACAGGTATAGAGATGTCAGCTAGATTATCATTAAGGTTTGTTGGACTGGATGGATTGTATTCAGGACAATAGTGAGCGCTTGTTCCTCCATTCTGATTAAGAAAAGCTAGTAGAGTATATCCGTTAACTTTGAAATAAGCATTGCTGGAAGGCCAAGTGTCAAAAAAGGCCAAATACAACGGACCTGTAGCAAACCCAAGATAATATTCGTTAAAACTTAATGTTTTCGTTATTTTATCAGTGGGAGCCATATATGCAAAGTAGTGTCTTGAGAAGCAAATTAAGGTCCCTTCTAAAGGATTTGTATTTGAAGTAGGGCTAGAGAGGGTCCATCCATGGGCTGCCTCAGTTGGGGAATACCCTGAAGTGGGGAAATTCTCTATATAATATGCTCTGTAACCCTCAAATGTAGCTAAAATGATAAAATTAGTAAGAAATAAGTTACTATATCCACACGTGGTCTCTGACCCACCACCTGGGCACTGGGTTAGAGAGGACATCACATATAAGAAACAAATTATGATCCTTAGAGAGAACATTGACGCTTTGACAGAATTTGATTTTAAAATTATTAAGCTGAAACTGATCAATCAAGTTGAACTAACTGGGCAAAGAACCTTTTTAATGATTAAGAGACACTAAATTAAAATAGCTTCTGATTCTCATTTAAGAAGATAAAGTTAACGAAAGGGAGAGATTGAGGGCTTAAATAGACACTGGCTCTGAGTATTAAATTTATTAGAAGGCATAAGTTAAACCTAGACACATTTTTAGAGAACCATTTCCAACACTTTTTAATGGAACAGATGATGAGGAGACAAATACATTTGTGTTTTAAATACAATGCTCATAAGAGAGGTCTAAATTCTGCTAGTTTTTAACCAGTCAAAGCCGATTTAATTTATTAAATTGAATATTTCTCTTTCAAATAGGTTTGACGAATAACTGAGCAAGATCTGCAAGTCTTTGAAGATTTTTTCAAATAATACATTCACCTAATAGGCATCTCATATCCGCTGAGATTTTTAAACCTCTTCTCAAAATATTGCAATATTTTCCTAGTATAATCTTTTAAAGTGCTAAGACTTACAAAACCTATGAAAGTAGCCTAATTGAATTGGTTTTTCCAAAACCTTTCAACACCAGAGAGAACAAGACATAAGTATAATCCAGTTTGAGGGACTGAAGTTAGGGAATTTGTGATTTAGAATTTTCCAGAACATTACTGAAGTGTATTTTTTTTCTCATTGTGGTACGATTGTTGAGTGTATATATTTATGGAAGGGATGAAGCGCCCTGCCCTAGTTCTGGTGTTCTCCATAATAATTTTGTTATGATTGGCAAATTCCTTGAATGGATCGGAATTCATACTGACTTTTTGCAGGTAAGTAATATATGGTCCAAGGCTTCGTGCTTATTTTCCATAGGTTATCTCAATTTTATTCAAGTTACAATCATTTCAATCGAATGCACACATTATGCCATCACTTGAAATGTATCAATTTGATATTTTTGTTCTTGATCTTTAATACTTTTCTCAAGGATCTATCTTTCCTCACAAATTATATGAATATGCTACTTTGCATCAGTGTCTTCCATTGAAATGTGCCATATCACACAAGAATTATTTCAATTGGAAAATAGTCTTATCATTTGGAGAAACAAGTTCTGTTGGGCTCTAAGATACAAATACTGAGATATTCTTATAGCCAAGTTTAATCTCTCTTCTATCTTATTAGCTGTTAAATTCTCATTAAAATTGGTCGCGAATATGCTTTTTTTTTTAGGTTAAGCACAAGCATACTACTTATAACTTAGAACCTTGATGAATTAGGCATTGGCCTAACTTTGTTTGTAAGGTCAAAGATCTTTAAAAACACTCAGAAGCAAAATTTATTCATATAAATGCACCTTTAGCCTTAATGAAAATCTCGTGTATTGGTAGTTTTATTTTTGATGCCCTCAATAGTTTGAACTACATAAATTGTTTATTTAACAGCTGAATGAGGGATACAGTGAGTGACAATGAGCTAATTCCTTTTAATTTTATTTTAAAATATGTCAGAAGAGAATAAAAATAGCATACTCTTTGACTTTAGACAGTAAGCAATTAGGATTATAATTCTCATATACCCATACTAAAATTTATATACGGGTAATCATATTCTCATTCTATTTTTAACTAGATGGTTATTGAGATAAAACGGATTCTCTTTTTCCAATCTTCCTCATACCTTCAGATGGTAAAATATTATAAATACCATCCCATAATTTAATTCGCATATTAATTGCTTCTAGAGCTGTTTTCTGGGCACTTTCAAGTTTTGTTGAATCATTACCGCATAATAGATCAATTACCATCCCACCCATTGGGCCATGGTCATCACTATCCACTTCAATGTGTCTTTCTAAGTACTTTTTAAGGTTGGGGCAATTGATGTTTTCAAACCCTAATTGAGTGAGCAAATTCTGGAACATCTGTGGGATTGGATCCTCTCTTCCATAAAGGAACGCTGCTGCGATATCAACAGGGTCCTTTTTCTGGACTACATTCATTGTAAATTCCACAAACTCGAAAGTATTAACTGGGATCCTGGGATACTTTAATCGGGTTTCCTGAAGTGCATTATACCAGTATGTCCCATTCTGAATACTGTTTACTAAGTGTTTGATGGCACTAGAATTGGCACCTACTTCATCCATGGCTTTTAAATAGAGATTATAGTGACTTAGTGCTTGTTTATAATCACTGGTTGCCATATCATCACTTTCCTCACCCAAAACTATTGAATTAATGAAATAAGATATCCTTGAGTCTTTTGGGGGAGTCCATGGAATTTGAACACACGTTAAATTGATTTGGAGTGCTTTGAGAAGAGTCATAAAGTCCCAGACAGCAAAAGCATGATTTTCCATGAAGAGTTGTAGTTGCCTCGTGTCTTTAATTGATCGATAAATGGGATGCTGAAACAATTTTGTATTGGATGGCTTCACTAGTAATTTTAACGATTTTGATGCTAACATTTAGCTGTTCTCTTAGTGATATTGGAATTGAGTTTTCAATACTTGTAATTATATCTTTCGTTGGAATCTCAAGATTTTATACCCGATTATTTTTCGGGTCACCCAAATTTTATGACAAACTGAAAAAGCATAATTAAGTTTAACTATACTAAAATTTGATTCTAAATTCGGGTCGAAATCTGTTTCCCAATTTTTGGTTCTTGGTTGGCATTCTTAATAAGTAAAATCATAATTCAGCATGAAACCCTTATGAAAATCAGTTTGCTATCCTATAAGATTATTGGAGAGGCATGGCTAACTTAGAACATTCATAAATTTCTTAAATCTTGGAAATTAATCAGAATTAAAGGCATGAGTTTACCCAAAGAATATTCTAAAGCAGGAACTGGTTGGGGAATTAGGATACACTCATCTCATTAATTACTGTTCAGGAAGAATGACACATGAGTGAAAGAGCAAAATTGATGTTTTTCAGGTATTTTGATAAGAAAGTTTCAAAGTTCCATGTGTCCTCTTTTAATCGCCTTACGGACTTCTTGAATCTTTTGTGATGTTTTTAAACTTTCATTTTGGTACTGATTGTTAGAAAGTTTACTTCATAAGAACACATACTTGATTATTTTTTGTACAATTTATAGCTGACGAAATGTCCTTATTGAGTTGAAGAGGAATCTTATTATAGCCTGTGCTATTAGTTGAATTTTACTTAATGTGGTACATTTCGAACTCATAGAATTCTTGGGAATCAGACACGAAAAATACTCTAATTTTAAAGTTGAGAGGTCTAAATAGGATAATTTCAACAATTAAACTGAGAATAGGAACGAGTAGAATGAGGGAAAAAATGATAAAATGTTAACTACATGGTGAAATAAAAATAAAATTCTTTGTTTCCTCACTTTTTTAACTTGATGTCAATGTCATCATATACAGCATATCATACCAAAGTGCTTCAAGTTATCAGATTAGTGCTTTAAATATTTTTTATGAAAATTCAATTCGTATTTGAAAGATCTCCACAGCAGTTAGGGCTAATTTTAAATCACCAATTATTGCTTAAATAAATTTGAAAATCATGTCAAGAAAGATTATCCCTGAACACCTTTCAAACCAGGAGGATTATGAGTCTCCGATAGAAAGTTCAGGTTTCCTATCCTATATGACTTTCCTTTGGGCCTATCCCTTCATAACTAAGACAAATAAAACCAAAGGTTCTATTTCTCTTGACGATATCCCAAAATTAGGCTACACAGAACAAGCAAAAACCTATGAATCAAGATTTAGTGATGAATTTACTAAGGACAAGTCCAAGAAGCTCAAGAATAAGGATTTTTTCTTTTGGTCGGTCATAAAAGTCATTAAGTGGCCACTCTTGGTTAGCTGCATGTTGGAACTGATTTTTCATACTTGCAAGCTCCTGATCGTGTTTCTGCTCAGTAAGCTTTTAGAATCGCTGGCAGATCCAACCCAGGGACCGGGAGATGCTTTCAAGTATGCTTCAGGAATGTTCATTGCTGTAATTGGAACAGCGTTTGCTGCAAATCATTCAGTGCTCTCCTCAGAAAGAGCAACAATATTTCTCAATCTGGGATCATATCTCTAATATATAAGAAGGCCACTGAGGTGAGTCTTCATGCCCTGCAGAGGTTTTCACTTGGAAAGATTATCAATCTTGTGGCAAATGATCTGAATCTTTTTGATATGGGGATATATCTTTGGCCAATTACCCTTATGTGTCTATACGGACTGCTGGGAAGCATCGTAATTTTGTGGAGTTTTTATGGTCCTGCTTATCTTGTGGGGATTGGATATCTAGTTATATTAGTCCCACTTCAGCTTATTTTCACAAATAAGACAGAGAAGATAAGAAAAAAGAAAAATCTGATAACAGATGAGAGAGTGAGACTAACCAATGAGATCATAGACTGTATAAGAATGTTGAAGATGTATACCTGGGAGCTGAGTTTTATGGAGAAAGTGAAGACTATAAGGAAGAAAGAAATTAAACTCTTGAAGGAAATGCTCTCCTGGGATTATTTTCAGTTCTCAATCACCATGACTTCCTCAGCCATATCATCTTTCCTTCTATTCTTAACCGTATATTTCACCAATGGCCAACTCAGTCTTTCCCACTTTGTTTGCAATGAATTATCTTAAGACAGGAGCCTGATTTTACGCCTCCATGGGAATCATTCTTTACACCGAGGCCCGACTTTTTTTGAAAGAATTGTTGATGTCCTCGATATAAGCGACACAAAAATGCACTAAAATATAAAAGAGCCCTTATGTAGCGAAAATGCAATTGAACTGGAAGACTTTTGTGCCTCATGGGAAAAAATTGATATCAAGGATAGTCAGTTGTTGGGTGTAAGTCCTACATTAAACAAAATTAGCCTGAATATTCAAGAGGGGTCCTTTGTGACTATCATAGGCAGAATTGGGTCAGTTAAGTCTACAGTTTTACTCTCTTTGATTGGAGAGCTGGCTTCCATGACAGGCTCTTTAAGATTGAAGGGAAAGATTGCATATATGGAACAAGAACCGGTTATATTTCCTGGATTAGTCAGAGACAATATCTTATTTGGTCAACCTTATGACCCTGAGTTCTATGAAAAGGTGATAGAATGCTGTTGCCTAAGAGATGATTTGAACTCTTTTCCTAATGGAGACCTGAGCGAAATTGGAGAAAAAGGTATAAATTTGTCAGGAGGGTAGAAGGCAAGAGTTGCTCTAGCTAGGGCAATATATTCTAAGGCTGATATATATCTTTTGGATGACCCTTTGAGGGCTGTTGATGCTACTGTAGCAAGGATTTATACACCAAAGCCATTACTGGTATACTGAAAGGCAAAACTGTACTCTTAGTTACCCATCAAGTCCATTTTGTGAAAGATTCTGACAAAATCATTGTATTGGAAGAAGGGAAAATAAAGGCCTATAGGCACTTTTCAGAGTTAGAAGCTCAAGGTATTGACTTAGAAAGGGTATTCTTCGAATCAGAGGACAAAAGTAAGAAGTGCAAAGAGGAAATGAAACTACCTTTAGACAATGTAGAGGAGGAACTGATGACAGAAGCTGATATTTTGTCATCTAAGCATTCTCGTCAGCAGAAAAAGCATATCACTATTTTGTCTGAGGCCCGAAAAGAGAGAGAACACTCTGAAAAGGGAAATGATATTGACATTGGAAAGATATTTACTGAGGAAAATGCTGATGCCAGTAAAGTCAATCTCAAGACTTACATGACCTATTTCAAGTCGATTTTTAACATTTGTACTTTTTTCTTGTTTGTTGCCCTACTTGTTGGTAATGAATTAGCCAACATTGCATATGAGATGGTCATCGGATTCTGGGCTGAAGATACTATCAATGGTAAGGATGCTGCCTTGATAGGAGGTTTTCTGTCCTTTGGAGTAGTAATAATTTATACTCTGAAGAGTTTGTACTGGAACAAGGTAGTTCTTGATAGTGCTCAGAAGATTCACAACAAAATGCTGGAACAGATAGTAAGAAGTCCCATTGTCTTCTTCGATTCAAATCCAGTTGGAAGAATCCTCAATAGATTCTCAAACGATCAAGGGATAATTGATAGGCTCCTTCCACAGACAATGTTCAACTTTATACAGGGAATTTGCTACTTTCTAGGACTTTTCATTACCGTTTGGGTTATCAATCATTATTTGTTGATTCCAGGCGCCGTGGCCTTCTTCTTTTATTCAAGAGCCGTAAAATACACAGCTAAATCCATCAGAGAAACCAGAGCCCAAGAATTGCTAACCAGAGGCCCTATGTATTCTCACTTCTCCATGACCCTGGCTGGGCTGATCTCAGTAAGATCCTACAAGCAAACAGAAAGGTTCCATGAGGAATTCATTAAAATGGTAGACAATAACGCAAAGGCTGGCTGCTACTATTGGTACTCAGTCCAGGTCAATAACTTCCTTATTGACCTTATATCAGCTGGTTTTGTTATTGTCTGTATTTCCATTCTCATAGCTATGAAATCCACAGGAACAGATCTAAACTTCTTGGCAATGGCTTGCATGTACCTCCTTAGTATTAGTGAACTATTCTCTTATATTTTAGTCGAAATGGTTAAGTCAAATGTGATGATGGCAAATGCTGCGAGGGCTTTTGAGTATCTTGCCCTCAACTCAGAGGCTCCATTAGTCCTACCAAAAGATGAAGTTCTGAAGAAAGATCAATGGCCACAGCAAGGAAAAATTGTCTTTGATAATGTATCTTTGAAATATAGAGAGGAGAGTGAACATATTATCAAGAATCTAAGTTTAGAAATAATGCCTGGAGAGAAGATAGGATGTGTTGGAAGAACTGGAGCAGGCAAGTCCTCGATCCTTCAAATGTTGTTCAGATTGGTCGAGGTTGATACCTCCACAGAAGCCCTTCAAAATTCGAGTATCAAAATCGATAATATAGATACTTCAGATATTGGCCTACATCTCCTCAGAAGAAAAATATCTATTATTCCACAATTGCCTGTTGTTTTTAGTGGTACGATTAGAAGCAACATCGATCCTTTTGGGGATTTCTCAGATCAAGATATTTGGAACGCTCTAAAACAAGTCAATTTAGAATAAAAAGTGAAAAGTCTGGGTTCTGATTTGCAAACTGAAATTTCGGATGGTGCATCAATGTTTTCAGTGGGAGAGAAACAGTTGATTTGCCTCGCTAGAGTCATTCTTAGGAAAAGTAAGATATTAGTTCTTGATGAAGCTACTGCTAATGTTCACTTTGAGACTGATGTATTTATCCAGAAGAAAATTGATGAAATTTTTGAACAAAGTACCGTGTTTACAATTGCACATAGATTATCTACAATTGCAAGCTATGATAAGGTTCTTGTTATGGATAAGGGCGAACTAAGGGAGTTTGACCATCCTTACAAATTGTTAGTAAAGAGTATTGGTGATCTCGAAATCACTAATCCAAATGGATTCTTTGCACATATGGTAATAAATACAGGTCCTTCTAATGCCTCTCAGATCTTTGATACAGCAGGCGTATTTCAAGAAAAGGGGAATTTGAATATTTATTATTTGTTTTAAATTATTGTAACTTTATGCCTATGTTTGATTGTATAGTTACTTCTTTGTATAATTGACTGTTACGTAAAATAAGTATTACGATAGTAAGTTAATCATGAGGATACAATTTAATAATCAAGTCTAATTCTAGTGTGAAATCATTTGAATTCAACGAAATCTTTAGATCAATTAGGATTATCATAATTTGGTTAAATGGGTATTACGAGTGTTATACTGACAAGTACTCAAATAAATCTTTTCCGTCAACAAAAGGACCATCAGTGGGAAAGATTTCCTGGGTTCCACAACTGATAGTTAGTCCAAGATAATTTCCGTGATATTTAGTGGAGGATTCAGCTAAAGTATATTGATCAGCACACTTGGGATCTTCACCTCCATTACATGTCACATAGGATGTTGAGTTTTCATTGTAGAATTGATTTGGCCAAATATGCCAGGCAGGCCAAGGAATACCATAAACTTCTCCTTCGGTAGGTTGACATTCTCCTTTTGTGTTCGTAACACAAGGAGGAACATGAGGAACAATGTCCTTGTAGTGAACCAGTCTATTAACAACAGAAATCTTGGAGTTAACAGTGCTGGCAAATTTGAAATTACCAACTCTGGGGCTTCCATAATTGTAGAGGATAACTCGAGAAGAAGGCAGAAGATTACTAAGAACCACATCAAGAGCAGCATGAGTAGTCAAGGCACCTCCAAGACTGTGACCAGTGAATACAAAAGTATAAGTGGGATACTTAGCAATGGCAGCTTTAATGTTAGTCATGAAGTCGTTACGTAAGTAATCTTTATAAGCACTATAGAAATAATTGGTCACAGTAGCTCCAGAGATGTTGTGAAGCTTATATAGAACATTTGTTCCCTGCATAATTTCCCAAACAAGCTGGTCAGCACTATTAGTACCTCTGAAAGCAGTGATAAAAAATTTGTTTGAGTCGTCTCTAGACATGAAATAAGATAAACCACCCTTAAAGGTATTGTTTTCATAGTAATGGACATAGCTAACCTTTCCTTTGAGGTCATTACAAAGGAAACCGCAGTTCCAATTTTGAATTGATTGTTGACCGCAATAAGCGATACCTGAAATCTTCCAGAACTCCATGGCTAGAGTAGGATTATAAGCTTGTAGGCAGAAACCAAGAGACATGAGCGCGAAAATCAGGGCAAAACTAAGGGACTTCATTGGGAACTTTATTTCAAATTAATTAATAATATCTCAGGTTAAATTATGTTCATAAATTGAGAAATCCACAAACCTAGATTTCTTCTTTAGCGATGAGGTAAATAATAAGCTAGCTAGATCAGATCTTAGATCATTGTTATATGAAATATTTAATTCTCATCAACACTAATTAGTATCATCTGGAAGAAGTGTAGGAGCAAATCCTTTTTTTTACTGATTCACTCCATTTTGCCTTATGCATTGACTTAAAATTATCATCTGCTGTGATAATTTACTCCTCAAAGTTCATCTTAAATTTCTAATCAGAGTAATAATTAATCTGTCTACGATTAAGGCTAACTTGGTATTCAAGTAGAAAAAGATGACTTATTTAATATTAGCTGAATTGATTTATAAAAGCAATCTAAATATTCTCTTGATATTCAAAGTCTGGAAATGGATGCTATTGCAGCAACTTTATTATTGATCCCAGCATTGATTTCTGAGGTAGCTATGAATAG
>Ga0065720_1020434_pt1 | contig 14545 bp, 18 predicted proteins | sample Thericmetagenome_FD_59107 | JGI IMG/M metagenome (GOLD analysis project Ga0065720, IMG submission 59107) | Thermophilic microbial communities from the Joint Bioenergy Institute, California, USA of rice/straw/compost enrichment - eDNA_2 v2... | ecosystem: Engineered > Solid waste > Grass >... | reverse complement strand
CCCCCATCACCGTATCCCCCCCATCACCATGAAGCTGAGCAAAACCGTGTGCTTCACAAGGATATTCATTCATTCAGCAACAATGATGGAGCATGTGGAAGATTCAGATCACAAAATATCTGTTCAGGAGTCTTGCCTTTATTGAGTTTCCGATCAACGAGGCACTTGAGCAGCAGAGCAGTTACAGACACCAGTTCACTTATCCTCGCCATCAACCATTCGGTGTCGCCCATCAGATAGGATTGCACGATGGCTTGGTGCAAAAGTCCTGACCAATTGTGATACATGGATTTTGAATCAAACAAGAACGCAAATTTGTTCTTCCCTTAATTCGTATTTCCATTGTTGTCATTGGGGCTGTTGTTCTGGCAGAAGTCCCCATTGTTGTTGTTCCCACCACATTTTTGCCTGTTGTTAAACCTCTTATCTTGGACATTGAAGCTTTGGGTATCTTTCATCTCAACGTCGCTATCACCATCACACTGCTGACGCGTATAGTGATCTTACCAGCCACCACCATGCCCCCCGCGGTTGTTATTGAACTCAACCCTTCTAGCTTCAGCCATACTTTGCGTGATTCTGTTCATGGTAGACTAGGTTAGTCAGCTGAAATCTGGGAAATTGAAAATGGTTCTCCTACCCGAGACGCTGGCAGCAATATATCACCGTATGCTTGGAGTGAAGCACTTGTCAGCTTTGGCAAGTGTGCCAAAACCTGTGGGATGGGGGCTTAGATACCACATGTAATTCATCTTTCTAATTGTCGAACAACTCTTCACAAAGATTTTGTTCCCAACAAAGAACTGCAGAGCGAAGAATGCCGAGATATCACAGTGGTTTTCCAATGGACTGTCCTTTGTTGAAACCCCTTGAACTTGGCGACATTGCCCTTGTGACTCGCCGGCCGAGACTGTCCTCCTAGAAAATAGTGTTGTCAGGTCTTTACGTTGGTTGATGGAACCTTCCACGTAATCCTCAAAGTAAACACTTTCTGAGCCTGTCATATGTAACTGCGATGTGAGAGCCCATGACCACCACAAACTGCGTCCCCATCAGCGGCCAGGTTCTTTGTGGCTTCTTTGCACCCTTCCAGTTTGAACCCGAGGAGGTTGATAGGTGCGCATTGATCGTCGAGCAACCATCCGCATTCCTGAATCCCAAGGCACACAAAGATAGGGAGAAGGGGACTGGACGATGTCCCCGACGCATCTCCTGGAAGGACTAACAACTCAAGCATACCAGCCAAGCTCCTGTTCACCTGCCCGACATGCAACATTCATGCCGACCCAGGTATTATTGGGCATCCTTCCTCGAATCCAGGCGCCTAAGCTAGCTTCCATCGAGCTCTCAAGCTTAAGGTAAGGTACCGATGGACCCATGGGCCCCGCCAATGTCTACTGTTAGACCCTGCCGATCTCGGACGATCTGCAGATCGTCAACAATTCGTGGGCATTTTGTCGGCGGGAAGCTGCCTTAGGCTGGTGGCTGCGAGCTCGAGATGCATATTCCTGCAGCAGCGTAGAAGCATTGTTGTTGAACATGTTGTTGTATCAGTAGCTCGGCTGATGAGCCCGATTATGCACAGAAAAGATGGACGCCCAACGCTAGATGCTGAGCTCTCTCTATGGGGCACCCAACGTGCTCCATCGTCTCCCGCTGTATGGCTGTCTGGCCGGGCCATCCAGCCTCTAGCTTCTTGTCCAGCGGCCCTTGGACTTTGTGAAGTGGATGACGCATGGCGGGGTTGGTGGGGCTTATCTCAGCCCCGCTCCCCTGGCGAACTGGCCCCTGCGGCTCGGTACGGCAGGTCAAAGTTGCACAAGTCGTGCAGATGGCACTTGAGGTTGGGGCCTGTCAAAAAACGTCAGGTCTCAATTATTGGCAAGACCTAGCAAGCCTTGCCGCAGTTGCCGGACGCTCGAGACCCAAGTTTACGGAATGCGATTGTGCTGCGTCGAATTAGAGAGCTTATCTGCCCTTTTTCCGGTTGGGTGGCAAACAAACGGCTGCAAGTCATATCGAACTGCTGGGAAAACGAGCGAGACGTTGCCTCACGGCGACGCTCAGGCTTACGATATGGCGCGAGAAATTAAGATAATCGCCCGTCGAGAGCAGAGATTAGATAGAAGGTTTGTATGGAGTACGGGGTTAGAACAGGGTCTGGAAGATTCGCAGCTCTGGTGTTGTGTCTGGAGCGCCGACAGCCGTACTCGGGCATTCAGAGAAGGCTGGCCAGGTTTCACAACGCAAGTTGTACTGTCCTGCCCTGGGCGTCTCTGTCCAGGCTGTCCTGCTGCGGTCGCCTTCAGTGTCTGGGCATGGTGAGAGAGGCAGGAACTCAAGGCATGGATGCCTCCGCTTGACGCCATGGAAGCCCGGGCAAGCAGTTGCTTTCCCAGCCTGGCAAGCAGCAAGTTCCATGCCGATCGATGGAAGCTCCCCGCCTTCAGGTTGCCGTGCCTCCTGGTTCCAGGTTCGTTGTGCTCCCCTCATCACTCCATTGGCACCCCGCTTCTCGCAGCTCCGGACTAGCCTTCGACCACTGATGGCCGGTCGCTGACCCGTTAGACGGGACTCGGGAAGTCGGAGCGTACGTAACATCGCAGTTGGGCAGCTACTGGAGACACCTAGCTCGCAGTAAGTACATCCATGTTTGATCCATCCGGCCATCAAGCGTCCATTAGATCCATTAGGTGCTCGGGCGTAATGCGCAGATGTATGTGGTGTACCGTATCGTACGAACGAACTTGTGTAGCTTAGCTGTCCTGGTCCTGCCGATAGGTGATGCAATGGATGGCATGTGGAAAGGCTGGGCATATGCAAAACGATTGTGAGCCAACAAGTGTTCAAGTTAGACATCGACCTGAGCCTGCGGCAAACGCCTCCCCCTTTCGCCTCGCCAACGTCGTTTTCTTCTCGACACCCTGCAGTTTTAGCTTAGAAGTTAGGTGACGGTCTTTTTTTCCCCAACGGCCGTGCTGTGCCGCGCGACAGACTAAGCCTCTCACCAGCTGTCGCGATCCGACGTCACCCAACCCTCACGTCTCCTCCCGTCGCCTCTCGTGCATCCCGTCCCTCCGTCCCTGCCCAACCGCTCCAGGATTCTAGCTCCAGCTGCTGCTGCGTCAGATAAGACTCGGCTCGCCCCAGCAAATTTGTTCTCAAGCATTCCCAGCATTCCTGTAAAAAAAAAAAAAACCTTCTCTCACCAAAGGGTGGGTGCCTCTCGACGATCCGGGGCCTTTTCTTCAATTCCCATTTACTTCCCAGTTTCCGTCGCGTAAGCTCTCGGCTCTACTCCAACTTTTGTACTGGGCCGCGATCCACTACAACTACCACGCCTTCTAGACCCCGCCATCTAGAAATCTGGCCACTGAGCCCTCCAGGCCTGCCCGTCAATCTATCTACGCTAGCGGATATTTCACGTCCAGAACACCTGCAGTTGTCTTTCGTTCTCATCTCATCAATTCGCAGAAAGCTAAGTCACAATGGCAAGCGGAGAGTCAGAACGCGAAGGTCGCGACGTGCGGAATCACATCCTCTTTGAGATCTCCACCGAGGTCGCCCATCGAGGTACGTATGCTCAAGTGTCCTTCGCGGTGTGCTCCTGGTACGTTCGAAGCAGGAGACTGACAATCGGGCAGTTGGTGGCATTTACTCAGTCATCAAATCCAAGGCGCCAGTGACCACAGCAGAGTATGGCGACCGCTACACCCTCCTTGGTCCCCTCAACCACCAGTCGGTATGTTGCGATCATTAGCCTCTTGTTTAAAGGGCAACTCGGATGAAAATGGCTGACTCTTGTTCTCCAGGCGGCTGTTGAGGTCGAGACCATTGAGCCGACCGTCCCGGAGCTTGCTGAGACCATCCAAGCGATGAGGGATCGCGGCATTGGCATAGTCTATGGCCGTTGGCTGGTTGAGGGCGCACCAAGAGTGCTCCTTTTCGACACCAAGACTGCCTACAATTACCTGAACGAGTGGAAGGCCGATCTCTGGAACGTTGCTTCCATCCCTTCTCCCGACGACGACGAGGAAACTAATGAGGCCATCGTCTTCGGTTATCTCGTTGCTTGGTTCCTTGGAGAGGTCAGTATCTGGTTTCAATGAAGCCCCGAGCTGAAATTAGCCGGTTTTGTTAACACAGCTGCAGTTCGTCTGCCATGAGAAGAAGAGGGCAGTCATTGCGCACTTCCACGAGTGGCTTGCCGGTGTTGCGCTGCCTCTGATCAGGAAGCGTGCCATTGATGTGACCACCATCTTCACAACTCATGCAACACTGCTGGGTCGGTATCTGTGCGCCGGCTCTGTCGACTTCTACAACAACCTGCAATACTTCGACGTTGATGCTGAGGCCGGCAAGCGCGGTATCTACCACAGGTACTGCATCGAGAGGGCGGCGGCCCACACGTGTGACGTCTTCACCACCGTCTCCCACATCACTGCCTATGAAAGCGAGCACCTGCTCAAGCGCAAGCCTGACGGTGTCTTGCCTAACGGGCTGAATGTCACCAAATTTGCCGCTGTCCACGAGTTCCAGAACCTGCACCAGAAGTCCAAGGAGAAGATCCACGACTTCGTTCGCGGCCACTTCTACGGCCACTACGACTTCGATCCAGAGAACACGCTCTACTTCTTCACGGCAGGCCGCTATGAGTTCCGCAATAAGGGTGTCGACATGTTCATTGAGTCCCTTGCTCGCCTAAATCACCGGCTCAAGACCTCCAACAGCAAGATGACCGTTGTTGCTTTCATCATCATGCCCGCTCAGACACACTCGCTGACGGTCGAGGCTCTGAAGGGCCAGGCTGTCATCAAGTCCCTTCGGGATACTGTGGACACAATTGAGAAGAATATCGGTCGTCGCATCTTCGAGCGGTCCCTGAAGTGGAAGGAGGGCGATCCCATGCCGGATGATAAGGAACTTCTCTCGAGCCAGGATCGTGTGCTGCTGCGCAGGCGTCTGTTCGCCATGAAGAGGCACGGGCTGCCGCCAATTGTCACACACAACATGGTTAATGACCATGACGACCCGATCCTGAACCAGATCCGCAGAGTACAGCTGTTCAACCATCCCAGCGACCGCGTCAAGGTTATCTTCCATCCCGAGTTCCTGAACTCGTCCAGCCCGATCCTGCCGCTCGATTATGACGACTTTGTCCGCGGTACTCACCTCGGCGTCTTCGCGTCCTACTATGAGCCGTGGGGCTACACACCGGCTGAATGCACTGTCATGGGTGTTCCCAGCATCACCACCAACCTTTCTGGTTTCGGCTGCTACATGGAAGAGCTGATCGAGAATTCGAGCGACTATGGCATCTACATCGTCGATCGTCGTACCAAGGGTGTCGAAGATTCGGTCAATCAGCTTACCCAGTACATGTTTGAGTTCACGCAGAAGAGCCGCCGTCAGCGTATCAACCAGCGCAACCGGACTGAGCGTCTGAGTGACCTTCTTGACTGGAAGCGCATGGGTCTCGAGTACGTCAAAGCTCGTCAGCTGGCCCTCAGGAGGGCTTATCCGAACTCGTTCGTTGGTGACGAGGAGGAGGACTTCATCCCGGGTGTCGAGCAGAAGATCTCGCGGCCATTCTCGGTGCCTGGCTCTCCTAGGGATAGGACCGGCATGATGACCCCCGGTGACTTTGCCAGTCTCCAGGAGGGTCGTGAGGGTCTGAACACCGAGGATTATGTTGCTTGGAAGCTCCCGTAAGTGCCGAGTCTCCTTGCTTACTAACTTTGCAAGTACAACCAACACATGACTAACCGGACGCTTCATAGTGAGGAAGAAGACCCCTATGAGTACCCGTTCCCGCTCACGCTACGGACGAAGCGTGCTGGTGGGAGCCCCAACGGCAGCAGCCACAACGGAAACTAAACAATCGGTGACTACCAGATGTCTATATACCAGACATAAAGGTTAGGCTCGCGCCTGAAGAGTCTGCGAAATCGTGTTTGCGGTTTCCAGAATGGCTTCCTCACCGAAGAAAAGCATTGTTTCTCTTCTCTTTTCTTTTGACTTGTCCTCTTTCACAAAGTACCTTGTATATTCCACTCATGGGCATTGGCATAATCCGAAAAGGAAGGCTTGCATGATTTATGGACTGAAGAAAAAAAACAGCACAACAGAACTCTCTAGGATTTTGGTCAAGGGTGGTAGGGAGGCATGTTGTCGTTGTACTTAGTGTAGGCCTGGCAGGCATGAATCAAAGTCGAATGTTTGTTCTGGGAGCTTATGTGGCTTAGGGAAATCTGCGCGATGATGGGGCTGATGGTTTTCTTGTTGTTGAACAGCTGAATTTTGCCTCAAGGAGCTTGCGTGTGCTAAGACCTGAGGTTGAATCTCTCGCAGTTGCATTGTTGTCTCCCCCCACGGTAAACCCGACCCCTAGTTTTTATATCCAGGCTGGTGCGGCTTGTTCGACGGATTCGGGGAACGTTAGTTAGAACAAAGGGCAGCCTCACTGAAGTTAGGCTAAGCACAGCAGCACAGCAACAAAGTCCTTCCCCAAAATGGTAGAAACCTAGTCTGGCGGTGGCCTCTTTTAGGAAGAGCTGAGGGCAATTGCCCTGCTCAGGAGCATGTTCGCGTTACGTTGCTACTCCAAAGCCAGTGGGAGGTGTTCACACGTACAACCCCTGCCCCTGCCCCCGCAGATCTCCCTTCCCCACAATTTTCAATGAAACAGCCGCCCAGGACCCAAGCAGCACTCTCAGGCTCACGGCAACACTTCACATCCAAGAGCTCCATCCTCCGCTCCCGTCTCATTTCAAAAGCCCTTATTTACCTAGGTACCTTACTCATAAAGGTGCTACGTACTTACATCTATGAAGACAGCTGTGTAGCAGGGCCACCGATGCCTCGCTTCTTCCCGCCTTTTTTTCTCTTTCAAACTAGAGACTTTCAACCGCCCATTTTGGTTTTGAAACTTGCGTTACTCAGACTCCCGTGCTCGCAGCGCCTACAGGTTTGATTACCTTACGTACTCCCATCCGCTTTACTCAACAGTCAACACACGCAAAACCCACTTCTCGCTCATCGCAGCCAATGGCCCAGTCGGCTGTTCTCATGTCCTCATTCTCATTTGTAAGTGCCCTCCAGGTTAGCTCTGGGTGATGCCCTGACTTTTTTGCAGATTTGATATCGACAACGCAGAATATAAACAAAGAAACCAACCAAACAAGCCACTCAAGCAAAGCAAGCAATTCTTCAAGTTTTGCGTCCGTAACTGCCATCGAGAATCCCAGGGTCAACAACATTCCTGGGATTCTCGCGGATTACATACTTGAGCATCGGAGCTTAAAAGCAGCCACAGACTTGGTGTAGGTCGATACAGCTTTTCTCTGCAATCGGGGTTGCGATCACTTCAACAAAAAGTCTTGTCATGCATAGTTGCGGCCTACCGACTTTGCAGGACCACTGAAGAGCCCTGGGCATCCGCAACGACGGGACACCAGATACCTATCAAGCAGCAACCGTTTGACCTATCATCTGCTGTTGCTGCTGCATCTGTACAAAGCTTGCCGTGCAGCGAGGGGCGCCACTGACACCCTACGTGGAGGGACCCTGGAGGTCGGCGACGCACAACGGCGGCTAGGTACTACCGACAGGGACTCTGAAGACCAAGCCGTGCCCTGCGACAGCCGTGCAGACCTTATTTTCCATCACATCCCACCCTGCCGCGTGTCCATCTCCTTTTCACTCCTTTCTTTGTCCATGGGACTCAGAGACACCATGAGGTTCTTCAGAAAGAAAGATAAACCGAAGAACGGGAGCGGTGACGGTAGGCATGGTTGGCGGCTGCCCGGCTTCGGCAGCAGCTCGAATAAATATGGGGGCCCAGACTCCCGGGTGTACGGCCTTGGTGGCTCACGGCCCGAAGGCTACGACTCAGGAGACGTGCCGTATGGAGACTACTTCCAGCCCCGGCCTACCTATGCCTCGGCTGCCGTACTTGCTCGCTTCCCAGCTTCAGTCCTCGATCGCATCTTTGGCTTTGTCTGCCCTCATAGTCGCGATGAGAGCTACTCTACCTGTGAGCAGAGCTCCGTCGACGATGCCTGCATGCTCTGTGACCTGCGCGACCTGGCACACTGTGTTGCTGTGTGCAAGAAGTGGAAGGAAGAAGCCGTGAAGCTATTGTATGTGTTTTCTGGTTTCCTTTTTCTTTAATCGACCTGGAATTTTACTTGCCTAACCCATCGTGTCCAGATATCATAGCATTCGGATCGACAGTGTCCATTACTGCGAACTCGAAGCTGTCCTCGCTGAACGGCGAAAGCGGCGTTCGTCCATTTTTGATCGGAATGGCGAGCCAGAAGACCCGGCGCAAGCTCGTTTGAAGTTGCTCTGCCGGACTCTCCGTGAGGACCCGGTTCGCCGCGGGCAGCTTGTCCAGTTCCTCAAGATGCCTTACATGCTTCGCGAAGCCTGTCAAGCCGATATTGCTCGGACGATAGCCGTGACACCAAACCTTCGTTATGTAGACCTTCCCGAAGGCCTTTTCGCCGATGAACCCGGCTGCATGACTCTTCGACTCGAGGTTCAGGCCCGCTGCCTTGACTTACGCAAAATGACCTACATGAGGGGGGCTGAGAACAGTCTTCAGGCCCTCGCAACGGGAAGGGTCTGGACGAAGCTCGAGGTTTTGGAGTTGATTCGAATCGATATGGAGCCTTCCATGTTGCGGCAAGTCTTGGGCTGTCTGAGCAATCTCCGTGCTCTCAAGATCAGCGAGACTGAGTCGATCACTGACGAGACCTTGATTTGGAGCGATACGCTTCCTCCATTCCCTCCGCTGGAAGAGTTCATCCTTACTAAGGTTCCGAACATCACGGCGGAGGGACTCAAGGAATGGCTAATCCTCCCTGAAGCACGCCAGTCCCTGAGAGTACTCACCCTGAACAGCACTGGTGTCAAAGTCTGGGATCTGCCTGAACTCGTGGGTTACACGCCCAACCTCAAACACCTGTCTATCAGTGACAGCGTAGCAACTACCCTGCAAACAGCTGCTGGCCCCCAAAACATCCGGCTCCTGAACTGCACGAACCTGGAGTCGCTGCACTATGAGATCACGGCTGCACCGTCGGCTCCAAAGTTTTCAGGCGCCACGGCCAGCTACTACCAATACCTCGCCAACTCCCTCCTGTCCGGCGGCCTGCCCAACCTTCGGGCTCTCTATGTCCGCGACCCTCACTTCCCCGATCTACTTCTCGGCCTGCCCCCGCCGGCTCCTGCCTATGCTGAAGGCCGTGTCGCCCGTCCAGCAAGCAGCGGCTCAGCCTTCCCATCATACCAATCCAATAATAGGGGCTCCCTTGGCCTGCCTCTCCCTCCAGCTCCGTCTGGTGGCCATGGCAGCGGCCATCGCCCTCACGGCTCGCTCTCTACGATCAACGGCCTCAGTGGCTCGTCATCTACAAACAAGTTACCTACCTCGCGAATCAACCATCGTTTCAGCAGCAACAACCCCTTCGCATCCCTGGCTGCTCAACAGCAACAGCAACAGCAACAACAACAACAACGGCGGCGGCAGGAGGAACTCATCCGCGGCCTACCCCTTCCCCCTTTTGCTCCCTCTGCTACAGGAACTGTCCCAGCTTTCATAAACCTCCCTTCTAAACTCGAAGTCTTTACGAAAGGCGACGATGATCAGCTAGGCTGGTCCTTCGTGCAAGTTGGGTACGGCGATTACTGGGGTGGCGGGGGCCGTCACGCTGGTGATGCATATACCTTAGGCGCTGCGAGCAGATCTGAGCGTCCGCTGAGCAGCTACGGTCTTGGAGCTGATGTGCTAGGTGGGAATATCTCCGGATGGAGTAGTGGCGCTGGTGCGAGGAGGAGTGTCCTTGTTGCAGGGGGGGGTGCGGGTGGGGGGTTTACGGCTGTTGCTGATACTGGTGCTGTCCGAAAGAGGACTGAGGGAGGGTTTTTGTCGCCTATTCAGTCGCCTGTGGGTCCGCTGTCACCGAGGAAGGGTAGTTTCAGTGGTAGTGGGGATGAGGATAGCTGGCCTAGGCCTAAGAGCAGCTCGGGGGAGAAGAAGAGGGAGAGAATGGATCTTTGGCGTTGAGGGGTTGGTGTTGGTTTCATAAGTCCGGTTGGTAATGAGGAGATGAATAATGCAGCGTGTTTCAACTGGCCTTTGGTGTGTTAATGAGGGTTGAAGCTTCTTCAAGTATATTAGTTTACTTTTTTTCTTCTTTCTTGAGCCTTGGTATCCGTTGGTATCGAGATCATGAATCGTGTTTAGGATCTTGTCTGGATGATGTAGTATACCCCATGGAAATTTGATTTTCAATGTCTTATGTCCTTTCACCTTGTGTCCTCACACATGGGATGTCTCTATCTAGTAAAAATACTGCTTTCTGAGTGGCATGTGAAGAACAGTCGCTTAAAACTTGGTCACCTAATCCACAAGCACTGTAGTCACATACCCGGTTGAGGTCCCTCTTTTCCATCAGGAAAAAAGGTCTCGCAACCTCTTGCTTTACAGACCTCATTGGTTTCTCACTACATCCTCTTCTGAAGATGAAGGAACGATGGAAGAGTAAATACTGTAGAGCACCCCCAAACCTTTTCTTCTGAAGCAATACTCGTCCAATCGCTGTATGAATCTTACTGAAATTGGACCCTCTCAGGTCTATGACAATTGCAGACGTTCAGTCATGCACCTTCGAAGAGGTACATTACATGGGGGGGCTTAAATGACAACGTAATACTGAACGCTCGATGTCGCTCGATGTTATAACTCGGAGTCATTGCGATATTTACACCGTCACCTTACCTACTGTAATAGTCTTGGAGACCACCCCGGGAATTAACCTAGAAGAAACAACTTCCTCCGCATCCTACATTTCCTCCACAGCACATCCGATTGAAGTCGTCGCCTCCATCGTTTCTATATTGCTCTGTTGCGCATACGGTGACACCACTGCGTCTTGAAATCAGCTGGATAGCTGCACCTGCGGCTGTATAGCAATTGACGAATCCGCGTGTCTCTGCCTTTCGGACGCCCGAAAGCCCGGCCGAAGTGGCGGCGGCGGTGAGGCATTCTCGAAATGGCCAGAAACCCCTGGGCGAGCTTGTTGGTGCTCATGGTCCGCCATCCCGGAACTATGGAAGACATGATCTCAATCCAACTCAGTTATTGATGACAAAGTTAGGGATGATGAATGCTCTTCAATTCGTTGATGACTGGTTCCAGCATATCTGCCCCAAAAACATCACACAGCAGCTTGGTATTCTCATCCTGCCCTTAGGAAGGAATGGAGGATGAACACATTTGGTTCAGATTTGCCTGGATTCTGGATCTCTATCATCCCACGGATGTGCCGCGCCTCGTTGCCAGTTGTAAACGTTTTATTGTTAGTGACAGCAACAAAGTGATTGGAAAGGAAACTATTGCTAAGATGCCACAGAACATTGGCTCCAGGGGCAAAGCCTCTGCAGCTGTTAGTCTTGCATAAGGTGCTGATACACTGACCTACAAGCTATTACTCGCAGCCTCTGGATCTAGTCATAGCTGTTGGTCAGGTTTAGCAGATTACAGAGTTGACAATTTCGTCACTGTCTCTCACACTAAGTTGTCTCGGCCCATTCCGTACCTCAAGAGCCTTGCTGACTGAAGGAATGGACCTCATATCTCTGTGCCACGCAACTGCACTGGAGCATCGAGAAAACCTTAAAGCTCTTCAATGTCTCATGGACCGATAAGATGGCCGGGTATCCAGCTCTGTAGAGTCAAATGTTCAGATTATGCCGAGGAACGCGAGCAAAATTTTATGTCTGACGGACATCCGGTCAGATCCTAATGACAGCTTACCCCAGGCACGGAGCATTAGAGCACGGTAAGCTTACGGAGTGCTACGCTACTCGGCACCGGCCCGGCACACAGATGACGTCCAAAGCCGGGGCCGAATGGTATGCTAATTGTGGAGAGGCAATGACCTTGACCGACCGGCTGAGCCTCTCTTGGAGGGTCCAGCCGCACACCAGCATACTTATTTTGTTGACAAATGCCAGTCATGTACGCACCTCCCACACCTCGGTCAAGCCCAACGGAGTTCAACTGTTACGGAGGAGAAAACGGAGCGCTTACATGCAAATGCCCTTTTGCCTAACTCCGATCTGCCATGATGAACCAGCCGGCGGCGTGGCGGTTCCAAGTTTCGACCGCCAATCAGTTAGTGCATGCTATCCAATTGCTGTGCCACACATCCTCCCGCCATGTCTGCAGCCTTCACCGATGAGATGGAGGGGCTGCTGGTGATCACACGGCAGATCAGAGAGTGTGCCGTTTCGAAATCGTCAAGACATGGCACCAACACTGCTAACATTTGTCAAAAGATGCGGTTTTGTGCTTTTACAACAAGATATAAAAATATGAATGATGAGGATTCAAGGGATATTTCTATCTCAAACAAATATCTTTCATCAATAGAACACTGGATTCATGATTTATTTTTGTATGGCCCTTGGCGGAGCCCCGCCCTAATCCGAGTTCGGAAAGATTTCTGACTTCCTTTAAAGTGGGGCCTAATACAAGGCCTGTGACTGGTCACCGTTTACAAACGCTCGGGTCAACAGACCTTAGGTCCGGACCAATGACGCAATGGGCCCCTCTTCAAAAGTTCTGAGGTCCCCAGAGCTCCGCTGCAGTTCACCGTACGATGCTCTGAAGCTGGAGATGGCGCAACTTGGATAGTCGAAGGCCAGATCAACATAGGCGCTCCCGCTAGTTTGCCTTGTCCAGCCTTCAGCCTCATCTTACAACTTCGAGAGGGAAAATTTGATTGTAGTCTACGTGCTTGCGGATTCTTCATGCAGGGAGTACGTCTAGCCACTCCCCTCTCTCTGGCTAGTTATGGCAGATAGATAGAGCCTTATTTTCGTAAATCGCTCGGGAGCAGCCTCGCCCGAGGCATCTGAAGCGTGTCTGATGTCAATCACTTTCCAAGCTTGTTCTGCATGTCATTTGTGACACACAAAAACCCGGGAAAAAAAAGCTTCTTTGTCGACGGAGCATGGGACATGACTTGCTTCTATTGCGTTCCGAGCTATCAGCTGTGTGAGTGTGCAACAGCATCAACAAAAGGCCCACTCGGAACGTGGTTCATGGACTTTGTGTGGCCAAATAGTCGCGCTGCACGATAACTTGGCATCGTGGATAACGGATAACGGCAGCAGCAATCGTGAGATCGCCAGGGGTTCGATCTGAGATCAGGCGATGGACGAAAACAAAACATCTCACTCGTAGACAGGGGTATGCCTGAGTTTTTCGTCGCGACTTACAACCCGTACGTGCAAACTTTTGCGATCCTGCATCTGCTACTCTTGGTCGAGAAATCAGTGTACAGAAAGGCATCAGATGCTTTACTGTTGAGAATTAATCTACAAAAGACACCAAGGATCAAAAGTCGGTGAGTAGCAACTGTGGTGTAGGTCCTTCTGTACAACATAAGGTAAGTATATCAAGTTTGGGCTGCATGAAAGAGCGCCACTGCCGTTACGGGCACTTCTGCGGCTTTGATTTGAGTTGTGGAGCAGTGCTACAGAACAAAAAGCTATAAAGCCATGCCTGACCAAACACACAGAGGCACTTGGAAATCAGCTGCAACCGACACTCGGAAAACTCTTTAAACTTCAGCAACGCTTGGCTGCCCGAGGAACGCGAAGGCCGTGGGGCTTGCAAGCGATAATCATCCACAGTGTAGCCGGCTCGTTCCATTATGACGATGACATCGAGAGCCCGACTGCATGCCGTAACCGGAAGCGGGAGACCGTCCGCCACCACAGCGCTGTTTAGAATTTCAGGTACCTTTTGGGTCCTGTAACCGGAACGTCCGCCGACCCGCTCTGTCACCTCATCGGACCCGAGTAGAGTTACATAGCTATGGGTCTTACGTCGGTTCTGCCGTCCCTTATCTTACACAACGGAGCGGGTCAGTCTGGACCTCTCCAAGCTCGCCGCCGTCAGAATCGGCGACAAAAGTGTTATTGTCTCTCAACACACACATTTCGACAGGCATTGGAGGGAAAATACGACGCGTGCTTGGTGTTTATGCGCCTGAGGTTCCAAGAGCCACTCTTCCGTTTTGGTTCCGGGGCTTTGGGTCCGTAGTGTCTGCGTTTCTCAATGCAATCTGTACATTCATGCCGCAGCGGGACGAAGTGCGCGTAACAACGATAGAAACAGGTATGCGTAACCGAGCAATCGGTTGGAGACAGTGAGGATATTCCGCATCTATACATTACTTGTTGGACTTCTGTGCCAGCTCGGCACCGGTAGAAAGAGTTTGCTGTTTATCTTTCCAGCTTTGATCGAGTGTCAGCTGTGTGGAACAACCGTTGTAAGAGGCCAAAGGCGGCTGTGGCGAGCTAAGTAAGCTTATCACTGGCGAGCTGGATGGTAGGCCAAGCAAGAGCCCTATCAATAATAGGGAAAGACTATAAAAAGATAAAAAGGGCGGCCCGGCCATATCAAGGCCAGTCATATCAACGAGCTTCCTCACACCTCCGTTTCGCAAAAAAAAAAAAAAAAAAA
>Ga0065720_1004292_pt1 | contig 14545 bp, 14 predicted proteins | sample Thericmetagenome_FD_59107 | JGI IMG/M metagenome (GOLD analysis project Ga0065720, IMG submission 59107) | Thermophilic microbial communities from the Joint Bioenergy Institute, California, USA of rice/straw/compost enrichment - eDNA_2 v2... | ecosystem: Engineered > Solid waste > Grass >... | reverse complement strand
TGCCTGGCTTCTTTCCTGTTGCATGGAGAAGTTGTCGACGCGTACGGCAATTCGGCCAGGCTTCAGGCCATCTTCAACTTGGCCGACCGCGTTCATGTGGAGGAAGATCCCGGGATGACGGCGGCGTTCCCGAAGAAGCGGATCACGAGTGTCACCATCCGGCGGTCGGACGGCACCGCGCTGCGGGAAACGGTCGAAGATCCGGTCGGGACGCCGCAGAACCCCGTGGACTTTTCCACCTTGCGCGGAAAATACGACGGCATCGCGGAAGCGGTGTTCGGCCGGCAAGCGGCGCAGCGCATTTTCCAGGCATTAGGGGAATTCGAACGAATCGGCGACGTTGCGGAATTCATGCAAGAGCTGACAAACGCTTATAAGGGGTAAGCCTGCAATGAATTTAGGGTTGGCTGGTAAACGCGTGATCGTGCTGGGCTCCAGTTCGGGCATCGGGCGCGGCATTGCAACCGCCTTCGCCGCCGAAGGCGCCAGAGTTGTCCTGATCGGGCGGAGCATCCGGCGTTTGGAGGAAGCGGCGGAAGGGATATTGCGCCGCACGGGAAATCCGGTGGAATGTTTCCCCTGCGATATGACGAGCAATCATGATCTGGCTCGCCTGTTCTCCTGGATCGGCGTCCATTGGAAAGGAATCGATATTCTGGTGAACAACAGCGGACGCCCGAAGGAAGGAGAATTCGAGGCGCTGACCGATGCCGACTGGCAAGCCGCCTACGAACTGACGCTGCTCAGTTACATCCGCATGATTCGGGCGGCATCGCCTTGGATGCGCGCGCAGGGGTGGGGGCGAATCGTCAACTCCACCTCATCATCGATGAAGCGCATCATCCCCGGCAAGCTGCTGTCGAATGCGTTCCGTACGTGCGTCATGGGGCTCAGCAAGTCCCTGGCGCCGGAGCTGGCAAAAGACGGCATTCTCATCAACACCGTCGGTCCCGGGCAGATTCGGGACCCGGCGGTCGCGTCGCTCACGCCCGCGATTCCGATTGGACGTTACGGCACGCCGGACGAATATGCGCGCATGGTTGTATTTCTGTGTTCCGAAGCCAATACGTATATCACGGGCCAAACTCTGCTCGTTGACGGCGGTTTGGTGCCGAGTTACTGAAATTGGACTTCTGAAATCGGGCGAATGAAGCACAAAAACCGTCAGGCGGGCTTCCTGACGGTTTTTGAACATTCCTCACTCCGCCTTTTCGATTTGGATTTTCTTCGATTCCTTTTTCTTGTCTTTGGGAATGTCGATGTACAGCACGCCGTTCTTGCATTTTGCCGTGATGTCGTCGGTCACGGCGTCGTCGGGCAATTGAACCCGCCGGTTGAAGGCCCCGTATTTGTGCTCGATCATGTGAACCTGCTCGTCCTGCGTCTCCGTCTCGGTTCTTTTCTCTCCTTTGATGACGAGCATGCGGTCCCGCACCTCGATTTGCACCTCGTCCGGATCCACACCGGGAATTTCCGCCTCCACGACGTACTTGCCGGACTTCTCCCTGATGTTGATCGACGGGAAAAACTGCAGGTTCTCGTCATCCGGCCACAGCCGCGGCCACAGCCGACTGCGGAAAAACTGGTCCGCGAACATGTCCAGTTCGTCCCTGAGCCGATCCAGAACGTTCTCGCGCTCTTTGCCGAATTGCCTGATCCACCTCATAGCCAAGCCCTCCTCGTGGTATGGTCATCCCTGGTTTTGCCTTCATCATACAATGCGGCGGCTTCGGATTACGTGAAAAAAATCACAAAGTCTTCCGGAAAACCGCCCGCCGCTGTGACAATTTTTAAACATGCTGAGGGAGCGGAAAGAAATCCCGCAAAACCCGGTTGTGAATCCCGGCATAAGATCAAGCTCTATTCTGTGAAGGACATTTTGTCTCGTTAGGGCGGTGTTTCGCGCGGCGACGTTCGTTGACGGACATTTCGGACTCTTAGAGTGAGCAGAACCCGGTTTTGCCGCCGGATTTCACCGCTAAGGAGACAAAATGTCCGTCACAAATCGTGCCGAGACATAGATCGTACTGTAAGAGGAAGAAATGTCCTTCAGAAAACTTCCGCCGGTTCACACCGTTTCAACCTGCGAAGCATGGCGGGAAGAACTTCGCGCTCGCCATTTCACCTGCCCCCACCACCTGCCTCCGGTGCATCCCAGGCATGCAGCGACCGCTTCGATCCTCTGGCGCGCAATCATGATGAGCCGCGCGTCAATCCGCGCATCGGAAAACGCATAAATCAAACACTGTAACAGTCCGGGAGGAAGCCTGTCCGTCTCTTTCAGCATGACCGTTCCCCCTTGGTGGCGCGGGCTTTTCTTTCCCATTCTTTCCCAGATTGACCATTGCTTCAATCATGCGGCGACGAAACAGGGCGCTTCTACCACCGAGACGGTCCGCATGGCACCGTTGGCCCAAACGGTGACGCTTTCCGTTCCACCCGTCAGGCAGGACATATCTCCAAAAAAATGTCCCGGCCCAAGCCGGGCTGCCACGACAAATCCCACTCGGGACTTGTTGCGGATCAACCTAAAGCGACCCGGGTATTTCCATTATATGGTTCCCGTGTTATAATTATTTTGCAATTTCAATAGTCTCAAGAGTACTTGGATTTTTTTTCGACAAAACTTTCGGCGTGAAGCACATGCCGCTTTTGATCCCTGAGCAGGGTCAAGGCGGCATGATTTATTTTCAGAAAGAGGAATGACTCATGGAACGATTTCAATTTGAAATGGATGCTTGGCTGTCTGCGCAAATCAAAAATGAAACGAATCCCAGAAGACGCGATTTGCTCCGGAAAGGGCTGGGTCACGGAACCGTGGAGTTCCTCAAAGAAATCTGGTATCCTGCCATCGGCAATTTCAACAATTTGTACCCCGAATGGGAGGTGCGCGATTTGAACAACCGGTACCGTTATCTCGACCTCGCATATATCGTCGCGGGAGCAAAAGGCTGCATCGAAATTCAAGGATTCGGCTCGCATGCCAGGGATATCGAAGCCTGGCGATTTAAGGACTTGTGCATGAAGCAAGCGCTGCTGGCTATCGACGACTGGCTGTTCCTCCCCATCGCTTACTTGTCGATCAAGGAAGACCCGTCCCTGTGCAGACAGCTTGTCCTTTCGTTTGTGGGCAAATTCGCCGCCCTGCCCGCTTCAAGCTCGCTCGATTGGATTGAGAATGAAACTGTCCGCTTTGCGAGACGGTTGATGCGGCCATTCGACGCAAAAGAACTGGCTGCCCACTTGCAACGTTCGGAAAAGCACGCAAGGCGCATCTTGCAGCGGCTCGTCAACAAACGCCGGCTCACCGTCGTCGGCGGCAAGCAGCGATATCGCTTGTGGCAACTTCCGGAAATCCATGGATCCGTAACGGACATTTAGGGATTTTAGAAACAGGATTTGAAAGGTTGCTTTCTGTGACGGACATTATGGACCGTTAGAATGCGCAAGCCCCGAAATTTCTGCCGGATTTCGCGTCTAAGGAGACAAAATGTCCGTCACAGTTTGCAACAAGATTAAAACGCCCGTTAAGGAGAAGAATTGTCCGTTACGGCTCCACTCATCTCTGCCAGCACCGTGACCGGACAGCTGTCCGGGCCCTCGATGAACAGCGGCATGGCGAACACTTTTTCCAGCCTTTCGGGATCAAGTCCGGAAAAGTCCAAATCCTCGATGATGCAGACGTAACGGTCATGGAACATGCCCAGCATATACTGGTGGGCCAAAATGCCTTCTTCGTTATGGGCATAGGACGCGAGGGAGATCCAATCCAGAGCGACGGCTTTCAGGCCGGGAAATTCATCCATCACATATTTGGCCGCCTCGGCGCTGAACCCCGGACCTTCGGCGGCGTATCGCTGCGGATTATTGGCGCGCTGAGCGGAAAATCCGCTGCGGATCATGAGCAGATCCGCGTCTTTTATTTTTGAGGCGAATGGCCGCAAATCTTCCGCGGTAACCATCTCCCGGAACGTTTTCGGGATGTCGAGCAGCAGAGGCTTCTCGTAGATGAAGGTCTCCAGCGGGAGTTCGGCCAGACGGGGACCTTTGTCATTAAAATGTTTGGGTCCGTCCATATGCGAGCCGAAGTGATTAAAAATCTTGAGCTGATACTGGTTCGCCACATCCCCTTTTGCGATCAGCGTAAAAGGCTCGATTTCCATCTTCGGATTGCCCGGCCATACGGGTGCCTTATCGTTCAGCGGATAGGACAGTCTTTTGTAAATCATATTCTCGCCCTCCCAAATTGCTAAGCCCGCAATTTTTTGCCGTTGCCGTACAGGATGAGCACGAACAGGATGACCAGTCCATAGATGATTTGTCTGCCCGCGTCTTTCAGATCCAAAATCGTGAGAATCGTCATCAGCACATAGATGATCACCGCGCCCGCGATCGTCCCCGTATAGCCGCCGCGTCCGCCCAGTATCGAAGTGCCGCCGATCACCACCGCGGCGATGGAAGGAAGCAGATAAATGTCGCCCATGCCCAGGTAGGACAGGCCGGAAAATCCGGTAATCATCAGGCCGGACAAAACGGCGAACAGTCCGCTCAAGGCATACACCAAAACCAGCACCCGGTTGTTCTTGATCCCGGACAGAAGGGAAACGGTGTTGTTATTTCCGATCGCGTATATTTTTCGCCCGATGGTCGTTTTCGTCAGCAGGACGATCACGAAGACGGACAGAGCAAGCCAGACCCAAATTGCGATCTTCACGCCCAGAAACGATTCCGTTGCGATGGTTCTCAACCAATCCGGAGCCGTGCCCTTAGGCGTTCCTCCCGTGTAGACATACGTGACGCTTTTGAGAATGCTGCTCATCGCCAGCGTCATCACCAGCGGATGGATGTTCAGGTACGTGATGCCGAGGCCGTTTAATGTTCCGATCAGGAGACCGACGATGATCACCGTCACGACGGCCGCCAGGCTTCCCTGTTCGATCGTCATCTGGGTCATGATCACGGCGCCCAAGTTCAATGCATAGGAAACGGACAGATCAATGCCCCCCGTCAGAATGACCAGGGTCTGGCCCATGGCCAAAATCCCCAAAAAAGATGCCATGACGAGGAGCTGCATAATATGTCCGTACGAAAAATAGTTCGGCTCCAGGAGCCCGGATGCCACATATAAGAGCAGCATCATGAGATACACTTTTGCGACCGGCGCTCCCAAGATTGCTTTCAAACGGCTCATGAATACCGATGATTGATTTGCGTCCCGGTTTTTCACGTTTTCCCCTCCTTAAGCTCCGCTAATCCGTGATCGCTTTTCGCTTTTTCCAAAGTTTTTGCAACACGCCGACAGAGAGAGCCAGGATGAGAATGATTCCTTGCACTCCGTTTTGATAGAACGAGGGGACGCCCCAAAAAATCAAAAGTCCGAGCACCAGCGAGAGAATAACCGCGCCTGCCACCGACCCGACATATCCGCCTTTTCCTCCGGTTAATGCCGTGCCGCCGAGCACCACGGCGGCGATGGAGTTAAGCGTAAACAGCTCGCTGCCGAGCGGGTCGCCGGACGCCGTTTGCGCCGTGAGCAGGAGGCCTGCGCAGGCCGAAAACAAACCCGACAGGGTATACACCCACAATTTGGTGCGGTTCACGTCGATGCCCGTCACAAAAGCGGAATACTCGCCGCCGCCGATCGCGTAGATGGACTGTCCCAGCCGGGAGCGGCGAAGGGGAATCCAGACGGCGAAAATAAAAAAAGCCAATACGACAGCCGAACTGGGAATATAGCCAAATAACCGGCCGGCAAAAAACTGCGTGTATTCGTAAGGCACCTTGCCTCCCGGCGTAGGCCGGATATACAGCGCGATGCCCGTAAACACGGACGCGGTGGCCAGCGTGACGATGATGGGCTGCAGCCTGAAAAATACGATGATCAAACCGTTCAGGAAACCCGCCAAGGCCCCTGTGGCCAGCACAATAACCATCGTGAGCAGCACACCCGCCAGCTTGCCCCCGGCAAATTGCGCCATTGGGTCCATGATCGTCGCGGCGATCGAATTGGTGAGGCCGATCATCGCTCCGACCGACAAATCGATGCCCGAAGTCAGAACAACCAATGTTTGTGCCAGCGCTGCGATCGCCAGCGTAATCATCTGGTTGAAAATCGACTGCGGTCCGTAACGGGTGAAGAAATCGTTTTGATTCGCCGCAAACAAAACCAGCACGACCAGCATAATGCCGTATGCGATCAGCGTATCCCTGTTTCTTCTTATAAAGATCGTCGTCTTCTTCCTTTTCACGGCCATGCGTTTCCCCCTAAGCGATTCCAAGCGCCGCATTGATGATATTGCTCTCATTGATTTCTTCTTCCGTCAAGATCGCCGAAATTTCTCCCTGCTTGAAAACGGCCACGCGATCGCAAACGCCGACGAGTTCCGGCAGTTCCGTCGAGTAAAACAGAATCGTGATGCCCTGATCCGCCAAATCATGCATGAGCTGATAAATTTCCGTTTTCGTGCCGACATCGATGCCGCGCGTCGGATTGGCAAGAAGCAGAATTTTGGCCTGTGTCAGGATCGCTTTGGCGATCGCGACTTTTTGCTGGTTTCCGCCGCTCAGATGTTCCACCGCCTGTTCCAGGTGCGGCGTTTTGATATTGAGCATCTCCACGCTCTTCAGGCAATCGCCGGTTTCCGCCTTTGAGCGGATCAGGCTCCAAACCTGTCTGCGGTCCAGCGTCATCAAGCTCAGGTTTTCCCGGACGGAACGGGTCAGGAGCAAGCCTTCCGTCTTCCGGTCTTCGGGAACATATGCGATTCCCGCCGCGATGGCGGAAACGGGACTTTTGATCTCCGTTTTTTTGCCGAAAATTTTGATTTCGCCGCGGGTAACCGGCTGCACCCCGAAAAGCGCCTTTAAAAATTCGCTTTGTCCATGCCCCTGCAGACCCGCAAGGCCCAATATTTCTCCCTTTCTCACCTCGAGATCGATGTTCCTCAGCACGCGGCCGGATGAAAGCCTGCGAATTTCAAGCGCAATTTCCGGGGATTTCGAGCCACTTTTTTTCGGGTAGGTCTCCTCGAGGTCCCGGCCGGCAATCCAGTTCACGATCTGCTCGCTCGTCACGCTGCCCCATTTGAACGTCGTGATGTAGCGGGCGTCGCGAAACACGGTGGCCCGATCCGCTATTTGATCCAATTCATCCATACGGTGGGAAATGAAGATCACCGTTTTGCCTTCTTTGGTCAAACGTTTGATTAAAGCAAACAGCAGATCGATTTCTTGCGCGCCCAATGCCGAAGTCGCTTCGTCCAGAATAATGATTTCCGGATCTTTGGAAAGCGCTTTCGCGATCTCGACAAGCTGCTGCTGAGCCAGCGGCAGATCACGAACCAGCAAGTCGGGGTCGATTTCCAAACCCAATTTTTCAAACAAGCTTTCCGTCATGTTTTTCATTTTCTTGTAATCGATCAGCCCGAATCGGTTCAGGGGCTCGTGGCCCAGCCAGATGTTCTCCGCCACGGACAGATCCGGCACGAGGGACAATTCCTGGAACACGGCGGCGATGCCCAACCGGTTCGCTTCGGCCGGGGAATGGATCTCCACCGTCTTGTTGTTGATTTGAATCGTTCCCGAATCCGGTTTCACCACTCCGCACAAAATTTTGACCAAAGTGCTTTTGCCGGCTCCGTTTTCGCCGAGCAGGGCGTGAACTTCCCCCTTTTCGCAAGACAACCGGGAGTCGATCAGCGCTCTCACTCCGCCGTAATTTTTGCTGACACCTGTGACCTTCAAGAAAGGTTCGTTTTCCATTCTTCTCCACCCGCTTCAAATAACGTGCGCTAATCAATGCCCGAAAAATGAGATTCGGCAGGCATGATAACGGAAGGAAAATCTTCCTATATTTATCATTCCTGCACTTTATTCTTTTTTCCAGATATTTTTTTAATCAGCGGATATTTTTTTCGTCGCCGGATTACTTGTCGGGAATAATTTGCTCAATTTTCAGGTTGTAAGAGTTGGCGGGGTCCGTCCAGTCGACGAAGAAATTGTCGGGCTGATCCGGGGCATACCATTTATCCACCTGCGTGTAATCCCCGAAGGGCAGATCAATGTAGACCATTTTTTCGACCTGCTCACCGTTAAGCACTTTCAATGCGACATCGAGTGCGGCAGCGCTCAGGTAAGGCGGTTGCCCGACGGCGACCCCTTTGACACCGCTTTCTTTCATATGGCGGAAGAAACCGTTCAGCATTTCCCCCGTCATCGGGATGGAGGCCGGATCCAGGCCGTGTTGCTTCAGCGCTTCCACAATCGCGTTTTCGCCGCCGCCTTCGTTCAAGATGCCCGCGATTTCTTTGCCCTTGACAGCCGCCAGCATATTGTTGATGACAACAGCCGTCGCCGCGTCATCCCATTTGCCGTAGCCTTCCTGCAGCACCGTCACATCGGGAAATTTCTTCAACACCTCTTCATAACCGAGGTTGCGGTCGCGGCTTACCGTCGTTCCTTCAACCCCTTTGATCAGCAGAATGTTGCCCTTGCCTCCGATTTGCTCCATCAGCCATTCAGCTTGAATGCGTCCGAATTGCAGCTGGTCCGTGTTGACGTTGTAGATTTTGTCGGAGTCGACGGTGTTGTCGAAGGCGACAATCACAATCCCTCTCTCCGTCGCTTCGTTCAAAACCGGCACCAGAGCCGTCGGCGACGCCGCGTTGACCAGAATCGCGTCGTAGCCCGCCGACATCATGTTGCGGATCTCGTTGATCTGCGCCTGAGGATCGTTGCCCGAGCTGGAGGAATAATATTCGCTGATGATTCCCGCATCTTTCTTTTGCTGCGCGTAAGCCTCGAAAATCTTGACGGATTCGGCGCGCCAGGAGTTTCCGACGTAAGAGTTGCTGAACGCGATGCGGAACCCTTTATTCTCATTTCCAGCGGACTGCGAACCCGACTGCTGGCTGCTCGTGCTTGCCTGGCTTCCCGAGCCGCCCGAACTGCCCGAGCTGCCCGAGCTGCCCGAGCTCCCGGAGCTGCCCGTGTTCCCCGAGCCGCATCCTGCGGCAGCGAGAACCAGCAGGCAAACAACAAGCAGACAAGCCCATCTGAACCCCTTTGCCTTTTTGACCCTTGACAACTTTTCCATCCTTTGAACCCTCCTGATTTTTATTGAAAAAGGATTATTGCTAATCCTTTTTTGCAGAGACATAAAACGCGATCATACAAACGCTTTCAATCGAATTCGTTTTATAATATAAAACTCGATTCTGATGAAGGGTTTTATAATATCAAACTTAATTTCTTAATATTAAATGTTTTTTTCTATATTTTAGCTAATGACCTTTGGATTTTCAATTATTTTTTTTTGAAGGAAATTATATTCTTTTTGTCCAGAAGAGAAAATAAGCGCAAAAAAAGCCGCATCTTATGCGGCGCAAAGCGGAAAAAACGGGAAAAATGGCTGCCGAATCTGTCGGACTTTGTCAGACTCCCGTTCCCGCGAGCATCTTCTTGATCAGCTCTTTGTTTTTCTCCTTGAACGCTTCGTTGTGCGAAGAGACCATGGCATAGGAAGCGGCATCCGGCTCGATGAACCGCTTGGCGCGGTTGACGGCGTTGGCGGCGTCCTGGAATGCGCCGGCGATGAGATACAGCTTGCCGCCGTAATGGATGCAGTCGCCCGCCGCGAAAATCCCCGGCGCCGACGTTTCGCAAAGCGGCGAACCGTCGATGCAATATTCGTCCTTCATGCGAATGTCCACTTGGCTGTTCCGGATCAGCTCCTTCTCCCGCTCGTAGCCGTGGCAAACGATCACTTCGTCGACTTCCAGCTCCTTCGCTGCGCTGTCCCCGTGACTTCTCAGCGCGACGCGTCCGATCGCCGGACGGTCGCCGGCCGCAATCAGCTTTTCGATTTCCGTGTTCATGAGGCAGACAACGCCTTTCTCCCGCACCTTCGCCACGGTCGCCTCATAGCCTTTGAAAGCGTCCCTGCGGCAGACCAGAACCACCTTTTTCGCCACGTCGGCGAGCTCGACGGCCCAATCCAGCGCCGAATCGCCTCCCCCCGAGATCAGAACCGTCTTGCCGGCAAAGCGCGCGTAAGACTTCACCGTATAATGCAAGTTTGCCCCTTCGAACTTTTCCGCGCCGCTGAGTTGCAGCTTCACCGGCTTCACGATGCCTCCGCCGATGGCCAGAATGACGGTTTTGGAATAATGAACCCTGCCGGATGCGGCATGAAGCGCGAAACAGCCGTCTTCCCGCACGATCGCCTCCGCTTTTTCGTTCAAAACGACGGCGGGATCGAAGGTGGTGCCCTGCCGGACAAGATGCCGGATGAGCTCCTCTCCCGTCACGGGGGGAAGACCGCCCACATCCCAGATCATTTTTTCGGGATAGAAGTTGATCTTGCCGCCAAGAAAACCTTGCGCTTCTACGATTTTCGCCTTCATTCCCCTGAGGCCGGCATAAAAGGCGGCGTACAGGCCCGCCGGTCCGCCGCCGACTATGGTTACATCGAAAATGTCTTTCGCGCTCATACGCTAACCTCCAGCGTTTTCCCGCCAGTATGGTGGCGTCCGATGGGCACGACGGAGGGAGAGCCCGACACGGGATCGCTCACTACGGCGGAGTCCAGTCCGAAAACTTCTTTGATGAGCCGGCTCGTGATCACTTCAGACGGCCTGCCTTCCGCAACCAGCCTGCCCTGGCGCATGGCGAACAGATAGTCCGCATACCGCGCCGACAGATTGATGTCGTGCAGAACCATGACAATTGTCTTGCCGTATTTGCGGTTCAAATCCGTCAGCAAATCCAGGATTTCGATTTGATGCGTGATGTCCAGATAGGTGGTCGGTTCGTCGAGAAACAGAATGTCGGTCTGCTGCGCGAGCGCCATGGCAATCCAAACCCGCTGGCGCTGCCCGCCGGACAATTCGTCCACATGGCGGTCGGCCAGCTCGACGATATTCATGATTTCCATGGCTTCGGCGACGGCTTCTTCGTCTTTTTTGCTCCACAGGCCGAAAAACGGCTGATGCGGATAGCGCCCGCGGCCAACCAGATCCGCCACCGTGATGCCCTCGGGAACGATTGGGGACTGCGGCAGCAGGCCGATCACCCGCGCCAGCTTCTTCGAAGGGATGGCATCTATGGGCTTGCCGTCCAAGAGCACTTCGCCCGACGCGGGCTTGATGAGGCGCGCCAGCGTCTTGAGCAGCGTCGATTTGCCGCACGCATTGGCGCCAATAATCACACTGATACGGTTGCTCGGAATCTGCAGGCTGATCCGGTCCAGAATCATCCTGCCGTCATAACCGGCGACCAGTCCCCTGGCCTGCAAGGAATGGCTTTGCACGGCTTAAAACTCACCCCTTCGGTTCATCCTCACAAGCAGATACAACAGGTACGGCGCACCGATGAGCGCGGTGACGATGCCGGCGGGAAACTTGGCCGAGAACGCGAACTGCCCCGTCAAGTCCGCGGCCAGCACCAAGGAGGCGCCCACAAGGCCGGCGGGAATCAGATTCGACCGCCCGATGCCGGCGAGCCGGCTCGCGATCGGACCGGAGAGAAAAGCCACGGAGGCGATCGGTCCGGTGATTGCCGTCGCGATGGCCGACAGCACGACGGCACTGACGACGAGGGTCACGCGGACGCGGTCCGTCGGCACTCCCAGCGACGCTGCCGCCTGTTCGCCGAGTTCCAGCGTCGAAAGCGCCCTGCTCAGCATCGCCATCACAGGGGTCAAGATCAGGCAGGCGAATACGAGCACGGGCATGTCGGCGAGCTTGACCCCGTTTAAGCTTCCCGTCAGCCAGCGCACCGCCGCGGGAATTTGATGCTCACCGCCGATCAGCATCAAATAGGAGATGAAGGAATTGCTCATCGCCTGTATCCCGATGCCGACCAGCACCATCCGTCCGATGGAAAACGACCGGCCCCGCGCCAGCGCGTACAAGAGGAGCGCGGTCATCAGGCCGGCTACGACGGAGGCGGCGAAGGTTGCGGATCTCCCGCTGCTTAAGACGATGATGCAAAATACCGCCGCCGCGCTGGAACCGGACGTAATCCCGATTACGTTGGGATTGGCGAGGGGGTTGCGCAGCATCGTTTGGAACACATAGCCGGCGGCGCCGAAGGAAAATCCGGCAAACAGACCCGCCAGCATGCGCGGCAAACGCACCGTTTTGACCGCAAACTCCGCCCCTTTGACTTCCTCCCCCATGAGCACCGCGATGACGTCGCGAACAGGGTAGATCGTGTTGCCGAGCATCAGCATGGCCGAACATAATGCGAGAGTCAGCAGGATCAAGGCCGCGGTAACCGCCGCCCACCGGCGCCTGCGGCGAATCCGGCCGTGCCGGACAATTTCGATGGCATACGCATTCATAGGGATCGCACTTTCGCTTTCATCGCCAGAATGATAAGCAGCGGGGCGCCGACAAATGCCGTCACGATGCCGACCTCCAGTTCGCCCGGGCGGGCGATGAGCCTTCCGATCACGTCCGATGCCGTCAAAATGACGGCTCCCGCCAGGGCGGACATCGGAATCAAAAAACGGTTGTCGGCGCCGAGGATCATCCGGATCACGTGGGTGGCGAGCAGTCCCACAAATGCGATGGGTCCGGCGACGGCGGTGGTCGCCCCGCACAGGATCACGCCGGCAAAGGCCGCGGCCATGCGCATGGTGCCGGTTTTGACACCGAGCCCCGACGCCGCCTCGTCCCCGAACGCCATGGCATTGAGCGCGGGCGCGGTCATAACGGCCGCGGCGAGACCCGCCAGGAAAAACGGCAACAGCAGCAGCAGCGACTCCCATGTTCCGGCGCCGACGCTGCCGACCTGCCAGTACCGAAAATGGTTCATCACGAAAGCGCGGGGAATCATCACGGCCGTCACCAGCGACGTAAGGGCCGCGCTGGTCGCCGCCCCCGCCAGAACAAGCTTGAGGGGCGTAGCCCCGCCGCGCCCCGCGGACCCGATGCCGAACACGAACACCGCCGTCAGCAGCGCGCCCGCCAAAGCGAGCCAAATAAACTGATGCGCCGAGCTGATTTGGAAAAAGGCGATGCCGCAAACCACAAACAGCGCCGCCCCCATGTTGATGCCGAGAATGCTGGGATCGGCGAGGGGATTGCGGGTCACGGCCTGCAACAGCACGCCGGCCGTGCCGAGCGCCGCGCCGCAGATCAAACCGAACAGCGTGCGGATCACCCGTTTTTGCAGGACGCTCGCCTCGTAACTGCCCGGATCCCGCATCATAAGTCCGTCCAGCACCTCCTGCGGTGTGAGCGAACGGGCGCCGAACATGAGGGAGGCGGCGACGCTAATGAAGAGAAGCGCCAGGGTTGCGGCGAGCACCGGCGCAAAATGTTTCGGCATATGCCTGCTTCGCACCATTGCAGCGGACTCCGTCTTCGTTCTAGTTGATCTTGTGAACTGCCTCGACGATCAGCGACAAATACTCGTCGATCGTGTATTCGATCGACAGCGGGTTGGGATTGCCCGCCGCCGCCAGCGGCGTGTTGTCCTCAATGAGCACCACGGAGCCGCGCTTCACCGCCGGAACCTGCCCGAACACGGGATCGGCCTGCATCGCCTTGAGCAGGGCCTCGTCCCCGTATGTGATCAAAATGTCCGCATCATTCAGCGCATCCGCGTTTTCGGCGCTCAATTGAAGCGCGAACCCGGTTTCAGGCGTGGCGTAGCGGCTTACGCTTTCCGGGAAAACCATGCCCATCTCCAGCAGGAAACCGCCGCGGGGATCGTCCGGCATATATACGTAGAAGCTCGACAAATCCGTCGGCGAGAAATAGCAGAATGCCGCTTTCAAAGCTTTAAGCTCGGGGTATTGCCCGGCCTTGTCGGCGATGAGTTTCTCCACGTCGCGAATGAGCTGCTCGCCCTCGGCGGCCATCCCCATGCCGGCGGCGTTCATCCGGATCTGGTCGCGCCAGGTGATGACCCAGGGGATCTCGGGATAGGCGACGACCGGCGCGATTTGCGTCAACGTCTCGTATTCCTCCTGCGTAATTCCGGAGTATGCGGCGAGGATCACATCGGGATTGGTGTCGGCGATCGCCTCGAAATCGAGCCCGTCGGTATCCTGAAACACAACCGGATTCGTCACACCGAGTTCTTCCAGCTTTTTCTTCGTCCAGGGCAACAGCCCGCTGTCGTCCTGCACGCCGTAGTTGGCCGCCGAAAAGCCGACCGGCACAACCCCCAGCGCCAGCGCGACGTCATGGTTGGCCCAAGAGATCGTGGCCACCCGCTCCGGCTTCTTTTCGATGACCGTTTCACCGAAAGCGTGCTTAATGACGATCGGAAACTGGCCGGACGCGCCTCCCGCCGCCGTTTCGTTTGTCTCTCCGGCGGACGCATCCGAACCTCCCGAAGAGGACGAATTGCCGTTCGCCGCTCCGTCCTGTCCGCCGGAGCACCCCGCGAGCAGCAACGCCATGGTTAACGCAATGAGCGCAAGTTTTGCCGCAGTAAGTCTGGTCGGTTTCATCCTCGTTCCCACCCTATCCTCTGTTTTCCCCACAAGATGATGTATGAATCACGGTACTCATTTTAAATGAAAACGATT
>Ga0065720_1020433_pt1 | contig 14551 bp, 8 predicted proteins | sample Thericmetagenome_FD_59107 | JGI IMG/M metagenome (GOLD analysis project Ga0065720, IMG submission 59107) | Thermophilic microbial communities from the Joint Bioenergy Institute, California, USA of rice/straw/compost enrichment - eDNA_2 v2... | ecosystem: Engineered > Solid waste > Grass >... | reverse complement strand
CGCCGCGAGCGAGCCCGTGACCGGCCCGCCGCCCGCGGCCGCGGCGGCCACGGTCGCCGAGAGGTCGGGCCGCAGCTCGCCGTCCGAGCGCCAGATCGCGCCGCCGTGGAGGCTGCCCTTCAGCGAGAAGCCGGCCGCCTGCCACCTGACGGAGAAGCGGCCGCGGGCGCCGTGGCCGCTGCCGTCCTCGTCCAGCTCGCCGCGGTAACTGGCGCCGAGCCTGACGTCGCGGGTGAGCGCCACGTCGGCGCCGAGGCCCCAGCGGTACGAGGTCCTGCCGTCGGCCGCGCGGCTCCTGTCGGCCTCGGCGCTGAGCGTCACGGGCTCGAGCCGCCTGGTGCCGAGGCTGACCCTCTGCGAGTCGGCGCTGCCCGTGCGCCTCACGTCCCAGCCGGCGCCGACGCTGAGGTCCTCCCGGTCCGTGAGCTCGGCCGCCAGGCCTGCGTCGACCTTGAACCTGACGCCGGCGCCCGCGCGCGTCTCGTCGCTGGCGACGTCGAGCCGCAGCGACGGCCGCAGGCTGCGCGAGCGCGGACCGCCGAACGCCGCGCCTGCGCCCACCCCGAACGAGACCGTGGTGCGGTCTACGCCCGTGGCCGGCACCAGCAGCCGCGTCGACTGCACCGAGGCCCGCCAGTCGACCGAGGAGAAGCCCGCGAACGGGTCGCGGTAGCGCTCGTTCGCGCTGAGGCGCGCGGTGAACACCTGGCTGCCGGCTGCCCCCTCCGTCGACTGCACGGCGAAGAGCGCCTGGAGCTGGGGCGCGCCCTCTGGCTTCGCCACGACCAGCGCCTGAAGGTCGGTGCTCGCGCCCACGTTCGGGTCGGTGCCGTCTGACGGCGTCCGCTCGTGGGTGATCGAGAGGAGCTCGCTGCCCTCTCGCACCTCGAAGCTGACCCCCTGCCGCCTGATGCCGACGGGGTCGAGCGTGAGGCTGAAGACGCGCGAGCCGACCGAGAAGGCGATGTCCGCGCGCGCGATGGGCCCGAGGTTCGGCGCGGCGTCGCCGCCCAGGAGCGCGAGGGCGTAGGAGACGCTGAACTCGCCCCGCAGGTCCGTGACCCCGTGTCGCGGGACGGACCCGTCGCCGCCTCCTGGCCCCGCCTGCGCGAGCACCGCGGGCAGCAGCGACGCGAGACTCGTGAAGAACAGGACTAAGAGTCGCCTACCGATGCGCCCTCGCGGCGCACCGGTCCCCACTCAGGACCCTTCAGCGCTCGTTTGATGCACCTGAGGAGGATATGAGCGCACCGCGCTAGGCGCCAGAGAACCGGTTCACATGTGGTCGTGGCCGATACGACCTTCAGGTCGTTCGAGTGGCGCGATAGCCCGCGGTCGATGGTACGTGTCGGACCATCGGGAGCCACCGTTTCGCGAGATGGGTTCTTTGGGTTAGCGTGCACCGTCATCTAACCGACAGGTGATCAGTCGCGATCCGCCGCGACCTTCGCGCCTTGACTGCATCGGGGGGACTACGTGAACCCACAGAAGCTCGAAGCCTCCGTCGCGTTCATGCGCGATAACTGGCACCTCATCACCGACGACGAGAGCGCCTACAAGCCGAGGGCCGCTGAGAGACTGGCGCCCGTCTTCGAGGCCGCCGCGGCCGGTGACCCAGCGTGGCCCGATTCCCTGAGGAAGGAGTTCAGGCGGTACAGCCAGCACGTCGGTTGGAGGACGGCCGGGTCGTTCGAGAGGTACGCCGCGGCCCACCCTGCGGCGGTGGGGAGCGCCGTGGCCGCACTGAGGGAGCCCTCCGACGCCGACCGCTTCTGGGAGGCCGCGCTCGCGCCCGTGGGCGGGCTGTCCGGCCTCGCGGAAGGGACCACGCAGCTGAAGCAACCCGGCGCACGCGCATCGATCGCATCTCTCGTCCTGTTCAGCCGGGACCCGTACACCTACCCGGTGTTCCGACCACGCATCTCGGGAGCCCCGCTACAGGCGTTGCTAGGTGAGCCTCTCGACGAGCGGACGATCTCGACTCGCTTGGTCTCGTACTACTCAGGTCTCGACCGGCTTCGCGGCATCTTGCGAGACCGCGGCCTGAGAGTAGAGAGCAACCTTGACGTGCAGGGCGTCCTGTGGGTGCTGAACTACCGGAACTTCGTCTGGCCTCGCGCGAAGCCATCGTCTCAGCAGGGTCGCGGTCGGGCGGCCCTCCGACCGGCGCGCCTGCTCGGCCCGTTGGGGCGCCAGCTGGAGGGTGGATGGACCGCGCACCCTCGAGCGCAAGAGTTCTGTGACAACGCCCGTGCGGTAATGGACGGGCCTGAGTTAGCGTGGTCGGCCCAAGCAGCCGTGCGCGGCGGGGTACGTACAGTGAACGCATCGCACGTCACGTGCGTCGTTAGGTGTCGCGCCCACGAGAGAGCATCGACGCTGGGTCGCCGGCGAGTACTCAGTTTACGGTCAGGCATCGTCGTCGTGCGGTCTCGGTAAGCGCTCGCGTCACACGCTCTCCCGGAGACGATGGGCGTGGTTGGAGGTGACAGATGGGGGAGCCTCCCACAGCCTTGGAGGACAAGCTGTTCGTCGAGTACGAGGAGGGATGCCCTCCAGCGCCTCTTCCGGCCTTCGCGGTCTGGGCGATCCGCTTGGGCCGCAAGCTGTTCCGAGAGGCGGCGAGCGGCGAGCGGCGCTACGTGACGTTGGTCGTCCCAAGCCTGCGGTTCGTCTCGACGTTCATCGCCATCGGCGTGCTCGACGCGGCGTTCCGGGAGCACGCGACGAAGCCTGCCTTCAGTCCGGGCGACACCGTTAGCTACTTCGATCCCGCGACCAACCGTGTGACCATCGGCGAGTACCTGGGTAGCGAGGAACGTCCGTTCCGCGGGCAGAAGGTTCTCTATCACCTCGTCGAGGTGAAGGGAGGAGGCGTGCTGGGGGTCCCTGACGGCCACGGCTGCATCAAGCCGACTGAGGGCACCATCAGCGCGAAGCTACCGCGTGCGACAGGCTTCGAAGGGCAAGAGCTCCCCGACTGGCTCCCGGCCGTGGGCGAGGTATACGGCTACGACGGGATCGTCCAGTGGCTGGCGGAAGCTTCCACCACGCTTCAGCTAGTCGGCGTGAAGAGCCAGATCGAGCGGGACGCGAACGAGTCGTTCCATACGTGTACTGGGGGATGCCGCTCACAGGTGCGGCTGAAGAGACTGCTCCTCTGGCCCTCCCTCGGGCCGTGGAGCTCGCCGGTATCGCTCCTCGCCGCTGGCTCGACCACGAGACCTGGAGCAGCTCCGATCACGGTGTTCGAAGGTGCGACCGCGGTCTCTTACGAGCTCGAGCTGCGACGTGACGGGGTCAAGGTCGCGATCATCGCGCCTGTCTCGCCGCGCGCCGAGGAGGTGCTGTCCGAGCTCCACACGAGGCTGCAGTTCCACGACCCGGACCCGTCCTGGAGACCTGGAGACGAGTGGCCCTCTGGGATCGAGTGGAGCTGTCATCTCGTATGAGGAAGACGACCAGGATCGGTGCGGTCGCGGGCGTGTGGGAATCCAGCGCGGCGGCGGACCACACCGTAGTGCAGGTCAGGGGCCCTTCATGGGAGAGCTACGTCGGTTCGGTCCGTGCACTGCTCTCGGTGTTGGACCGTGAAGACCCGGATGACGCCGCGCTATCTCGCGCCCTGAGGGTCACCCTGTTCCGCATCACGTACACCGCCTGCTCTCCCACAGAGCTGTTGGACGGGCTCGACCTACCGGAGATGCTCGCTTTCAGGCAGCGGGTGGGAGTCAGCGAGGCAGGCGCTGTACAGGCAGCGCTGGACGAGCTGGTGCGTTCCTCGATGGACCACCCGTTCGCTGAGTGGCTGAAGGCGCACGGGACCTCCCGGAGCGGTCCCGTGGTCTTCGTGGCGAGGTACGCCAGCTACGTGCCCCTTCTCACCAGGTGCCTCAGCTCCGTGAAGGGCGTGAAGGTATGCACCCCGAACCAGCTGGCGGACCTCGAGAGGGTGGGCAGCGTCGTCGTGCCGGGTTCGGCACACAAGTACCCCAGCTGGCTTCAGGCCTTCCCGCGGGGGCGGACCTTCTGGCTCGTGTGGCCGTGGTCTAAAGGTTTGACGTCGGTCCATCGTTTCCTTCCTGCCGGTGGAGGCGGGCGCGGCGCCACCGAGGTCAGGAGGGAGACTTGGGCGCCCCCCCGGGATGGGACGATCCCTATACCGCCGCCCGCGGTGTTCGACGAGGACGACGTCGAGCCTATAGATTGGCGCGACCTATACCGGAGGCTCCGGAGCCGTCGCGGGCGAGAGCAGCACGACGACGGCGGTGACGAGCTAGAGGTGGTCGTGGCCGACGTGGGGGAGGGGCAGGTCGTGTTGCTGCCGGCTGACCCCGGCCTGCGAACCACCGTCTTCGACCCGGAGACGATGACGGTCAAGAGCCTGTCTCAAAGGGAGATCAAGCCTGGCATGTTCATCGTCGTCAGAAGCCGCGCCGGGCGCGACCAGCTTCGCGAGCTCGTCGAGAGGAGATTCTTAGCCGACCCAGCGAAGATGCAGCGTTCCCTGGCCGAGTGGAAGACGCGCCTGAGGCAGAGGCTCCGCGCCAGCGGACGCGAGGCGGTGCACCGGGCGCTGCGCGCGCGCGGGGTAGGCGTCGTGGAACAGACGGTAGCCACGTGGGCCGGGGACCTGACCTACGGGCCCGGTGACCACGAGACCTTCAAGCTCCTGATGCTGTTCCTTGACTTCTTCGATTACGACGAGAGATGGGCTGTCCTGGAGGCTTACCGGGAGGCTGGGCGTCGGGCGGGCAGGTACGTCAGGGAGCGGCTCCTCTCGCAGGTCGAGCGCATGCCGCCAGGCGCCGCGGCCGACAGCCGCGTGCTCGAGTTCGAGCTCGAGGGCCTGGAGTCCGGGAAGCTGCATCTCTACAGGGTGGAGCACTTGGAGAGGGAGCCCGTCGTGGCGTCGACTCGGGACGTGGGCCGTGTTCTGGACTCTTGGAGCATCTAGGCCCGGTGGGCCCGCGTCGTCCTTCGGCAGACGTTCCTAAGCCGTGTAGAGGGGGGTAGACCATCACCACGAAACGGAAGCTGGCGCGTGATGTCGTCCTCGCGGAGGTGAGGAAGGAGCTGGTGGGGCCCGACCCGAGAGGCGCTCCCCTCACGTTGCCGTTCTCGGGGGAGCCCGTGGACGCCTACGGAAGCTACGTCGACGCCGAGACAGGGGATGAGGTGCTGGCGGTCCAGAGGCCTCTGGAGCGCTACGGGGTCGCCGTGCTCTTCCCGAAGGGCAGAAGGGTGGTAGCGGACGAGGTGGACGTCGTGGACGCTAACCTCCTCGTCGACGTAAGCGAGCTGGGAGAGGTGGACCGGGCGGCGCCACCGAAGGGTCTCGACAAGCTCGAGGAGAGGTCGACCCGGGACTCGCCAGGCCTGGACGACGATGACGAAGGCTCCGACCTCGTGGACGCTACGCTCCTCGAGCCCTCGAGCATGGCGGTGACGTTCCGGGTCCGCTCCGGGAGGGGCGCGAGGCTGATCGCGCGGCTGCCCACTCGGGAACACGGTACGGGCTTCGCCGTCAACGGTCGCTACGAGACCGTGACCGTGAAGGCCAGGAAACCCGAAGGGCAGGTCCAGGAATACGAGTGGTGGGTGCGACGGCAGGTGACCGGACACGCCGAGTTCGAGTTACCCGAACGGCTCGAAGGCACCGACAGGGTCCGCCTAGATCCCGTCGAGGCGTCGATGGAGGGCGCGAGCCCACTAACGCTTCGCTTCGAGGCGTACGTGCGCCGGTTCCCGGGAGGTCAGGCTGACGACCTGATCGTGACCGTCGCGCTGTCCAACCGGACGGACCCTGCGAAGCAGAGGAAGGAAGGCGAGGGCGAAGGTTCGCCCACCGCCAACGGTCGGAACTGGCGGGACGCGGCCTGCCTGTTCCAGGCCTACTTCGAGGTGCTCGTGGAAGGCGCGGGCGAGCTCGTTCCACTGCCTGGCGGACATGCACGGGACGAGGCCGCGGCCACGTTGGACCTCATCTACCACGACGCCAAGGCGTACGCCGTCGGACACGGGTGTGCGGCCGACTGGCACCTAGAGGGCGCCGAACGCGTGGTAGTCGCGACGCACTTCCCCATGTACGAGGTGCCCAGCATGACCCCCGAGCTCCGGCGTGCCGACGGCACCCTACTCGAGGTGTCTATGCGGGACCTCGCCGACCCAGCCACCGCCAGGAACGGTGGAGGAGGCCTCAGAGACGTCGTGATCGAGTACGAGCGTTGGCTGGACGCTCGTGAGGCTGAGCTCCATACGTTCGAGGGTCGGGAGAGGACGGCCGCGGAGAGACACCTCGCCGCCGGCCGGGAGGCGTTGGCCCGGATGCGAAGAGGCCTGGACCTCCTGGCGGAGGACCCGCTGGTGTCCGAGGCCTTCAGCCTGATGAACGAGGCGATGCTTCTGCAGCAGCTCGCGTCGAAGGCGAAGCCCCGTCGCTACAGAAAGGGTGACGGCAAGGCAGCGGCGGGCTTCGAGCCCGCTTTCAGGTCGCCGAGCGTGGTCGACGTGCCCGAGGGGCTCGGAAGGTGGCGACCGTTCCAGGTCGGCTTCCTCCTGACCGCGCTCGACTCCGTCGCCGACAAGGGCTCGAGCGAGCGGGACCTGGTTGACCTGATCTGGTTCCCGACGGGCGGCGGTAAGACGGAGGCCTACCTCGGGCTCGTCGCGTTCTCGGCGCTGCTGAGGCGCCTCCGCGACCCGAACGACGCGGGAACCGACACGTTGATGCGCTACACGCTGCGGCTGCTCACGGCGCAGCAGTTCCAGCGAGCCGCCTCGTTGGTGTGCGCGCTGGAGGTCCTACGGAGGCGCAGGCCCGAGGCCCTCGGACATGCGCCGTTCGGCATCGGCCTGTGGGTGGGTGGCGCCAACTCGCCTAACAGGTGGCAAGACGCTATCAAGGCGTTGAGCAGACTCGGGCGCGCCAGCGACGAGTCGAGGAACCCGTTCCTAGTGACCGAATGCCCATGGTGCAAAGCGCAGATGGGGCGGGTGAAGTCGGGCAGCTCGGTGGTCGTCCTGGGTTACCGGAGGCTGGGTCAGAAGGTCTACTTCGCGTGTCCTGACCCTAGGTGCGAGTTCAGTTCGCGGCTGCCGCTGCACGTCGTGGACGACGCCCTGTACGAGGATCCCCCGACGATCGTCATCGGCACGGTCGACAAGTTCGCCCAGCTGGCCTGGAGCGAGAAGCCGCGCCGGTTCTTCGGCATCGGCCTCGACGGGAAGAGGTTCGCGTCGCCGCCGAACCTGATCGTCCAGGACGAGCTGCACCTCATAACCGGCCCATTGGGGACCATGGTGGGCGCGTTCGAGCCGCTCGTCGAGCACCTATGCACCCACGGGCTGGGAAGAGCGGCGCCGCCCAAGGTCGTGTGCTCCACCGCGACGGTACGGAACTACAGCGACCAGGTCAGGTGGTTGTTCGGCCGCAGGCGCACGGCCGTGTTCCCTCCGCCGATGTTCTCAGTGGGGGACTCCTTCTTCGGGGTGTACGCCCGCACGGAGTCGGACGAGCTCGCCCCTGGGCGGCTGTACGTAGGCATCAACGCCACGGCCTTGCGGTCGCACATGGCCATCCAGATCAGGGTGTACGCCGCCGTGCTTCAGGCAGTGATGGCCCTCCCCGAAGCGGAGAGGGACCCGTACTGGACCCTGTTGGGGTTCTTCAACACGCTAAGGGACCTGGGCTCGACCGTGACCCTGCTCCGTGACCAGGTTCAGGGGCACCTGTACGCCATCTGGCGCCGCCGGGGCCTGCTTGGTGATGCTCACAAGGGGGAACGCAGGTCCCTCTACCACGTGGAGGAGCTCACGGGGCGCCTGTCGAGCGACGAGGTGCCGAGGGCCCTCGAGCGACTGACCGTGCCGTACGGGGACGAGGCTGGGGCGGTCGACGTCTGCCTCGCCTCGAACATGATCGAGGTCGGCATCGACGTGGACAGGCTCGGTCTGATGGTCGTCACCGGGCAGCCGAAGACGAACGCTCAGTACATCCAGGTCACCGGTCGCGTGGGGAGGGACTGGAGGAGGAGGCCCGGCCTCGTGTTCACGGTCTACTCGCCCACCAGGGCGCGTGACCGCTCGGTCTTCGAGTCGTTCCGGACGACCCACGAACGCATGTACGCGAGCGTGGAGCCGGCCAGCGTCACTCCGTTCTCCTTGCCTGCCATGAGGAGGGCGTTGCATGCGTCCATGGTCGGCTTCGTCAGGCAGCTGCTGCCGGAGGACGAGCTGTCGTCGCCCGCTGAGGTCGACCTCACCCGCCTGGAGGCTTACCGCTCCCTTATGAGGCACAGGCTCGAGCTGGTCGACCCTTCGGCAGCCGGGGACTTCGAAGCGCTCTTCAGGAGACGCCTGCAAGAGTGGCGCTCGCCTGGGCCGGGGAAGTGGCAGAACTACGTTGACCTCGCGGACGAAGACGTGCTCCTGTCGCCACGGAGCCGTGATGGCCGTCCGGATGTCGGCACTCCGTGGGCCACCCCGACCTCGATGAGGAACGTGGACGCCGAGTGCGTCGTCGACGTGAAGGTGGCGTTCAAGGCGGAGAACGTGGGGGCTTGAGGTGGGCGACAGGGTTCGCCGGTCGCAGCTGATCTACTCGGGTGGCGTAGGAGCGTTCACCGTGCTTAAGAGCGGCGCTAGTGTCCTCTGCGCCGGACTCGACTACTGGTTCCTGGACTCCGACGGCAACCCCGCCATCGACGCGGCGGCGGAGTGCAAGGTGAACGACTGGAGGCTCGAGGCCAGACTGGGGGTCCGAGAGCTTCGGGCCCCGCCTGCCAACGCGGGCGAGTTCGAGGCGAGCGGCCCCAAGGTGGGCGTGCCCTACTTGCTGTTCCCGCTATGGCACGTGTGCCCGCGCTGTCGGCGCCTGAAGAAGGTCTCCGCTCGCGGTACCCTGGCGCACTACTGTGAGGAGTGCGCGAAGGACCGGGGGCGCAGGCGCGGGCCGAGGCTCGTTCAGGTGCCGTTGGTGGCCGTGTGCCCGAAGGGCCACCTGGAGGAGTTCCCGTGGGACCGGTGGATTGAGAGCTGCACGTGCGCGCAGGGCGGGACGTACCGGCTCAAGCAGGCCGGCGGGACGGGCCTCGGAAACTACAGGCTCGTGTGCGAGGGTTGCGGTAGGTCGCGTACGTTGGCGGGCGCGGTCAGCGAGAAGGTCTCTCTGGGGCCCTGCGGTGGCAGGCGGCCCTGGCTGGTGGACGGTGACGAGCCAGGTTGCGGTGAGGAGCTGTACGGCGCCCTCAGGAACGCCTCGAACGTCTACTACGGGCAGCTCGTCTCCTCCGTGCACCTACCGAGGCGCATCTCGTCCCTGCCGAGGGAGGTGAGGCAGGTCTTCGACTCGTCGGCGGTGCGGAGCCTGGTGAGCAGCCTCTCCTCGGCCGGCTTGGCGGTGGCGCAGATGGTGCAGGTACTGAAAGGGCAGTTCCCAGAGTTGGCGACCCTGCCGGAGGACCAGCTACGTGTCGGCATCGCCGAAGCGCTCGACTCGGGCGAGGTCGAGACGGACATCAGCGAGGTGGACTTCCGGCAGATGGAGTACGAGGCGCTGTCGACCGAGGTCGACGACGCGAGGCTGAGGGTGAGGCCGGTCGACGTCGGAAGGTACGACTTCGGCCCAAGCGTTCCCATCGCGGGAGTGAGCCTGGTCGAGGACCTGACGGTGACGACGGCCCTCGTCGGTTTCAGCCGCCTGCTGCCGGACGCCGTCGACCGTGCGAGGGGCCAGCGCCTGTTGTGGAAGCGTTCGCCTTCAGACACGAGGCGCTGGCTACCCGCGGTACAGGTCAGAGGCGAGGGAGTGTTCATCCAGTTCGACGAGCGCGCCCTCGAGGAGTGGGAGAACCGGCCAACGGTGAAGGCGCGCGTAGCAGACCTGTTCAAGCGTGCGGTGGCGACCAGGCTCGCGGCCAGCCTGGCCCCGTCGCTCCTCGCCCGGTACGTCATGATCCACACCTTCTCGCACGCGCTCATGCGGCGGATGGTGTTCGCCGCCGGTTACACGGCCACGGCCCTGGCGGAGAGGATCTACGCCGTAGCGCCGTCTCCAGACCGCGAAGGCCAGCAGGCGGGCGTGCTGATCTACACGGCCTCGGGGGACTCCGAGGGCAGCCTCGGCGGACTCGTCCGACTGGGGCGACCCGGCAACCTCGAGCCTCTGGTCTTCGAGGCTCTGGAGGAGGCCGCTTGGTGTAGCAGCGATCCCATCTGCATGGAGCTAGGCGGAGCGGAAGGACAGGGTCCGGACGGGCTCAACCTCGCGGCTTGCCACTCCTGCACGCACGTCCCCGAGACCGCCTGCGAGAGGTTCAACGTCCTCCTCGACCGGGCCCTGCTGGTAGGTTCCTTCGATGACCCTGAGATGGGTCTGATGTCTTCACGGTGACGAGCGATCAGCGGTGGACCTTCCTGCTCGGTGAGCTTGGCGCGGCGGGCCGACGGGAGCTAGGGCGCTACATGTGGCACGAGGGAGACGAGTACGTCCGCTTCTTAGCCGAGTTCTTCCTCCGGCGAAGCAACCGGTCGACCGTCCAGCGTCACCTGCTTGGCTTCCTGGACACGTTCCCCAGCTTCGAGGACCTGGCGGACGCCGACCCTGAAGACGTCGTGGCGGCGGCGCGCTGGGCGGGGCTGAGGAAGAGGGTTGCCCGACTACCCGAGGTCGCGAGGGAGTTCCTCTCGCGTGAGACGTGGTCCTCGGACGACCTAGAGCACTTGCCGCATCTCGGACGTTACGCCTCCCAGGGCATAGCCCTGTACGTGCTCGACCAGCCGGCGTTCCCCGTCGACAACAACGTGCGAAGGGTGGTTGGGCGCTACCTGGGGCTGAAGAGCGAAGAGGAGGTCTTGGGTGCCGCGGCGGTGATCGTGGAGCGTGTGATGACGGAGGGGGGCGTCGGCTTGCTGAAGGACGTGCACAGGGGAGCGTTGGCGTTGGGATGGCGGCCGTGCGCGAGGAAGCCCCGATGCGAAGCGTGCCCGTTGGCGTGCGCTTGTGATCACGCGCTGGGACGACGTACGGGGAGCGCTGTGGCATGACCGACCGGCCTTCGTTCGCCGACGAGGAGGCCGTGCTCCGGCGGGCACGCTCCCTGGTGGGTAAGACGCTGCGCGAGCTGTACGGCGCCGTACCGGAGGTCTCCGGCAAGGGAGGGTTCGGGACGCTGCTGGAGTCGCTGCACTTCGGGCTGGCCCCCAGCACCGAGTCCGCGCCGGACTTCGGGGAGGCCGGTCTGGAGCTGAAGGCGACCGGCCTGGTGCGGGAACGGGACGGCTGGAAGGCCAAAGAGCGTCTCGTCCTGAACGTGATCAACTACGAGCGGCTGGTCGAGGAAGAGGAGTTCACCACCAGCTCCTTCTACCGTAAGAACCGGAGGATCCTGCTCGTCCTTTACGAGCACCAGTCAGACACCAAGCCCGCCGACCTCCGCGTCTTGGCGGTGGGCGTGGTCGACCTGGAGCGGCTCGACCCCGCGTTCGCGCTGATGGTCGAGCAGGACTGGAGGGCGATCCGCGACGCGGTTCGCGCCGGTAGGGCCCACCTCCTCAGCGAGAGCGACACGTTCCTCCTCGCCGCCTGCCCGAAGGGGTCGAAGGCCGGGAAGGAACTGAGGAAGCAGCCCAACGGCCCACCGGCACAGCAACGCGCCTTCAGCTTCAAGCCCGCGTTCGTCTCGGTCCTGGCCCGGGCCGTGCTGGACCAACAGGCCGCGGCGAGGGAGCACATCGTGGAGGACCCGTCGGAGCTCGTGCGCCGCAGGTTCGAGGAGGTCGTCCTAGGCCGGTTGAACGCCTACTCAGGCATGACCGTCGAGGAGATCCGTCGGCTGGTGGACCCGGACATGACGCTCTCTGGCAAGGCGAGGTTCGCCGACCTCACCCGGCGGATGCTCGGCGTGCGCTCGCGACGCATCGTGGAGTTCGACGCCGCAGGCATCGAGGTGCGGACGGTGCGGGTCGAGGGATCGGGCAGGGTCAGGGAGTCGGCGTCCTTCCCGGCCTTCCGTATGCGCGAGCTGGTGCGCCAGTCGTGGCGGGACTCTGACCTGCGGAACCAGCTGACCCGCCGGCTGCTGTTCGTGTTCCTCGTCGGTCCGAAGGACGCACCTCGCTTCTCCCACGCGGCGTTCTGGTCCCTCACGGAGGAGGACCTGGAGGAGGCCCGCAGGGTCTGGGTGGAGACCGTTCGCCGTATCCGCCAGGGTCGTGTGCGTGGCCTCCCGAAGAAGAGCTTCAGCTCTCTGGTCCATGTGCGACCGCACGGGCGGAACAGCCTGGACGTCGACGAGGCCCCCGACGGGCAGAAGGTCACGAAGCAGTGCTTCTGGCTCGACTCGAGCTACCTGGCCAAGGTCTACGCCGCTACCAAGCCGGTGCCTTAGGGGTCACCCGGCGATCGCCTGGCGGCTGTAGGCTGGGCCCGCTTGATCCCCATGACCCCGGCGGGTAGGATGGCGCGATGAAGCCGATACGTGTGGCCGAGCTGTTCGCCGGGGTGGGTGGCTTCCGTATCGGCCTCGAGGCCGCGAACCGAGAGCTCGGGTTCGAGGCCTACCGGGTCGTGTGGAGCAACCAGTGGGAGCCCGCGACCAAGGTCCAGCACGCGTCAGACGTCTACGTCAGGGTGTTCGGACCGAAGGGGCACTCGAACGTGGACATCTCCACCGTCCCGGCGGAAGCGGTGCCAGACGTGGACATGGTCGTCGGCGGCTTCCCCTGCCAGGATTACTCGGTCGCGACCACACTGCAGAAGGCTGGCGGCCTCGCGGGTAAGAAGGGCGTCCTGTGGTGGGAGATCCACCGGATCCTCCGCGATAAGACCCCGCGTCCCAGGCTCCTGTTCCTCGAGAACGTCGACAGGTTGTTGAAGAGTCCCAGCGGGCAGCGCGGCAGGGACTTCGCTGTGATGCTGGCGTCCCTGGCCGACCTCGGGTACGCGGTCGAGTGGAGGGTGATCAACGCCGCAGACTACGGCATGCCGCAACGGCGGCGGCGGGTGTTCATCCTCGGGTACCTGGAGGGGACGCCGGTGAACGACCGCGTCGCCTCCGAGGACGCCACACGGTGGGTCCTCGGCGCTGGGGTCCTGGCGAGGGCGTTCCCAGTGAAGCCGTCGGAAAAGCTCCTCACCGAGCCGCTGCACATCGAGGGCGACCTCGTCGAGGTCACGAACCGGTTCAACGCTGGGCCCGGTCGTCCGTCGCCGTTCCTCGAGGCGGGTGTGATGTTCGGACGCACGGTGACCACGATGAGGGTCGAACCCGAGTACTCAGGGCCTCGGATGACCCTCGGGGACGTCCTGGTGCCAGAAGATCAGGTCCCCGCCGAGTACTTCATCGACGAGGACGTCGAGAAGTGGCGCTTCCTCAAGGGACCGAAGGTGCTCGAGAGGAAGAGCCGGACGAACGGTCACGTGTACCGCTACGCAGAAGGCGGCATCCCGTTCCCGGACCCGCTCGACCGGCCTAGCCGGACGATCATCACCGCCGAGGGCGGCAGGACCCCGTCGCGGTTCAAGCACGTGGTCCAGTGCCCGAGCGGTCGACTGCGGAGGCTCGTACCGGTCGAGCTCGAGCGTCTGAACATGTTCCCCGACGACCACACGGCTGGGGTGCCGGACTCCCGAAGGGCGTTCCTGATGGGGAACGCTCTCGTCACGGGCATCATCGAGAAGGTCGGGCGGCAGCTGGTCAGCGAGCTGGATGTGCGCACGACGAAGCCGACGCGGCGCGCTCGGAAGGAGAAGGCGCTGGCCGTGCTCGCCGCTGCCGACGATTGATCCTCGTCATGCTTGGGCCGTGGCCGGGTCCGGCTGGGGGTCGCTGAGGCCCGGCAGGCCGCCGCTCGCCACGCGGTCCGAGAAGGCCGGGTCAGGAGCCGCCGTTCCTCCCCCCTCACCCCCACTGCACCCTGGTCACGAGGGCGGTGAGCGCTAGGTGCACGTCCTCCGGTCCACGCACGCCCATGCCAGCTAGGGCCTCGGCCCCGATCACGCGCGCGAGTCTCTCGTAGTCGAGCGCAGCGGTGTCGTGGGGTTCAGCGCGGCCAAGAGGCGGCCGCGAGCCGAGATCGCGCAGCAGCGCCTCCACCAGGTCGGCGATCCGCGCCATCTTGTCGTAGTCGAGCGCTTCTGGCACGTCCGTCGGCATGTGGTAGTGCTCCCACTGACCGCAGGTGAGGAACAAGAAGGGGTGGCCGGCGCGGTGGAAGGCGGCGTGGTCGCTCATCTCGGGCATGTAGCGATGGGGGACTGAGACCACGGGCAGGTACGTGTCGGCGTGTCGCGCGACGAGCGCCGCGAGCTCGGGATGGCTCTCGCAGCCCATCACGCCGACCGCTTCGCGCAGGTGAGGGATCGCGATCGCGTGGCCGACGAGGTCCATCACGAGGACGGCGTCGATCGGTTCGACCATCTGCTCCCTTACGAACGCCATCGATCCCATGTCCCGCGTGTGGAAGTACGGCGGCTCCTCGGCGTCGAACAGCGCCACGATCACGCTGCGATCGGCGGGGCGCTGCGTCAGGCGCTGAGCGACCTCGAGCG
>Ga0065720_1001582_pt1 | contig 14558 bp, 12 predicted proteins | sample Thericmetagenome_FD_59107 | JGI IMG/M metagenome (GOLD analysis project Ga0065720, IMG submission 59107) | Thermophilic microbial communities from the Joint Bioenergy Institute, California, USA of rice/straw/compost enrichment - eDNA_2 v2... | ecosystem: Engineered > Solid waste > Grass >... | reverse complement strand
GCCTCAGCTCGCCATCGTCGACATCGAGATCGGCAACGTGGATGAACGCACGCGCCTCGTGTGGTCGTTGAGCGGATCGCTCGGTATTCCGTCCATCCTGCTCACGAGCCGCCGCGAGTACACGCGCCAGTGCGAAGGCGCTGCGATGGCGGTGCTCGAAAAACCGTTTCGCGTCGAGGACATCGTGCCCACGGTCGATGCGGCGCGCGACCGCCTGCCGGGTCACGCGCGCCCGTATGTGCCGTCTCGCGGCTATCGCATCGAGCAAGCCGATTCNCCCGCGTGCGTTGGCGAGATCAGGCGGCGCGACACGCACCTCGTGTAGACACGCACCTCGTGTAAAGGCCGGCATCAGCGCGTGCCGTAGAGGCGATCGCCCGCATCGCCCAATCCCGGCACGATATAGCCATGCGCATCGAGCTCGGGATCGATCGCCGCGGTCCAGATGCGCACCTCGGGATGGTCTGCGTGTACGCGGGCGATGCCGACGGGCGTGGCCAACACGCATACGAAGCGAATCTGCGTTGCGCCGTGCCGCTTGAGCTCNGCGAGCGCNGCGGCAGCGGAGTTGCCGGTCGCCAGCATCGGATCGATGACGATCACCAAGCGATCCGCGAGATCGCCGGGCGCCTTGAAGAAGTACTCGATGCTCTCGAGCGAGGCCGGATCGCGATAAAGGCCAACATGGGCGACACGGGCCGACGGCACGAGATCGAGCATGCCTTCGAGCAGGCCCAAACCCGCACGCAGGATCGGCGCGAACACGAGCTTCTTCCCGGAGAGCTTGCGCGCCTGGAACGTCGTGAGCGGCGTTTCGATCGTCACCGGATCGAGCGCTAGATCGCGTGTGACCTCGTAACAAAGGAGCGTGGCGAGCTCGCGCATGAGCTGACGAAAGGCCTTCGTGCTGCGCTCCTTGTCGCGCAGCAAGGTCAGCTTGTGCTGCACGAGCGGATGATCGATCACGGTCACTTCGTTCATAGGGCCCTCCCCCGCGCGTGCCCGCTTGCCGCGTACATGACAGCCGGCGCCTCGANCGATTCGCGCGCGAGGCNTCGCAAAGTGCGCTCAGTCTCCGCCNGTCTCGAAGAGCTCCCCGACGTNGAGCGGTTGCGAGCGCAGATACTGCTTCGGCGCGCGCACGCGTGCTTTGAAATGCGCCGCGGCATGCCAAGGCCAGCGCGGATTGAAAAGCATCGCGCGCGCAAGCGCGATGAGATCCGCATCGCCCGCCGCCAGGATCGACTCGGCGTGCTCGAATTCGGTGATGAGGCCGACGGCGACGACCGGCAGCTTCACCGCCGCCTTGACGGCGCGTGCAAACGGCACCTGATAACCCGGCTCGAGCGGGATCTGCTGTTTCGGTGTGAGTCCGCCGCTCGATACGTGAATCGCGCTGCAGCCGCGTGCTTCGAGGGCACGCGCGAGCTCGATCGTCTGCTCGATGTCCCATCCGCCCGGCGCCCAGTCGGTCGCCGACACCCGCACGCTCACGGGCCGCTCGGGCGGTACGGCCGCGCGCACGGCATCGAACACTTCCAGCACGAAACGCATACGGTTCTCGAGCGAGCCGCCGTATTCGTCGTCGCGATGATTGGCAAGCGGCGAGAGNAATTGATGCAGCAGATAACCGTGCGCGGCATGCAATTGAATCGCATCGAGACCGATGCGTACGGCGCGTCGCGCCGCGTCGACGAAGGCATTGCGCACTTCGACGAGCCCGGCGCGATCGAGCGCCGCCGGCGCCGCGTCGGTGTCGAGATACCCGATGGCCGACGGCGCTTCGGTGCGCCAGCCGTGCGGATGATCTGGAGGAAACTGAGCGCCGCCGCGCCACGGCACGTCCGTCGATGCCTTGCGCCCTGCATGCGCGAGCTGAATGGCGATCGGCATATCGGACCAGCGCCGAATCGATTCGATCGTCCGACGCATCGCCGCCTCGCACGCATCCGAATACAGGCCCACGTCGCGGTAGGTGATTCGCCCTTGCGGCCGCACCGCGGTCGCCTCGATCGTGAGCAAACCGGCGCCGGACAAGGCTAGATGACCGAGATGGATGAGGTGCCAATCGGTCATGCATCCGTCTTCGGCCGAGTACTGGCACATCGGCGCGATGACGATGCGATTGGCGAGCTTGAGCCCACCGATTTCAAAGGGCGTGAAGAGTCGAGCTCCCATAGGATCTCCGAAACGAGAATCAAGCAATGCTTTGCTTACAAGGCGCAAGGTGGCCTTGCGGTTTCCTGCGCGGGCAGAGGGCGCAAGGAAAAGTGCGGGCAGCAATCCCGAGCGCGGAATTCTAGGGCTTGCGAGGTCAACCCGCTTGCGTCGCTCGCGCGTGTCCTGCACATTCTGCGCTTCCATAACAAAAGGGGGAGATGGGATGAGCGCTCGCACTGTCCTGGCCTATAGTCTGTCGGTGCTCCTGGCGACCCTCGCAGGTTGTTCGCGCGACCAAGAAAATCACGAAGCGCACGCGAGCACGACGCCGCCCGCCGCCACGGCCGCGTCCGAATGCAAGCTCGCCGTTCAGCTTTATTCGTTCCGTAACGACCTCGAAAAAGACCTGCCCGGCACGCTCGCACGCATCAAGCAGCTCGGCATCGACTGCATCGAGCCCTACAGCCTGCACGGCCGCACGCCGGAAGAGCTGCGGGCGGAATTCGACAAAGCCGGGCTGCGCGTCGTCAGCCTCCACCTCGGCGAGCTCTTCTATCGCCCGCCTGAAGAGGCCGTGCATGTCGGCCGCGTGCTCGGCGCCCAGCAGATCGGCGTGGCCTGGATCAAGGAAGGCTTCGACGATGCCGTCGACGAGGCGAAGCTGATGGCGGCGGCGGAAAGGCTCAACGCCATGTGCCCCGCCGCGCAGGCTGCGGGCATGAAGGTCTTCTATCACAACCACGGCTACGAATTTCACCAAGGCGACGAAGAAGGACGCTTGTTCGAGAAGTTCGTGAATGCGCTCGATCCCGAGTGCGTGGTGCTGCAGATCGATCTGTTCTGGGCGGCATACGCCGCGCAGGATCCTGCCAAGCTCCTGCGCCGCTACGGCGATCGCACTTGGTCGGTACATGTGAAAGACATGGCGCCGTCGTTGGAGGTCCAGCCGATGGACGGTTCCGTGTGGCGCGGCGTTGGCGACGACGGCTTCGCAGTGCTCGGCCAAGGCAAGCTGGATTGGTCCGAGATCTTCGCGGCGGCCAGCGCGGGCGCGGTTCGCTGGTACATCCTCGAAGACGAAACCTCGCGACCGTTCGAGAACATCGAAGCCGGAATGCCCTTCCTGCGTCAGCACGGCTTCTAAACCAGACCGTTCCCGACCAACGAAGGCGGCGGTCGGCAGCCGCAACGCAGCCTGATCGCCGCTCTTCAGACCAGCGAGACGGATCTCGCGCGCAAGCGCGCCGCGAAGCGCGGTTTCGCCCGCCATTGTTTCAAGCGCAGGTCCAGCAATGTCATGGATTGTCGAGCGTTGTCGCTCGGGGACGATTTTCGGCTAGTGTACGCGCACTCCTCACCCACCGAGCGAGATCCAGATGCTGAGATCGAAACGCCCGTTTTGGCCGACCGTACTGGCCTGCTGCTTGTTCTGTGCGCAGTCGTTCGCCGCGAACGATGAGAGCGCATTCGGCGCCTTCCGTCCCAACCCGGCGTGGACAGTCGAAGGCGATGCGATCGTGCTCACGGAGCCCAGCCAGCAGGCCGCGCTGTACTCGGGCAACGCACCGAGCGACAGCATCACGCGACTCGAATTCAANGCGCCGCCCGGCGCGAGCGCGACGCTCTACATCCAGGGCCGTTATTCGTTTGCCCTCGAAGGCAACGGCGANTGGCAAACGTTCGCGCTGCGCTTCCGCAGCCCGCGCTTCGATGNGGGCTATCAGAAGATCGAGAACGCCTTCGCGCTCGACATCGAACGCAACGGGCAGATCGAGCGCAACGTGATCATCGAAGGACGCTCGCCCGATGGCCTTTGGGACGGCGAAGATCATTCCGCACCCACTTTCCTGGTCGTCAAGCGCGGTCCCTTCAGGGTGCGCAACGCGGTGCAGCTGCCTGCGGATTTCTCGCAGATCACGTTGCCGAAGACGAGCGGCGGCGAGACCAACGAGGCCTCGCTCATCGACACCGTCGCGCTCGGTCGCGAGCTCTTCAACTCCGTCGGCTGCGAGGCGTGTCATGCCGTTCACAAGAACGACGCCTCGGTGACCTCGGGCCCGAATCTGTACGGCTTGTTCCGCAACGAGCCGCGCATGCGCGAGATCGTCGAGGGCGAAGGCCATCGCTTCCAGATCAAGGTCGGCCGCGAGTACCTGCATCGCTCCGTGCGCGCTCCGTCCGATCAGATCGCAGTGGCGGAAAGCGGTCCGAAGCGCGGGGAGCCGTATCTGCCGGTCATGCCGCCGTATCCGCAAGAAGGTCTTGAGCGATGCGCAGATCGATGCGATCGGCGATTACCTCGCGACGCTCAACGATTCCGGCGACGCCGGCCCGGCCGTGCGCCTTGCCACGCTCGCGCCAGCGAAACCCTACGATCCGCTCGCCGATGCCTTGCAATGGCTCGTCGGCGATGAAGTGCGCATGCAGCGCGGCCCGCTGCCGGGCGCTTCGGGCCGTAGCATTCATGTCGGCCATCCGAACGGCGTGAACTACACCTTCGATCCGCGCGTGCTTGCCGTGGTGAAGATCTGGCAGGGCGGCTTCCTCGACATGAGCGGCGAGCTCACCAATCGCGGCGGCCGCGGTCTGGCGCTCGGCTACGAAAGCCGCGAGATCGCCTTCGGCGAGACGCCCTTCCTGGTCGCGCCGCTCGATACGCAAGGCCGCTTGATCGACTTTTCCTTCAAGGAAGCGAAATTCGGCGACACCGAAGCGATGCTCGCCGCGCTCAACGACACGCGCGATCAGCTCGATCGCATCGCGCAGATCGATGCCCAGTTCCTTGGCTATTACCGCGACTCGCGCGACAAGACCGCNAATCCGGCTTTCAAGTACCGCGTCGGTCAGAACGTCATCGAAACCGTCACCTCGATCTCGCCGAGCGGAGAGATCGTCGTTGCGCTCGTCGGNACGTTGAAGACGCCGCAAACCTTCGCGCTCAATCCGCAGTTCTTCGCGGATGCGACCGTGAGCGCCGGTACGCTCGCACAAGATCGCTGGACNCTGCCGGCCGGCAAGCTCAACGCCACGGTGCGCGGCAAAGCCCCGCTTGCACAGCAGGCGTGGCGTCCTGCCCCGTCGCAGCATCGTTTCACGCCGGCGCCGCTCGTCACCGAGCCGAGCACGGCGCGGCTGCCCGCGGGCTACAGCATCGAGAACTACTATCCGCCGAAGGACAATTACGGTCGCGATCAGCTGTTCGAGGCGCTCGGGCTTGCGCTCAGCAAAGACGGCACAGTCGTCGTCGCGACGCGTAACGCCGGCATCTGGCGCTTGCGCAACAACGAGTGGCACTTCTTCGCCGAAGGCTTGTTCGACAGCCTCGGCGTCGTCGTCGAAGACGACAAGGGACTCGTCGTCGTGGCGGGGCAGAAAGCCGAGCTCACCCGCATCAGCGATACGAACGGCGACGGCCGCGCGGATCTCTACGAGACGCTCTTCGACGCGCACTCGTATCACAGCAACTATCACACGTACATGCACGGGCCCGTCCGCAAGCCCGACGGCACGTACTGCTTCGCGCTCAATCTCGCGCACGGCGGTCCGGGCTTGTACCTCGCGGGCGGCAACGTGATGGGCACGTACGGCGGCTTCAACGGCTGGGCCGTGTGCGTCGATCGTAAGGGCAAATTCGAGCTCGTTGCGAACGGCCTGCGCAGCCCCGCAGGCATCGGCGTGGGCCCGGACGGTCGCGTGTGGATCGCGGACAACCAAGGCGACTTCGTCGCCACCTCGAAGTTGTACGAGCTCAAGAAGGATGCGTTCTACGGCCATCCCGCGAGTCTCGTCGATCTGCCCGGCATGACGCCCTCGTCGCCCGAGATTCAGTGGGAGCGCGTGCTCGACCGGCGTGCCGCGCCGACGATCCTGTTTCCTCACAACCGGGTCGCCAACTCGCCGGGCAATCCGGCATGGATTCCGCGCAAGACGTTCGCNCCGTTCGAAGGGCAGATGCTCATCGGCGATCAGACGCAGTCGAATCTGCTGCGCGTCGCGATCGAGCGCGTCGGCGACATCGAGCAAGGCAGNGTGATGCCGTTCTTCGAGGGCCTCGAATCCGGCGTCATGCGTCCGCTCTTCCTGCGCGACGGCAGCTTGCTGCTCGGCCAGACCGGCCGCGGCTGGCAGGCGAAGGGCGGCAAGATCGCAAGCCTCCAGCACGTGCGCTGGGACGGCAAGACGATCGCGCCGCAGATAAAGAGCATGAGCGCAACCGCGAACGGCTTTACCATCGAGCTCACGCAGCCGCTCGCCTCGCACATCACCGAGGACGCGCTGCGCGCCGCGATCCTGCTCGAATCGTGGACGTATCGCGACGCTCCGGATTACGGCTCGGATGAGCTCGATCTCAAGCAAGAAGCGTATCGGGAGCTCGCCATCAGCCCGGATCGCAAGCGCATTACCATCGCGCTTGCCTCGCTCGAGCTGCCGCAAGTCCATCCGCAACAGACGGCTCGCGTCTATCACGCGCAATTGAATGCGCGGACGCTGTTCGCCGATGCGAATGCGCCGGAGAAGCTCGACGCGTACTACACGTTGCGCGCNTTCCCGCGCAAATAGCCCGAACGCGAGCCGTGCGGCAGGACGCTGTCCCGCCGCCGGCTNGCCCCCGGGCNGCATGCCCGNNCATGGTTGACGGGGCAACGAAACGGCAAAGCCATCCCTGCAGTGACCCTCCGCTCNACCTGNGACCTCGCACCGCCTTCACCGATACAGCCGATCCGACCGACTGGACGCCCTCACACGCCGGCCGTTTTTCGTGCGCACTGAGTGCGCATAGCAGCCCGAATACCTTCAGGCCATCGGACAATTACTAACCGATCCTTGAGATTCACCTACTCGCGCCAGCCGAGACCCAGCTCGTACAATCGCCGAACGAAGACCGGCCGAGTGGGAACGAGCGCTCCCAAGGTCGAGAGGATTCTCGAGCAGGCACAGTCGACCGAGGACCGTTTGCCAGACGATCAGCACAACCGCCGCGCGCGGCACAAAGACGCCGAGGCTGCCTCTGCGGCAAGCGCCTCTGCGAGCCCCATTCCTTCCGCTGCCGCCCTCGCCGATGCCGAGCAGACGCTGCGCAGCGAGATGCTCTTCTCGGAGACGCTGCTCGAGAGCCTTCCGGGAATCATGTACTTCTACGACAGCACAGGACGCTTCCTGCGCTGGAACCGCAACTTCGAGCGCGTGAGCGGCTATACGGCCGAGGAAATCGCCGCGATGCATCCGCTCGAGTTCTTCGCGCCCNAAGACCGGCCGCGCGTCGAGGCTCGAATTGCGGAGGTCTTCACGGTTGGCGAGTCGAGCGTGGAGGCGCCGTTCCAGACGAAACGTGGCGAGTTGATCCCGTACTTGCTGACCGGACGACGCGTCGAATACCACGNTCGCACATGCCTGCTCGGCGTCGGCATCGACATCACCGCACGCACCGAAGCCCAAGCGAAGCTCGAGCAAAGCGAACGCAAGTATCGCGAGCTCGTCGAGCACGCCAACAGCATCATCCTGCGTTGGGATCGGGCCGGGCGCGTCACCTTCTTGAACGAGTTCGGCCTGCGCTTTTTCGGTTATGCGGAGGAAGAGATCATCGGCCGGCACGTCATCGGCACGATCGTACCCAAGACGGAAACCGGCGGCCGCAATCTCGAGCGCCTGATGGAGGACATCTGCGCGCGGCCCGAGGCGTTCGAGCAGAGCATCAACGAAAACGTCCGACNCGACGGCGAGCGCGTGTGGATCTCCTGGGCGAACCGCATCGAGCGCGATGAGCGCGGNGAGCCGATCGGCATCCTGAGCATCGGCACCGACATNACNGCTCGACGCGAGGCCGAAGAGCGTCTGCGCCAGAGCGAAGCGCATCTGCGCGAAGCCCAGCGCATCGCCAAGATCGGCAGCTGGGAGCTCGACCTCAGCACATGCCGCATCAAATGGTCCGGACAGACGAGCGAGATCTTCGGGCTGAGCCCGGCGCATTCGAGCGGCACGTATCAGGAGTTCCTGACCTTCGTGCATCCCGATGACCTCGCAGCGCTCGAAGCTGCGCACCGCGCCGCGCTCGAGGGCAGCGCGCGCTTCGACATCCAACATCGCATCGTGCTGCGCGACGGCACCGAGAAAGTCGTGCATCAGATCGCGGACGTGAAGCGCGAAAAACGGCGTACCGGTCTCGCTGGCCGGCACGGTGCACGACATCACCGACAGGGCACGCATCGAAGCGGAGCGCGAGCGCCGACATCGCGCCGAGGCGGCCGACAAGGTCAAATCCGCGTTCCTCGCGACCATGTCGCACGAGCTACGTACGCCGCTCAACTCGATCATCGGCTTTACCGGCATCCTCCTGCAGGAGCTCGCAGGCCCTATCAATGCCGAGCAACGCAAGCAGCTCGAGATGGTACGCAGCAGCGCGCGCCATCTGCTGGCCCTCGTGAACGACGTGCTCGATATCTCCAAGATCGAAGCGGATCAGCTCGTCATCGCGCGCGAGCCCTTCGACCTCACCGCCTCCATTACCAAGGTGCTCTCGCTGGTCACGCCGCAGGCGCGAGAGAAGGGCTTGGCCATGCACGTCGAGCTGCCTTCGGATCTCGGGCAGATGATCGGAGACCANCGCCGCTTCGAGCAGATCCTGCTCAACCTCCTGAGCAACGCCATCAAGTTCACGGAACAGGGNGAGATCGGCTTGATCGCCGAACGTCTGTCTTGCGACGCAAGTACTGGACAAGCGGCCGTCAACGTGCGCATCTGCGATACCGGNCCCGGCATCAAGGCAGCNGATCTCGAGCATTTGTTCGAGCCGTTTCGCCAGGTGGACAGCGGGCTCGCCCGCCGGCACGAGGGCACCGGCCTCGGGCTCGCCATCTGCCGGCGGCTGACGCAGCTCATGGGCGGGCGGATCGAGGTGGAAAGCGAATGGGGCAAGGGCAGCACGTTCAGCGTCACGCTGCCGCTCGCCGTGAGAGGTAATTGATGAAAGCGCGGATACTGCTCATCGAAGACAACGAGCAAAACCGTTATCTCGCCCGCTTCCTGCTCGAGCAGGGCGGCCACGAGGTATTGCAGGCGGAGACGGGTCCGCTCGGCTTGGAAATGGCCGCGCGCACACGCCCCGATCTCATCCTGCTCGATATTCAGTTGCCCGGCATGGACGGCCACGCCGTCGCGCGCACGTTGAAGAGCGACGAAACGCTGCGCTCCGTGCCGATCGTCGCCGTCACGTCGTATGCGATGGCGGGCGACCGTGAGAAATGCCTCGAGGCCGGCGCCGAAGGCTACATCGAAAAGCCGATCAACCCCGAGACGTTTCTCTCCGAGATCGAGGCGTTCCTACGGCCCCGCGCTTGAAGCACCGCTATGTCGAGAGTCCTGATCGTCGACGACGGCACCGAGAATCTGTATCTGCTGCGGACCTTGCTGCAAGGTCACGGCCACGACGTCGATGAAGCAAGCAACGGCGCCGAAGCGCTCGCCAAAGCCAACGTGCGCCCGCCCGATCTCGTCATCTCCGACCTGCTCATGCCGGTGATGGATGGCTACGCGCTGCTGCGCCACTGGCGCTCGCACGATGAGCTCAAGTCCATTCCGTTCATCGTCTATACCGCCACTTACACCGAGCCGCGCGACGAGCGCCTCGCGCTCGATCTCGGCGCGGATGCCTTCCTCGTCAAACCGGCCGAGCCCGAGATCCTCATCGCGCACGTCGAAGAAATCCTGGCGAAACGACGCTCCGCGGCGCCGACGCCCGACCTCGAAGAGCCCTCGCTCCTGAAGGAGCACACGGAAGTGCTGGTGCGCAAGCTCGAAAAGAAAGTGCGCGAGCTCGAAGAAGCGAACCGCCGTCTGGTGCAGGAAGCGCAGGAGCGCGAGCGCGCGCAAGAGGCGCTACGCGCCAGCGAAGAACGCCTGCGCCAGGCGCAGAAGATGGAGGCGGTCGGACGGCTCGCGAGCGGCGTCGCGCACGATTTCAACAACCTGCTCACCGTCGTGGCGAGCCACGCCGAAATCCTGCTCGGCATGCGAGATGCGAACGAGACCGTGCGCACGTCCGCCCGCTCGATCGCCAAGGCGAGCCAGCGCGCCGCCGCCGTCACGCGGCGCCTGCTCGGCTTCGGCCGCCACGCTGCAGTCAAACAGGAAGTCGTCGACTTGAATCAAGTCGTCACCGACGCNTGCGAGCTGGTGACCTGCTCGCTCGGCGCCAACATCGAGATCGAAACCAACCTNGCCAAGGAAACCTGTCGCACGAGCATCGACCCGGCGCAGCTCGACCAGATCATCATGAATCTCGCGATCAATGCGCGCGATGCCATGCCGGACGGCGGGCGGCTTACGATCGAAACCCGGCTCGTTGAGCTCGAGGGCGGCGCGCGCGGCGAGCATGCCGCCGACTGCGGCCGCGGCCCGCGCGTCGTGCTGACCGTGCGCGATACCGGCCATGGCATGAGCGCCGAGACGCTCGCGCGCATCTTCGATCCGTTCTACACGACCAAGCCNGACGGACGCGGCACCGGCCTTGGCTTGGCGATCGTTCGCAGNATCGTGCAGCAGAACGGCGGCTGCATCCACGTGCACAGCGAGCTCGACAAAGGCAGCACGTTCGAGGTGTTCCTGCCTGCCGTCGATCTGCCTCTCACCCGAAGGACCGATGCAACGCCTGCGCTCGATCTGCACGGCAGCGAAACGATTTTGCTCGTCGAAGACAACGAGGACGTGCGCGAAGTGGCGCAAGCAAGCCTGGAGCTGTACGGCTACCGCGTGCTCTCCGCCCGCGATCCAGGACAGGCGCTCGAGCTCGCGCAGCAGCACGAGATCGACATGCTGGTGAGCGATTGCGTGCTGCCGAATGGGAGTGGCACCGAGCTCGTCGTGCGGCTGCGCCAACGGTTGCCGCACCTCAAGGTGCTGCTCATGAGCGGCTACATGCAGGACACCGCGCTTCGGCACGGCCCGCTCAAGGACGCGATCGCCTTCCTGCAGAAGCCGTACACGCCGGTCACGCTCGCCCGCAAGGTGCGCGAGGTGCTCGACGACCGCGGCCTCGCCCGCGCCAAGCCCGAAGCCGAACGCGCGATATAACAAACGCTGTCGCGGCGGTGCCGGGCCGGCGCTGCCGGGTTTCACTCGCATACNAACATTGCCGCTAGACAACGGCTGGCGGTATCTTCCGCCATGCCGACACCGAAGCCGCAGAACAAGAAGGGGGATCGCAACGATGCGGCGTCTTCGTGGGAACATGTCGTTGGCGCCAGCGCGCCGGAACGCGCGCGGTCGCACGAGCTTCGCTGCCGCATGCGCGACGATGCTGACGGCGTGGTTGCTGGCCGCATCGGCGAACGGCCAAGCACCAGAGCAAGAGGTCGCGCGCGATCTCATTCGCGCGGACCTGCCGCTCTTCAGATACGACGACGAGAAGTGGCCGCGGCCGTTTCACGATGAGGGCACGTTCGGTTGCACGAGCCGGGTTGCATTCGGCGACTGGCTTTTCCGACAACAGCTCGACACCTACGTGCAGACGACGTGGTATCGATTCACGAGCTTCGGCGCCATGCATTGCTGGGCCAATGCCTATCGGGCCTACGAGCGCGACGCGTTGAATCACACGGACGCTCGGCCCTCTTACTTCGTCTTTTTGGAGCGCGCGAACATCAACGGCAGCGAGGTGGAGCTATGGGCACTGCAGATCGGCACGCTGCCCGGCAGCGAATACCTGCTGCTTGCGCGCGCACCCGGAGATGAGCTGATCGAAGCATTCCACGTGCTACAAACGGACTGTCCGCGCAGGAGCGTGCGCGATGCGGGCNCGCTCGACATCCTCTCGACGCGCTACTGCGCCATCAANACGCGCCGCGAGCTGATTCGGCTCGCGCGGCGCATGGCGCAGCGCCCCGCGCNCGGCACGCTTGCCAAGATCGCCGACGAGCAGATGCTGAACGGCNCCATCATCGAATAGCGGCNCGCCTCAANGGCGTCACCGCCGATTCTCCTTAGCGGCTTCTCGGGTTCCACGGGTACCCGCAGAGAGGCGTGGGCGACAACCTCACCCGTCGTCGCAACTGTCCAGCATCGCTCATGTCCAGCTTCTCGCCCGCACAGCGTCATTTCGACATCGTCGTCATCGGTGCGGGGCCTGCCGGGTTGTCCTTCGCGCTGGCGCTCGAACGCACGGGCCTCAGCGTCGCCATCGTCGAGCCGCAGTCGCACGAGCANCTNGCGCNACCGNCATTCGACGGGCGCGAGATCGCACTCNCCCATGCATCGATCGAGCGGCTGCGTCAGCTCGGCGTCTGGCTGAGGATTCCGACGGAAGAGATTTCTCCGCTGCGCATAGCACGAGTGGTGAACGGCGCGCGCAGCGAGGGGCTTGACTTGCAGCATCCAAGGGCGAGNAGCGANGCGCTTGCACAGCTNGTTTCGAACCACCTGATCCGTCGTGCGCTCTACGAGCGCATCNACGGGCTACGTAACGTCGAGCTCATCTGCGGCGCACGTGTGGCGGCCATCCATCCTGCTGCGCGGGCAAGCGACATCGAGCTCAGCGACGGCACGCGCCTATCCGCTGCGCTCGTCGTCGCCGCGGACAGCCGCTTTTCCGAGAGCCGCACCGCAATGGGGATCGCCGCGCGCATTCGCGACTTCGGCCGCACGATGACCCTGTTTCGTGCCGAGTGCGATCGGCCTCACGACGGCATCGCCTACGAATGGTTCGATCATGGACAGACGATCGCGCTGCTGCCNCTCAACGGCAATCTGCGCTCGGTCGTGCTCACGCTGCCTANCGACGAGGCGCGCNGGCTCTTGGCGCTCGGCGACGAGGCATTCGATCGCGAAGTCGAGCGGCGCGCGGCACCGCGCGTGCGCATACGTCGCGTCAGTCCTCACTTCAGCTATCCCGTGGTGACGGTATACGCGAGCCGCTTCGTCGCAACTCGTTACGCGCTGATCGGCGATGCCGCCGTCGGCATGCATCCCGTGACGGCGCACGGGTTCAATCTCGGCTTGCTCGGCACTGCGACGCTGGCCAACCTCGTCGCGAAAGCTGCAGCCACCGGGCAAGACATTGGCTCGGACGCGGTCCTCGCAGCCTACGAGCGCGAGCATCGCCGCGCCACGCTGCCCTTCTATCTGGCGACCAACGCCATCGTCGAGTTGTATACGCAAGAAGCATTGCCGCTACGGATTGCCCGCGATGCGCTCCTGCGCATTGGCAATCGGGCTACGCCGATCAAGAAAGCGCTCACGGCGTTCCTCACGCGCGGCGCGCCGGACCTCGGCCGGCCATCCAGCGTCCGCGGCTGACGCGAATATCTATCTAGCCACCGAACGCGCTGCGGTATGATGCGCGTGCCGGACATCGACGGCAGCCGCGACCGGCAGCGACCGCGGCCAAACCCTACGCTCAATCGGAGACATCGGCATGACGTCAAACGACCGCGAGCATCGGGCCATCATCGACGCAGAGCACCTGCGACTGCTCTCGATTTTTCACGTCATCGCCGGCGCGCTTGGGCTGGTGGGCGTCCTGTTCTCGCTGTTTTACTTGGTGATGTTCCAGACGTTTCTGGCGAGTCCCGAGGCAGGCGTGCCGCCGTCGGACCTACCTTCGGAGCAGATGCTGTCGCTGTTTCGCTGGCTCATCAGCGGCACTGCCGTGTGGCTGTTGGTCTGCGCCGTCGCCAACCTCGTGTCGGCCTACTATTTGCGGGCGCGCCGTCGCCGCACGTTCTCGATGGTGGTCGCGGGCGTCAACTGCATTTTCTTCCCGCTCGGCACGCTGCTCGGCGTGCTGACCTTGATCGTGCTGAACCGCGGTTCGGTGATTCAGATGTACGACAGCCAGCTGGGCGCGCCCGAGCAAACAGCAGGCCAACCGAGCCCTTGAGCCAGCGCTCCCGCGCACGGCAGTGCTGCGCTCGATAGTCGCTCAAGCGCGGCCCGCCGTTCAGTTGCGATCTGCGTGCCATGCCGCGATCCCGAGTGCCACCAATCCAGCAAGCCACACCCAGGGGTAGAGCGGCGCCGCTTGCGCGATGAACGCGAACGACGGCACCGCAGTCAGCGCGAAGATCGCATTGAAAGCACCTGTTGCGACGAGGCCGATGCCGGCGAGACGTGCCCACACGGTCGATGCAGCGAGAAGCGCACCACCCATGAGGCTGCGACCGAACGCAAATAGAAGAGAGAAGGCGAAGCCGAACGCCGCGGCGATCTCGTCGAAAGCAACAAGCTTCGCACGCGCCGCAGCACGCTCCGCCGGCGCGACGGCCTCCAGCAACTGTGCCGCCCACACGCCGTGGGCGACCAGAAACTGAATCGAGCGAAATAGCAAATCGATGCCGTTGCCGAGCAGGAACAGGTAGAACCCTGCAAGGAACGCCGTGCGCCTGCGCTCTGCGGCAGCTTGCACCAGC
>Ga0065720_1003627_pt1 | contig 14560 bp, 7 predicted proteins | sample Thericmetagenome_FD_59107 | JGI IMG/M metagenome (GOLD analysis project Ga0065720, IMG submission 59107) | Thermophilic microbial communities from the Joint Bioenergy Institute, California, USA of rice/straw/compost enrichment - eDNA_2 v2... | ecosystem: Engineered > Solid waste > Grass >... | reverse complement strand
GACATGCGTGGATGGTGGCGGGCTAACAAGCCTGCCTCAGCCCTTTGGGATGGACACACAGCCAAGTCTTTCCTCGAAAGGTTCTCCCGGCAGTGTCTCTCCCGGTGGCTGGCGGAGGCTTCGGGCCATGGCGACTTCTCGGAGTACCATGTGCGATTCAACCACCCCCGGCGGCCGCTAAAGGACTGCCCCTGCGGCAGAATAGTGTCTAGAGGCTACTTCTTCACCTGCTCCTCGCTACCTTTAACAACTGCTCGCCGGCAGGATGGACCCGAGGGCGTTCTGGTTCTCTTTTCAACTATTCAAGTCCAGGGCCTCCCAGATCGAACTCTGGGGCCAGGCCTGGGATGCCGCCACGGGGCGCCTTATCCCAACGTTGAGACCCCTCCGCTTCCCCCTCCGTCGCGACCCCAGTCCCACAGGGGCATCGACCCCGACATCGATTCCTCGGATTCGGAGTCTGAATTGGAAATCCACATCCCCAGGTTCGTACAAGTGTGAACCTCCCATTCAACCCAGGACACACAACACCCCAGCCCCCTTGGCTTACACCGGTTTTGCCTCAAATTCAGGCTTTCCTTCGGCGTTACTTGTATATAGGTTAGTTCAGTAGCTATTGCTCGCCGTCGTCATGTGTACGACCTAGCACCCTCAGGGGTGGGCCCGGTCGAAAAATAGAATAATGATAATAATAGTCCCGAATTCATTCTTCATTGCAGGAGCTTCTGTTATCGCATTAAATATATATCCAAAAATACATATATGCTAGATTGTTATTCGATATATGGTCAAATGATGCGTAAGGGCAGGGTTCACTCCTCGATTATCATATATCTGTGGCTCATCTGTGCTAATATAAAATGCCAAGGTTTGTATGCAGCCTGACTGCTCTATGAAGCGTCTAGTGACAGACTTCGCGGTGTAGGTTGCAATTGATCGAGCTAGATTCCTTTAGCATAAAAAAGTTTTCCTCCCATGGCCGAATTGATATATCTGAAAGAAATTTCCTTGACGCTTTCGGTTTCGTAGTTGCTTCTGTCGAAGCAGGAATGTTGTTGAATGCTGAACCATCATTTTCTATCCTAAGCAATTCCAAAAAGGATCCGGTTTATATATCAATCTCCCTCTGGGGAAATACTTGGTAAATTTCTATGCATTCGCTTCGGGGATTCCTGAGAAATGAGTTCAACCCCTTGTCGTAATTATTTGTTGGATGTAAAAAGAAAATGATGAATGTGGATGGAAGTATTTACTTAGGCGTTGCCCTGCAGAACACGCGGCCATGAGGGAATCTGTCAAGCACAATGGGTGCCGCAGAATAACAACGCTCTACCTTATAAACTACACACGCTTGAAGGTGGATGAGCATGGCTCTTATTTAAGGTCAAGTGTGCACCTGACCCCAGTCGAGCCCGGGCTGATTGAGGTAGGTCAACGGTGACCACACCGTAATCACTTGCAGCTAACATTATTGCATTAACCCCGGGGAGTTGTCAGGAGGGCAAGTGAGCATGCCTGACTGGGGTTCTCAGAGAAGGAAGAATCATTCATAGCTTTCATCCCTTATCCACTGACCTTCGATAGGTCCTAAGGAAGTAGATCCATATACCTAACTGTAAAGCTTTTATCCCTTTCGTCATGTTTTATATCAGACCCATGATAAAGTCAGGCGATGAATCACCTAAATTAACAGCTGTGACTACCTCTTCCATGAGTTCGCTCACTGCCCCTCCATGTGTGGAAGGTACACGTGCTCGATCCGATCTCTCAAGACCCTTTTTGCTGACTCAGGATCCATGCGACCCTCCGGACCAGCCCTCATGATTTTCCCAACAAGGAACATTAATTTGCCCTGTGGGTAGGCTTTGATTTTGCCTTGTTTGAATCGCAAAAACTCGGCCAAGACTTTGTCCTCACCCTCAACTACCTTATCTGCAAGCTCGGCATAGTCTTGTTCCGACAATTCGTTGAACCAAAGATCGTCCGCCTCGATGGCCTGAGTGACCTTACCACGAGGTATTTGCCCGCGGAAAACAGCCCACAAAAGTTCCTTGGCTACCTTGGCTGTTATCTCTCGGCGGTGCAAGTGGAACAGGATGGCAGCCAGGTCGACAGAAGGGACATTGCACTCTCCATCAGGTGTCATGCCTAGATCAGCTGAAACTTCAGTAAGCTTGCCCAGCTCGTGAAGGCACCAGTTTGCGGCGAGAAGGGCATGACGTTGACCGGCCGGTGAGTCGGAGTTGGGAGAGGCACTGCCGGCGGCACGCAGACGCTCCTCCAGCGAGTCCAACACGTTGTAAAAGTACTGGATTCGAGCGCCATTATCGAGTTGAATGAGCGACATCGCATCTTTGGTCGTCAGGCCGTAAAGCTCAATTAACTCATCGATTTCGGCATCTGGCAACACTCCCAAAGTACCCTTGAGGTGCTGGACCAGATCCTCTCCGATTACAACGGGGCCGAGGTCTGGATCAGGCATATAACGATAGTCAACTTCACCTTCCTTTCCACGAAGACGGCGAGTTTCGGTGTTCCCGAGTGACCATCCACGAGTCTCGCCCAACACGACACCGCCAGCTTCCAGAATGGCAATTTGGCGATCGCGCTCAGCAATGATGGCATCCTCCACGGCCTTGAAACTGCTCAAGTTCTTGATTTCCGTTCTTGTTCCCAACTTTCCTGTTGCAATGTCTTGAACTCTCCTTACTGACACATTGATGTCAGCACGCAAACCACCCGTCTCCATGCCCGACACACATGCATCGACCGAATTGAGTAACATCTGCACCTTCCGAACCAGAGCAGCTGCTGTTGCTGGGTGGTGTATTTCAGGAAGGGTGATGATCTCAATTAGTGGAACGCCGACTCGATTGAAATCTAGCCAGTGAACGTTGCCTGGCACGGCGGTCGTCTTGGCTGTGTCTTGTTCCATTTGAATCTGGCGAATTCCGATCTCGATGCATTCTCCGTCCTCGGCAGCAATGCCATCACGAGCATAAAGCATAACGCGGCCATCTCGGGCAAAAGGGTGGTAGTACTGGGTAATCTGGTAACCGGCGGGTTGATCCCAGTGGAAGTAGTGCTTTCTGTCGAAACGACTAATGGGCTGGATAGTACAGTTGAGGGCGAGGGCAGCACGGACAGCGGGGATGAGTGTCTCTGCTTGAAAAAGTGGCTGTGAGCCAGGCATTGCTACATCAAACAGGGCTACATGGCTGTTGGGTGTGTCATTAAAGGACGTGGCTGCAGGGGAAAACAGCTTGCGGGCGGTGTTAAGTTGGGCATGAATCTCGATGCCCACCGTCAATTCCCATCCAGGGACAGTCTGGTTGTCGGAATTCTTTTTCTTTTTCTTTCCTGAAGCCTTAAGAGCCTTGGCTTGTTCCTTGAGCTCTTTGCGGAGGGGCGTTAAAGGGACGTTCGCAGGTGCAGCACCGGCTGGCGTGTCGATCTGAGTCGAAAAAAATCGAGACTGGCGAAGAGCTGATGTTGTCGAGATGCGGGTAATGCCGCCTCGCAGACATCCTCGCCGGCTCAGTTGGCCATACAGAAGATATCTGCTAAGTTCCGCGGTTGGTATACGACCCATTGTTGTGTCCTAGAAAATCACCAAACTCACTTTTTGGCTGGCGACTACACGTCATGGCTTGACGAAATTCCGGGTGTGTAGTTGCTGATATTTTAGTCCCACATGTAACGTCTACCAGCTGTTATCGGCTGCCAAGGCGCACTGGATAGGAAGGGAAGCTCCACCATGTACCCCGTTTGAACAGAGTGCACACCTGACCCTGTCATCACGATAAGCTGCAGCTCATGTTGACCACCTTCGTGTCTCAAACGGCACCTTTGACACTTCCATTGCCTTTGTGGTTTCATACCATTTCCGGAACATCTACTTGGCTGCAACATAACTTTCAGGTACCAACATTGTACTTTACAAGTGCTCCTGCTTCAAGGAGGTTGGTTCAGAGTTCCAAAACATAAGCATCAAATCTTGATTGATCACCACCTTTGGCTTTAAGAGGATGCTAGTCATGTTCTCTGGATGGTCACTTGCTTATGTCAGGACTGTCTTTAAACGTTAAAACCTGCGGAAACAAACGAATGGCTCCTTTCAACCTTCAAGTAGGAAAATGAGACAGTCTCGGAACTGCAATCGGTCAACACCCAACGAACCAAAAAGGAACCGAGGCAGTGGAGTGAAATTGATCCCACTTTAATCCCTGAGCAAACTGATCATCTCGACAAGGCTTCCTCCAAAACAGAGCCAACAAAATCAACCTCCTCGTGTTCGACAACAAGAATCACTTATCTAACAATCCTTATTCCCCTCCTCGTCCACTCCTTTCCCACGTTGTGCCTTTCCCAGTCAAGCCAATCCCTCCAAGACCAGCTCTCATGCCATCGTTTCCTATGTCTCTGACCACTTACTCTCTCTCGTGGTCTTTCTCTTGACGAGAACCGCACCCTCGTCCCTCGTCGCCGCTCAGATCCCAGTGCACAGCAACATCTTCCTCCATCTCGATTTTGTCCACATTTTCGACAGAGGTTCAGGTGCGCATGACGATGAGAGTAGAAGCAGCGCCAAGTGTAGAGAGTGACTGTACGGTTGCAGAGGGGACAGAAGTCACGGTATGATATGTATTTTGGGTAATTCGAGGAGTAGTAGTAGGGCATTGGGCCCGGTTTCCAGTGTGTGGCGGTCTTTTGGGATATCGTTACTGCTGCTCTCGTCTTTGAAGGTGCGTCGACCACCAGGACTCGTGATTCGAGTCGTCTTTGACTGGCTGAATTTTGTAAATCTGTACCTATGCGATGTTGGATGAACGAATTCACAGCAGAAGATAAAATAAAGAGCAAATAGGAGTCGGGTGAAATCTGAAGCTTGAAAATGAATATGGTCGCCGGGACAAACCAATGAGTGACAGTTGTTAAGTATGGGCTCCTCTTTGCTACTCTTTGGAAACCTCTCAAATGAGTGTTTAGAAATGAGTTGATAGAAAAAGGAAGACCATTCTTTCAGTCATCACGGCAAGCATCGAGATATTTATTTTTGGCTCCTTGTCACCGATCACCTCAAAGCTATGACAGTCTTCATCATGTGTGTGTTCTTGATAACACATGCTCTACTCAGGTGAGCATTCAATCTGTTCAGTATGCTAGGAGCCGGCAGCCGCTGCTGGTATGGGCTTGATGGCTGTGCGTAACCTACCGGTTGGGCTGGGCGCCCGGACAAGGGAACGGTCGATGAGGGGCAACAAACCACAGCCATATCATATTGCACTCTACGATGCAAGGCTAAGTGATAAGAATGCCTTCTGAATAGGTTCCTTCCTTTCGAGGATGCATTGCACACTTCATCCTCAAATCCTGTGGTACCTAGGTACCGGACATGTCACTGCACACCACCCACAACCCCACTCGCCTTATGGTAATTGTCATGCATCTGGTTTTTGCGCCCACGTGGGAAAGCCACTTAATCGGTCAAACAACCTACTAGGATCAAGTGCACTTGTCAGACGACGTAAATGCAACTATCCAAGTGCAAGTCTCATTACAACATTTATCCCTATATAACAGGCAGTCTTTGATGTCGAGCCGGCTCTTCAGGCTTGAATCTCGTCTACCAAGTCCGAACTGTAAGTGCTCATCCCAAACTCATCAGCTAATCTCTGTGAAATCTCTACCTCAGGTCTTAAGCTTTGCAAAGGATACTGTGCGAGAGACTCCGTTCCACACTGTGTAATATGGTTTCAGGATCTTGTTTCCATGAATCCAAGCCCGCCGCTGAGCAATTGGCTCCCGCATCTTATAATCACTACCTGGATCAGCGATAATAGCTGAGCACCATCCCGGCTTCCCTGGGGTTGGGCCCATATTGAAGTACTTCTTCTCCAGCACTGCATCAAAAACCTGGGAGCCGGAGCCAAAGTGGAAGACCACATCCTTAGCCACGGCATCGAGTAGAGTGCACGGTGCGCCCCAGACCCCTCTCTCGCTGTCGATCCGTTTAATCAAAGGCGAGATGAGGGCGAACAAAGCTTTTGCAGTCTCGTAATCTGGAGCGACAACATTGTAGCTGCCGGTATCGACCAAGGTGACTGAATTTGTTGTGTTGGGAACAGGAAAGACGCCATTAATGCACACCCCGGAAATGTCAAGGACCCACCACTGCGTGACCTCAGACAGTGGCCAGCTGAGAGGAACCGCTTTAAGGGTGTTGGGATGGTAGAGACTTATGTCTGTACCGCCGATAGTGAGTATGCCATCTCGTGCATGGTTACCGCACTTGACCAAAGCCAAACCCCATTCCGGGCTGCTTAGCTGACCTTGGCTGATAAGACCCCAGTAGAAGGTGGTGTACTCATTGCCCGTTGGGTACCATGCACTTGTGGCACTCGGCGATAAGCCGAATATGCCGTCTCCGGCCAGCTCGTGGAAGTGTTCCGAATATGTGTAGCAAAGCATAAACTCCTGTGCCAGGACCGTCCGGCCACCTAGGCGAACCGCGTCAGTGATAACAGTGCAGTTCGCAAGTGCACCATTCCCAAAACCAATGAGCGTGTCGATGCTAGGCTGGTCCGAGAACGTGCTGGAGACTGACCAATTGAAGAGCGTTGCATTTCCACACGTGGTGCAATTCTGGCTGGGAATAATGATGTGTTGAGCTCCAGTGTCGAAGAGAAGTTGGCTTTATAACAGTTATTATCGTCACATTTCTTCCACTTCATGTATCTGGAGACTCACAACTGTTGAGGGGGGGTTCCGACGGTGATATATGTGTACCAGAAAATTTCCTCCGCCGGTCTCGGCCCGACCTTTTGAGAAAACAGGTCGATGTTATATCCGCTGCTGTTTGCTCCGCCACAACCTCCTCCTGATCTCTTATCCTGATCTGCTTGGTGTGTTGGAAAACCAAGACTGGACCAAGGGTGCGAGCCTGGTACGACAAGAGAGAGTGCTGAGGTCAGCCACGCAAAGACCGAGCATGACAACAGGAACTTCATTGTGTCAATATTTGCTATTACAAACTGATCTTTGATGTTGCTGAAAACTGGTTGAGGACGCTGAGCTCTTGGTGGCTTTGCCATGAGAAGATGCTCATATTTATGGAGCAAGGGTCTGTTGAGGATCGAAAAAAAGTTACAGAGAGCACCACCACCGGATGGATACATTAGCAATACGAGGAACAATTCCCTAATCTAGAACGATTCTTACAGTACCTCAGTGAGACAGTTTTTAGATTTGTCCAAAGTCTCGTTTGTGGTGTTCGATACAGACAATACTAAGGAGCTGAGCCAACCAATGGAATACGAAGCTACGCACCAGATTTTTGCCCATGTTCTCCCAGAACGCAGCGCACAGTGTCGCAGTTCAGGAGAATATATACTTGCACCGTGGTATGGAACAAAGCTGCAGTGTCAGGTTCAAACTGGTGCAAGTCATCAACAACACACATGCAGCACGGTGTTTCCACTTCCTAGAACTCATTTCAACTGCCGGTTAGCGGCAGGAGCCTCACTGCCAAGCCCGCAGTCAATACACAGCCCATCTGACATTGAATGGCCCACCAACCATCGAGCGTTTAACTCTGTGTGCTCACTACTCATTCCAATTACAAGACCCGAAAGAGCCCTGTATCAGTATTTATATGGCCTATCCGGTCCAGTTGCAGCTGCCCTTCCACACCATGGCTGTCGCAAACATCTTCCTCTCGACTTCATGTTGCAAACTATTGATGCCATGTACGATACCCGTTGGTTGGGTGTTTGATTGCTGTGAATGGCTTCAAGTTGTTTGCTTGAGGTGAAAAAAAACCGGTAATGTAGAGATCCCAGTTCAGCTCTTCAAAAAGGTTGCGCTGGGCCCATCTGTGTTGCTGGATCCTGTGCACCCTTTTTCAATCACATTTGCGTCATTACGTTGTCGAAATAAAACTTAGAATGTTTCTCAAAGAATAACAGAGTACTTGCACATTTCTTGAACGCATGGCAAACTTCCAGGTTTGATGTAATTGTGGTTTCCTCATGCTGTGGTTAAGAAAACTACAGTGAGCTTCTTGGGAGCTTATACCACTCCAGCACTCTGACCCAGTCACTAACGACAATCAGTCAGTTTCACATTATTTCTGTTTCCATCCAGATTTGTTATTGTTATGAAAGTTTGGAGTTACTCTATCCTACTATTGCTTAAAAGTTATATATGCACTCAACAGTGTGTGCATCACCCTCCAGAATAGAAGTAGATTGTGAGTCAATGTCAGATCACAGTGAGAAGAGCTGGTGTGTAAGATATTCCTTTCAGAGAGAGCATTAGGTTGTGTGACTCGTTATCAGCGGTCACTGATGAGCCGCTCTTCTCGTTCAGTTCTTTGCAGGTTTGGTCTATCGCTACTGTTGGATGGATCGACTCACCTCAGTTAAGTTTGTACTACATTGAACAAGGAAAGACATTGTTTTGATCTTATTCAACGCTCCAAATTGAAAGATAGAGTAGAGTCCTGACACTCTTTGGCATAACACACAGGTATCATCATTTTTACACTAATTCAGTCACAGAGTGGTTGTCACACCCCACATCGTCAATGGCTATTTTACAACCCATTTGACCAATTGTCAATCCCTGCATACACCAGACCAAGTCCCCTGTTACAGTGGTCGAGTCATGCTTCCTCGCTGCACAACCAGGTCCATGAAAAGTCGCAGACATCGTGCATCCATATCCCTACATTCAGTCAAAATCAGTGTCTTAAATCCTAATCCTTTGCTAATGATTGCGTTCGTCTCTCAAAAACCTACTTGGCACTGGCTGACGACAGCTGGTCTTTTAAAGGTTGTTGATCCAGATAGTTTACTGACTTGATTATTCGAGGATAATGCTGACATTATCATCAGCGCTCTGTCTCCTGGAAAATTTGCAATAGAGTGACTTTATGCTTGATATAGAATTTTAGGTTCTGCATTGTATCATATAGCATCCATTATCCGCGGCTCTCAGAAGTCAATGACTGTGATGATACCTGAACCTTGCATCTCATAGACTAATCGTCCAGTTTTGACTGATCATATTATCGCATGTATAGCTTGATGGGCCCTGCTCCTTCTTCATTTCTTGCTATTTTCAGGCTCTTTTTATACCTATGGAACTCATTACGGGATAATTTTCGTGCAAAAGCGGCTTCTCGGGTTGCCATGGACTGAAAGATAAGTATAAAGACCTTCCGAGAGCGAACGGTGTCTCTGGGATATATAAATTTCCCTTAAATCCAGCGTTATGTTTACGAAGGATAGGACAAACATACGGGTTCCAGTTATCGATTGGATGCAGTGACTCTCAGGAGGCTTTGGGTGTGCTTGGTGAGTCTGGCAAATCAAAGCAATGGATAGTGCATTGGACTTGATGGAATCCAATGCACCAGTCTTCATCATAGCTAATCCCAAGATGGGATCAAAAGAAATCAATGATAAAAACAGGAGGAGATTTCCCTTCGCAGGATGCTCTACTCACCAAACTTTTCACTTTCACCAGGGATCTGGAAATCTCGTAGAGGTCACTCACTTCCCGGATTCGCGGTCTCCTAACTAACCTCGATCAGTAATCGCATTCTCCATCAACATGAGGGTTGCGACTCTTTCTTCTGTCCTGATAGCTTTGCCTCTGGGTGACCAAGTGGTATCTAGCTCGCCGACTGATGAGTCAGAGGTCACGACTCGCAATGTCAAGACTGTCAGCAATGTTAGGATCTTTCGCAATGGCTCTGCAACTGCTCTTGTCGAGCTTGGTAGTACTTCAGCTCAGTTCAGCTGCGACAGCCTTGTGTACGGTCTCACTCATGATGACTGTAACTATATGTCATCGATTGGCATGGCTGCCCAAGGCCGTAATGAGCGGTCCAACAACGGTGTGATCTGGATTGGCTCCGACGGTCCGAACACTTTCAACTTCATCAATGCTTTCGATGGCCCGATCATTATTGTTGTTTGGCACAACCCGGTCGGCGACCATGAGTCAAGCTTTATGAACGTTCGCCAGGCTATGGTGACCTACTCCCTTCCCTCTCGTGGCAGTGCCGTTCAGATCTCTGTCGCAAACGGTATTCCTGGAGGTTGGGCCGCCATTTACAACCGCGACACCGCTCTGACTCAGTACGGTCAGATCGACAACACTTGGGGTGAGTTCACCTCCGGCACCTACGCCACGGTCGACGTTTCGAGGCTCGTCAACATGCAAGGCAATGCCATGTCGATTCAGACTTTCAACAACAATGAGGACAACGGCGATGCTCGCTGCATGAGCGATATGCAGACCTGTGTTTTTATCTGCAAGAATGTAGCTGCTCGTACCTGCGGCGAATCTGGCACATATGACTTAATCAATTGCTCAGGTCCGGATCGTACATATGCCATTGATGGCACTGGCAACCCAACTGGCGGTTGCCAGGGTTGGAGCACCAATGGTCATTTGGAGGTTGTGCTGTCCTGAGAAGTTGGAAAGACACCAAGCGGTATTCTAAATCGAAGAGTGCGGGGGAAGAGATCGCTCCGGTCGTGCAGATCGTCTCACAGGACTTTTGATAGACGGCAAGTTTTCTTGTTGAAAATAAATCCGACACTTGAAATTCTTGAGAGCTGTATATGTCGATATCGACATTCTGACCACACAGTAGTTTTTGTAGATTGACATGCCCGGAGTGACAGGTCCATCTGGCCCCAACTCCTCATGCTCGGTATTGGAGATAACCTTTTAAACATAAGAGCAACTATCCTTGAGAGCAGTGGTATCAGATCGCACCTATTCAGTTGAAAATCTATTCCTTCAATATTCCTACAATTCGCTTGCCCTACTGGGGTGGTTGTCCGATCGATATGATGGGCGCAGTGGAAGGAAGCGGAATGGCTCTGGCGCTTGTCGAGATGACGTTGGAGAGGCCCTGGCTGCCCCACCGCACAAGTGCCGCCAAGAGTGGGGTGATGTCCACCAAGGTCAGTTAGAGAAGCTAGGATGTTTTAGAATGACAGATTATCAGTTCACGGTTGACACAACCCGCGTTGCCAAGAAACAAACGCGACTGGCTTTCCTCTGCAGGTACGGAGTGTGCACCAGATTTTTGATGTGGCTAACATTGACCTTTTGTGCAAGTCTCCTGCACAAGCTGACTTCCGCCGGACTCTTCCTCCTTTACTGATTCCAACTTCTGACGTTGAGCACACAAACATGAGCGACGCGCAGACTCAAGAGAACACCACAGCGCCAGCGGCGGACACAGCTCCCATCCCAGCCGAAGTTTCCACCCAGATGGAGAGCGCTGTTGCGACTCAGTCGGCCGAATCGGTTCCGACGGTTTCATCTGCAGCTCCAGCCCTGACGGACACCGCCGCCACGATCAACGCGCCCACTTCCCCAGCTTCTCCCGAGACTGCTGCTGCCACTCAAGCTACTGCTACTTTGCCGCCCGAGGAGACTGGGATTAAGGAAAAGCTTATTTCTGAGCAGCAGACACCCATTGCGCAGCTGTGGGCTCTTGCACAGTCGATCGGTCATCCCGAAATCTGGGGCGTCAATCTTGCAGATCCGGCTACCCATGTTCCAACACAAATCATTCTTCAGAAGTACCTTAACGCCAACGACGGCGATCTAGCTAAGGCCAAAGATCAGCTGCAAAAGACTCTCGAATGGCGTGCAAAGACGAAGCCTCTGGAGTTAATCAACAAGACGTTTAGCAAGGCTAAGTTTGAAGGTCTGGGTTACGTCACAACTTACACCGAGGAAGGTTCCAGCGATCCGGAAGGCAAAGAAGTGTTTACCTGGAACATCTATGGAGCAACAAAGTCAATCGAGAAAACCTTCGGCAAACTCGACGAGTAAGTACCTGTGGCAACTGACCTTTGTAAACAAGAGTGTCCTAACTGAAACTTCAGGTTCTTGGAGTGGCGCATCGCACTGATGGAGCTTGCACTGAAAGAGCTTGACATTGGTTCTGCGACTAAGCCGATTACCGAGAACTACGACCCATACAAAATCTTCCAGGTACATGACTACAAGTCTGTCAGCTTCCTCCGCCAGTCGCCTCAAGTGAAGTCTGCGAGCACCAAAACTATCGAGGTCTTCGCGCAGAACTACCCCGAACTGCTGAAGGAGAAGTTTTTTGTCAATGTGCCTGCCATCATGGGATTTATCTATAACTTCATGAAGCTGTTCGTCGCTCCTAAGACTATCAAGAAGTTTCATCCCATGTCAAATGGCCAGAACCTTTCTCGCGAGTTTGGTGCTAGCAAGATCACATCCCTAGGGGAGAAACTGCCGCCAAACTACGGAGGTAAGGGTGCTTCACTCGAGGACCAGGGAAAAGGTCCACTCTTGGAGTAAGGGCCAGGTATGAGAAACTATAAACTTAAGAAAAGAGACAACAGAGCCTGCTTTTAGGGAAGGATAGAGAGTATGCAGTTATAATTCCAAAGATTATGACAATGAAAATACTGGTATATCATTGTCTGATTCCTCAACACTGCTGAAGTAACTGTGAGGATTTAGATGGCTCAATACACTTGAAGTGACGCAGTGTAGTTACGGATGCGAGTAGCGAGGAAATAGTGGGCGCAAAGTTCCAGGGAACTAGGCGATCCACTTGATGGTCTTATTATGGCTGGCAGTGGGGTTCGGCAGCTGCTCCGCGGACAGCCCAGCAGGGGACCAATGAGAAGACCCCGAGTTGTGTCAAGAGGCGGACCAATCAAAAGGAAAAGCGCAGGCTGTTCTCGTGCTGCGGTGTTAACTGCAAGAAGAACCATCAAGACCAAACAAGCAATGGCAACGCTCCTAGCCTTCTGAGATTGGTCCAGATCCGCATCAAGGTTTATGAACCTGAGACACAGGGAGTTCTCACACAGGTTCAGAAGCCCTGTGGTCGCCAGTTCGTTCACGTTACGGTTTGCGTGGCGAACCAGCTAGCCTTCCTGAAATGGGTTCGGGTTTGGTCCAAGGCTATGGATTTGAGAGACAAGAGTTTTCACACAGATTAGAAGCATTGCGGTCATCAGTTTGCTGGTTGGGGAGATTCTCATCCGCGACGATCCAGCTAACCTTAATTGGTTTGAAGTTGGTTCAAGGCTTACAGATTTGAGAGACAGGACTTTTCACACAGTTTAGGAAGCACTACCGTCACCAGTTTTGCACGACTGTTTGTATTGCTGATTGGAAAGTTCTTCCTCTCATTCTCTTGCGACGAATCGATATGTCTTTTATATACAAAAGATCCGTCATTACTTCTACTAACAAAGGCCGTTATTCGTCAGTGAACCTTGGCTTTTACTTTCCTGCTACCCCCTGTTGGTCATGACATCGTCCTTCTTTTCTCTCATGAGAAGTCTAAATACCTTTTGTGCTCAGAATTCTTCCTTCATCTTATAGCACCTTTAAGGCCTGTATCGTATTTCCTAAGATACTCTGTATCGAGCTTCCTGTGACGGTTCCAAACCCTCCTGGCATAGGTTCAAAGGTAGTGATCAGGTTTCAGAATCTAAGTGTAACGATCCAGACAGACCTCCTAAGATAGGTTCGATGGTTGCCAGGCCGCTGGATTGAGAGACAGGAGTCCTCACACAAGCAAAGTGGCCGTTGCGGTCACCAGTTGGTAAGCAACTGTTGTATTACTGACTAGAGAGTTTTCTTGGGCCAGATGACCCTACTTGGAATCAATATACATCTCAGGCACTCTTGTGGCTTCCCTTCCTTCTTCCTCAACAGCACAAACTGTTGACAGTCAACATTCTTGGGTGATGAAGAACACTTTCCCAATGTTCGGTTGTTGGGGGCAGATATCCGAGTTTGACGGATCACAACTCCCTTCTACTCCAATCACGGAGTTGAACGGAAGCTACCGTCCCAGATAGAGTCATTGTTGGTCGTAATACTAGATACACTCTGTTTGTCATGACACCAAGGATCTTTTTCACAATTGTCACTGAGTGACAACAATGATAATCCTTCCATCACTCTTATTGGCCATTACCATAGACACAGCTTGACCTGTAAATTAGCCACTTGCTTTTCTCCAAGTTCGCCCTCCATTGGCTCCCTGCTGTAACTGATTAGGAGTTCTAACGGTAACAAAAGCGCGTGCTCGCGCCCGGTGCTTTCTTTCTTCTGTTGTCGTTAGTCGTTGTCGGTGGTGGTGGCGGTGGTGGTGCGCCCTTGCCATTCTCTTGTCCTTCGGGCGCTGCAGGGTAGGCGGNTCGGGGGCGCGGGGAGGTGTGTGCGGCCGCTCCGCGCCTCTCTCGCTCACTGCGCGCTTCCGGCCCACGGGCTGCAGGGTAAGCCGGTCGGGGGAGGGGGGGCCGGTGGCACGTGGACTTCGGGGAGAGGCGGTCGATCGATCGACCCCGCGCGCGCCGGGGCAAAGGCCTCCTCCTGGGGGGGTTGCGGGGTAGGCCGGTCGGGAGCTGCAGGGTAGGCGAGCCGGGGGCGCGCTCGGAACGCCGTTGCGAGGGGCAGGCTAAGGGGGCCCGGTACCGCTGCAGGGTAGGCCGGTTGGGAGCTGCAGGGTAGGCGAGTCGGGGGG
>Ga0065720_1020430_pt1 | contig 14591 bp, 14 predicted proteins | sample Thericmetagenome_FD_59107 | JGI IMG/M metagenome (GOLD analysis project Ga0065720, IMG submission 59107) | Thermophilic microbial communities from the Joint Bioenergy Institute, California, USA of rice/straw/compost enrichment - eDNA_2 v2... | ecosystem: Engineered > Solid waste > Grass >... | reverse complement strand
CGGGCGGTCAGGTCACCGCGATGTACCCGGAGAAGATCATCTACGACGTCGCCGGCTTCCCGGCGATCCGGGGCCGCGAGCTCGTGGCGAACCTGGTGGCCCAGGCGGGGCAGTACAACCCGACGTACCTGCTGGGCATCCGGGCCGAGAAGCTGAGCTACGCCAGCGACGGGCGCCCGGTGCTCACGCTCTCCGACGGCACCGTGCTCACCTGCGGGGCGATCATCATCACCGGTGGCCTGGGCAGCTTCACCGCCCGCCCGCTGCCGGCCGCGGAGACCTTCACCGGCACCGGGGTCGTGTTCTTCGTCAAGCAGCCCCAGGACCTGGCCGGCCACGACGTGGTGATCGTCGGGGGCGGCGACTCGGCCTTCGACTGGGCGCTGACGCTGCAGCCCATCGCCAAGTCCGTGACGCTGGTGCACCGGCGGGACAAGTTCCGCGCTCACGCCGCCACCGTGGCCCGCGTGCAGGAACTCCCGGTACAGATCGTGGTGAATGCCGAGGTGACCCGCCTCATCGGCGAGGAGTGCGTGACGGGGTGTGAGATCACGGTCCGCGGCGAGGAGCCTCGCATCGTGCCGGCGAACACCGTCGTGGCGGCGCTCGGCTTCACGGCCGACCTCGGGCCGCTGGCCGACTGGGGCCTGCGGTTGGAGCGGCGCCACATCGTGGTCGACTCGACCACCGCCACGAACCTGCCCCGAGTGTTCGCCGCCGGGGACATCTCCGAGTACCCCGGCAAGGTCCGGCTGATCGCCACCGGCTTCGGTGAGGCGGCCACGGCGGTCAACAACGCCGCAGTGGCCATCAACCCGTCGGCCCACCTCTTCCCGGGCCACTCCTCCGACGCGGGCTGATCCGCGGCGCCGTCACCGCCGGGCTCAGCCGGCGAAGATGTCCGCTTTGCGTACCCGTCTTCATGATCGCCGTGAGGCGACGACGCCGCCCAAGTCGCACGAGTGCCTCACCCTGATCAACGTTCCTGATCGGAGTGAGGCACTCGTGGCCACTCAGGCGCGCAAACGCCTCACCGTGATCACGGCGTGAGGCGGCTGACGTACTCGACCGCGGCGGCCGGCTCGACCTCTTCGGTGGCGTCGAAGACCTTCTGACGCAGGTCGCCGCCGGTGTCGCCGGAGGCGGTGAGCTGCTCGATCACCGTGGTCGAGACGCCGGCCGCGAGCAGGGCCGCGCCGAGCACGGTCTGGGCCGGGTCGACCTCCAGGAACCGGGCGACCTCGACCATCGCTTCGACCGGGCCGGCCGAGCCGTGGACCCCGTTGGTCGACACCGCGACTTCGCCGATGCCGAGTTCGGCGGCGCGAGCCAGGAGCACCCCGCGGACGGAGTGGGCGACCGCCTGCTCGGGGCGGGTCGCGCCGACCACATCGGTACGGAAGCTCGCCCAGGACCGGTCGGACCAGTGGATCTCCAGGGCCACGACGCGGGAGCGGGGAGCGGTGTAGTGCCCGAGCTGGGCCGGGTGGAAGCCGTTGAGCACGACCAGCGGCGTGCCGGCGATCTCGGTGGCCACGGCGTACGTTCCCGGGGCGAGCTTGGTCGGCGCCTTGAACGCCGCGTCGAGATCCTCGGGCGAGACGTCGTACCGCTCGACCACCTCGTGCCCGCCCAGTACCGGGACGCCCGCGCTGAGCTGGTCGCCGAACGTCTCCTGCAGCTTCGTCCGGGCGGCCTCGGAGAGGGCGGCAGCGCCGAACCGGGAGACGCGGTTGATCATCCCGTAGTGGGCGGCGATCGTCTGGGCGAGCCGGTCCGGGCCGAGGAGCGCGACCCCGCCGACGCTGATCGACGCGGCCGCCAGCACCTCACCGACGGTGTCGATGGTCTTCGTACGGTCCAGGTCGGGGTAGAGCAGCTCGGGCTTGAGGAAGAACAGCGCCTGCGATCGGCCGGCGAGATCCTCGGGGCGCGGCACCGGGGCGAGCTGGATGAACGACTCCGCTCCGGCGTCGATTCGGGCCAGCCCGGCCAGGATGTCATCCCGCAGCGGGCGCTCGATTCCGTACATATGTGTCCACTCCCGACAGTGCCATTCGGTGGCAGTGACCCTAACAGAGCGTGACCGTGGTCACCGCGCCGGAGGGCGGGTGACGACCGACCGGGTGCGGCGACGGCTGGCCGAGCTCCGGCCGGCCCTGGCTACCCGGATCCTCGTCATGACCTACCCCACCCGCCCGGACGGCGCGTCCTGCCCGGTCGGGGCCTCCGATCGCCATAGGGTGCGGGAATGCGGGACGTGTCGCCGGAGGTGTTCCTGATCGCCCGGCCGGCCATCGACTGGGCGGAGGTCGAGCGTTACCTGGCCGCGGTCGGCGGGACCGAGTGGCGTGAGCGGATGGCCGCGCTCGGTGACCGCCCCGACGGCGAGAGCCTCATCGAGTTCATGGGGCGCATGTGCTACCGGTCGTGGGCGCCGGGGCTGAACCCCAACGTGACCCAGGTACGCCGTGACAGCGCGGCCTACCTGCTCAACGTGCTCAGCAGTGGCCACGGGTCGGTCCTGGAGCACGCGACGTACAGCTTCGTCTTCCACAACGTGAGCCGGGTCTTCACGCATGAGCTGGTGCGCCACCGGGCCGGCACCGCGGTGAGCCAGGAGTCGCTGCGGTACGTCCGGCTGACCGACATCCCGTTCGAGCACCCCGAGTTCGTGCGCGAGGATCCGGCTCTGCTGGAGGCGGCCAACGACCTGCTGGAGCGGACGGAGACCTTCCTGCGCCTGGCCACGGAGAAGACCGGGATCACCGAGGACGGGGTGCCGTTCCACCGCAAGAAGGAGATCACGTCGGCGATGCGGCGCTACGTCCCCGACGGCGTGGCGACGTCGATCGGGTGGAGCGCCAATATCCGGGCGATCCGGCACACGATCGAGCTGCGGACGCATCCCTCGGCCGAGGAGGAGATGCGGCGGGTCTTCGACAAGGTCGCCCAGATCATGGCCGACGAGGTCCCCGCGCTCTTCGCCGACTTCGAGCGGGACGAGAACGGCACCTGGCGCACCCCGCACCACAAGGTCTGACCCTCGTCAGGTCTGACCCCTCGTCGACGTCTGACCCTCGTCGACGTCTGACTGCCGACCGTCGCGGCGGTCCGCGGCCCACGTCGGGGCTCGGCCCCGCCCGTGCTGGCGGGCCCATCTCGGTTGGGTCGGTGGGGCACCGCCGGTAGCCTGGATGATGTTGATTCCGTCGTACGAAGGATGAGGTCAGCGGTGCCCACGGGTCGCGTGAAGTGGTACGAGAAGGAGAAGGGTTACGGCTTTCTCACCAGCGACGAGGGTGGCGACGTCTTCGTGCACAAGGCCGCGCTGCCGGCCGGCGTGGAGGAGCTGCGCTCCGGGCAGCGGGTGGAGTTCGGCATCGTCGACAGCCGTAAGGGCGCGCAGGCGTTGTCCATCAAGCTGATCGATCCGCCGCCCTCTCTCCGCGAGTTGCGTCGCCGGCCGGCCGAGGAAGTGCACGGCCTGATCGAGGACATGATCAAGGTCCTCGAGGCCAAGATCATGCCCGATTTGCGCCGGGGCCGGTACCCGGACAAGCGCGTCGCCCACCAGGTGGCCCAGGCGGTGCACGCCGTCGCCCGCGAGCTGGAGGTCTAGCCCGCGGGAGATCTGAGGCTGCGGAATCTGAGGCTGCGGATATCTGAGGCTTGGCGCCCCGGTTCGCGATCGCGAGCCGGGGCGCTCGGTCTGTCCGGCTCACCCGACGCTGGGCGCCCGTTCGGAGCGCCTGTGTGATCGGGCGCTCGGCGGCCGTCCCAGGTCTCCCGTCTGACCGACGTCTCCCACGGGACCGACGCGGACCGGTCCGCCGGCCCGATCGCCCCGCGAGCCGCGCCGGCCCGCCTCAGTCGGACGACGGGGCCGGTTCCACGGGCGGGCTGAGTGGGGCGACGGCCGGGACCAGGCCGACGGCGGCGGCCCGGCCCAGCAGGGCGTTGACCGCGGCGTATCCCTCCTCGCCCAGGTTGGCCGAGAAACCGTTCACGTAGAGCCCGATGTGGGCGTCCACCACCTCGGGGTCCATCTCCTGCGCGTGGGCCAGCACGTACGACCGGGACGCCGCCGGGTCGGCCCAGGCCCGCCGCACCGAATCCCGAATCCAGCCCGCGACCGTGGCCGGGGCGAGCAGGCCGCCGCGCAGGCCGACGCCTTTGCGGAGCAGGATGGCGCCGAGTGGGATCGGCAGGCGTGTCTCGGTGTCCCACCACTCGCCGAGGTCGACCACCCGGGTCAGGCCGTGTCGGGGGTAGGTGAACCGGGCCTCGTGGATCACCAGGCCGGCGTCGTAGGTGCCAGCCGCGACCGCCGGCATGATCTCGGCGAACGGTACGACCGAGATCCGGGCCGGGGGCCGCGCGGCCGACCACAGTCGCATCAGCAGGTAGGCGGTGGTCCGCTCGCCGGGCACGGCGACGTGCAGGCCGCCGATGTCGCGCCGCTCGGCTCGGGACACCACGAGCGGCCCGTAGCCGCGACCCAGCGCGCCGCCACAGGGCAGCAGGTCGTACCGGTCGAGCAGCCACGGCAGGGCCGCGTAGCTGACCTTGACGATGTCGAAGCGTCCGTCCAGGGCGGCGGTGTTGGTGACGTCCACGTCGGCGTACGTGACGTCGAACGCGGGTGTGTTCGGGATCAGCCCGTGCACCAGGGCGTGGAAGATGAACGTGTCATTCGGGCACGGTGAGAAGGCGATCGTCAGCCGGTCGTGCGCGGGTGTCGTCACCGGCGCAGCGTAGCCAGTGCCCCGCCGACCCGCCGCAGCGCGGTCAGGGCATCGTCGATCCTCCATGCCTGCCGGTCCCGGGGACCGACCGCGTTGGAGATCGCCCGCACCTCGGCGAACGGCACGCCGGCCCGGGCGGCCGCGGTGGCCACGCCGAAGCCCTCCATCGCCTCGGCCACCGCGTCGGGGTGCCGGGTCCGCAACCAGTCGGCGCGCGCGGCGGTACCGGTCACTGTGGACACGGTGAGAATGGTGCCCCGTACGGCGTCGGGGAGCCGCGTCGCCAGGCGGTCGGTCAGGTCCGGGTCGCACTCCAGAGTGGACGACCCCAGCCCGAGGTCGTCCAGGCTCAGGAACCCGTCCGGCGAGTCGGCTCCGAGGTCGGCCGCCACGCTCGCCGTGCCCAGGACGAGCCCGCCGGCCGGTACGCCGAGGCCGCCCGCGATGCCCACGCTGAGCACCGCCGCGTACGGACGCTCGGCCAGGACGGCCGCGGTGGTGGCGGCCGCGTTCGCCACGCCCACCCCGGCGTCGACGGTGACGATACGCACCGCCGGCCCGGGGCGGGCCTCGGCGAGGCCGGCCTCGATCGCCTCCCGCTCGGCCGTCACCGACGTGACCACGAGCACGGCCGACACCCGGCCGAGTCGGTGCGCCCGCTCGCGCAGTCTCACGCGCCAGCCACCGGGGGGTCGCCCGGCGGGGTGGGCCGGAAGATGTGGTAGCCGGGCGGCGCCTCCGCCCCCGCCGGCTGGGTCGGCCCCGCTGGCACCGTCGGCTGGGTCGGCACCGTCGGCTGGGCCGGCGGCGGGGCGGCCGGCAGAGCGGCCGGGCCGGGCGGGGGCGCCACGAGTTCGCTGGCGACGACCGCGGTCGGCGGGGTCGGGTGTCCAGGGTGGACGCTGGCCCGCGCCCGTCGAACCGACGCGATGGCCACGACCAGCACGACGAACGCCACGAAGGTGGCCACGGCGACGCCGAGCCGGGGCGGAACGTTCGGGGCCAGGCCGATCGCGCCGCCGGCGAGGAAGACGAGCATGAGCAGCGTCTCCGCCCGGGCGAAGGCGTCGGCCCGGCCGTGCTCGGGAACGCGCTCGTGGATGGCCGCGTCCACGCCGACCTTCGCCAGTCCGCTCGCCACCGCCGTGCTCCAGCACAGGGCCAGGGTCGACAGGAAGCTGAACCGCACGGTCGCCCAGGACCCGGCCAGCGCGATCAGCACGGCCCCGGTGATCAGCAGCGGCACCGTCCGGCCGGCCCGCCGGGCCATCCCGACGACGGTGGCGACCAACGTCCCCAGGCCGAAGGCGGCGCCCACGACGGCCAGTTGCGGCGCCTGCCCGTTGACGGTCAGCACGCCGCCGCCCAGCCCGTCCGCGCGGATCGTGAAGGCCAGGAACACCAACAGGAAGCCGTAGAACAGGCGCACCGCCCCCGCGCCGAGCACCGCCATCCCCACCGACTGTCCACTGAGGATGGATGGGCCGCGCGTGCCGTCCGGTCCTCGCGGCCGGGACCGCCAGGGCAGGCCGAACGGCTGGGGTGGCGTCTGGGGCGGCTCGGTGTCGGCCAGTGGCGGCAGGTTGATGGCGATGAACGAGCCGATGACGAAGACCACGCTGGCCAGCCGCAGCGGCCACTGCGGACCGATCAGGGCCAACAGGAAGCCGAACACGATCGCGAAGGATCCGGCCAACGTGGCGAAGACCGTGGCCCGGGCCGAGGCCTGGGCCGGCCGCAGGCCGGTGGTGGTCACCAGTCGGGCCAGCGCCGCGCTGCGGGCCGTGGCGTACAGGCGGGAGAACAGGATCATGCCGAAGGCGGCGACGTACGGCGCGAGTCCGCCGTCGAGGGTCACCGAGATGATCCAGGCCAGCACGCCCCGCAGGAACAGGCTCGCCGCGAGGGTGAAGCGGCGGCCGTGCCGGAACCGGTCGAGCAGGGGCCCGATGAGCGGTGCCACGATCGCGAAGGGCACCAGCGCGACCACCAGGAAGAGCGCGACCCGGGTGCGGGCGTCGGTGATCGAGCCGGTGAACAACAGCGCCGTGAGCAGCCCGATCACGACCAGGACGTCGCCGGCGAGGGATGCGGTGTGCACATCGAGCAGGCGCATCAGGCCCGGGTTGCCCGCGCCGCCCATCTGGCGGGCCGCCCCGACCACCCGGCCGGTGCCGCGGACGACCTCCCGGCCGCCGGTCACCGTTCCCCGGACGATGGCCCCCGCCGCGTCCCGTCCACCCGTCCGGCCCACATCGTTGCCCGGCATGCGTCCATCCTCGCCCATCGTCACCCGTGCGGTACAGGCCGCACCGGCGCCACGATCGGCGTCACCGTCCACGCGGCCGCCACGGTGCCCGCCGTGATCCGGCCCCGCGCCCCCGCGGTCAGCCCCGGTACGGCAAGATTGTGTGCCGTGACCGGATCCCAGACCGCCACACGGGCCAGCGCCCGGCTCGATGCCGTGTGCGCGGCCGCGGTTGACGAGGCGCGAGCGGCGATCCTGGACGACCACGTCGGCGAGCACCTCGAGGCGGTGGCCGAGGGCGAGCGCCTGGTGACTCACTACTTCGCGTGCAGCCTTCCCGGCTACAAGGGATGGCGCTGGGCGGTCACGGTCGCCCGGGCCCCCCGCGCGCGTACGGTGACGATCTGCGAGACCGTGCTGCTACCCGGCGAGGGCGCGCTGCTCGCGCCGAGCTGGGTGCCGTGGCACGAACGTCTCCGGCCGGGTGACCTGGGCGTCGGGGACCTGCTGCCCACGCCTCCCGACGACGAGCGCCTCGCGCCCGGCTACCTGCAGTCCGACGATCCGGCCGTCGAGGAGGTGAACTGGGAGCTCGGCCTGGGCCGGGCCCGGGTCATGTCCCGGCAGGGTCGCACCGAGACCGCTCAACGCTGGTACGAGAGCGACCACGGGCCCAAGGCGGCGATCTCCGTCAACGCTCCCGCGAACGCGCGCTGCGGTCTGTGCGCGTTCTACCTTCCGCTGGCCGGCGCGATGCGGCAGGCGTTCGGGGTCTGCGCCAACCTGTACGCCCCGGACGACGGACGGGTCGTGTCGGTGGACCACGGCTGCGGCGCCCACTCGGAGGTGCTGGTCGAGACGACCGCACCCGTCGATGAGCTGCCCACCGTCTACGACGACGGGGAGGTCGAGCCGGTCTCCGTCAACGAGGAGACCTCAGCCGAGGAGGGCTCGGCCGACGAGGAGTGAGCCGGGTCGTCCGCCGGGGATGCTGGCCCGAGCCACGCCGGGATGCTGGCCCGGGCATGGCGCTGGCCCTCCGGCGGTTGGCCGCTCAGGGGTCCAGCCAGTGCTCGCGGGCGGGCAGCAGGGCTTCCAGCGCCGGCCAGACGTCGTCGGGAATGGGGTGGGTGGCCAGGGCGGTCGTCTCGGCGATGCGGCCGGGCTCGGAGACACCGACCACAGTGGACGTCACCCGCGGGTCGCGCAGCGAGAACTGCAGCGCCGCCGCGGCCAGCGGCACCCCGGCCTCGTCGCACACCCGCTGCATCGCCACGACGGCGTCCACGATGGCCGGCGGTGCGGGCCGGTAGGCGTACTTGTGCTGCTGTGACAGTCCCTTGGCCAGGATGCCGCCGCCGTACGGCGCCGCGTTCAGGTACGCCGCCCCGCTCGCCAGCGTCTGTTCGATGAGCGGCTCGGCGCTGCGGTCCAGCAGCGTGTACCGGTTGTGGTTGAGCACCACCTCGAAGACGCCGGACCGGACGAGTTCGCGCGCCATCGGGACGTCGCCCATGGCGAGTCCGATGTGGCCGATCACGCCCTCGTCGCGCAGCGCCACCAACGCCTCCACCGGGCCTCCGGGGGCCAGGGCTTCGGCGGCGGTGAGGAAGAACTCCGGGTCGTGCAGGTGCATCAGCGGCACGAAGTCCAGGCCGAGCCGGGTCAGGCTCTCCTCGACCGACCGCCGGACCCGTTCGCCCGAGAAGTCCCGGGTCACCGGGTCGGCGTCCACTTTGGTCGCCAGCACGATCCCGTCGGGCAGGCCACCGCGGCGGCGCAGCACGTTCCCGATACAGGTCTCCGACGCGCCGTTGCCGTAGGCGTTCGATGTGTCGATGAAGTTGTACGGGCCGGCCAGGGCCGCCTCGACCGTGGCTTCGCCCACGTCCGTGCTCACCGGGTAGCCGTAGGTGTAGGAGGCGCTGCCCAACGACGAGGTGCCGATGCAGAGCCGGGTCACCCGCAGGCCGGTCCGGCCCAGCTCGCGCAAGGGCTCGCCGGGGCTCGTCGTCGCTGGCTGGTCGTCGCCGGATGGGTCGCGGACGCCGTCGGTCAGGCTCACCGGGTCACTGTATCGGTGCCGGCCGGACCGCTGGTGGCCTCGGGCGGGCGGGCGCGGCGCCGGTCATGGATGGCCATCAGCACGATGCCGGCCAACCCCAGGCCCGCCCCGATGAAGCAGATGGTGGGCCACTCCTCGTTGCCGCCGCGCGCGAGGACCGGCCGGATGGCCAGGAAGACCAGGCCGAGCACCAGCCAGACCGCCGTGCCCGCCACCGCGAACGGGACCATGGGCGGATCGAGCGGGGACAGCCGGCGCAGTCGCGGGCGTTCGGTCACGCCGTCAGGGTACGCGAACCGACGCCGCCCCAGCCCGGCTCACGACCACCTCCCTGGCCAGGGAGTGCTCGGGGGCGACCGGTCGGTTCGCGTCGCTGCCGTTGTTCCGTTCGCTGCCGTTGTTCCGTTCGCCGCCGTTGTTCCGTTCGCTGCCGTTGTTCGCTGCGCAGCGGATGTTCGGTTCGCCAGGGATGTCCGGGTCATGGTCGGGCCGTCGGAGTCGGTCAGGTGTGTTCCACATAGCGGTCCTTACCGGCCGATCCGCGACTGGTTAGCTATGCTAAGTATCTTGGTGGGGTAGTAAGGCAGGTAGGAGTCGATACGGTGGCGGTGGGAGCGTTCATACGGACGAAGCTTCGGACCACTTTCCAATCGCTGACCGTTCCGAACTACCGCTTCTTCGCCAGCGGCCAGCTCGTCAAGCAGCACGGCGTCTGGATGCAGTTCATCGCCCAGGACTGGCTGGTGCTGGAGCTCTCCAACAACTCGGCGACCGCGCTGGGGCTGGTGACCGGTCTGCAGTTCGCGCCCGTCGTGCTCCTGTCGCTGTATGGCGGCAAGCTCGCCGACCGGCTGGACCGGCAGCGGCTGCTCATGGTCCTCCACATCGCCTCCAGCGTGCTCGCCCTGGCGCTCGGGCTGCTCGTCACCACCGACCTCGTGACGCTTCCGCTGGTCTACGTGTTCGCCGGGCTGCTCGGTTCGGTGAACGCCATCGAGAACCCGACGCGGCACGCGTTCATCTCCGACCTCGTGGAGCCGGCGTTGCTGCCCAACGCGCTCGGCCTCATCTCGGCCTCGGTCAACGGCGCCCGTATCATCGGCCCCGCGCTGGCCGGGGTCGGGATCTGGCTGGTGGGGCTCGGCCCGGTGTTCATGGTCACCGCCGTGTGCTACCTGATCGCGACGCTCTTCATGCTGCCGATCCGGCGCTCCCAGCTGTACGGCGTCGGCCCGGACGGCGTCGCCGGGTACGGCCACCGACCGTACGGCTCGGACGCGCGCCGGCCGGCCAAGGACGAGACGCGGATCCGCGACAGCCTGGTCTACGTCCGGCGCCGGGACGACCTGCTGCTCGAGCTTTCGCTGCTCTTCGTGATCGGCCTGGCCGGGTTCAACTTCCAGTTGACGCTCGCCGTGCTGGCCAAGAACGTCTTCGGCACGCAGGCGCAGCAGTTCGGTCTGCTGACCACGGCGCTCGCGATCGGGGCGCTCGTCGGCGCGCTGGCCAGCGGCGCGAGGCGCTCGCGGCCGAGCATCTACGTCGTCATCGCCGCGGGGACTGCGTTCGGGTTCCTGGAGATGCTGGCCGGCCTCGCCCCGACGTTCTGGACGACGGCCGCGCTGCTCGTGCCGACCGGTTTCTTCATGGTCTTCTATGTCCAGGCCACCAACCAGGCGGTGCAGCTCGGGGTGACCCCCGAGGTCCGGGGTCGGGTCATGGCGCTGTTCATGCTGCTGTTCCTGGGCACCACGCCGATCGGGGGCCCGCTGGTCGGCGTCGTGAGCGAGCACCTCGGCCCGCGGGTCGGCCTCTGGGGCGGTGGGCTGATCTCCCTGCTCGCCGCGCTCGTCACGTTGGGCGTGCAGCTGCATCGCTCAGGCGAACGCCTGCGGGTGACGCTCGACCCGCTCCCGCACGTGGAGGTCGTGCCCGCGTCCGTCAAGGCGGCCTAGCCGCGGCCCGGTCGGGGCCTGGCGGTCGGGGCTTGGCGGTCGGGGCCTGGCGGTCCGGGTCGCCGCGGCCGCCCGGGCACGGGCGCGACAATCGCGGCGGGTCGTGGCAGGGTGTGGCCCATGGAGTACGCCAGATTGCGTGAGTGCCTGGCGAGCGATGCCGCCCGCCTACGCGAGGTCGCGAACGACGTCGACGGCTCGACCCCGGTGCCGAGCTGTCCCGGGTGGACCGTCACCGACCTGGTCGGCCACGTCGCGTTGGTCTACCTGCACAAAGTGGAGTGCATGGCGCGCGGCGTCAAACCCGAGACGTGGCCGCCTGCGGATCTGGCCGAGGAGGCCAAGCAGCAGCCGCTCGCCCTGCTCGATCGGGCGTACCGCGCGTTGACCCACGAGTTCGACACCCGCCTGCCCAACGCGCCGGCCGACGGGTGGTACGAGCCCGACCGTACGGTCGGCTTCTGGATTCGCCGGATGGCCCACGAGACGGTGGTCCACCGCCTCGACGCCGAGCTCGCCGCCGGGGTGCCGTCGGCCCCCGTTCCGGACGACCTCGCCATCGATGGGATTGAGGAGTTCCTGTACATCTTCGTCATGTGGGGCACCAGCGCCTGGCTGGAGTGGGCCCGCGACATCCTCGCCGAGGCGACCGGGCAGGACGTGCGACTGGTGACGACCGGCGGAGCCTGGCTCGTCCGCCCCACTCCCGAGGGGGTGCGGGTGGTCGAGGACCCGTCCGAACCGGTCGCGACCGAGGTGAGCGCCGCGCCGGCCGATCTGCTGCGGTGGGTGTGGGGCCGCGCCGGCGACGAGGCCGTGGCCGTCAGCGGCGACGCGAGCCGGCTCGGTTCGCTGCGGCAGATCTTCACCTTCGTGGCCCAGTGAGCGATGGCTGGTGACGGCGCCCGCCCCACTCACCGGCTTTTTATCGCGGTCGATCCATCCGCCGAGGCGGTCGAGCACCTCGGCCCGGTCGTGGACGGTCTGCGGGTGAGCCTGGCCAACGCGCCGGGCCGGTCCACCCGGCTGACCCGGCGGGAGAACTGGCACATCACGGTCGCGTTCCTGGGCGACGTGCCGACGGCCCGGGTGCCGGTGGCCGCGGCGGTGATGCGCCAGGTCGCGGCCGGGCTGGTGCCGCTCCGGTTGTGCGTCAGCGGGGGCGGCACGTTCGGAGGCCGACGCGATCCGATCCTGTGGGCCGGGATCGGGGGCGAGGTGGACGGTTTGCGGCGCCTCGCCCGGCTCCTGCAGCGCGCGCTGCGGCGGGCGCGGTTGCCGTGCGACGACCGACCGCCCCGGCCGCATCTGACGCTGGCCCGGCCCGGCTCCCGGGTGACGCCGGACGACATCGCGGCCGACGTCGCCACCCTGGCGGGCTACGAGGGTCCACATTGGACGGCGTCCGCGCTGCATCTCATGCGCAGCGAGATCGAGCAGCTGCCCACCGGCCCGGCCCCGAAGTACACCGCGGTCGCCATCGCGCCCCTGGGGCTTGGCGGGTAGCGTCCGCGGCGATGGAACGGGAACGTGGGGTTGGCGGCTCGACCAGGGGCGGGGCGTGGTCGGTGCGGGCCGTGCTGGCGGCGGCCGGCGTGGTCGCGGTCAGCACGGTGGCGACCATGCTCGTCGTGGCGGCGTTCGGCGGCACCGAGCGCTGGCGCGCGGCCGTCGAGCAGGCCGGCGCGTGGGGCCCCGTGGTGTACATCCTGCTCAAGGCCACCACGTTCGTCGCCGCGCCGCTCTCCGGCACGTCGCTGAAGCTGGCCGCCGGGGCGCTCTTCGGCGTCGGAGCCGGGTTCTGGTACACGCTGGCCGGCAACGTGCTCGGCGGCTGCGTCAACTTCGGGATCGCCCGGTGGCTGGGCCGGCCAGCCGTGCGGCGCCTGGCCGGAGCACAGGCCCTGGCCCGGATCGACGGCGGCGCCGTGCGGATCGGTGGCTGGCGGGCCCTGCTCGTGGCCCGGTTCGCCCTCGCCCCGTTCTACGACCTCGTGAGCTACGCCGCCGGCCTGTCGAACCTGCCGTTCCGGCACTATCTCGCGGTCAGCGTCCTCGGCGGCGCGCCGGCCTCGCTGTTCTTCGTCGTGATCGGCGACGCCGCCGCGCGGGGCGGTTGGGTGGCGTACGCCGTCCTGGCCGGGTGCCTCGCGCTTGCCCTGGTGGCCTCGGCGCTCTTCCTACTCCGCCGCGGCCGGGGCGGGGGCGGTGCTCCCGGTGTCGCCGGTGACTCCGAGGCGCTCGGCTCGGGCCCGGGTGGTGGCGAGGATCCACACGCCGACGCCGATCAGCAGCAGGCAGCCGTACTGGGCGCCGGTCAGGCCGAACAGCTCGCGGTCGTTGACCCGCAGGAAGTCGGTCAGGAACCGCATGACGCCGTACCACACGGAGAACACGCCGATCAGCATCCCCGGCGGTAGGGTGCGCCGGCGCAGCACCACCAGCAGCGCGACGAAGAGCACGAGCAGGTGCAGCGTCTCGTACGCCGCCGTCTGGTGGATCACCGTGCCGACCGGGTGCGGCATTTCCTCGGCCGTCGAGCCGCCCCGCCAGGTCAGGCCGAACGGCGGGGAGGTCGGGCCGCCGAAGTGCTCCCCGACCGCGACGCAGCCGATGCGCCCGATCGCCTGACCGATGGTCAGGCCGAGCGCCACCGCGTCGGCGAAGTGCCAGCGGTGGATCGGCTCGAGGCGGCGCAGCAGGGGCAGCGCGACCAGCGACGCGAGGATGGCTCCGCCGGTGAACTGCAGCCCGCCCTTCCAGATCGCGAACGCCTCCCAGAACGAGCCGAGCTCGTCGACGTTCGTGATGACGTACGTGAGGCGGGCCCCCACGATGCCGGCCAGCACCAGCCAGGGGGCCAGGCGCACCACCTCGTCCCCGGGCAGGCCCCGGGGCCGGCCGTACCGGCTGGCCACCAGCGTGCCGACGATGATCCCCACGGCCACGCACAGCCCGAAGACCTGCAGCCGGATCGGACCGATCTGGATGTACGGAAACGTCGTGTACGGAAGCCCGAACATGCCTGATGCCTGCCTATCGTCCGATCCATCGCTGGCTACCTACGGCGCGAAGGATCGTATCGGCCGGGCCGATCGCGGGCCAGTGGGCCGTCGCGTGGCGCCTCGGTCAGGCGTCCTTGGCCGGGGCGGGGCCGAAGAGGATGTCGTCCCAGTTGGGACCGCGCTTGACGGGCCGGCCCTCCGACGGGGCGTCGGGGGCGGTGCGGCGCGGGCGGAGCACCGCCAGCGACGGCACGGCTGGCGTGTCCATCGGCGACTCCCGCTCCTCCTCGTAGAAGGCGCGGGCGCTGCGCCGCCGGGGCACCTCGCCGGTCGCGGCGGCTGCGGCCGCGGACGGCCGGGTGCCCGTCGCCGCGGCGGCGGGCGCGGGGGACGGCACCACGGGGTCGAGGCTGCGGGTGGGGGCGGGCGACCCCAGCGGCCGCTCGAGCGTGGCGAGCAGCGCGTCGCGACCGGACCGGATGGGGTCCCGTACGGGTCGGGCCTCTCGCCCGCCGAAGATCGGCTCGTGCCCGGCCGTGTCCGGGCGGGGCGGGGCCACCTCGTGGCCGC
>Ga0065720_1020429_pt1 | contig 14593 bp, 7 predicted proteins | sample Thericmetagenome_FD_59107 | JGI IMG/M metagenome (GOLD analysis project Ga0065720, IMG submission 59107) | Thermophilic microbial communities from the Joint Bioenergy Institute, California, USA of rice/straw/compost enrichment - eDNA_2 v2... | ecosystem: Engineered > Solid waste > Grass >... | reverse complement strand
AACATAGTTAAGGCAAATTTCAGAGAAAATGTCTGCTGAATCATTTAAGTAAATTTCTTTACCTACGAATGTCTAACTTAAGAAAAAAAGTGGGTTCTTTTTCTTAAGTTTTCTAGAAAGTATACAAGAATATTACGCTAATACCCATCATGTTAAGCAATTATTTAGCCTCTAATGAAGGTATCTAGAGGAGAGGATCTGTATTTTACTGAAAATCACCCTCCTCACCTCCGGCCAAGTTTTCGATTCCTTCCAAATTTGCAGAGTAAGATAAAGAGAACTCGGAGCATATCCAAAATAATAATTAATTTCGCAGAAATGATTGAGATAGATGGTTTGGACAAAGACCTTGAGAGCTCATCCTCGAGTTCTCCCAAGAGAAGAAATGGTAAAAACATCTCCTCATCCTCAGATTCCGATGTAAGCTCCCCAGAACCATACTCCAAGACAAAATATCGTGGGAAGCAACCATACATGCCAGACACTCCTCAAGATTCCCTCAAAAAAGCACCCAAAAAACAACTTCCTACCTTCAAGCATCAAAAGCCCGCTGACCCTACCAAACCCAAAATAATAAAGCCAAAATCTCGATCCCGCTCCCGAAGTAAGAGCCCACCCCAAGATCCCTCCAGAAGGACTTCTAGACAGCCCCCCAACACGATAACAATAGACAATCCCCCAGAGGATCGAGGAAGGTCAAGGTCAAAATCTCATAAATTAGCCATGTTAAGAGGAAATGATATAGTTGAGATCAAGAGTGAGGACTACTGGAACTTAGACTTGACCTTTTATCCTGTCTTTGGGGCTTATTGTATGAGCATTATTGAGAGATTCAATCACCCTAATCTGAAAGCCCTCTCTCAAATTAGGGATGACGCCAAGAGGACCAACAACAGCTACGACATAAATGAGATATACCTGTGCAAGGATGATATCATATTCAGGGAGCTCATGTTCGGCTACTCCAGTGAATTCAAAGAAGAGTACGGGGAGAAAGTCCAGGCCCAAGTTAAGCTTTTCGGGCAGGATTTGATTTTGAAAAAGGATGATTTACTTGTTATTGAGGTGCTCACAACCCTTACAGAGGCTTCATTGAAGAAAATTGAGAAGAAAGCCGCTGATGGGAACTACTCACAGCTCCTTGACATAGCTCACCAGAAGAATGGGATTCAGAATAAGATGAGTTCGATCTATGTTGTTATCATCAGCAACGGGGCTGATAAGTTCTTCCAGAGTCTTTTGGAGACCTGTGAAGTGGAGGTAGGGGTTACAAGGTGTCTGATCGCTGGGTACATGTACTTAGATTCAGCTGCTATGGAGGCAAAAGAGGGAAAGCTGCACATTAGTAACCTGATTATGAGCAAGAAGCAGTTGGAGAAGGAAATTGGAGAGTATAAAGCTCAGCTCAGCGGGTTCCAGAGTCTGGCAAGTAGCCAAATAAGGGAAATAAGAGAAATAAGGGAAGAGCCTCTTCAGAAGGAGCTGCGGGAACAGAAAGAGCATCAGATTAGAGAAGAACCTGCTTACAGGGAAGAGCAAGAGCAGAGAGTTCAGAGGGAACAACTGGAAGATAATCCCTTGGACAAGCAATATGATACATTTGAGTTGTAATCTCTTTATGATTGGTTATTGATTATGGATAATATTTAGTAGAAATAAATGAGTCTGAGTTGTTCACTTTCGAAAAATTTAAGATAATATTTTGATCAAATATTTTAATTCTCAATAAACATAGCTGCTAGGTCTGTACAACTAAAAATAAAGTACGTAATATATGTAAAATATGGTTCAATTCATAAGAATTAGTCTCAGAACAAAGATTACTTGGATAGCTGGTTCATGGCTTCTGCGATATTCCCACGAGCAGCTATCAGTGCCTTCAGGTTCTTCTCCTCATTTGTGAATCCTAATTCCTTCAAATTTTCCAGCTGCATCCTGTACATATACCTAGGATCCTTTTTGTCTGGGCTTCTATTGAGGTTAGCCTCATGAAGCACAATCTTAGCCAGCATCTTTTTATGCTTCTCAGGAGATGCTTTCGCCTTCTTGGGAACACTGGAGCTTTGCTCTGGCTTAGGCTTACCTGAGCCAATCTGTGATTTAATATTTTTGATATTGGGGTGGTCTCTCGGATAAAATTCCATATAGATGTCCAGTGCCTTCTGGAATTTCTCTTGAGATTCCATGGCTTTGCCTAAAGCCTTGAAGCTGACCCCAATATTGGTGTAGCAGCTAGCCAATGAAGGATGCTTTTCTCCATGGGTCTTCTTGTAAATTTTTAGGGCAAGTTCAAACGCCTCAATGGCGTCGTTGTGTCTATTGGCATTGTGATATATGTTACCTAAGTTTAGATAACTGTCTGCAATACGGTGGTGGTATTTAGGCAGGACCTTGAGCCTAATTTCGAGGGCTTTCTTCTGAGATTTTAGTGCGTCTTCGTTCTTTTTCATCTTGAGATAGACATTGCCGATATTGGAATAGATATCGGCAACTTTTTTGTGCTCCTCTCCATATAAATTGATCCTAGCTTCGAGACATTTCTGATAGTAGGACAAGGCCTCGTCATTCTTGCCAAGCTTGGATAGGATAATACCCATATTATTCATACTCTCTATGGTTAAGGAATGAGTTTCTGCGAGCCATTTCTTTCTGTTTTCAAGAGCTTTTTCGAAGAATGTATGTGCCTTATCATGGAATCCCATCTCCAGGTAAAGATTACCAATATCCGTCTGGCATATGGAAAGAGCTACTGTATTCACTGGTGAAGCCTTCTCATAGATCTCAAGGGCTCTCTTGTATTGGAGAAGGCTGATATCGAATTTCGCGGACTTGTAAAACAACTCTCCAATATTATGAAGACAAAGAGCCAGGCCAGGGTGTTGGGGGTGGGCCTTAACCAGGTAATCTCTGGCCAATTGGAAGTATTCAAGGGCTTCTCTCTGCCTCTTGGATGACTTGCAGGCACAAGCTGCATTGTAGTGGAGACAGAACATGTAGGTTTGATCAGAGATGGAACATTTGAAGGCTTTTTCATATGATTTGCTGGCATCTTGGAATTTTGCCTGTAAATGATAGGAAAGGCCCAAGTAATACTGGCATATCTTAGTCTGAGGGTTCTCTGGGCCAAGCTTCTCACTCCTTAATGTAAGAGCTTGTTGTATCTTCTCTCCTCCTTTTTCTACTTCATTGAGAAGGAGATGAAGGTTCCCAATAATCAGCAAACAAGATGTTGTTTCTAGAAGAGCCCTCTTTTGCGAGGAGAACATCTCCAGAGCATGAGAAAAGTGTAAAAGTCCCTCAGTGATTCGATTTTGCAGAAGACTAGAAATTCCTTTTAGGTAACAAGCACAAGCCATAGTTAGCGTTCCCTTTTCAAAACTAGATTGTGAAATCCTGAATATTTCGTCAATCTTTGTGAGCGCCAACAGAACTTGTTTCTGGAGGATATAGATGATAGTAATTCTCATTTCAACAGCAATAGTCCTTACATTATTTGGCCCAAAGAGTTCCAGGCAAATTGCCTTAGCCTTTTGATAGGCACCCAAGGCCAGATCAAGTTTGCCCTGTTCCTTGTGAAAATATCCAAGCCGATCATAACAAGCAGCTATCTCCATTTTAAGTGGTTGCTCAGATTTTTCAAGGGTCTCTAGAGCTTTCTTTATAGTTGCTACAGCTTTATCTAGGTATCCCTGAAGCGCATAAACCTCTGCAATGTTTGAATAAGAACAAGCAAGGGACAGCTTGTCACTCAGCGAAAGTCTAATCTCAAAGCTTCTTTCATAGAACAAAAGGGCTTCTCCCAGTTCCTTCTTACAACTATGTAATTCTGCTAGATTATCGCAGACTCTAGCCATTTCAAGACTATTTTCCAGCTTAGCTGAGATATAGATACCCTCAGCTCTCTCAAGGCATTCTTGAGCCTTGGAGTAGTCTCCTAATCCGGAATAAATAGAGCCCATACTATTGAGAACTCCTGCAACTTGTGTTGAGGTTTTCCCGTGCAATTCCTCTAGCAGCTTCAATCCTTCACTATATTTCTCAAGGGCTTCGGATAGAAGTCCTCTTTCAAGGTATAATTTTCCAAGATAGGAATAGCAGAAGGCAAGCTTCTGCTTCTCTTCATGATTTCTTCCTGTTGTGATTCGTATGGTTCTCTCACACCAGTCCTGTGCTCCTTCATAGACCAATAATTCCTCAAGTTTGTTTAAACTGTTCTTGTCATTTTGGAGATTTTGGTAAATTCTGCTTGCTAAATACTCTTGGAAATACTTCTCGAGCTTCTGGAGGAAATCCATATTGACCGGAAGTTCGGTCTTAGCTTCTAATTTCTGGGTAGTTAGAATCTGTTCTAAAGTCTTTCCTACAGAAGGGTATTTTCCTTTGACCTTTTCTAAGGATTCTTCAGCCTTACTACTGTCAAAGGTCTCTCCAACAATGACTTCTAGCATTGTATTGACTACTGACTTGGCTTCTTGACTCTGTTCAATAGCCTTTTCTTCCTCAGGATCTTGTATTTCTGTTAGTAGACATACAGAATCCTTCTTATTCAGTCCCTTTTCATTTAGCTTAGTGCAGTTATAAAGCTTCAGAGACCAGTCATCGTCAATTGAGATATTCTCAGGCCGGATATTCTGGACTTCAAGCCCTTCTTTCTTGCTGAAAATTATCTTGTCAGCTATCTGAATGATAAAAGACAGTAAGATAGACTCATCCCAAACAGTTCCTCTTCTCTTAATAAAGGCCAAATAGTCTTTCAAGGTACCCTTACCAAGCTCATAGGTAATTGAAAATGAGTCTTTGGGCTGGTAAGCGATATCAACAAATGGCGTAGAAGCTGCAGATTTCATCAGCTGGAGGTGCATTCTCATTTCTTGGAGAACTTGTCTCTCAAAGTCCTGCTCACCCTCTTTGGTCTTAGTCAGCTGTTTTACATAGTAAAATTTCTGGGTATTTTTATCATACGCCCTGTAGATTTCAAAGATGTCCTGTGATAATTTGTCGAGAATTACCAAACTATGCCAAATCTTGTTCTTTTGTCTTAGAATCTTGCTTACCTCTGCTATCTTCTTTTGAATTTCAAGGAAATAATTTGTCTTAGTCCCAATATTAGTGAGAGTGGGCACAGCACCTTCAAGACTTTGCAGGGCTTTGTCTATAAGAACCTCGATCTCGGAACAAGTCTTTTCAATATTGTTCTCTTGTTCCTTGGGAAAAGTCACGTCTTTTGATTTTTGAGATGGTTGGGATTGATGCAAATAGGATATTTTCCTTATTTCTGGCAGCGTATAGAGGTCAAGGTATATGTGATGAGTTATTGGCTTAGACAGGAAATTCTCTGTCTCTTCCAGAAGATGAGAATTTGGGGAATCTTTTGGTATGTCATGAGAGATGGGATGGTGTCCGACTCCAATGGCTAATGATATAGGGGTCTGAGTAAATAAGAATGAGGACTGGTAAAGCTCATAGGGTTGATATTGATTGAGATCCATTGAGAAATATGCAGGACGCGAAAATAAGTCTCAAGATTTTTATTTAGAAATCTAATTTTGAATTAAGTAACAGATTTAATCACGTTTCCAAGTCTTAAACACTTTTCCATGCCATTTCTGAAGATTTACTCGAAAAACGATTTTTCTACAAATAAAAACTTTGTAACATAGAGCCATACTTCGTTACCTATTGAGCTAAGCATATACATACAGTTAATGTTTATTATAACTAGCATATTTGACCTTCCAAAATGGCGTCTCGTTTCCTGACTGTCCATATCCTTGGAACTTCTCAAAATAATTATAAGAGGATTGCTGGGCAACTGGTGCTTTCATGGAAAGCAGAGGCACAGCGAGTCCTAGGGTAATAGTGGAGAAGGGAATAAGGGAAAATTTCTTAGTTTTCTTGAAGGCCAAACAGCCTAGAACAAATCCAGCTCCACTCCCAATCAGGGCATCTCTTTGTACTTTGACCTTATAAGTCTTGTATCGTTGAACGTAGAATTCGATCTTCTCGTTCAATGAAGGGAACTTTTCTTTAGAGTAATTTCTGGCGAATTCTTTAGCGTTAGCTAACTTGGAAGTTCCCTCCTTCTTGCTTTCTGCAGAGATTTCCTTTACTAATTCCTTTTCTTCTTGATACCTCTCCTTTAGATTAGATATAGTTTGCTTGGCCTTAGCTTTGGCACCCTCTGGGTCAGATGCTATTTTCTCGAGGGCTTGCTTGGCCTTAGCCTTTGCTGCCTCTGGGTCTTGCTTTATCTCATCGATTTTTTCACTAAGCTGATGAATTTGTTGGGATTTGTTCTGAAGTTTCTCCTTGATGTTTCCAATAGCTTCTTTGTTGAAGAGCCTTTTACGTTCTGAGTAGTTCTGTTCAGTAGGAGCTTTGCTGGATGAAGGAGTTGTTTGTTCGTGGGGGTTTGTATCAGTCATAGCGGTGGGAAGTTTTTGGCTTCAATTATATTTTAATTTCTTATTAAGAAATTGAATATAAGTCTTGTGTCATCTGATCAGGCTCAAATAGTTCAACGGGATTCATCATTTTACTGTATGAAGTGTAAGTCTCTGTCTATGACATACTATTTCCTTGACAAATTTCATGAAATAGGTGTAGAGCAATTTGAGTTATAAGAGTTTCTCCTATTAGCCAAACCTCTATTTTATAAAGATCGTATATAACTTTGAGGAGTTTCTCCTTGTATTCAATGAAATTCTAGTGTTCATGCTAGTAGTCATTACAAGGACCTGGAAAAAGGAATCATGATAACTTGATATTCCATTTTTATTTGCTTCTAAAGAAAATTGCTTGTTATCCCTGAGACAAAACTTTATGACCAAGGTCTTTTGTCAGTGAATTGTGAAAATTAATTATGTGTAGGTTACTAAAACACGGTTGAAGAAGTGAAAACAGATTTTTCATACTAAAAATCCAGAAAAAATGTGAAGAGTATCCACAGGCTTATTTTTTCTTGTTAAATACTGAAATGAACGAATTTTTTAGCGTGTTGAGCACCGCATTGCTGTTATCTTTACGGACTTCATGTGAGCTTTTACAGAAGTCAAATATGTAAGCACAGTCACAGAATCCATGTGCCCTAGAGAGCTTCTTGACTTTATGGCCCTTATGACATTGTAAGATACAAAAGTGGCACAGCATCTCTGAGCCCCTTTCCTTCATCCCACAAGTTTCGCAGATAAATCTATTCTGATCTATAAAACTACGCTCTGTTACTTTAGCCGAACAGCACCTTTGAAGCTTGCAAGAGGTCGTTATGAACCTGCAGTCACAAAATCCCTTAAGGGTACCCCTAGGCTCTATTGCATGACCCTTGTGGCACGTAATAGTGCAGCCCTCACATATCATTTCCTTTCCTTCTATCTTGCAATCCTTACAGTAATATGCCTTTTGACTGATCATGAGGGTCCCGTGGGTGTCTAGAGTACAATACACATCGTCAGGTGCTTCCAAGAGTAAGTCGAAATCGTTTTTGCCTGATATATCCTGGAGCATGGTTAAATATAGATCGACTGTCTTTTCCACGTTTTGAATAACCTCCATAAATTTAGGGATAGCTATGTCAGGGTTGTTCTTTAGTTCTCGCTTATATTCTTGGCAAAAGTTCACGAAATAACGTGTTGGTGTGGCAAATTCCACTTCGAATCTATACAATCCGAGATTTTTCTCAAGCTTTCCGACCTTTTCAATTAATTCGAGGAGCTTTTCTTTGTAATCAACGAAGAGAGCCTCTGCGCAAATGCCCATAATGGCCGGAATCAAGTCATTCTTTCCTTTGATATTGTCAACCATTTTGCAACAATTATTTGAAGAAATAAATATATCAATATTAGAACAATATCGATCAGAAAATTCTTCAAGCCAGCTATTCTAGAAGAAAAAAGGCCTTCATTAGTTACTGACTCCAAAACTGCTCTCAGGTTTAATCTCCCTCTCCAGTCACGGTGTGGCTCATAGCCAATTAATATATTCATAGCTAAGTTGTGACCATCAGAACTAATATCAGAGTTAATGCTTCTTTTATGACTTTTTAAGGGATCAATACCGAAGAAAATTTCTATCATAATACTATCTGTAAAGACCAAACCAGTGATCTAGAGAATATATCACTTAGGTCCATGTTGTAACTTTTTGAAGATAGAGTGTTCTCAACCTGAAAATAGGGTTAAATAGAAGCTATAGCTAAATTTGAGTATACTAGGCATAAGTTTTCTCTCAAAGGCGTGCTGGAGGAGGGTTCCTCCTAGCACAGAATATGATTAAAGTGAAGTCTCAATGAGCTAAATACGACATGAAGCGGGACTTTCTAGTGTCTTCAGGTGAGGAACAGTTGAGGATTGGATTATATGCCGAAAGGGATTCATGCTTTTTCTTTGAATTTCTTTAAGGAAGCATATAAAGAAATTCAATTATTATCTGATTAGATCTCCTAAGTACAAATTCATATTCAGGTTTCGCACAATATACTAATTTTTATTTCAGATCACAAATGGCCGAAGAAACTCAAAAAAGCCTTTTCCCCGATATCTGTGGAGATGCTGAGCGTAAGCCCTATCCCTTGACATCCCTAACTCTTTCCTAGCCACCATCATGGAAAGCTTCTGTGTTAACTGCCACGGAACTGGAAAAACAACTTTGTTGTTGACCAAGATTCCATTTTTCCAAGGTAAAAGAATAAAGTTCCACGGGTTGATTTCTTAGAGGTTGTCGTCGTTTCCTTCTACTGTGAGGAATGTGGTTATAAGAACAATGAGCTCCAACCTGCTGGAGCCTTGAAAGATCAAGGAGTTAAGATTAGCCTTAAACTCATTAAGGGAGAAGTACTTAACAGCCACCCGAATCTTAGTTTCTAGGATCTTAATAGAGACGTCGTCAAGTCTGAGCACTGTACTCTGAGAATTCCTGAACTTGACTTGGAAATCCCACCTTCCAGAACAAAGGGCAGACTTAATACTATTGAAGGCTTCCTGGACAATACTATTGAAGACCTTAAAATGGACCAAGAGCAAAGAAGAATTGAAAATCCCGAAGCTGCCAAGAAAATCGATGACTTCATCACACTCTTAGAGAAATATAGAGATGGTTTCCATCTTCCTTTCCACATCGAACTTGATGACCCCAGCGGAAACAGCTATATCAAGAACCCCTATGCTCCCACTGAAGATCCTCAAATGAAGATCACCCACTACAACAGAACCATCGAGCAGATCAAGGCCATGGGATATGACCCCGAGAACACTATTGAGGAATTGAAACAAGAGAACAAACCTGAAGAGCATAAGCAAGCCCATGTCAGCGCCCATAAGGTTGACTTCAGCAAGCCTTTGGTCGAAGAAAATGCCGTTATGGATGAAGCCTTGTCCTTCCCCACTGTCTGTCATGCTTGCGGTATGACCGGAGAAAATAAAATGTGCACAATAGCTGTCCCCTACTTCAAAGAACTCATTATCATGTCCTTCTCTTGTGATAAATGTGGTGCTAAAGCCAGAGAAGTCAAAGTCGGAGGGTATAGAATGATAATTTTCTAGTCTTATTTTTTAGTGAGGTCTCTGAAAAGGCCAAGAAGATCACCTTGAAGGTCGAAACTGAAGATGACCTCAAGAGAGATGTCTTCAAATCTGATACTTGCGTCCTTCGTATTCCTGAAATTCCCCTCGAATTGGGTATGGGTACCCTCGGAGGTGTCTATACTACTGTTGAAGGTCTTATTGAAAAGGTAGATTTGGCTTCTCGATTATCTTAACAGGGTATAGATCGGTGACCATTTGAAAGAAAACAACCCCTTCGCTGGTGACAGTGATGTCGATTTCAAAAACAAGTTGGAAAGATTCTTTGAAGCTCTTGACCAATTAAAAGAACTCAAGAGGAAATGGACCTTGATCCTCGATGATGCTATGGATAACAGCTTCATCCAGAACCCTTACCATCCTAAGGAAGACCCCAGAGTGGTAATTATTTATTTAGCTTGGCTTTATTGAGTTTTTAGGAAGTTGAACTCTATGATAGAACCTTCGAACAGAATGAAGAACTCGGATTGAATGATATCAAGACTGAGAATTACGAACAACAATAGAGTTAGGTCTGTTTATTTGTAAGATTTTGAGTCTGTGAATTATTTTTCGTTGTGAAATATGAGCATTTGATATTTCATATCAAAGAAAAAAAAATAAGAAAATTAAGAGTCTCTTGGCAATATGCCAGTACAACACTTAGGCCAATTCAAAAATTAAGTATATTATAACGAAGTACATTAAACACAAAAACCAAAATTATACTTATAATTATAATTAGTACATTATGCAAAGTCTATAATCCTATCTAGCGGTGAAAAACGCACATGAAAAGGAGGGGAAGTTCCATTTAGCTCCTCAAAGAACAAATGGAAAGTATTTTCGGTGTCCAAGAACACCTCTGTCTCTACGCACCCTCCCTTCTCCATGGTTCCTATCTCAGTCACGGTCTTCTCTTCCAAATCGATCTTAAACACAGAATTGCTATTCTCAAAGTATTGCTTTACTCCTCCAAAGATCAGAATTCCATTCTCATGTTTTCTGGCAGCAAATCTTCTGAGTCCCTCGGGGAGGGTGAAGTCGAGGACTCTGAAGGTATTCTTCGAAATGCTGTACTCTTCAATAGAATTTAAGACACCATTCTTCTTGTTATATCCTCCGATTATAAAAATGGTATCGTTGTCATAGACACAAGCCGCTGCCTGGCTCCTTTCAATGTTCATATCAGGAAGGTTCTTCCAAGTATCCAAAGCGAAATCATAGCATTCGCAGCTCTTCAGCTGGACTTTCTTCACGTCATCGTAGCCTCCAAAGGCATAGATCTTTCCCTGGTGATAAGTCACCGCAGAGAAGTTTCTTAGTTGATTCATGTTCTTTCTGTGATTTACCTTCATAGTGGCCACAGAAAACTCCCTAAAGTTATCATCCGCAGGCCCACCAACCATATAGAAAGAATCATATACCTTGCAGTAGATTGTGGAGAAGTGGGGAGGGAAAGCCTCCATGGACTGGGTTTCGATATACTTCCAGCGATTCTTCTGGGGAATGTACTTCGCAATGTTTTTTCCTCCGAATTCGAACCAAAATAGTTTAGCCTCAGTGGGTTTGCCATTAGTATCCAGGAAAGCGTCGATCATCTCCTTGTGGGAGGCTCTGGAAATGTGAGACATGTTTAGGTTTTCCTTGTCGTTTCTGAAAGAAGTATTAACACGAGAAATGTTAATACTATTATTAATAGAAAGGGGGATATGACTGGTAGTCTTAGTTGTGGTCAAATTCTGGTCATTATTCTCAGAGCGGCCCTTCAGGAAGGTATTATAGTACTTGTTATAATACCTGATTAAGTCATTTTGGCCTTTAATAGTGTCATCATCAGAGCCCTTGCTGTTGGAGTGGAAGAGCTCGTTTTCTTTGGCTTCCTGTTCCATAAATAGGTATTCAATTTCGACAAAGGAAGGTCTCTGGGACTCTTCGAAGATAAGCATTAGGGATATAATTGAGACAAATTCCCTGCTATACATCTTTTCTAGCTCCATAAGGCTCCTCTTCACAAGTTCCTCTCCGTCATTCTCGGGAGTTCTGTTGTTAAATCCTGTAACTTCCTTCAAGCTGGCTAATTGGTACACGACCAAACCAGCTGAAAAGACATCAGACTTGTAAATATTATGCTTGGCGTAGCGGCTGTTCCCGTCAATAACGTGGGCCTTCCACAAAATAGGAGATAAATATTGTGGAGTTCCACGAATTGTAGCCATGGTATATGTCTCTTTGTCTGCGTCTCCAATATCGTAGACATAGTCCTTAGATTCTCCGAAGTCAATCAATTTGGCTTCTCCATTGGGAAGCATAAAGAGATTTGCGGGTTTGATATCTCTGTGACAGATTCCCCTTTGCTGGAGGGCACTGCAGGTGGAGATGAGACTGAAGAGGAAGGTTCTGAGTTCTTCTTCAGACCAGTAATGATTCATTTTCTTCTTTTTGCGGTAAAGATTCTCCAGGTTCCAGTTGTGGTCCATATATTCAGTCACTATACCCAGCCTGAAGGTGTTGTACATGGTTTCGTAGAAGTAATATCCGTAGAACTTGATGATGTTGGGGAGATTCTGTACTTTCGACAGTTGCACTGCTTCCTCTTTATATTCGTTCAATTTCTCAAGATTCTTGGCCTCTATTTCCTTGAGTGCGTAGATCTTGTTGGTGGGGATGTGTTGGACCTTGTAAATTTTAGTGTGCTTCTTTCCGGAGCCCAGCAAGTCGAGTTTTTTGAAGTCCTGCTTCCTAAACATCGTTAAAATAATGCGAGTTAAAATTTATTTAAAAAATTGCAAATACTGCTATGCTTAAGTAAATCCTTAGACACGTAAATCTTACTTTCCCCTAGACAAATCACAGACACCTATGGAAAACTCGAGCAGCTCCTAGCAGATCCCTTCGACTTCAGTGACACAAAAAGAGAGGAGCAGCTGCTCTATCTTGTTGACTCCAGCCTAGAAAAAATCGAAGTAACATAATAGGACTAAATCCTCACCCTAAGAATAGAGAAAAAGAGAGCCAAGAAGCCTTCACTAGGTACCGAGAGTCCGAGATTAGCAAGGCCCATCTTGACAGATTGAAAAAGTTCCTAGTAGAAGCCGAGTTATTCAATAAATATCCCGGATTTGTATATGAGCAGTTCGGAGAGAAATTGGTAGTGAATAAAATGAGCATAAACTGATGGAATAGGAAGACCATATTGAGTTGTTCAGCAGAATGAATAATATCATTGAGGACATAGAGAAGGCTGGTGACTCACTCCAAAACAAGAAAAAGCTGATCCACAAGCTCAAAGGAGTAATTCTTGTGCTTGTCCTTGATTAGTTAGCTTAGGCATGATCTCAAGAAAATCCAAGAAAGCACTTCAAAAACTGAAAATACAAGTGAAGTGTTTGCTGAAAGACTAAACCTATTAAAAGGAATCAAAGAAAAACGAAATGAGATTATAGAAATGGTCGCAGACCCCACCCTCCTCTCCAACCATCCTCTATCAGGCCTGGTTGAAGAAGCTATCAAAACTTGTGAGGAAAAGCTTGCCAGTGATGCTAAATTAATGTTGAAAAGAGTTATAAAGATTGAGAACCAAAGCTCCATAACTATAAATCTCCCTCTCTGTGAGGCGGTTCTGAGGAATCCTATATACTATCAGGAGTCCAAGCAGGCTCCAGAGGAGCTTATCCTGCTGCTTAAGGAGATGAATAAACTGCTTGTAGACTTTTTCTATAGTGAAAAAGAGATAGAAATTAAAGAGACTGAGGAAGAAAGAGAAATAATTTTGACTAAGAGGGAGGGGAAGGAGACCCTAAGCGAGAATATAAGGAAATTCGAGACTATATATAACTTTAACAAAACCATAAAGGAAAGTGTTTTGAGCAACATTCTTGAAAATGACTACAAGGACAAAGCAAGAGATTCCTATAATGACTTCGACAAGCAAATCCTAAAGGCCTTCTCAGAGATCATTTTTGACTTTATTAAGGACCAAAAGGAGGACGTTCTGAGAGCAGTCTCCTCAATCGAAAAGAATTGTAAGAGAACAATTTACTAAAGCTTATCTGTAGATGGATTGAACCTGGACTTCTTCAAAGAGTTCACTGATAATTATGAAGCAATCGACGCTCTGAATTCACAAAAAGAGAAAATCATCTCCTGGAAAGATGAACTTTTTACCCATATCCAAAACTTATCAGAGGCCAAGGATAAAGAGGTGGGTTCTATTGCAGAGCCTTTTTATAAAAAGGTTGACGAGATTGTGAATAGTATAAAGGTGCTTGGTCCCTTTATTGAGACCACTCAGAGCAAGGAAATGTAATTTTATGTTGCTTTTGCCTTATTTTTAGCCAAGAGAATATTCTGGAGTTCATCTTGATCACCATAAGACTGATTCTATTTACTAATACAAGCATTCATGAGAAGCTAGACAAGTATAAAAATAAAATTCCGAATGCCAAGGCCATATTTACTCTTTATGTTGTTTGCTTGGCAAACTTACAGCAATTAATCCAGGATATTCTTGGCCAAAAGGGTGAGAGGTAAAGCCTTTGAGGGATTTCTTGACAGTTTAGAAGTGAGAAATTTAACGAGATGAAGGAAGAATTAACAAAGCTATTTCTTATTTTAAATAATAATGAGATAAACACTTGGATTGACATAAAAAATTTGACAAAGAGTAATATCTAAGTCCTCAATTGTAAAATATGTTTGATAATATTTGGTACTCTCATAAGAAAGTCAAATAACATTATTACATGTTAATATTTTTTCAAGTACTTTAAAGATAATAAAAATAAAGTGCATTCAAGCAATTACCATAGGATCCTCCTATAGCATTCACATTGGCCAATTCGGGCAATAAATTATTTAATTTGGCATCTAAGCTAGCCCAGCCAGCTTCAAGTTGTCTGCCCTTATTGGTCACCAATTTCACATAGGAAATATACTCCTTTCCATCAACATAAGCCTCGGTAATATGCTCATCGAAATCAAGTGTCAATTTTGACAGTTTCAAGTTAGAATTTAGTAAGTGTTTAGGCATATGAAGG
>Ga0065720_1004099_pt1 | contig 14593 bp, 11 predicted proteins | sample Thericmetagenome_FD_59107 | JGI IMG/M metagenome (GOLD analysis project Ga0065720, IMG submission 59107) | Thermophilic microbial communities from the Joint Bioenergy Institute, California, USA of rice/straw/compost enrichment - eDNA_2 v2... | ecosystem: Engineered > Solid waste > Grass >... | reverse complement strand
CCCGCCGTTACCGGCGGGCCAGGGCACGCACGGGATTCTCGATGGCGTCGGCCACGGCCCGGAGGAAGCCGGCCGCGGTGCCGCCGTCGGCGACCCGGTGGTCGAAGACCAGCGCCAGTTGCGTGATCTTGCGTGGCTGGATCTGGCCGTGCACCACCCAGGGCCGGTCCAGGATGCGGCCGACGCCGAGGATCGCCACCTGTGGATAGTTGATGATGGCCGCGCTGCCATCGACCCGGAGGTGGCCGTAGTTGTTGAGCGTGAACGTGCCGGCCGACAGTTCCGCCCCCGAGACGCGGCCGCTGCGGGCCCGCGCGGTCAGCTCGTCGATCTCCCGGTCCAGTTGAGCGACCGACATCGACCCGGCGTCCATGATGGCGGGCACCACGAGGCCGCGCTCGCCCTGGACGGCGATGCCGAGATTGATCTGCGTGGACGAGACGATCTCGTTGCGCTCGGCGTCGAAGCGCCCGTTGAACACCGGGTACTCCTGCAGGGCCGCCACCACGAAGGCGGCCAGGTAGGCCATGAGGCCGGGGCCGGGATCGTCGGGCGTGCGGGCGCTCTCCCGCAGCTCGACCAGCGCGGTGGCATCGACATCGACCCAGACCGTCGCCTCGGGGATCTCGGCCCGGCTGCGGGCCAGGTTCGCCGCCGCCGCCCGGCCGGCCGCGCTCAGCGGAATCCGGCGCTCGGCCTCCTGAGTGGACGGTGCGGCGGTGGCCTGAGCCGACGGGGCCGCGGTGGCCTGGGCCGACCGGGCTGCGGTGGCCTCAGTGGACGGTGGCGTCGTCGTCCCAGCGGCCTGCTCGACGTCCTCCCGGGTGATCACGCCGCCGGCGCCGGTGCCGCGCAGGCGGCGGATGTCGACCCCGTGCTCGCGGGCCAGCCGGCGGACCAACGGCGAGACGACCAGCGGGGCCGCCCCCGGCGTCGCCGCCGCGGCGTCGGGCGTCTCAGGGCCGGGTGCCGTCGCCACGGAGGCCGGGGCCGGCGCGGGATGGCCGGGCCGCGCGGCGGCGGCCCGCCGCGGCCGACGCCGCCGGCCGACCGCCGAGGTCGCCTCGGTTCCGTAGCCGACAAGCACGTGGCCCGACCCGGCCCGCTCCTCCTCGCGGTACTGAGCCATCTCCTCGGTGTCGGTCTCCACCGAGATCAGCGGCGCCCCCACGTCCACGGTCTGGCCCTGCTGCCCGTGCAAGCTCACCACCCGGCCGGCGAACGGGCTCGGGACCTCGACCACCGACTTGGCGGTCTCGACCTCCACCACGGGCTGGTCGATCTGGATCTCGTCCCCCTCGGCGACCAGCCACCGCACGATCTCGGCCTCGGTCAGTCCCTCACCGAGGTCGGGCAGGGTAAAGGTCCGGCGGCTCACCCGTCCTCCCACTGCAGGTCGTCGACCGCGTCGAGGATCCGATCCACGGTCGGCAGGTGGAACCCTTCGTACTTCGGTGGCGGGTACGGGATGTCGAGGCCGGTCACCCGCCGGACCGGGGCGGCCAGCGAGTGGAAGCAGCGCTCGGTGATCCGCGCGACGATCTCCGCCGCCACGCTGGCGAAGCCGCTCGCCTCGGCGACCACCACGGCCCGCCCCGTGGCCCGGACGGCCTGGCACACCGTCTCGTCGTCGAACGGCACGAGGCTGCGCACGTCCACCACGGCCAGGCTGCGTCCTTCCTGCGCGGCGACCTCAGCCGCGTCGAGCGCCACAGGCACGGCCGGGCCGTACGCGATCAGCGTCGCGTCGGTGCCGGCCCGCCGCATCACCGCGGTGCCGATGGGCGGCACGGCCCGGGTGACGTCGACCTCCTCCTTGGACCAGTAGAGCTTCTTCGGTTCGAAGAAGATCACCGGATCGGGCGAGGCGATGGCCGCCCGAAGCAGACCGTACGCATCGGCGACCGTCGACGGGACAACCACGTGCAGGCCGGGCGTGTGGGCGAAGTACGCCTCCGACGAGTCGCTGTGGTGCTCGACGCCGCCGATCCCGCCGCCGTACGGGATGCGGATCACCAGGGGCAGCTCGACCCGCCCGCGCGTGCGGTTGCGCATCTTCGCGACGTGGCTGACCACCTGCTCGAACGCCGGATAGGCGAATGCGTCGAACTGCATCTCGACGACGGGGCGCATCCCGTTCATCGCCATACCCACGGCCACGCCCACGATGCCGGACTCGGCAAGCGGGGTGTCGAAGCAGCGCTGCTCGCCGAACTCGGCGGTCAGCCCGTCGGTGACCCGGAAGACGCCGCCCAACTGGCCGACGTCCTCGCCGAAGACGACCACGCTCTCGTCCTCGGCCATCGCGTCGCGCAGCGCCCGGTTGAGCGCCTGGGCCATGGTCAGCTTCTCACGGTTAGGCGTCTCGACACGGCTTGGCATGGCTAGATCTCCGCCTCCCGTTCGAGCTCGTCGGCGACCATCCGGGCCTGCTCGTCCAGCTGCGGGGTGGGGCGCGCGTACACGTGGGCGAACAGTTCGGCCGGGTCGGCCGGTTCGTCGCGGGACAGGCCCTCGCGCATCGCCTCGGCGAGCCGGTCGGCCTGCTCGGTGGCGGCGCTGATCCGCTCGGGGGTGAGCGCGCCGCGCCGGGTCAGGTACCTCTCCAGCCGGATGATCGGATCCCGCGCGAGCCAGGCCTTCACCTCGTCGTCGGCGCGGTACCGGGCGGCGTCGTCGGCGTTGGTGTGCGCGGCGACCCGGTACGTGTGCGCCTCCACCAGTTGCGGCCCCTCGCCGGACCGGGCCCGGTGCAGGGCGGTGCCGAGCACGGCGAGCAGGGCCGCCACGTCGTTGCCGTCGACCTGCTCACCGGGCATCCCGTACCCGATGCCCTTGTGCGCGAGCGAGGGCGCGGCCGTCTGCCGGGCCAGGGGCACCGAGATCGCGTATTGATTGTTCTGCACAAAGAAAACCACGGGTGCCCGCAGCACCGCCGCGAAGTTGAGCGCCTCGTGGAAGTCCCCCTCGCTGGTCGCGCCGTCGCCGCACAACGCCAGCACGACGGTCGACTCGCCCCGCAGGTGGGCCGCGTACGCGACGCCCACCGCGTGCGGGAGCTGGGTGGCCAGCGGGGTCGCCTGCGGCGCCACCCGGTGCGCGTACGGGTCGTAGCCGCAGTGCCAGTCACCGCGCAGCAGTGTCAACGCCTCGACGGGGTCCACGCCCCGGGCGACGATCGCGGCGGTGTCGCGGTAGGTCGGGAAGAGCCAGTCGCCGTCGGCCAGGACCCGCGCGGCCGCCACCTGGCACGCCTCCTGGCCATGGGACGAGGGGTACACCGCGAGCCGGCCCTGCCGGACGAGCACCGACGCCTGATCGTTGAGGCGCCGAGCGGCGACCAGACCGGCGTACGCTTCGACGAGTTCGTCGTCGGAGGGCAGCGCGTACGTCTCGTGCGGCCGCGGCTCGCCCTCGGCGTCGATGAGCACGACCGGGGCTCGGCTCGGAAGCAGGCGCATGGGGTCGGCCGTCATGCCAGTATGGTCCCCCTCGGTCCATGCGTATTCCATTCTCCGCCAAAGGTCGAGAAGATGGGGCGTAAAGCCGCCGGATCGGCGGCCAGATGTCCAACATCCCGACACAATCGGATGCGATGGTGAGACCGATGGACCAGACCGCTGTGGCGGAGGCTAAGGTGCCCGCCACCCGCCGCCGGGCCCGTACCGGTAGCTCCGGCGAGACCCCCACCCTGGACACGACCGACCGCCGTATCGTGGAGGCCCTTGCCCGCGAGGGCCGGATGTCGATCCGGGCCCTCGCGCAAGGGCTGCACATCTCGCGGGCCAACGCCTACGCCCGCGTCGAGCGCCTGCTCTCCACCGGGGTCATCCGCGGCTTCCGGGCCCAGATCGATCCGCACGCCGTCGGTCTGTCGACATCGGCATTCGTCACGATCAGCCTGCGTCAGGGCGAGTGGCGCGAGGTCAGCTCGCGGCTGCGCAAGATTCCCGGCATCGTGCACATCGCCCTGGTCGGTGGCGATTTCGACGTCATCGCGCTGGTCCGGGCGCGCGACAACGCCGACCTGCGCCGGATCGTGCTGGACGAGATCCACGGCATCCCGGGCGTGCTGTCCACGCGCACCCTGCTCGTGTTCGAGGAGTCCGACGCGGTCCTGGGCGGGCTGACCTGACGGCACCCACCGTCGCCGACCTCATCCAGTCGCCAGCTCAGCCACCGTCGCCGTCACCTGGCGTGGCCGTCGGTGGCGTCGCGGGTCCGGCCGACCCGCCGGCCGCTGACCGTACGGCTCCGGCAAGCGCCGACTCGCCGTGGGCGGCCGGCGTGGACGGACGACCGGGCGTCACGCGGCGGCGGGACCGCCGGCGCCGCCGCCGCAGGGCCAGCAGGGCCAGCGCCGTGAGGAGCACGGCGAGGACGACCAGGGCGACCGCCCGGGCCCGCCACACCTGGGCGGGCGGCGGCTCGACCTCGACCGCGAGCAGGGCCACGCGCTCGACCGGCTGGCCCGCCGCGGTCAGCCCGGACAGGCGCACGTCGATGCCGTGGATGCCCGGCACCTCGGGCTGCCAGGCCGCGTGAGCCGTGGCGCCGTCGATGGCCAGCGCCACCTCGGTGACGGCGCCGTCCGGCCGCCGGATGACCGCCACGGCCTCGTCCACCTCGACCGGCTGGCCGTCGGCCGACAGCTGGGCGCTGATCTCCACGGGCACGTCGATCTGCCCGAGCAGCGTGCTGGTCGACGCCTGGAGCTGGGCGCCGCCGGTCGTCCGGACCGCCAGGGCCACGCTCGCGCCCTGCGCCGGCGTCGCCGCGGTCGCCCGGACCGTGACCCGCCACTGGCCCGGACGCGGGTTGGCAAAGCCGTACCCCAGGTGGTACAGGGCATCGGGATCATCGACGATCGTCACGCCGTGCACGGCGGGGTCCAGCTCGATGATGTTGCCGGAGGCGCCACGGACCTCGATCTGCACCGATCGGGAGGGGTCGAACAACGCGAACGCCGCCACCGCCACCGCGTCGAGGTCGACCACGAACTCGGCCTGGCCGCCCGGCGGGACGTGGGCCGACGCCACCGCGGCGAACTGCTCGACGGCGGCCTCGGTCGGCGGGCTGGGCGTGACCGCGTACACGGCCGGGTCGAAGGTGGCGGTGAGGACGGGTGCCACGAACTGGTCGAAGGCCTCGCGCGACCCCGTCAGCGCGGTGTGCCCCAGGGGCAGCTGGGCGATCTGTCCGTCCACAGTGGTCGCACTTGCCCGGGACACGACCCCGTCGCTGGGCACCGGCGCGCACGGCGATCGGACGGGATCGGTCACGTTGATGCCGGCCAGCACGAAGAAGGGGACGCCGTTGCGGTCGGTGACCATGCGGTTGAACACCTGGCTCAGGTAGCTCGGCCGCAGCTCCAGCGTGGCCGGGACCCCGATCCCCAGCGCCGCCGGCAGGCTCGCGCAGTCGGAGCCCTCGTTCGGCGTGCCCAGCATGACCAGGCGGGCCACCGTGCGCGTCTGCATGAGATGGTCGATGTAGTACCGAGCCACGAGGCCGCCCATGCTGTGGGCCACGATGTCGACGTACTCAGCCCCGGTCCGCGCCCGGACCCCGTCGATGTAATGGCCGAGGATCGCGGCGTTCTCGGCGATCGTGTTGGTCCGTGCGGTCGGGGTGACCCAGTCGCCCATGTCGAGGACCCCGGGCGCCTGGCCGTCGCCCACGGCGAACCCGCGACGACCGATCGACGCCAGGAATCCGCGCTCGCCCGTGTAGTCGTCCCACACGCGGGCGTTGGAGTTGAGGCCGTGCACGAGCACGACCGGGGGCCCGGTCGGGCCCGCGTAGGTAGGCTCACTCGGATATGCGAATACAGTGGTGGGTAGGACTCCGGTGGTCGCCACGGTGGTGGCGACCGCGAGCACGGCCGCAGACCAACGGGTGCGTGGGTCCAGGGCACAGCGCGACGCATGGCGATACATCGTGAAACTCCGCTGTCTAACCGAAAGCGACGCCGATGGTAGCCAGCCTCACCGCGCGAAAAGGAATTGCTTTTTCGGCCTTTCGTGACGGCGGTCACGGGGCGTATTCCGTGTGAATAACCCAAAGTCGGGCAACCTGCGGATAACCCGGGATCGCACCAGGTAAAAGTACGCAGAAAACCGCTACGTGTGGATGAGCACATCGTCGTCGCGGTCGGCCCGCGTCCGGGCGGCCATGAGCTCGGTCAGCGCCGCGACCGCCTCCCGCTCGGCCGGTTCCTCGCGCACCCGGCGCGCGACCTCGATCGCGTGGCGCAACAGCCCCTCGGCCCGGGCGCCCCGCCCCCGCCGCACCTCGACCCGGCCGAGCGCGCAGGACAGGTACGCCTCGCCCCGGATGTCGGCCACCTCGGCGGCCAGGCCCCGGGCGAGGGTGAACGTCCGCTCGGCGTCGTCGAGGCGACCGAGGGCGAGCTCGGCCTCGCCCTGCAGGGACAACGCTGGCGGCAGGGCCCGCCGGTCCCCCGCGGCCCGCTTGGCCGCCACGGCCCGGTGCGCGTACCGCAGCGCGGTGGCCGGCCGACCCTGGGCCAAGTGCACGTACCCGATGTCACGCAGGGCCATGCCCGCCGTGGCGGAGTCGCCGTGGGCGAGCAGCACCGGCAACGCGGCCAGAAAGCGCCGCAGCGCGCGATCACGCCGGCCGAGACGCAGATCGATGTAACCCAGCGCCCACCGCATGGCCGCGTGCCGGTGACGGTCGCCGACGGCGTCGAAATGCGACATGGCCCGGCCGAGCAGTCGTTGCGCGGGCTCCAGCCGGAACCGCGACAGGTGCATGTAGCCGATCTCGGCCACAAGCAGGCCGACGCCGAGGCGGTCCCCCGCGCCCCGGGCCGCCCGCAGCGCCACCGCCAGCGTGCCGCGCCAGTCGTCGTCGTAGCCCAGCTGGACCGCGAGCAGTCCACACGCGACGGCCAGGTCGCGGGCCTGGGCGACCAGACCGAGCCGGGCGCACTGCCGCACGATCGCGTCGATCAGATGGCGATCGCGGTCGTGCCAGGCCAGCGGATTCCCACGGAGTTCGGCCACCAGCTCCGGCGCCACCGCCGGAACCGGGACCGGGACGTACGGGTCGTGCTCGAGCAGCGTGGCCCGGACCCGCCCGACCAGGGCATAGGCCAGCTCGGCCACCCGGGCCACCGCACTCTTCCGTTCCGGGGCGCTCAACCGGGCCGCCGCCTGCTCCACCGCGTACGCGTGGACCAGATCGTGCAGCCGGAACCGCCCGGGCTCCGGGAGCGGATCCACCAGGCGGGCGTCGGCCAGATGCTCCAGCGCCGCCTCGGCGACCCGGACCGGCTCCTGGAGCAGCGCGGCGGCCACCCACCGGCTCGTCTCGGCCCGGTCGATCGTGCCCAGCAGCGCGAAGAGCCGGTCGGCCGTCGGATCCAGCCCGCGCAACGACAGGGCGAGGCTGGCCCGCACGCCGGTCTGCCCATAGGTCAATTCATCCAGGCGCGCGTCCTCCAGGGCCGCGACCAGACGCTGTGCTGTCCAATGTGGACGAGCGACCAGCCGGGCGCCGGCGATGCGCAACGCCAGCGGCAGCCCGCCGCACAGCTCCACCAAGCGGCGCAGGGCCTCCGGCTGGGCGGTGTGGTCGGCCCCCACGATGCGGCGGATCAGGTCCTGCCCCTCCTGGTCAGCCATCGGGCCCAGGTCGAGGTGCAGCGTCGTGGACAGCCCGCCCAGGCGCCGCCGCGAGGTGACCACCACGGCCGACCCGGTGGTCGGTGGCAGGAGCGGGATCACCTGGGCCTCGTCGACCGCGTCGTCGAGGACGATCAGCACCTTGCGCCCCGCGAGCAGGCTCCGGTACAGCGCCGCCCGTTCGTCGCCATCGGACGGAATCGTCGTCGCGTCCACACCGAGCGAACGCAGCATGCGGGCGAGCACCTCGTACGGGTCCGCCGGATCGGCCTGGGCGCCGCGCAGGGGCACGAAGAGCTGTCCATCCGGGAACGACGCCGCGACCCGGTGGCCGAGATGAATGGCCAGCGACGTCTTGCCGACCCCGCCGCCGCCCGACAACGCCACGGTCACGGGGATGTCGGTGACCGCCAGCAGCGCCGTGGCCAGCCGCGCCACCTCGGCCTCGCGGCCGGTGAAGTCCGCCAGGTCGGCCGGGAGCTGGAACAGGCTGGGGCGCGGCGCTGCCGGGTGGGGCTCGCCGCCGGGCGAGGGCTGGTCGTCGGCCGCGCGGACCCCGGGTGGCTGGGCGGGGGTGGCGGGCACGTAGTTCATCTCGGGTGGCTGGGCGGGGGCGGCGGGCACGTAGTTCATCTCGGGTGGCTGGGTGGGGGCGGCGGGCACGTAGTTCCTCTCGGGTGGCTGGGTGGGGGCGGCGGGCACGTAGGTCATGCCCGTCAGGGCCCGCTGGTGCAGCTCGACCAGCCGCGGGCCCGGGGCCACACCCAGCTCGTCGGTGAAGGTGCGGTACGCCTGGCGGTAGACCGCGCTCACCTCGGCGGCCCGGCCGCACGCGACCAGGGCCCGCATGAGCAGCTCGTACGGGCGCTCACGCAGGCTGTGCGACCGGACGTACTCGCGCAGCTCACCGACGATCTGGTGCGTCTCGCCGAGCGACAGCCGCAGGTCGAACAGCTCCTCGGTGGCGCCCAGCCGCTCCTCCTCGAGCCGGACCGCCGCCGCGTCGGCGACCGGTCCGCCCACGCCGGACAGCGCCGGCCCCCGCCACAGGGCCAGGGCCGCCTGGTAGTGCGTCCGGGCCGCCTCGCCCCGGCCGGCACCGATGGCCTGCCGGGCGGCCGCGATGTGCTGCGCAAATGTCGACACATCTGTACTGATGGCACCAGCCGCAATCGCGTAGCCGTGCGGCCGGCTCTCGATGACCGCCCCGGTCACGCCACCGGCGGCCAGCGCGGCCCGCAACGCGGAGACGCAGGTCTGCACCTGGCCGCGGGCCGTCGCCGGTGGTTCGTTGTCCCAGATTGCCCGAATCAACGTATCCACCGAGACCGCACGGCCCGGCTCGAGGGCCAGCGCCGCCAGGAGGCGACGGGTCCGCGAGCCGCCCAGGGCGATGGAGGTCTCTCCGTGCCACGCCTCGAGCGGACCGAGCATCAGTATCCGTACCGCCATCGCAGCCGAGAGTACGACGAGAGCGTTTCGAGAGAGCGTCACGGCAGGCTGCCGGGCATGCGTTCTCGCCCCGTCTTGCGTTCTGGCCCCGACCCGCGTTCCGTTCCGGGCGCGCTGTCCCGGCCGGTCCTGCGTTCCCACCCTCTGCTCGCGCTCCTGTGGGTCATGCTGTCGACGACCATCTACGCCTGCGCCGGCCCGGGGCCGTCCGGGAGCCCCACCCCGACCGCCACCGGGCCGGTGCGCCTGGAGCAGTTGCCCGCCACCGACGCCTGCCGGGCGAGCCGGGAGAAGGTCGCCGAGCTCAGCACCGAGAAGTACGACTGGAGCCTGTCGTTCTCACCGGACGGAAAGACCGCGTTCTGGGCCGTCAGCGAGGGGTGGTTCCCCACCACCCGAAAGGCCAGGATCGTGACCGCACGTCTGGAGAACGGGACCTGGTCGGCGCCGGAGGATATCCCGTTCTCCGCCGCCCCGGACTACACCGACATGGACCCGGCGGTCTCGCCGGACGGGACGATGCTGGTCTTCACCTCGACCCGCCCGGTCGACGGTGAGCAGCGCCGCGACCTGGACGTGTGGTACGTCGAGCGGGACGGCGACGGCTGGGGCGAACCGGTGAACCTGGGCGAGCAGGTGAACAGCCCGAGGGACGAGCTGTTCCCCTCGGTCGCGGCCGACGGGACGATCTACTTCGCCAGCGACCGCACCGGCGAGTGGGACATCTACCGCACCCGGCCGCAGGGGGACGGGACGTACGGTCCGGCCGAGCACCTGGGCGAACCCATCAACTCCGACCTGGTCTGGCAGTTCAACCCCGACATCTCTCCCGACGGGCAGACGCTGGTGTTCACGATGCTCTCCCACCCCGACGGCCTGGGCGCCGGGGACATGTACCTGGCCCGGCGCGACGGCGACGGCTTCGACCAGCCCATCAACCTGGGTGAGTGTGTCAACACGAACCAGGACGAATACCACCCGCGGGTGGTGTGGAGCGGCGATCAGCCCGTCATCTACTTCGTCTACCGGGGCGACTTCTATCGCGCGAATCTTCCCCAGGAATAGACCCACCCTGCGGGGTCACCGCCCAGGCGCGGGAGAGCCCCCTTCTCGGCAGGGGGCCTCTCCCGGGCGGCGACCACCCCGGTGGCCGGGCCGTCTCTCCCGAGGCGGCCCGGTCAGCCGTGTCGGTAGCCGACCACCCGCAGGGCGACATCCGCGTAGAACTCCCCGATCTCGGCCGGGGTGAGCGGGTGGTTCTCGTGGTACCACCGGGCGATGTCGACGCCGAGCGACAGCAGGACGGTGGTCGTCATCCGGGGGTCGGGGGTATCGAACACCTTCTCGGCGACGCCCCGGTCGACGACCGCCCGCAACTCGTCCGTGATCGCGCGGCGCAGCTGCATGATCTCGCGTAGGTGCTCCTCGGAGAGGGCGGCGAGCTCGTAGTTGACGATCCGGGCCGTCGTGTGCGACCGGGCGTGGTGCGCGGCGAAGGCCCGCATGGCCGCGACCAACTGGGCCGCGGGTTCGTCGGCGGTGGCGATCGCGGCCCGCAGCCGGTCGAGCACGGCCTCGTGGCCGGAGCGCGAGATCTGGTAGAGCAGCTCCTCTTTGGACTCGTGGTGGACGTAGATCGCGGCCGGGCTCATGCCGGCGGCCGCGGCGATGTCCCGGGTCGTGGTGCCGTGGAAGCCGCGGGCGGCGAACGACGCCACCGCCGCGTCGAGCAGGCGCTGACGCCGGTCCGGGTCGCGCCTGCGGGCCTCGCCCGCCATCGAAATCGGATCCCTCCCGCCCTGCCGGCGACCTACGTCACAAACGCCCATCGGTTGACGGCGAGCGGTCGACACCGGCATCGTAGAGCCATTGTAAGTAAGCGACCGCTTAGTACGTATCGGAGACCGTATGCCCGAGGCCGTGATCGTCGCTACCGCCCGCTCGCCGATCGGCCGGGCGAACAAGGGATCGTTGGTCGACATGCGACCGGACGACCTGGCCGTCCAGATGGTCAAGGCGGCGCTGGCCAAGGTGCCGGCCCTCGACCCGGCCGACATCGACGACCTGATGCTCGGCTGTGGCCAGCCCGCGGGTGAGTCGGGCTTCAACCTGGCGCGCGTCGTCGCCGTGCTCGCCGGTCTGGACCACGTGCCCGGGGTGACGGTCAACCGGTACTGCGCGTCCAGCCTGCAGACCACCCGGATGGCGTTCCACGCGATCAAGGCCGGCGAGGGCGACGTGTTCATCTCGGCCGGCGTCGAGACCGTGAGCCGGTACGGCAACGGCCACGCCGACCTCAAACCCGAGGCGTGCAACCCCCTCTTCGCCGAGGCCCTGGCCCGCAGCGAAGCCTTCGCGGCCGGGGGCCAGCACTGGGTCGACCCGCGCACGCTGGGCACCCTGCCCGATGTCTACATCGCCATGGGGCAGACCGCGGAGAACGTGGCCCAGCTGCGGGGGATCAGCCGGGAGGAGCAGGACGCGTTCGGTGTGCGCAGCCAGAACCGTGCCGAGAAGGCCATCGCGGACGGGTTCTGGGCGCGCGACATCACCCCGGTCACCCTGCCCGACGGCCGCGTGATCGACAAGGACGACGGGCCGCGCAAGGGCGTCACCATGGAGGCGGTCGCCGCGCTGAAACCGGCCTTCCGCCCCGACGGGACGGTCACCGCCGGCAACTGCTGCCCCCTCAACGACGGAGCGGCCGCGGTCGTGATCATGTCCGACACCAAGGCGGCGCAGCTGGGCATCACACCCCTGGCCCGCATCGTGAGCACCGGGGTCTCGGGCCTCTCCCCCGAGATCATGGGGCTGGGACCGGTCGAGGCGTCCCGGCGTGCCCTGCAGCGGGCTGGGATGTCCATTCAGGACATCGACCTGGTGGAGATCAATGAGGCTTTCGCCGCCCAGGTGATCCCGTGTGCCCGGGACCTGGGCATCGACGACGACAAACTCAACGTCAACGGCGGGGCGATCGCGGTCGGCCACCCCTTCGGCATGACCGGCGCCCGCATCACCAGCACGCTCATCAACTCCCTGCAGTACCACGACAAGCAGATCGGTCTGGAGACCATGTGCGTCGGCGGCGGGCAGGGCATGGCCATGATCATTGAGCGGTTGAGCTGATCATCGAACGGTTGAGCTGAGGAGTCACATGCGCGCCCTACGGGTCCACAAGCTCGGCGAGCCCCGCGACGTGTTGACGCTCGAGGACGTCCCGACCCCGGAGGCCGGGGCCGGCCAGCTCCTCGTCCGGGTGCGGGCGGCGGCCGTCAACTTCCCCGACGTGCTGCTGTGCCGCGGGTTGTACCAGATCAAGCCGCCGCTGCCGTTCACCCCGGGCGTCGAGCTGTGCGGCGAGGTGGTCGCGGTGGGCTCCGACACCACCGGGTTCGCCGTCGGTGACCGGATCATCGGCACGCCCACGCTACCGGTCGGCACGTTCGCCGAGTTCACCGTCGTGGACGCCGACAAGGCGTTCCCGGCCCCGCCGTCGCTGGACGACGCCCAGGCCGCCAGCCTCCACATTGGACACCAGACCGCCTGGTTCGCGCTGCACCGCCGGGCAGCGCTACAGGCCGGCGAGACACTACTGGTGCACGCCGCCGCGGGTGGGGTCGGCTCGGCCGCGGTCCAGCTCGGCAAGGCTGCTGGCGCCCGGGTGATCGCGGTCGTCGGCGGATCCGCCAAGGCCGAGGTGGCGCGCTCGCTCGGGGCCGACCTCGTGGTGGACCGGCACACCGAGGATTTCGTCGAAGCCGTCAAGGCGTTCACCGACGGCCGCGGCGCCGACGTGGTCTTCGACCCGGTGGGAGGCGACGCGTACCGGCGCTCGACGAAGTGCATCGCCTTCGAGGGCCGCATCGTGGTGCTCGGCTTCGCCGGCGGCGAGATCCAGTCGGTCCCGCTCTCCCACGCCCTGATCAAGAACTACTCGATCCTCGGCCTGCACTGGGGCCTGTACGCCACGTACAACCCCGGAGCCATCGCCGAGTGCCATCGCCACCTGACCGACATGGCCGAGGCCGGTGTCGTGGCGCCCCTGGTGAGCGAGCGGCTGCCCCTGGAGGCGCTCGCCGACGGCGTGCAGCGGCTGGCCGACGGCACCACCGTGGGCCGGCTGGTCTACACCCCCGGGGCGTGACCAATGATCGACGCGGTCGTGTTCGACTACGGCGGGGTGCTCACCACGCCCGTGCGGGGCTCGATCACGGCCTGGCAGGCGGCCGACGGCATCGACCCGGCCTCGTTCACCCGCTGCCTCAAGATCTGGCTCTCCCGGGACGCGCCGGCCGGCACGCCGATCCACCAGTTGGAGATGGGCACCCTGCCGGTCGCCGAGTTCGAGGCCCGGCTGGCGCAGGAGCTGTCCACCGTGGACGGACGACCGATCGACCCGGTCGGGCTGCTGTCCCGCCTCTTCGCCGGCATGCGCCCCGATCCGGCCATGTTCGCGCTGGCCGAGGAGCTGCGGAGCCTGGGGCTCAAGGTGGCCTTGCTCTCCAACAGCTGGGGGAACAGCTATCCCCGGGATCTCATCGATCCGCTCTTCGATCCGGTGGTGATCTCGGGAGAGGTCGGGCTGCGCAAGCCGTGGGCCCCGATCTACGAGTTGACGCTGGACCGGCTGGGTCTTCCCCCGCAGCGGGTGCTGTTCGTCGACGACGCTTCGCCCAATGTGGAGGGCGCCCGCGCCGTGGGCATGCCGGCCCTGCTGCACACCGACCCGGCCACGACCCGGAATGAGCTGGCTCGCCTGGTCCCCGGGCTGCGTACGACCGACGGCGGTGACACCCCGTCCGGGAGCGACCCGTCATGACCAGCAGCAGCGCGCGCACCCACCCGCCGGGTCTGGACCTCTACCGCCTCGCCGCCTGGCTGCCGACCGTGATCCCCGGCGCGGCGGCCGGTGGCCCGGGCAGCCTCACCGCGCGGCTGATCCCGGGGGGCCGGTCCAACCTCACGTACGAGGTCTCCGACGGCGTCCACACGTGGATCCTGCGTCGCCCGCCGCTGGGCCACGTCCTGGCCACCGCCCACGACATGGCTCGCGAGCACCGGGTGATCAGCGCCCTGCGTGGCACCGAGGTCCCGGTCCCGGCCACGTACGCCCTGTGTCCGGATGAGACGGTGATCGGCGCCCCGTTCTACGTCATGGAGCGGGTGGTCGGCACGCCCTACCGGGACGCCGCTGCCCTGCGGGCCCTGGGCGAGGCACGCACCCGGACGATCGCGACGCGAATGGTGGACGTGCTCGCCGCGCTGCACCGCGTGGACCCGGCGTCGGTCGGGCTGGCCGACTTCGGCCGACCGGAGGGTTTCCTGGCCCGGCAGGTCGCGCGGTGGCGCAAGCAGCTCGATGCGTCGCGCAGCCGTGACCTGCCGGGCGCCGACGAGCTGCACGCGCGGCTGGCCGCCCGGGTGCCCGAGCAGTCCGCGCCGGCCATCGTGCACGGGGACTACCGGCTCGACAACATCCTGGTCGACGA
>Ga0065720_1004569_pt1 | contig 14596 bp, 18 predicted proteins | sample Thericmetagenome_FD_59107 | JGI IMG/M metagenome (GOLD analysis project Ga0065720, IMG submission 59107) | Thermophilic microbial communities from the Joint Bioenergy Institute, California, USA of rice/straw/compost enrichment - eDNA_2 v2... | ecosystem: Engineered > Solid waste > Grass >... | reverse complement strand
AGCGAAAGGGCTGAAAAGTCTGCTTTCTCGTTACCTGGAACTTTGTTAACCTTACGGAACCGCCGTATGCGGACCCGCATGTACGGTGGTGTGAGAGGTCGGGGGCTAGCCGCCCCCTCCTACTCGATTAAGATCAGGATTCGGATACGGCAGCGGGCACCACTTTGCCGTCCGCAATGGTGTAGCGGACATGCTGGTCTATGAACGACATTCGACCGGTGCGGCCCACGTACCGGTCCTTGTCGTCCGCATAATGCATGAGGTAAATCTTCGACTGCACATCTTCGGGCAGCGTGAGCAGCTCCTCGAGCGTGGCATGGACCGCGCCCGGCGTCACAAACTGGCAGTCGTGGAAAACGACGCAGCCGCGGTTCCGCACCAGATCCGTCACGAGCTCGGGGTGAAACCGCATGTCGGCCGTATAGAAGAAGCAGTTGTTGAACAGCAGCGAATAGCTGATTTTGCCCGGTATATGCTCCGTGCGGATGATCTCGACGGTCAGTCCGTCGTGCAGCACGGCCGGAACGCCTTCGCGGATACGGCGCACATCGAAATAATCCTCAAGACTCTGCGATTGCTCCTGCCACATGCCACCCTTGAGGGAATGCTCCCACAACGGTTCGGCCAGCGTGTCGGGCACATACAGCACCGGCCGTTTGCCATATTGGAATTTCATGCGGAACGCGAATTCTTCCAGTCCGCCGACATGGTCGGCGTGAATATGGGTTAACAGGACGGCGTCGATGCCGTCAAGCGGCTGACCGATCTGGTGAAGCGCAAGCGGCCCGGTAATGCCGCAGTCGACTAACAGCGTGAACCCGTTCTGGCAGAGCAATGCATTGTTGTTGTAGTATTTCTTGGCAAATGCATTTCCGGTTCCGAGCATCAAAATATCCAATAACGGAACTCCCTTCCGGGTACATTTGTTCAAACTTTATCATTTTTTTTACAATAAGGAAAGGGGCTGAACGATTTCTGAACGACCGGGCATCCGCGTATGCGCGGGGGCGGACGTCTGCATATAATGGGGCGGATTTTCGCGAGAGGAGATCTGCCCATGAGCAAGGCCAAAGCGGGAAAAAAGCGGGCGAACCAGCGGTCCGACCGGCCCGTCGTCCGCATGAGCATCGTGCTGTCTGACACCTGTGAAGCCTGTCCGACGCCCTGTCCGCGCGGCATCCGATACCGGCTGCGCATGCGGGAGCCCGGGGCGTTCGGCAAAGGCGTGCCCTGCGTGCTGACCCGAACCGTTCAGTGAGCCGCTCATGCGCATGTTTATTTCCCGGGCGAGCGCAGAACGCGACAAGAGACGACAGGACGTTCGTCGGAAAATTGTTCGCATGAAGCCGCGCAACTTTGGACAACTGGTCGAGTATAACTATACAACCAAGGAAATGCTGACGGAGGTTTCATGCGCATGAGATTCAGAAAAGTGCTCGTATCCGTTCTGCTGCTTTCATTGTGGGGCGGAAGCATGATATTTGCGGACACGGTCAGTCAGAAAATCAAGGTGACGGTGAACGGTTCGAACCTGGGGGAAACGGGAATCACGGTGGACGGGACGACGTATCTCCCGATCAGGCAGCTGGCCGATACGTTCAATGCCTTCATCACCTGGGGCGACAACAAGCAGGTGAACATCAACAAGCCGAACATCCACATGATGACGATGAGCGTGACCGCGAACGGCATCTTTCCCTTCCAGGCCGTGGAGAAGGGCAGCACGGTAACCTTCTATGTGCTGGTGCACGGCGACAGTCTGAGTACGCCGATTTCGGCCGCCAAGATGGAGATCATCGATCCGGCCGGCGGGGTCAAAGAACTTTATTCCGAGAGCAACCCCGAGAACCTGAACGTCTTCCAGCTCCGCACGAAGGAGCAGAAGTATAAGTTCGGTTCCGAAGGCGAGTACAAAGTGCGCATGTATATGCAACCTGCCAAAAGCACCGAATGGACGCTCATTTCCGAGAAGCTGATTTTCTCCAAATAAAAATAATGCTTTGGCGACTTCCAAGCGCTCCCTCCGCGGGGCGCTTGTCGTTTGACCCGGCGATTCCGGCATGGTACGATACGTTTGATCACATGAAACCGAAATGAGGGTTGCCGATGAGCGAACATTCGCACGACCATGCTTGCGGCTGCGGCCATGACCACGAGCATGATCACGAACACGATCCCGTGTTCATCGTAACGGACGAAGAAGGCCGCGAACACGAGATGATCATGGTGTACACGTTCGATTCGGAAGGCTCGGCCTATGCCGTGCTGCTGGATCGGAACGACCCGGAAGCGGACGGCGTCATCTTCCGGATCGAGGAAGAGAATGATGAAATGTTCCTCGTCGGCATCGAAGACGACGAAGAATGGGAGCGCGTGGCAAGGATTTACGAGGAGATCGCCAGCCAGGAACAGGAAGGCTGATCTTCCGCTTCGGCAGAAAAGGCCGGCCATCGAAACGCATCGATGGCCGGCCGGTTTTTTTTCACCGCAAAACGAATGCGCCAGCCTGAAAGGATGGCGCAAGCCGTTCCGCTCACTTTCTCGGGTTGTAATAGATGGTGCGGCCGTTGAACAGCTTCAGCTCGGCCTGCAGATGCTTCGCCAGATATTTGCACAACTCGTTCGCTTTCCCTTTGTCGCCGTGCGTCGCGTCATCGGGAAGCACAACCTGGACGTAATGAACCGTGCGGTCGCCGCGCTCCGTCTGTCCGACGCCGAACACGATGTACCGGTAGCGCGCATCCGTTCCCTTCAGATAAAACCACGGTTCGCCGTCCTTCTCCTCGATCGTGTACGGGAAGGCGGCGTCCGCGTATTCCCAGCCCAGCTGACGGCCGGTCAGCGCGGTCTGCTCCCGATATCGTTGCAATTGTTCCTTCACGCCGTCCAGCGTCAGCTGCTCGACGGCGGAGCCTTCCACGAAATAGATGTAAGCGCTTTGACTCACCTGCAAAGCCACCTCCCAGAACTAGGATAGCACTCCAGCCGGCGCTTGACAACAAGCGCCGGCTTCGGCCGGGAACCGCAGCGGATCAGCTGATCGGCGTCTCTTCGACGATCACTTTGACGGATTTCAGGGTCGGATCTTCCGGACCTTTGACCGGCAGGCCGACCTGGAGATGATCGAGGATGTAGTCGATGTTCGCCTGCGAGATGACCTCTCCGGGCAGCAGGATCGGAATGCCGGGCGGATAGACATAGATGAACTCGGCGATGATCCGGCCGGCCGATTCCGCCAGCGGCACCGATTCCGTCTCCGCGTAGAAGGCGTCGCGCGGCGTAAGCGAGAGCTGCGGAATCTCCGGAATTTTCACGACCAGTTCCTTCGCTTCGTTCACCCGGTAGAACGCGTCCGACATCTCGCGCAGCGCATCGAGCAGCGCGTCGACCGTCTCCTTCGTGTCGCCGGGCGTGATCAGCGCGAGGATGTTGTACATGTCGCTCAATTCAACCTCGATGCGATGCCGCTCGCGCAGCCAGTTCTCCGCGTCGTAGCCCGTGATGCCGAGATGGCGGACGTGGATCGTAATTTTCGTCGGATCGTAGCTGAAGGTCGCTTCGCCGCCCAGAATATCGTCGCCGAAGCAATAAAGGCCCGGAATCGCGTTGATGGCCTCGCGGGCATAGCGGGCGAGCGAGATCGCGCGCTCCGCCATCGCGCGGCCGTTCAGCGCGAGATTGCGGCGCGCCGTATCCAGCGACGCGAGCAGCAAATACGATGTCGAGGTCGTCGTCAGCATGCTGAAGATGGTCTGGATCCGGTGCGGATTGACACGGCTGCCCTTGACGTTCAGAATCGAGCTCTGGGTCATCGAACCGCCGAGCTTGTGCACGCTCGTCGCGGCCATGTCCGCGCCGGCTTGCATCGCGGAAATCGGCAGCTCGTCGTGGAAATGGATCAGCACGCCGTGCGCCTCGTCAACCAGCACCGGAATATCATAGGAATGCACGAGTTCGACAATTTCACGCAGGTTGGCGCAGACGCCGAAGTAGGTCGGATTGATGACGAGCACCGCTTTCGCGTCGGGATGGCGCTCGAGCGCCCGCCGCACCGCGCTGGTGGTGATGCCGTGATCGATGCCGAGATTCCCGTCGCGTACGGGGGAGACGAAGACCGGGCGGGCGCCGGCGAAGATGATCGCGGACAGCACCGATTTGTGCACATTGCGCGGCACAATGATCTTGTCGCCGGGCGAGCAGACGGACAGGATCATCGTCATGATCGCCCCGCTCGTGCCCTGTACGGAGAAAAAGGTATAATCCGCGCCGAACGCTTCCGCCGCCAGCTTCTGGGCTTCGTCGATGACGCCCGCCGGCTGGTGCAGGTCGTCCAGCGGCGCGATGTTGATCAAGTCGATGGACAGCGCGTTCTCGCCGATGAACGCGCGGAATTCCTCGTCGCTGCCCCGGCCCGTCTTGTGGCCCGGAATGTGGAATTGCAGCGGATTGCGCCCGGCATGCCGCCGAAGCGCGGTGAACAGCGGGGTGGATGACTGATCCAACGCCCCATCCCGTCCTTTCCCATCATGCGATTTAAGCCAAACAAGCTAGAGTATAGCAAAACGGGATGCGATTGCAAGACGGTTCCGGAGCGAACGGCGGGCCGCCGGGATGTCGCAGTTTGTTCATTTTCCTGCACGGACAAGATATGGTACGATAAGCGGGTGGAAGGAGCGGTTCAAGATGGACAGGCGAATCGTGATGGTCATGCTGGTGCTCATGACCGTGTTCATAGGCTTCAGCATCATCATTCCCGTCATGCCGGAGCTGGTGAAGAGCATCGATCCCGGCAGGGCGGAATATCATAACGCGCTCATGCTGTCGCTGTACTCCCTGGTCTCGTTCGTGCTGTCGCCCGTGTGGGGCAAGCTGTCCGACCGGATCGGCCGCCGCCCGGTCATCCTGACGGGCGTGCTCGGATTCTCCGTCAGCTTCCTGCTGTTCGGACTCGCTTCGGGCCATCTGCCGCTCATGTACGCGGCGCGTCTGCTCGGCGGGCTGTTCTCCGGGGCGGTCGTCTCCGTCATCGTCGCCTATGTGGCGGACATTACGACGCCCGAGCAGCGCACGCGCGGGATGGGGCTCGTCGGCATGTCGATCGGCATCGGCTTCACGTTCGGCCCGGGAATCGGCGGCGCGCTCAGCCGGTTTTCGCTCGAGACGCCGTTCTTCGCGGCGTCGGCGCTGTCGGCGCTGCTGTTCGCGACGGCGTTTTTCACTTTGCGCGAATCGCTGCCGCCGGAGCGGCGGGGCGCGAAGGCGAAGCGGACTTCGCGCTGGGCCGCGTTCGCCGGTCCGCTCAAATATTTGTACGTGCTCGCCTTCTTCGTCACCTTCTCGCTGGCGGGCATCGAATCGACGCTGCAATGGTTCGGCATGGAGCGCTTCGATGTCACGCCGCAGCAGTTCGGAATCATGTTTTTCATCTGCGGCCTTGTCGGCGCGATCGTGCAGGGCGGCGTCGTCCGCCGGCTGATCAAGCCGCGGCGGGAACCGGCCTGGATCGCGGCGGGCCTGCTCATCTCGGCGGCCGGGTTCTTCCTGCTCGTCACGTCGCATGAGCTGTGGACGGCGACGGTATATTTGGCGATCTTCGGCGTCGGCAACGCGCTCGTCCGCCCTTGCGTCACCTCGCTCATCACGCAGAAGACGAAGGTCGAACAGGGCGTCGCATCCGGCCTCAGCTCCTCGATGGACAGTCTCGGCCGCATCGCGGGCCCGGTCATCGGGGCCGTCCTGTTCCGCATCGAGTTGACGCTGCCGCTGATCGCCGGCGGCTTGCTGTCGATCGCCGCCCTGCTCCTGCTTGAGCGTTTCCGCACGCTTGACCGCAGAGAAGAGGCCGGCACGCGGCCGATCGTCTAGTTAATTTGGAAGGCTTTCCTCCGCGCTTCGGCGGCGCGGGCGGAGAGCCTTTTTCGATCTTGCGGGGGCGCGTTTTGGCCGACGGCAGCATCAATTTTCGTCAATAAACCAAGTTGCCAGAACATAAAATGGAGTATAAACTGAAAGTGAGGCGAAAATTTCAGAACATTCCGCCGATTCCCGAGCAGGGGGGAGGGATCGCCGTGAACAAAAGCGACGAGGTGGAGTACTGCAACCTGGAGATCCGGTTTGACCGGCGGAAGATTCACGATCTGATCCGAGAACTTATCCAGGCCGGCTACTCCCTGTTCTGGAGCGAAGCGAACGGGCTGTTCTTCATCTCGATCCGCACCGGGCGCAGGCTGGTCAAGCTGCGATTCCGACGCATCCGGAACTGCTACAAAATGATCGGCGACTACACGATTCGGGACGAGAGACTGTCGGAACTGCTGGAACGCATGATCAATGATTCCCGCGGCCATGCCGTCGTCAAACGGATCAAAGACCGGCGCATCGTAATCGAGGACATCATGTTTGGCGAAATCATCCGATTGGTGGAGGTGTCGGGTATGGAACATCGCGTCATCTACCAAAAGAATACGAAGGTTACGACGGAAGAGATGATTCGCGCATTTCAGAACAAGCGGGCGGAGGAGCGCGTGCATGTCCTGCGGCTTGAACTCGATTACGAGCTGGCTGTGCTCCACGAGGCGCTGGCCGAAGGCCGCATCGCCGATGCCGAAGCGTCCAAGAAGCGGCTGATGGAGATGCGGACGGAGATGCTGCAGCTCGAAATGTGAAGGACGGAAGGATGGACAAATGACCGAAAACCAATGGAATAAGCCGGATTGACAGGCTTCTCTTGCTCCAGCACGGAGGAAGGGAAGCCTGTTTTCGGTTTCGCCGGGCCGCGGCCGGGCAAGTTGCGCCGGAATCCCGGGATGCACTAGAATAGGGCTGACTATTCGGCAGAATCGGGGGAGACGTTGGAGTGAACGAAAGCCGACCGGACGGAAAAATGGTGCTGGCCGTCGATCTCGGCACGACGAGCGCCAAGGTGCTGGCGGTCGATGCCGGAAGCCTGACCGGAAGCGGCCGTGCGGTGATCAAGGCCAGGGCGGAGCGCGGATACCCGCTGCTGTCGCCGCAGCCCGGATGGGCGGAGCAGGATCCGGACCGCATCGCCGAAGCCGCGGCCGAAGCCGTGCGCGAAGCGGTCATGGCCGCCGGATGCGGCGCGGACGGGGTGCTGGCCGTCGCGTTCAGCACGGCGATGCATTCGCTGATTGTCACGGATGAAGGCGGAAGGGCGCTCACGCGGGTGCTGACCTGGGCCGACCTGCGCGCGGCCGGTCATGCGCGGGCATTGCGCGGATCGGAGGAAGCGGCGGATCTCCCGTCCCGCACGGGCGTGCCGCTGCACGCCATGACGCCGCTCGCGAAGCTGCTGTGGCTTCGGGAGAACCGGCCTGATCTGTTCGCCTCCGCCGGGCGGTTCATCGGCATCAAGGAATATGTGCTGGAGCGCTGGTTCGGCCGTCCCGTCCCGATGGACGAATCGACCGCGGGCGGTTCCGGCCTCTACAACTTGCACGGCCGGACCTGGGACGGGAAAGCGGCGGGGATCGCGGGCATCGGCAAGGACCGGTTGCCGGAGGTCGGGGCCCCGACGCATGTCCTGCGCGGTCTCCTTCCCGATGCGGCCGCGAGCCTCGGCCTGCGGCCCGATGTGCCCGTCGTGCTCGGGGCGGCCGACGGCCCGCTGGCCAACCTCGGCGGCGGAGCGCTGGAGCCGGGCGTTGCGGCGCTGACGATCGGCACGAGCGGCGCGGTGCGCGTCGCCGTCCGCCGGCCGGCCGCCGATCCGCACGGGCGGCTGTTCTGCTACCCGCTGGCGGAAGGCTGGTGGGTCGCCGGCGGAGCGGTGAACAGCGGCGGCGTCGTCTTCCGCTGGATGCGGGACAAGCTCGCGCCGGATCTCTCGGGCGACGGCGACGGCTACGCGCGGCTCGTCGAGCTGGCGATGGAGGCGCCCCCCGGCGCCGGCGGGCTGCTGTTCCTGCCGCATCTGTCCGGCGAGCGCGCCCCGCATTGGGACGAGCGGGCGCGCGGCGTTTTCCTCGGCCTGTCGCTCGACCATGACCGCCGGCATATGCTGCGCGCCGGCCTTGAGGGCATTGTGCTGCATCTGCGCTCCGTGGCGGACGCGCTTGCCGGACTTGCGGGCGGGCTGCGGGAGATCCGGGTGTCCGGCGGCTTCGCCCGGGCCGCGGCGCTGCGGCAGCTCATCGCGGACATCCTCGGCCTGCCGGTCGTCCGCACGGACAGCGAAGACGCGTCGGCGGTGGGCGCCGCCAGGCTCGCCCTCCACGCGCTCGGCTTGCTGCCGGATCTTGCGGCGGCGTCCGCCTCGGCCGTGACGGACCGGTGTGAGCCCGATCCGGAACGCGCGGCCGTCTATGACCGGCTTCACGGCATGTTCAAGCGGCTGTACGACCGCGTGTCGGACAGCTTCGCCGATCTGGACGCGTTCCGCTCCGGCGGCTGAGACCCGCCCCATAGACGGACGGCTTATACGGGTATAACCTGCATCTATAGGTTTTCATAATCCCCCAAAACGAGTAAAATAGGGGCGTTGAAAAATTCAAGATCGAAAAGGATGGGACAGTCGGAAATGGCAAAACAACAAATCGGCGTCATCGGCATGGCCGTCATGGGACGCAACCTGGCTCTCAACATCGAGAGCAGGGGCTTCACCGTATCGATCTACAACCGGTCGCGGGAAAAAACGGACGAAGTGATCAGCCAGAATCCCGGGCGCAATCTGCACCCGACGTATACGATTGAAGCGTTCGTCGAATCCCTCGAGAAGCCGCGCAAAATTTTGATCATGGTGCAGGCGGGCGCGGGCACCGACGCGACGATCAACGCGCTTGTGCCGCTTCTTGACGAGGGCGACATCATCATCGACGGCGGCAACGCCCATTATCCGGATACGCAGCGCCGCAGCCGCGAGCTCGAGGCGAAGGGCATCCGCTTCATCGGCGCCGGCGTGTCGGGCGGGGAAGAAGGCGCGCTGAAGGGCCCGGCGATCATGCCCGGCGGCCAGGAGTCGGCCTACAAGCTCGTCGAACCGATCCTTACCGCCATTTCCGCGAAAGTAAACGGCGAACCTTGCTGCACCTACATCGGTCCGGACGGCGCAGGCCACTACGTGAAAATGGTGCACAACGGCATCGAGTACGGCGACATGCAGCTCATCTGCGAGGCGTATCATCTGCTTTCCTCGCTGCTCGGCCTGTCGACGCAAGAGCTGCACGAAATTTTCGCGGAGTGGAACAAGGGCGAGCTGGACAGCTATCTGATCGAGATCACGAAGGATATTTTCGCGAAGTATGATCCGGAGACGGGCAAGCCGATGGTCGACGTCATCCTCGACTCGGCGGGCCAGAAGGGCACGGGCAAATGGACGAGCCAGAGCGCGCTCGATCTCGGCGTGCCGCTGTCCATCATCACCGAATCCGTCTTCGCCCGGTTCATCTCGGCGATGAAGGAGGAGCGCGTCGCCGCGAGCAAGCTGCTCAAGGGGCCGGAGAAGAAGCCGTTCACGGGGGACAAGAAGGCGTTCATCGAATCGGTGCGCCGGGCGCTCTACGCGAGCAAGATCTGCTCCTACGCGCAAGGCTTCGCGCAAATGCGCATCGCGTCGGAGGAATACGGCTGGAATCTGCGCTGCGGCGACATCGCGATGATCTTCCGCGGCGGCTGCATCATCCGGGCGCAGTTCCTGCACAAGATCAAGGACGCTTACGACCGCAATCCGAACCTCAGCAATCTGCTGCTTGACGAATACTTCAAGTCGGTCGTCGAGAACTACCAGGACGCATGGCGCGAAGTGGTGGCGACGGCGGTCACGCACGGCATTCCGGTGCCGGCTTTCGCCAGCGCGCTGGCGTATTACGACTCGTACCGCAGCGAGCGGCTGCCGGCCAACCTGCTGCAGGCGCAGCGCGACTATTTCGGCGCGCATACGTTCAAGCGGGTCGACAAGGAAGGCACGTTCCATTTCGATTGGCTGCAAAACTGACCGGCCTGTCCGCCGCGTCATTCATCCAGCAGCATGACCGCATCGGCCAGACTGCGCCGCGCGCGCTCAAGTTCGTCCGCGGCGCAGTGCCGGCCGCTCAGCAGCACCAAAGCCGCTTCGGCGAAATCGCGGAAAAGCGCGATCAGCTGTGGCCGCGGCAAATCCTGCAGCGCAGGGGCGCCGTCGGCCACTTTTTTCTTGACCGCGTGAAGCAGCCAGACAAGATCTTCCCGACAGACCGGACGGGCCGGGTCACGGATCCGGTCGATGCGCCCGCAGGCGGACTTCGGTGCTGCGATCGGCATGGCATTTCCCTCCGCTCAATCCCTGCTATCATCCATACGACAGGATCGTCCGGACTATGCCCGCTTGAGACTGGCTGTCCGCCAGGGCGCTTCTTGCGCGTTGTCCGCTCCTTCGCCGCTGTGTTATCATGGAAACATTGAAGTTTGCGAGATTCGTGAAGCGGGAGGAACGACCGGGGGATGGCCCGAACGGACAAAATCGTGCTCGTCGGCTTCATGGGCACGGGCAAATCGACCGTCGCGAAACGGCTGGCCGAAAGGCTCGGCATCGAGCGGGTCGACCTCGACGAAGAAATCGAACGCGAAGCGGGGTGCACGATCGCCGAACTGTTCGACGCGAAGGGCGAAGCGCATTTCCGCGATCTGGAGAGCGCCGTGCTGGCGCGGCTGATGGCGTCGGACCGGCCCTTCGTGCTGGCGACGGGCGGCGGCGCCGTGCTGCGCGAGGCGAACCGCGAGGCGATGCTTGCCAGCGGGTTCGTCGCGGCGCTCACGGCATCGCCCGAGCGGATCATCGAGCGCGTGTCGGGCGATGATTCGCGGCCGCTCTTGCGCGGAGACGCCGCCGGGCGGGTGCGGCGGCTGATGGAGGAACGGAAGCACGCCTACGACTTCGCGCACATCAAGATCGACACGACCGATCTGACGCCCGACGAAATCGCCGGCCGTATCCTGGCCGCCGCGAAGGAGACGACCGCATGAAGACCGCTGCATGCGTTGCGGCCGGCGGCGCGCTCGGCGCGCTCGCCCGGTACGGCGTATCGCTGGCGCTGGGCGCGCCCGCGCCCGGCGCGTTTCCCGCCGCCACGTTCGCGGCGAACGCCGCCGGGTGCCTGCTGATCGGCCTGCTCGGCGGATTCGCGGCGATCCGGCCGCTGCCCGGGGCGGTGCGGGAATTGCTGGGCACCGGCTTCCTCGGCGGCTTCACGACGATGTCCGCGTTCGGCGTCGAGACGGTGCGGCTCGCCTGGGACGGCCATGCCGTGACGGCGCTGGCCTATGCCGCCGCTTCCGCCGCGGCGGGTCTCGGCGCGGCATCGGCCGGCAGCGCGCTGGCGAAGGCCGCCGTCCGCGGCCGGAGGGACGACGGATGACCGCCGTCCTGCTGGTCGCGCTCGGGGGCGGAGCGGGGGCATTGCTCCGGTACGCGGCGCAGCGGGCTTTCGCCGCGCGGACGGGCCGGCCCCATGCCGGCACGCTGCTCGTCAATCTGGCCGGAACGTTCGCGCTCGGCCTGCTGCTGGGCTCGCCGCTTGCGGCGGATGGCCGCGCCGCGCAGCTGCTCATCGGCGTCGGCTTCCTCGGCGGCCTGACGACGTTCTCGACCGTCATGGCGCAGTTGACGGAGATGCTCAAGGCCCGCCGCTGGAAAGCGGCCGCCGGATACGGCCTCGCCACCTTCGGCGGCGGGCTTCTGCTTGCGGCTGCCGGCTATGCCCTCGGAAGATGGATATGAAGGATGCGCGAGGCGGAGCCTTTTTTAGTACATATCCCGAACGGGAAGAAGGAGCTGGAGAAGAGAGGATGGACGTCCGCATTATTCCGACCCCCCGCCTGGAGGGCGAGATTCAGGCGCTGAGCTCGAAGAACTATACGACGCGCTATATGCTGGCCGCCGCGCTGGCGGAAGGAACGAGCACGATTCTGTACCCCGCCCACAGCGACGACAGCGACGCGATGCGCCGATGCATCCGGGATCTCGGCGCGGTGCTGGAAGAAGACGGCGAACGGATGACGATCGCCGGGTTCGGCCGCCGGCCGAAGGATGTGAAGGAGCTGAACGTCGGCAATGCGGGCGCCGTGCTGCGCTTCCTGATGGCGGTCGCGTCCCTCGTCCCGGAAGTGACGTTCGTGAACGCCTATCCGAAGTCGCTCGGCCAGCGGCCGCACGATGACCTGATCGACGCGCTCGGCCAGCTCGGCGTCCGGGTCGAGCACAACGCCGGGAAGCTGCCGATCACGATCCGCGGCGGGAACCCGAAGGGCGGCAAGATCCAGGTCTCCGGCGCGATCAGCTCCCAATACCTGAGCGCGCTGCTGTTCCTGACGCCGCTGCTCGACGAGGACAGCGAGATCGAAGTGCTNCACGACCTGAAATCGAAGGTGGTCGTCCGGCAGACGCTNGATGTGCTGAGGCAGGCCGGCATCACCGTCCATGCAAGCGAAGACCTGATGCATTACCGCATTCCCGGCGGCCAGCGCTACCAGGCGCGGACGTACACGGTGGAGGGCGATTACCCCGGTTCCGCGGCCATCCTCGCCGCGGCCGCCGTCACGCAGTCGGACGTCACCGTCCACCGGCTCAGGGAGGACAGCCTGCAGGGAGAGCGCGCGGTCGTGGACGTGCTGCGGATGATGGACGCGCCGCTGACGCATGCTAACGGCAGCGTGCGCATTCGGGGCAACGGGCGCCTCAAGGCAGGCGAATTCGACGGCGACGCCTTCACCGACGGCGTGCTCGCGATGGTCGCCGCCTCCGTATTCGCGGATGGCACGTCCCGTTTCTACAATGTCGAGAATCTGCGCTACAAGGAATGCGACCGGATCTCCGACTTCGTCGCGGAGCTGCGGAAGGCGGGGGCCGACGTCGAGGAGCGCCGCAGCGAGATCATCGTGCACGGCAAGCCGGAGGGCGTCGCGGGCGGCGCCGTCATCGACTCGCACTTCGACCACCGCGTGATTATGGCGCTTTCCATCGTCGGACTGCGCGCGAAGGAGCCGATCGTGATCCGCGACGCGCATCATGTGGCGAAGTCATACCCGAACTTTTTTGAACATTTTGCCGCCATCGGCGGCCGCATCGAGCGGCTCGAGGGCTGATGGCCGGACAGGAAGGAGCGAGCGCCATGGCCTACCGTCATCCTGATCGGGAGACGATCAAGCGCATTCTGGAGGAGTCGGACACGATCGCCGTCGTCGGCCTGTCCGACAAGCCGGACCGCACGTCTTACCAGGTGTCCGCCGCGATGCAGGCGAAGGGATACCGGATCGTGCCGGTGAACCCGAACGCGGACAGCATCCTGGGCGAGAAATGCTACCCATCGCTGAAGGATATTCCGTTTCCCGTCGATCTCGTCAACGTGTTCCGGCGCAGCGAATACTGCGCGGACGTCGCGCGCGAGGCGGCGGAAATCGGCGCGAAGACGCTCTGGCTGCAGCTCGGGATCGTCAGCGAGGAAGCGGCGGAGATCGCGCANGCCGCGGGGATGAACGTCATCATGGACCGCTGCATCAAGGTNGAGGATTCGATTCTGCTGCCGGAAGGGAAATCCACCCGCTGATTCGGATAAAAGCGGCGCGTGCCTCCAACAATAAAGTTGGCTTCTGACGTCTTCGTACGTCTGGAGACTAACCTTCCGCACAGGAGGCAATTGCCGATATGTATCACCAATCTTCGTTCCAGAGCGGCCAATCGTTCGGCGCAAGCCAGAACCGCTATCAGCCGGCCGGCTTCGTGCAGTCCCAGTATCAAGGCCAGCTGTCGCGCTCGGCGGCTTCCGGCCCGGTGACGGCGAAGTTCGGTTATCAGGCCGGCCAGCAGCAATCGTTCGGCCAGCAGTCCTTCGCAGGTCAGGCCGGCGCGTTCCAGCCGTCCTCGTTCGCTTCGCAGCAGGGTGAGCAGCATCCGGTGTACCGCGCGACGAACGCGTATCAGCAGGAAGGCCCGGTCATCCAGCACACCGGCGGCTATCAGGCGGGCGCGCAGCAGAACTTCCAAAAGCCGCTTGCCCAGCAGAATTTTGCATTCCAGGCCGGCGCGGCTTCGTTCGGCGCGCAGCAGCAGACGCAGCAGCATCCGGTGTACAGCGCGACGAACGCGCGTCAGCAGGCCGGTCCGGTCAACCAGCTCATCGGCTGGCAGGCGGGCGCACAGCAGAACGTCCAGCAGCCGATCGGCCAGCAGCAGTCTTTCGCGGCTCAGACGGGCGCAAGCTCGTTCGGCACGCAGCAGCAATGGCAGCAGCATCCGGTCTACAACGCGACGAACGCGCGCCAGCAGGCCGGTCCCGTCAACCAGCTCACCGGCTGGCAGGCCGGCGCGAGCGGCCAGCAGAACCGCTTCAGCTTCTGATCGCCTGTCGGCAGGGCGGACTTCACGGTCCGCTCTTTTTTTTGTTTTTGACAAACCGCGGGCGAACGCGTACCATCGAAATAGGCCGCGCGGACCGCTTCCGCGGGCTTCAATCGCAGCGACTTACGAAGCGCAGGAGGAGAAGGCGTGAAGCTCATCGGCAATCTGCAGCAATTCGGTCGGGCGCTCATGCTCCCGATGATGGCGCTGCCGGCAGCAGCCGTCTTCCTCAGTCTGAGCGGACTGCCCTGGGACGACTGGGGCATG
>Ga0065720_1003859_pt1 | contig 14598 bp, 10 predicted proteins | sample Thericmetagenome_FD_59107 | JGI IMG/M metagenome (GOLD analysis project Ga0065720, IMG submission 59107) | Thermophilic microbial communities from the Joint Bioenergy Institute, California, USA of rice/straw/compost enrichment - eDNA_2 v2... | ecosystem: Engineered > Solid waste > Grass >... | reverse complement strand
CGCTACCAGTCGATCCGGCTCTGCAAAAGGCAGCGGCTTGAACAGCACTGAATAAACGACGCTCAGTATCGTGATGGTTGCTCCGATGCCGATCGTCATCGTGAGCACGCACGTGATTGTATATGCGGGCGACCGCAACAATCCGCGTATCGTGTGTCGGAAGTCCTCGAAGATTTCGGTCATAGCCGTTTTATCGCTTCGCAATCATACAGAAAAAGGTCAGGCAGATGCCGCCGCCTGACTCTCTATAAGCCGATGATAAAGATGGCCATGCTCGAGCAGCTCATCATGTCTGCCGGCCTCCACAATACAGCCGTTCTGGATGACTAGTATACGATCGGCAGACCTGACAGTACTGAGCCGGTGAGCTACCACTATCGTCGTCCGGCCCTTTACGAGACGCTCGATGGTTTCTTGGATAAGCTGCTCCGATGCAGCATCGACGTGGGACGTAGCCTCATCCAGCACGAGAATCGGAGCGTTCTTTAGAAACGCCCGTGCGATCGCAATCCTTTGCTTCTGTCCGCCACTGAGCCTTGCGCCACGTTCGCCGATTTCTGTGTCGTATCCGGCGGGAAGCTGCGTGATGAACTCATGGGCTTGGGCGGCGCGTGCCGCAGCTTCTACCTCTTCATCGGTCGCGTCCAGCCTGCCGTAGCGTATATTCTCGCGTACCGACATGCCAAATAGGAACACATCCTGAGCTACAACTGCACAGTGCTTCCACAGCCACTCCAGCCGAATGTTGCGGAGGTCGTGGCCGTCAAGAAGAATTCGGCCGGCGGACGGATCGAAGAGCCGCAATAGGAGATGAACAATAGTGGTCTTACCACCACCGCTCGGGCCAACAAGAGCAAGCACCTCACCCGGCTCCACATCGAAGCTCACATTGTGAAGCGTAGGTTGCCGCCCTTCGTATGTGAACGAAACGTTCTCGAAGCGGATGTGACCGTGAAGTTTATGGGGCTCGATTGCATGTGGAGAGTTTTTCACGGATGGCGTCGCGTCAAACACCTCGAACACACGATCCGCCGATCCAACAGATGCATTGAGACTGCTGTATACCTGCGCCAGTTGTCCAAGCGAGGCGGTGATCACTTGAGAGTAGAAGAGAAACGCAACAAGATCGCCAGCACTGAGCCGGTTGCCAAGCACCTGCACCCCGCCATACCAGAAGATGCTGATCGAAGACATCGTGGTCAGCAGCCCAGTGATTCCTCGAAATGCACTCTGAAGGCGCACGGACTGCTTGTACACCTCCGCGACTCTCTCAAGAGCGGAAGCAAATCGGATCGACTCATATTCCGTGCGTCCGAAGGTCTTCACGACGTGCATTCCCGAAAGCGATTCAAAGACCATACTCGTGCCGCGAGCTACCTGATCCTGCAACTCTCGGGAGACCTGACGCATGCGCGGTCCAAAAATATGCGACAGCGCGGTCGTTGCCGGGGCTAGCACAAGCACGAGAAGGCTAAGACGCAAGTCAATTGTTACCATTATGGCCACTGCTCCTAAAAGCTGAACCACCTGGATGACTGACGTGACAATCTGTTCACTGACAAGTGTTCGGATATATGTTGTATCTCCGACAACTCTATTCGCGAGATCGCCCGTCCTGCGGTTAGTCGTGTAGAGAAAATCGAGCTTGTGGAGATGATCAAACAGCTGGCGACGAAGATCGACCGTAATGCGCTCTCCGGTAACCTGCAAAACGTAGCTCCCGATAAAGGACAACAATGAGCGGACAAGAAACAGGGCAAGTAACACCCCAGCGAGGATGTGAAGGAGTGAGGCGTCGCGGTCCCTGAGCGCTGTATCGAGCAGTGCGCGGATGCCGAGTGGCAGCGCCAGCGATATTGCAGTGCCAGCCACTATTAACACCACCGACGCTCCTAGTTGCAGTCGGTAAGGCCGCATGAATATCATGCTCCTCTTGATGCGCGGCCACAGCCCGAGCGATAGCGCGAGTTGCGATTTCGCGCGTTCCACGCTCAGCCGTTCCGCAATCGACAGTATTTTATGCACCGACAACCTCCGTGTCCGTCGCTTGGCCGTTCGAAACGCCGGTGTGCAGTTCTGATGTTCGGTTCTTCAGCAGGTGGTCGAGCATCAGGAGACGTGGCGTGCTCGGGTTTAGAAGCCTGTGCAGAAGCACCCCAATCCCGGCTGTACCTTCGCCGAAGTCGCTGCATATGCGAAACATATTGGTTCCCGGGAACGCAAGTCCGTTGCCTTCCCTGACCCGATACGGAAGCATTCCTTCGGCGAGGTAATATGCGTCATTCAGGTACCGTTCCTCGCCCAGCGTTTGATACATATCCAGCATATACTCAGCGAATCCGGCGAGACCGTAGTTGTGCCAGATCTTGTTCGTGTACCGATGAGCAATGGAGTTCGCACACCACCGAGCAAAGTGGAGGTATCGAGGATCGTTTGTAGCCGTATAACAACGCAGAACGGCCGTCCCTACGCCAGCAGTTCCGAACCACATGTGTGGCGATTTCGGGTGCCAGGCTGCGGCGTCCGCTCGGGGATACCAAAGCAATTTGGTGCCCTGCTCCTGGCGTTTCGACAGATCGAAGTCGATCGCGCGAGTAGCAGCTTTGAGGTATCGCGAATCACCTACGGCACCAAACAGGAACACTAGAAACAACGCAATCCCGCTCTGCCCTTCTCCGTACCCGAGCAGCGTCTGGCCGTCGGTTTCCCAATAGCAACCCTCCTCCGCATCATGCGATGTTGCGATGAGGTGCTCACCGGCTTCGCACGCGCGATTCAGGAAATCACGGTCTCCTGTCACATCCCAAAAATGGAGTTGCGTTAGTCCCCACCCGGCGGCGCCATAAAATAGACCTGGTAGGCGGAAACGGGATTCCGGATTGCGGTCTGCTAAGGCAAGGATCTCACATGCGTCAGAGGTCCTTCCCATCATGAGAAACAGCAACGCCGCACCAGCGTAGCCGCTGAACAGACCTGCCGGACACGGGTACGTCCTCACCGCGTTCGCAATCCAATCGGCAACCTTCTGCGGGACTTCACCTCTCGCCATCAGGAGCAGGAATGCAGGTCCGGCTGCCCCGTATTGGAGGCTTACCGGGTTCGTCACAAACAATTCAGGAGACGCAGGCCACAACCGGTCAAGGCGTGAGAAATCAGCGCTCTCGTCGAGAAATGTCAGTACTCCATCCAGAGTTGACCTGAGTTCCGACCTCAAAACGCGTGAAGGTGGCTCCCGCCTGGGCTCTGCAGGAAAGGTGACGGCAGTGTCTCTCGGTTCCGGCAGTGCCTCGATCGCCCGTAGCGCCTCCTCCAGCCCCCAACGCTTTACAGGATCCACCTCAATCAGGCCGGTCACCACGTCGAACAGGCCCGAAGGGAGGCGAAGATCACGAAGAGTATGCCTGAGGCCGGCCAGTATGCCATCCCTATTTAGGGGCAGACCAGCCGCCGTAAAACAGATGATATCGAGAATCAGAGCGCCGAGGGAATAACAATCGTCAGCAGGACTTGGCGTTTCGTTCCTTAGCTGCTCCGGCGACGCGTAGCCTGCGGTAAAACCGGGCACTGGAGTTTCCTCAGCCTCCATGTCATACGCGAATTCGAGGTCGATGAAGCGCACCTGATCATCCCGTGTAACCAGGATGTTGTTCCGGGTGAGATCCCTTAAAACGACACCAGCTCGGTGAACAAGTTGAAGACCTTGTATTATCTTGCGAATCGTCGCCCTCAAGTCCCGCAACGTGTCCGACGGAGTGTAGCCCGGCGTGAAGTAGAAATTGATTGCATATCCCCATAAGGATTCTCCTTCTACTTTTTCCTGCACCAGGAACGTATGGTCCCACTCCTGAAACAGATCAACAAACTGTGGCAGCAGCCCAGTGGGAGCAAGCTTCTTCAGAATGCGCGCCTCCTTCTCCAGAAGAGCAACGCTGTCACGACCGTCCCGTTCGGGCCCAAAAAACTTGCGAGCCTCACGAATGACTACCTCATGGCCAGTTATCCTATCCGTTGCGAGATAGATGCCACCGACGGCGTTGAACTTAAAGGCGCGCCTGACCTGGTAGCGGCCCTGCTGTAGATATACACCGTCTTCGCCTGGCATCACGGGCAGGGGTTGATCGCTCAGCGGGTCTTTGATACCAGCAGGTAAACGAAAGTAGGGTAGCCGTTCATCGGCGTACCATTCGTCCGACCCGACGTAGAAGCCGCGGGTGATTCGACCTCGTTCCGTCGCTTTTGCTACCCCGTAATGCTCGCCGTACCGATAGAACAGGACCCTACTGTCCCTGTATGGACGGTCAGACAGAACATACGGGCCGGCTAAATCGCTGGTCACGGCGTGGAGGCGTTCAAGGAGACGTTTGAACTGCTCGACATTTTCAGGATATATCGCTACCGTCTTGCCGGCTTGTGCTTGGGACCAGTTCTTACTAAGCGACAGCACAAGCATCCGCTCGTCCGAGCAGAACTTGAAAGCAACTCGCTCATCAGCAAGTACTGGGACAACCCTTCGCAACGTCGTCTTGGCGTTGCTCGGGGTAGTTGATACATGTATCTTCCAGGCGTGCTGGAGACGTGCTGAGTGTCGTGGTGTGCAGTTTGTCCAGAATCCGTTAACGGTAATGACCCAAGAGTCGTCAAGGTACTGACGTACAACTTCGCTGTATTCTGCTGAGGGTCGATATCGGTTCAGGCTCTCGTAGAACCTCGGATGGAGGATAGCATACGAAACAAATGGAGTATCGCTCACCATGACTGAACAACCTCTCTTGTCTCGGACTTCAGACGTTCTTACCTGGCTTGTTCCGTGCCGACATACTGGCTTTCGCCATAAAGGTCGGGCGTTGCAGAGCCCTTTCCTCACGCGGAAATGGCGGTGATACCGCGCAGGGAGCGGTAGTCACACAACGCCCCCCCTATTTACGATTTTCGGCTGTGATTTGAGTCACAACTGAGATCCGAATAACAACTTGCTCCGGAATCGCAGCTGACATTCGAATTGCAGTCCGTCAGAAAGTTATCCAACCCGGTGCCCAGCATATGCAGGGCTAGCACACTATCCATTTGTGACCCTCCATAAAGGTGTTTGGACCATTATCTGCGCCGTACTCATGGCCAGCACTATTGATATTTGCTGTAAGTCCCACGAGTGACGCTCTTAGATCCGGCTACCGACTGTATCCTAAGCAGGTTTGGGTTGCATTGATCTGGGTCAACGTTGTTATGGGTCTGTACTAGCGCTGATGGTCATTGTAAGCACGGCTTCGGCAGATCGAGCGTCACCGATGTGCCACGCCCCAGCCTGAAGAGATCGACTGTTTGACGAGCCTTGACAGGGGGACGAGCTGGGTCACTGCCGTGGCGGTCGTTGGTGGGACATGGACGCGCGACGCCACCATTGGAACCGCCCCTCCGTACGAGCGCTTCATTTCCTCCCGATCGGCGCATGGGCTATCGGAGTGTCTTTGATCCTTTGATCTTGGTCAATGTGCCTACACCTCGGGTGGAGTACCATCTTTGAGCGCAACGAGGAGCGGAGCGAGCACTCCTCCGGCTGCGTTAAACAAAGCAGCTCGCGTCGAGCGGCCGACCGCCGCACCTGTGAATAAAACCAAGGAGACCTAAGAGGAACACGAGATATGGACATGGATAACGTTCTTGCTCTCCACATGCTCGGCACCGGGATGGAAACCTGGGTCGCTTGCGGCAACTCCAACGTTAGCTGCGATTCTGGTGGAAGTTGCCTCTCAGATCTCAGCTGCGACTCGAATGCTAGCCGCAGGTCGTAATTTAAGTCTCTCGGCGGACCACGCGTCCGCCGGACCAGATGCAAGCATTAGATCCGGGGTTCACTTTTCGCACCCGGCCACAATCGACAGCTCTTTCACTAAGAGGGTGAAGCGACGACGCTTCAATACGGGACTGGCATCAAGGGGTTCAGGAAGCCGTGGAGAAGAGGTATCGCAGCGGAGAATTGATCAGGTTCCCAAACGGGGATGGGTCTGAGTTCGTGTTCTGCAGAGAGTCCCAATCATGTAGGATCATTCCAACACCAGTAGTGCGGGCTCTGGTCACGTGTCACTATTTCGACACCCTGCAAGCGCACGCGGCACGAGTTCAGCAAGGCGGAGACACACAGGATACCTCTCAGGTGCTAGCGATGTTAGACCAGCTGGTAAATGCGGGCTTGCTGATCCCCCAGTCTAGTCATTCCGACCATGGCTCACCGTATATCGAGAGTCAGCTGAAAGTCACCACACTCTGCTTGGTTAGCAAAGACAGACCGGAACTCTTGGCGGCAACTCTTCGCTCATACACGGACGCATGCATTAGATTTGACCGAGCATTAGACTTCGTTGTAGGAGACGACTCATGGGACCCCGCTATTCGGACAGAATATCTCGGACGCCTGAAGGAGTTTCTCGTCGAGCCGAACCGTCTACACATTTGGTATGCAGGACGTGAACATCGAGAGCTCTTTGCTGAGCAGTTGAGAACTCGCTCAGGCATTCCGGGCGACGTCATTCGGTTTGCATTAACGCCCTCACCTTTCGAGAAAAACACGGTCGGCGCGAACCGTAACGCCATGCTCCTGCAGGCGGCTGGTGAGCTGATGTTCTGGGCCGATGATGACATCGCCTGTCACGTCGGCCGGCCCCCCAATGCCACTTCGGATGGCCTCGCCTTCTTCAGTGGTTATGACCCCGCGGAAATATGGTTCTACCGAAGCCGTGAAGACGCACTTCACTCTGTTAGCTATGAAGACGTCGACTTGCTCTCGCTTCATGAGAAACTGCTAGGAAGGTCAATAGCATCATGTACGCAGGAAGCCACTGCTCAGGGGAAGCTAAGAAGCGAACCGAGCTACCGCTTTCTTGCCGATATGTGCCGGAATCGCGGTCGCGTATTGGTTACCCTCATGGGCCTGGTGGGTGACTGCGGTATGGAGTACCCCAACTGGTTCTGGCTGGATGCGCGCTCACGCAAGCGCCTAATGGCGTCCCGAGAGCTATATGAAACAGCTTTCGCGTCACGCGAGATACTCGCCGTTGCCCCGTCATATGTAATTAGTTCGGGGACGTTCTGCATGTGCGGCGCAAATGGAATAGACAATACTGATCTCATCCCCCCATACTTTCCTGTAGGGCGCAGCGAAGATGGACTCTTTGGGGTCACTCTCAGAAGATGTTATCCCGATGGCTACTTCGGACACATTCCATGGGCAATCGTTCACGAGCCTCCTGCCATACGGCGATTTGCACCGGAAGACAAGTACGCTGCAGTGGGATGCCGAATTTCGGACATACTCACCTGGTGCGTAGAAGCATTTCCTCCCCCGGTGCCCGGTTCCGAACGCGAGCGGAATCTGAGGCGTCTGGGACAGCATCTGATGGAACTCGGTCGTATGGAACTCCATGAGTTCGAAGAATTTGTCAAATTGCGACATCTGCACAGCGTAGCGACTATGTACAACCAGATGAAGGCACAGTTGAAATCCGAGCCGGAAGTTCCGAACTTCTGGAGGACCGATGTGGACCAGTATCTTGATGCTCTCGTCTCCGCAGCGACAGCGCCGATGCCGCTGTTGCCGCGAGATATCACTTGCAGCAACATCGAGGAAGCACGACAAACGACGCAGCGATACGTTCGACAGTATGGCGAACTCCTGTGGTGGTGGCCTGATATCTTCGCGGCAACGATGCAACTCAAGCGGGCTGGTACGCACCTTGCCGCTCGCGTTTCGGAGTAACGCGTGGCCTCCCACTCGGAGTGCCATTGGAGGCTACTAGCTGAAACAACCTAGCTGAAGTTGAAACAAGCTAGCTGCGGCGGAATACGCGCGTACAGCCGTACTCGGACTTCCTTTCACGGTGTAGACCCTTATGTGTTTGCGAGTAACCCTGTCCGCTCGCATTGCATGTGGGCACACTTGTCCCCCCTGACTTTAACCTCAGGCTTCGTGCGTATGTGGGCGAGCAGAGCCAGGTGCAGGCGGGAACGCAGACGGAAGCGCAAGACGCTCTTTCGACATCTGATCAAACGTTTGTGAAGACATGACTCTGCTTTTGCCCTCGAGCCTCTGGACACACTTTCCACCGATGGTTGCACCTCAGTAATCATGTTGGACTCACTCCTCGAACCCCATCGTGCCGATCATGCTGCGTATAGCTGTTCCCCTTCTCTAATGCCTCCTCCTAGATGGGTTCCAGTTGGAACATGATCCGCCAGAATTGCTGTTCTTTTCCTTAGCATTCCCTAAGCACTTGTGGCGGATGCTGGAACGAGTGACAACACCCGGCAAGTGTTTGGTAAGAGGCGTGCGACCAGACTCGACCCGTAGTCCGCTTTCATCAATGTGCCAGCACATTGATTACATCATTCGGTCGATTTCTCAGCGATTTGAATCAGAATGGTGAAACGGCACCGACACGGATTGTTGGACAAATGACTTGACATCACGCTCATCAATGGGTATTGTTGACGTAGCTGGTAAATCGGCGCGTCTGATCGTCTTCCGCAGAACCGAGGTGAGTTGATAGTGGCAGAAATGTCCTCTCATGATGCGGGCGTCCAGCACCCCTGCCTGCAAAGCCTACACAATTCATCGCATTCAATACAGAATAATTCTGTATTATCATGGGTCACGCAGCTTGCACAATCCACGCGTTCGTATAGGGCCGGCGTTGAAATTCAGAGACAGGGCTGCGCCGCAACCGACGTGCTTTTCATCTTGGCAGGAATCGTCAAATTGGTTCGGATCGAATCGGACGGCTCTGAATTAATTACTTCGATTCGATCGGCCGGCTCATTTGTGGGTCTTGCAGCCGCCGTTTTGGGCGTGCCACACGAAGTCTCAGCAGTGGCTGTTACGTGCGTCAGGATCGCGAGAGTACCAGTACATGCTCTAGATCGCGTGCTCGAGTGCGACCGTTCCGCATCGCGGATCGTACTGTTGGCACTTGCTCAGGACGCTCACGAAGCGGCCCATCGTTTATGGGAAGTCGTCTGTACCCCGGCGCGACAACGACTGGAGGAGTTTCTAAAGGTCTGTTCGCGCTCAAGTATTGGCAAGATCATCGCCGATGAACAACTGGAGCTTAATTTAAGAGCGTCTGAGGTGGCGCAGTATCTGGCTGTAACACCATCCCACTTGAGCCGACTGATAACCAAACTCCAGGCTGAGGGAATAGAGTTCCGCGATCGAAGCGAGGGCCGCCGAATCAGGAAGGTGCAATGGCGACGGAAGCGAGCCATTGCATTCTCCAGTGCGTCTACTGGCATATCTGAACCTGCTTAAACATATCAATAATGAAATGTTCTAAACTGCTCCGTGTGGAAGATCACGCAATGACGGCGTATAGTTGTCGAGGAGATTACGGGAGTCAAGGAGGGACGAAGGTTGATTGTATATGAGGGCGACCGCAACAATCCGCGTATCGTGTGTCGGAAGTCCTCGAAGATTGCGATCATAGCCGTTCTCTCGCTTCGCAATCAGATGGGAAAGGGCATGTCCATGCCGCCACCCGACTCTGCGTGAGCCATGACAAGGATGGCCATGTTTGAGCAGCTCATGAGATCTGCCAGCCTCCACAACGCCGCCGTTCTGGGTGACTAGTATACGATCGGCAGACCTGACAGTACTAAGCCGATCAGCCACCGTCGTCCGGCCCTTGAGCCTTGCGCCACGTTCGCCGATTTCTGTGTCGTATCCGGCGGGCAGCGATGTCACATTCGGAGGACCTATCCCGTCCCAGCATTGGTGACCCTGAGAGCGAAAATATGAGACGAACCTTCGCTATGATCCTTATCCCCTTGCTTACAGCAGCCCTATTCGGTGGGCTCGTCTATGCCGTGCTGGCGGCCGCGCACCTTTCCGAGCCAGCGGTTACCACAGTTCACGGCCCGACGGCCCGTCGACTTTGGGCCACCACAGCAGCTCTTTTGGCAACGGCTGGCGTGGTCATCGGGGCGCGCGCTCTGGCCCGCCCCGCCAGCCGTTCCGGCACTCGCTCCCCGCGAGCCGGAGCCGCCGGCGCCCTGCTGGCAGGGGGAATCGCCGCTGTGAATGGCGGTCTGAATTTGGCGGTCGCCACGGGAGGTCCCGGTACAGGCAACGGAGTCGTCGGTGGCGCTGCGGCGCTCGTCCTAGGCCTGGGCGCCCTCGGCCTTGGTGCGCTGGCTCTGACCCGCTGCCGCCGAACCGCCTTGGAGTCGGGGCTGACAACGTGAGCTCCACGAGTCCTATTTCAGATCCGGCCGCCAGTTTCGAGCCGTACCGCCGGCGCTTGCTCGGTCTTGCGTACCGCATGCTCGGGTCAATGGCTGACGCCGAGGATGTGGTGCAGGAGACCTACTTGCGCTGGCATGCGGCCGATCGCGACACCGTGTCGGACCCGAGGGCCTTTCTGATGACTACGGCGACACGGATTTGTCTCGACTTGCTGACGTCGGCCCGCGCCCGCCGCGAGGAGTACGTCGGTCCCTGGCTGCCGGAGCCGGTGATTGACACAGCAGCGCTCGCACCCGACAGCCGCACGGAATTGGCTGAGGATCTGTCGATAGCGCTGCTCTTGATGCTCGACCGGCTATCTCCACTCGAGCGCGCGGCCTTCCTGCTGCATGACGTCTTCGACTTCTCGTTCAGCGAAGTCGCAGCGGCGCTGGAGAGGAGTGAGCCGGCATGCCGGCAGCTTGCGGCGCGCGCACGAGCGCATATTCGCGAATTGCGGCCACGCGGCGCACCCCGGCCACCGGCGCGTTCGGGCAGCATCGATCCGAAACACGCTCAACTCATCTCCGCGTTTGCGGCCGCAACTCAGTCCGGCGATCTCACCGCGCTGATGCACCTGCTCGCGAGCGACGCGCGCGTGATTACGGACGGTGGCGGCAAAGTGCGGGCGGCTTTGAACGTCATCGATGGCGCCGATAGTGTAGCAAAGTTCCTGATCGAGGTCTCGCGGAAACGTCCGGATGCGTGGTGGCGGGATGATTTCACCGTGCGCCTTGCGACCATCAACGGCATGCCCGCTCTCATTGTGGACGCACCCGAGGGGCCAGTGCAAACCGCGGCGTTCGAGATTGAAGGCGACGTCGTGCGGGCGCTCTACGTAGTGCGCAATCCGGACAAGTTACGTCACTTGGCGGCGGGCTAGCGCGACCCTCCGCGAGTGCTAGGCGCGCGCTCCCATCCGATAAAGCCGGCCGGCGCACTCCAGGCAGATGGTTCGAAACTCGCTAGCGGCGCGGGTCATCGGAATGCGAGCTGAGACCGCCAGACTTGCGGTCGCGCAGATATCGATGTCGCTCAGCGTCACGAACAGGAGGCCTTCCGCTTCAGCACGGCGCCGGCTTACGAATGCTGAGCCGATGCCGAGGGCCACCATGCGTTCGATCGCTTCTTCGTTCTCGAGTTCCATGACGACTTTAATGCGCACACCACGCGACGCGAGTTGCGATTCGATGAACTGCCTCATCCGGCTCGATCGCGAGAACGTGATCATGGACGCTCCGTTCAGATCAGCAACAGACACGGAAGCGCGGCGCTCGAACGGCGATCCGGGCGGAACAATCAGGACGAACTCCTCCTCATATAAGGGCGTCAGTTCCAAATCGGCGGTATCGATCGGAGACACGGGCGTGGTGAACACGATACCCAGATCCAGCGAGCCCGCTGCAATCGCGGCAAGCACCTCCGTTGCAGTGCCCGTCATGACCTGCACCTCGACGCCCGAGTACCGCGCGCGAAACACCTCAAGCACTCGGGGCAGGAACGTAAGCACCATCGTTGTGCCGGTTCCCAGCTGGACCCTGCCGGACTCCAGACTGTGGCTTTCGCGCAGGCGCATCTTCACGTTTGCGATATCGTTCAACACGCGCCGTGCAAGCTGCTCAACATCGCGGCCGGCCGCAGTCAGCTGCAGCGTTCGCCCGTCGCGATAGACGAGCGGCTCGCCGATCTCCTCCTCGAGCATCTTCACCTGTCGATGGATGGCGGAGTGCGCAACATGGAGCCGCTCCCCAGCCTGCAGATAGGACCCGGCCTCCACTACGGCGAGAAACATCTCAAGCTGGCGGACTTCCATCCCGGCGAGTGTATCAGAATTAGTCAGCAACAGTCTGTAAATTCTAATGGACGAACAGACCGCAGCGGGCCTAGCATGCTACCAAGACTCGTTACCTACCAACGCTANAGTGGGAGGTCCGCCGTGATACCTCAACGCACTTCTTTGATTGGCGCGCTGCTATCGATGTGGCTCGCCACGTCCTCTATTGCCGTCGCGCAGACAATCACAAGTTCCGTGACGGGTTTCGTCACCGATTCGACGGGAGCTGCCGTTCCATCGGCGACCGTCACCATCCGCGAGACCAAAACCGGCTTCACGCGAAGCCAGACGACTAACAGCCTCGGACAGTACACATTCACCGGCATTCCCGCTGGTGTTTACGACATTCAGGTTCAGAAGGAAGGCTTCCAGGTTGCGACGCGTACCGGTCAGGAGATCACGCAACAGCTGGATTTCCGCGCCGATTTTCAACTGCAGGTTGGGAACGCGCAGCAGACGGTTGAGGTCTCTGCAACGGCGCCGCTGCTGCACACGGAGAACGCCGCCCTGGCTGTTACGGTTACAACGAACCAACTGGTGGAGTTGCCGACGCTCGGCCGATCGTTCGTTTCGACCCTGACGCTATCGCCCGGAGTTACACCGATTCTCGGCAGCAACATCGGCACGGTGGTCTTCGGCCAAGGCCAGACCGGCGGCGCTTCTTTCAAGCCGATCAGTGCCAACGTCTCCGGCGGTCCCCCCGAGTTCACCGGATTCATTGAAGATGGCTTCGACGTGCGTGACCCCATTTACGGCGGCGCGTTGTATCAGCCGTCAGTGGAGGCGCTGCAAAGCTACCGCATCGTGCGAGGTTATGACTCGGCTCAGTTTGGCGGATCACCGTCGGTCGTTTACACGAACTCGAAGTCCGGGACAAACGACTTCCACGGCTCGCTCTTCTATTTCCACCAGAACCGGGCCACGAACGCGCGCTCGGCGGGCGCCCTCGCCGTGCCGCCGCTGGTTTACAATCAGGGCGGCTTCACGCTTGGCGGTCCCGTGATGCTCCCGGGCGTTTATAACGGCCGGAACAAAACGTTCTTCTTCGGTTCTTATCAAATCACGAGGCAGCGTTCCGGAAGCAATCAGCTTGCGATCGTACCGACAGAAGCACAATGGTCCGGCGACTTCTCAACGTATCCCCAAACCATCTATAACCCGTTCGATGTCGACCCGGTTACCAATACGCGCCGGCCGTTCCCGGGCAACCGCATCCCGGCGAGCCTGCTCAGCCCTGTCGCACAGAAGTACAAGCAGTACGTGCCCCTGCCGAATCTGCCCGGCGCCGCTTTTGGCCAGCCAAATCTCTCCAGGTTCGGGTCCCAGCAGAACGACGATACACAATTCCTGGTCCGGGTCGACCAGATGCTGCCGAAGGAAGGAAAGTTGTTTCTGAAGTACTTCTGGGATGACGTCGGATCCTACTCCTACGGACTTTCGAGGTTTGCCGGGTTCGCGCAGCCATTGACTGGACAGACTGCTTCGACGGAGTGGACGCAGCCTATTGGCAGCCGCATTGTGAATCAGCTCAGGCTCGGGTTCTTCCGCTCGGTAACGAACTATGGGGCGGTGCCGACCAGTGAAGATATCGCGGGAGAAGTGCTGGGGCTGCGGAATGTCAGCCGCGATCCGACGTTCTTCGGCCTGCCCGCTATCGGAGTGACAGGCGTGTCTGTGCCCGGTACAGCACTGTTCAACCTGTACCGCATTACGACGCGGATCGGAGTTAATGAGAACTTCTCGTTTGTTACCGGCCGCCATACGGTCGACCTCGGCGGCACCATCCAGGCGATTCAGTACCCGCAAAAGAACGGCATCTTCCCGCGGGGCAGTATCACATACGACGGGAGCTTTACCAGGCAGGCGCCGGGCGGTCCGGGTGGAGCGGGCATGGCTGACTTTCTGCTCGGCGCGTTTACATCTGCATCAGGCAACCCGACCGGATTCTCACCGCTGCTGAACACCGAGTACTATGGCTGGTTCGCCCAGGATCAGATTAAGCTCACGCGCACATTCACTCTGACGGTGGGCATCCGGTGGGATTACTGGACGCCTCCGGTGGAACGGTACAACCGGCTCGTGGCCTTTGATCAGAATGCGGGCAAGCTTGTCTTCGCATTGAAGGACCCGGTGAACTTCCAGCAGGACTACACGACGCTGAGCGATGAGGTCCCGCGCGGCATGTTCCGCAACTGGAAGAAGACGAACTTCTCGCCGCGTATCAGCTTCGCCTGGCTTGCGACGCCGAAGACCACCGTGCGCGCGGCGTACGGCATCTACTACACGCAAGGCATGGCGAATTTCCAGATCTTCTCGTCGTTGGGATTCGGCGGACCTCCGTTCACAAACAACAGCAACGTAACGAACGATCCGTCGCTCCTGACGCCGACCACTCTGGATACACAGCTCTTCCCGGCTCCGGCAATCGGGGAGATTACGCCAGGCACTCTGTTCGTGACTCCCGATATCAACGCGCCGCAGGCGTACGTGCATC
>Ga0065720_1003791_pt1 | contig 14605 bp, 13 predicted proteins | sample Thericmetagenome_FD_59107 | JGI IMG/M metagenome (GOLD analysis project Ga0065720, IMG submission 59107) | Thermophilic microbial communities from the Joint Bioenergy Institute, California, USA of rice/straw/compost enrichment - eDNA_2 v2... | ecosystem: Engineered > Solid waste > Grass >... | reverse complement strand
GGTTTAGATAAACCAAAATGCTCCCAAATAACATCTTGTACTTTTTGTTCAACTTCGTAATATTCAGGCATATACTCTTTCACTGGTCTTGGTAAGTCACTTAAATATGCTTCACTTGCATCATGCAATAATGCATATAATTGATATTTAACACCATATCCCAGTTCTTTTAACAATTTAGCACAATTGATACTATGTTGAGCCACCGTATACAAATTCTCACAATGACCATTAAACCGACACTGTTTTGATAATGAATGTGCAATATCTTCTAAACAGACATCTTCTGGTTTAGGAACATATGGATAAAATTTTCTTCCTGTGTATGTACCAATCCAACTTTTTGCTTTAGGTTGCATTTGAAGACCTCCTTAAATTTCAGCTAAAATAATGTTTCTTACAATCTCAATTGTATCTTCCAGTCTGCCGTGATTATTGCGAACCACATAATCATATAAATGACGATTCAACATTTCCTCTTCATATGTACTTAACCGTAATTGAATTGTTGTTTCAGATTCACCCCGTTGTCTCATTTGTTTTTCAGCATCTTCTTTTGAAGTGTAAATGAAAATTGTAGCCGTGTTTGGATACAACCTTTTTAATTGTTGCATTCCATGTGCATCTACAATACAGTAAGCATGATCTTTCTGAAGTTTTGAATCGATCTCTTGTTTGGTTAAACCATAGTAATTACCATCATATTCAGTCCATTCGGCTAACTCCCCCTTTTGAAGCATATCACGGTATTGTTCCTTTGTAATGAAAATATAGTCCTTACCGTCGATTTCATGTGGCCTTTTTAATCTTGTTGTGAAGGAGATAATTTCATTATTCATAAGTCTCCGCATAATGGTTGTTTTACCTCCTCCACTATGACCAGACACAAGAAACAATTTATTCACCTTTGTTTCCTTCCTCCTTTCTACAAGCTTCTCTATATTGAATTAAATAATAAGCATCTATAATGGTATGTGCATTTGTTGCTCTTAAAAACTCTTGTGTTGGTATTGTTTCTTTAGTAACATTCATTTTGTCAAAGTGCTTCCAATATAACAACACTAAATGATTATCCTCTTTAATTACATTTTTATATTTATCTAACAACCACTCCACATTTCCTAAAACTTTATTGTAGTTACTCATTTCTCCATCATCCTTACACCAATCAAACCATATCCAGTTATATCGTTATATTGTGATTCCCCCAGTTTATCACCTTCTGGATTATTGAAGATGCGATTTTGTTTATCGATTATTCGCACTTGCAAAAGAATATGTTTTAATAAGCTCTTTGGAATTGTGTATGTATTGTCGTCATTTTTATATTTCTTTAAGAAAATTTTCAATACTTCATATGTAGCGTCAACTGATGATCCGTAAGCTTCATTTTTCATATCGGTAAATTTCCCGATTTCATTAGCGATCTCTTGAAATGTTTTTACTTTTTGTTTGTTTGAAATTTGTAATGGTGATTTTTTAACTAGCTCCAACTCACTTTCCGCAAACCAAGCGTCATGATCTATATCAGTCAAGTATTCTTCAAATTCTTCATTAACAGCTATAATTTCTGTAGTTAAACCTTTATACTGTTTTACATCATCCTTATCGCTGATTATTGTTACGATGTCACCTTTTTTAAATTTCATTTATATTCTCCTTTCTTATATTTTTATCAATTATTTTCTTTTAGCATCTTTTCTATATAATCTTTTAATTTAATTAATTGACTTTTATGTAAATGTAGTTCTATTTCAGAATATTGATTGCTGAGAATTAACCGCGACATTTCATTTGCATAATTGTAATGCGAAATCTCCAATAAGTCCGATTCATCAATTTCATCATCGTAAAAATATAATGTTGTATCACTGTATCGATACATAATATTATTTCATTCACCTCCCATAAAATTCAGGTTTTATCTAATTTCTAATATCATTATATTTTATTTAATTTGGTTTGTCTACCCCTTTTCCTAATTTTAATATATAAATTTTTCGCTTTTGTTTACCGAATTTAATCGCATCATCAACATTTTCAAAGTATAGATCAATCCTATTCCCTTTGATTTTTGAACCTCTGTCCTCCACTCTAAACACTTCATTAAACCCTTCAATTTTAACCAACGTACCAAACGGAAATCTCTTATCCATTGCAATTGTGCGACCTTGAGTGGCAATAGTGCCACTCGCAGTCACCTTAAAATCAGGATCATCTGGTGATTTGCCAGTACTTTCTTCATATGGTGAATATGCTGTAACAACACCTTCGAAACTATATATGTAATTATTTTTATATTTTTCTTTTACTTGTTTAGTTTGTTTAATTCGTTTAATTTGATCTTCAATCCCTTCAATTTCTCGGTCAAATCGTTGCCTAAGACGATCTTCGCTTTCTTGTATTTTTATTTCTATTTCCTTTAAATTATCTTTCATTTTAGATTGTTTGCGCTCAAATTGTTTAATTATTTCTTGCTGCTTTTTGTTTTGTATTTTTAAATTGTTTAACTCTTTATGCAAATCTTGATTTACATTATACGTATAAACAATTGGTGTTACGATCAATGCAGTACAAAGCAACGTTTTCTTTAGTGATTTTTTCATAGTAACTCCTTTCTATTTTTCGTATTTCTTTGACATCTGCCAAGCAACAAGCCAATTTTCTTTTATATCGGTTTCTACCCATTTACCATTTACCTTTGTTAATTTGGGTTTTTGCTCCACTTTTAACACTTTTATAATATCACCTACATTTAACAAAGGTTCACCATTATTATTATAGAAGTGTTGTTTGGAAACCTTTAATGAAACTTCTGAACCATTATTCATTATGTATAAAGTGATTTTAGGACTGTACTTTGTATTAACCTCTAAAATCATTCCATATGCTTTGTTTACGTTAGGGAAAGTGGTTTGGCAAAAACCCAAAACATCTTTTTCATACAGTATCTGATTTTGAACATCCATCTTTTTATTTTCTAAAGAAGCAGCATATTCTTTAATTTCTTTGATTCTCGCTTCTTTTGTTTTATCTTTATGTGATTTTTTGTATCTTTCTTTAAATTTACCATAAATGCTGTTCAATTTTTCAATATCGCCATATTTACTAAAAAATCCTAATTTAATTAAAACATCCATTTGTGTTTTGTTTATCGCACAATGCTCTTCAATGTAACATAAAACATCTACAAAATTATCAAATTGTTTACTGCCCACTTCTTTCAATTCGTCAGCAACTTTGCTGTTTAAATGTTTAATAAGACTAATTCCATAAATTATTTTCCCATTTTCAATATGACATTTATAATTTATATTTTTCAAATTTGGCATTTCAATTGAAATATTTAACAGTTTAGCTTCATCTATGATTTTTTTAATTTGATCAAATTTGTCTTGGCGATTATCTCCAATATAAGAATTCAATAAAGAGCAAATAAACTCTGTTGGGTGATATGTTTTTAAAAATGCTGTAATATAAGCAATCATAGCATAAGCATAAGCATGACTTTTATTAAAACTATACTTAGCAAAATCAAGCATAATATTCCAAAGCTCTTCTATTTGTTCATCTGTCCATCCTCTACATTTTAACCCTTCTTGCAACTCAGGTTTTACTTGTTGCAACAATTTAGCATCTTTTTTACCAGTTGCTTTTCTTAGTAAATCAGGATTTCGCATTTTAGCTAGTCTACCTATTTCAATCAATTGTTCTTGATAAACTAATATTCCATATGTAATATTCAAAATTGATTCCAAATCTTTATGTAAATATTGAACAGGGACTTCTCCATTTTTTCTTTTTACATATTCATCAATAAATTTCATACTACCCGGTCGATATAATGCATTTGCTACACCTAAATCATCTAAACATGTTGGGTTAATTTTTCTTAAAGTTGATTTCATACCTTCAGATTCAAATTGAAATATTCCTTCTGTTCGTCCTTCTTTAAAAACTTTTAAAACTTTTTCATCTTCAAAATTCATGTTTTGAGGATTAATATAGTCATAATCTTTACTAATTAATTCAAGTGTATCATAAATAACATCAATTGTTCTTAATCCTAATGTATCAATTTTAACAATTCCTAAATCTTCTGCATCTTTCATATCGCCTTGTAATACAATTGTATCATCATTTTTAGCTAAAGCTGTATAATACGTTGGTTCATCAATAGTTACTGCTTTTCCACATGGATGAACACCAAAACTTCGTGGTAATCCTGAAATTTTTTGAGCATAATCAAATAATTTTGGATATTTGTCTACATATTTTGTTAATTTACCTGATTCTATTGCTTCTTGAAGCGAATCATCGCCTAATGTTTTTGTTATTTCATTTGTAACTTCAAATGGTATACCTAAAACTCTTCCAATATCTTTTATTGCTGTTTTGTCCCATATATACTGAAATTGACCGAGAGCAACAAACCGATCTTCTCCATATCTATTAATAATAGATTCAATAACCACCTCTCTGTCTAATCGCCCAAAGTCTAGATCAAAATCTGGAATTTTCAATTCTTTTTTAGTAATTTTACCTTCTTCTAATAAGCTTAAAGCTCCAACATCTATAAATCGTTCAAAATATAATCCATACTTAACAGGGTCAATATCAACAATATTTAACAAATACGCTACTAATGAACCGCCACCACTTCCCCTCGCTATTCCTCTTCTTTTTACAGTGTTTGCATAACTTTCAACTAAAAGATAATACCCTTCAAATCCCATTTTGACTATTGCATCGTATTCATACTTTAATCTTTTCTTATATTCTTCTACATTTTCTTTTTTACTTATTCCTCTTCTTTTCCAACCTTGTTCGCATAAGTATTTCAAATATTCTGCTTCATTCTTAAATTGGCTTGGTACTGAAACATGAGGAATGATTGGTGGTGATAATGGTACATGAACATTACATTTATCAGCAATAATCATAGTATTAATAATTGCTTCATCTATTTCTTCATCAGTTAATGCTGGCTTTAGTAATCTTCTTGCTTCTTCTTCTGATTGTAATTGACCATCTAAATAAGTTTCTCCAGCTTCTCTGTTTTGACCAATTTGAATAAAAACTCCATGTAATTCAAAATCATCTTCATTCAAAAAATGAGAATCTGCTGTAACAACATATGGAATGTTTAACTCTTTAGCTATATCTACTATTACACGATTTAATTTTTGCTGCCTATGGTCAGAATGTGATTGTATTTCTAAATAATAATCCTCTCCAAATATATTTCTATAAAACAATGCCACTTCTTTTGCTTTTTGTATATTCTGTTCTGTAATAATTACATCATCGTCACCTATTTTACCTCCTGCTAAAGCTTGTTGAAATTCACTCGCCATGCACCCACTTAAAACAATCAGTCCTTCTTTATGTTGTTTTAATAATTCATGATCTATTCTTGGTTTTGAATAAAAACCTTCAATATAACCTAAAGAAGCTAATTTATTAATATTAATTCTTCCTTTTTCATTTTTCGCTAAAACAGTAAGGTGGTTATACTTATTTTTTGCATCTTTTTCAAATCTATTTTTAGTAATATAAAATTCAATTCCATATATATGTTTTAATGAATATTGTTTTGCTAATTTATATGCTTTTACAGCAGAAAATACATTTCCGTGTTCAGTAATTGCAAATGCATGTTGCCCCATTTTTTTAACTTTAGCAACAATATCTTCAACTTTACTCATTCCATCTAATAACGAATAACAAGAATGAACATGTAGATTTACAAATTTAGATGTACCACACATTACAACTAACCCCTTTTATTATATTTTACATATATTCCTTATTCCTTTTAAACCTCCTACTCTCAGGTGTCCACAAACAATAATATTCACACAATCCTTTGGTATACCATTCCGCATTCGGATTCGTTTCAGAAAACTCACACCAATAACACAAAGGTGAAGGTTTTGGAATCCATTCATCTACTGCTAAACACCATTCCATATCATCTAAAATCTTTTGTATCTTTTTAACACCTCTCTCTAAAAAACCTTTAGATGTAACATATTGTTTTTCACCCAACAAAATCATATCATATTGATATTCCACAGGAATTTTATTATAAATCTCTTTACACGCCAAAGCATAAATCACCATCTGCAACGGAGTTGTTAAATCTTTATCGCTAAATAATTTATTTGAGGACTTATAATCAACCACACGTAATTCACCATTTGTATTTTGATCAATCCTGTCAATAAATCCATGAAAAATTATTTTATCTTCAAACACAAATTCAAATGGCAACTCTACTGCAATAGGCTTCCACTCACTTGTATCAACATCTTCTTGTATGTATTCAAAGAAAATATCCAGTTTCTCATTATAACTAAGTCCACTTTTCGCATCCACTTCTTTAAATAATTCATTACCATATTTTTCACGTAATTGTTTTAAACCATTTAAAAACTTGCCTTTATCTTTTTCTGTTTCTTCTGCAACACCCATCTCAATAACATCAAATAACTCATTATAATTTACATCTTTTTCATTAATGATATTTCTGTATTTAATTTCTAATGCTTTATGTAATATATTCCCCAATTCTAAGTGTAACGCTTCTACTGCACTTTTATTATCATCTATGTATCTTAATTTATATCTCATCGGACATTGCACAAACATATTCAAACTACTATAACTTAATCTCGGTAATTCCTTCACCACATCAGCCCCTAACTTTAAATTTATATTCATTATATAGACGATACCATTTATCAATATCGTCTATAGGACTTTCCTTTTTATCAAGAATTTTTTTGCTTTTATCATAAATACAATATACTTTTTGGGATGGCAAAAACTTATCAAATTCTTTACGGTAAAAGTTCTTATCTACCTTTCCTGTTTTCGGATCAATTTCAACACCTTCATCATAAGCAATAACAATATCTACACCTAGATGAGTTAATTTTTGTACTTGAGTATCACTTAAACAATGACTACCAATTGCAACAGTGTTTCTAATACCATGACTCCACGCTTTCATAACACTCTTCTCGGCTTCAAAAACAATAACTTCTTTTTTCTCTAATATGTAAGGTTTTGTTTTATGTAATCCATACAACACTTTTGATTTAGCACATGGTTGAATATAAAAGTATTTTGATTCCCATTCCTCAACAACTTCTTTAAATAATCTCCCTTTCACACCAACAAGGAATCCCAATTCGTCCCTTATCGGGATAGTCACCATGTGATAATATAAATCATAACCTAATTCAAACTCCCATTGTGTTTCATAACTAATCCCTTCTTTATAAAATAACGGATTACCATATCGTCCAAAATAATGCAAAATATCTTCATTTATAGGCAACAACTTTTCATCATCGTCACACTTTCCTTCTTTAGCCACTTTCCACATATTACGAACCCAAGCTGCCAAGCGAGACTGTGGTATTTCTTGACCATAATAATCATAACCGCATACATCACAAATCCATTTGATCGATTCTGTAAAATATGTATTATTAACAAACGATACGAGTGATATGATGTCACTGTGACCATACGCATCTTTAATATTTCTCGTATATGCTTCTACATGCAAATTATCTTTATAAATAACTGTACTTTTAGGATTATTTCCATCCGGCATTCCACAAGTAATATAGTTTCCTTTATCTTTTATGGAATGCATACCTAACGCTTCAAGTATATCAATAATCTTTTCATCTATAATAATTCGCTCTTTTAATTCTTGGGCTTCCATTTACACCACCCTTAATCAGCTCGTTCTAAATATCCCAACTCTACCCAAGTATTTAAGTCTAAATTTACTTCATACACTAAAATCAAATCTTTCTCACCACCCCTATTCTTTTCAACTTTTTTTGCATAATATGTTTTATTTTTTTCTAATGGAATATAACCCCATTCATCTTTACCTTTTGCTACTTTAATTTGATATTTGTCATATTTACTTTTTGGCAATCTCTTACCTAACAACATATGATCGCAAATATGTTTAATTTGTTTGCTGTTTGCAATCATTTTTGAACTATAATCAAAAATATCCACATCTTTTGCGTCATCTGACAACTGGAAGCTTGCATATATCCCAATATTTAATTCATTTGCAATATCTTTTAACAATGTTGCTGTTTGTTTTAATGTATCCCATGCATCTGTTTGATACCCTTTCAATGTATCATAAAATACATATTTAACACCTAATAAACTGTATTTTTTAATTTCACGTTTCAAATCATCATCAGAATATTGATTCATTTCCAAGAAATAAATTTTCGAATGTTCTTCTATATATTTACCAACCTCTAATGTTTTTTGATACTGTTCTTCATTTTCATATGTTCCGAGCAAAACTGTACGTTCGCTTATGTTGTATTCAAACCCATATTCTTTACTATTCATAACAGTCGATAAAATCATTGCAAAAAACTCTTCTTCATCCATTTCATTCGCTAGAATTAATACTGGAATTTGTTTCAATATACCTAAATATGCTGCTATTTTCGCAACTTTCCTTGATTTCCCTTCATTACTCAACATTCCATCTAAAATTAATTTCTTTGGTCGCCAACCACGAAATAAATTCGTCCAAATTTCAAACGGTAATTCTTCTCCCATGTCAGGTTCTATGCTCCACTCTTCAATCTTTTTCGTTGCATCACTTCCAAGAATTATTGCCGATTTACCACCTCCAATAACTGTACTGATGTGACTAATGTTATAACTCATCCAATTAATTACATCATCTGGACTCATTTTATGAAAATGTTTAGTGGACAACAGCTTTTCAACAGGAAAACCTTTTCTTGCAAATTCACGAACTAATGAATATTTCTTAATCGTTTTAAAGTAATTTTCTACATCATTTACATCTGCTAAATCCATTTGTTTTTCAATTGTTTTCCATCCACCGATTTTACGATACATTTTCCAACGGTCGGCATCTTGCTGCATAAAAATGTTAACTTTTGATTCTGTTACCTCTTGTGAAAAAGTTTTATAAAATACTTCGAAAGCATTGTATAAAAAGCGAATATCTTCATCATAGAAATCATATTTGGCTTTAATTAAGCTTTCATAATTTATATAAAGAATAGGTTTGGCATACAACGCACCAATAAACAATGCTTCTGTTGTAATATCATTAGGCTCTTCTACTCGTGTTTTAACCACTAATATACACCTCACAATAACAATTCATCAATTACATCGGTTAATGAGAAAGAATTATCTTCTTTCTTATTTTTCACAATATGATTAACCTTTTCTTGCTCCCTCATTACTTTTTGAACTTCATTTGTTTTTTCACTTTCTTCTTTTAATCTATTTATATATTTTTTATAATCACCATAATTTCCAACAACAACAGCTAAATCATAATTCATTCGTTGAACTGTATTTTTAAATGTTTTCTTTGCTGCAATTTTATTTAAATAATTTGCCATTCGCTGATAAATATCCAACAATGTCGCATAATCAATTGGTTCGTTTAATCCTTCATATGTTCCTTCACGAACAGTTTGTAATTTCTTTAAAAAATATTTCGGAAGTGTCCCATCATAATAATCCATAATCCATCTTAAAAATTTATCTTTTTCTTCTTGTTCTCGAATTTCTTTTTTTGTAATTAATAATCTTTCTGCTACTTTACGATCAGCTTCTTCTATGCTCATTTTCTTTTTCTCTAATAAATAATATCCATAACACTCAGCATGAAAATATTTTCCTTTTTCATCTTTCACAAATTCGTGTTTTTCTGTATCAATGGACTTTACTGGCTTTACTCCCTGCTCTCTCATTTTTTTAGTAATTACAGGATCACAATAATGACATTTTAATAACACAAGCACCACCTCTTGTTTTAGGAAATAAGGGAGAAAATATTTCTCCCTTATTTTTATATTTTTTATTCAATTACTAACTCGTAAAATTCTTTCAACTGTTCAATATCGTCAATTTTATTATAATCTAAAGGTAGTCCTGCTTTTGTTAGTTTTGGGCGCAATGCTTTTTTCTTAACTGCTGATAGCTTATCAATTCCTTCTTTAATAGCATTTCTATAGTCTTCTACTGTTTCTAATTTAACTTCTTGTTGTTTCTCCACAGACACATCTTCTTTCGTTACTTCGTGAATACCTTTTGCTAATACATCCTCGTCTTTTTTAACACTTTCTTCAATTGAATCTTTAACAACGTTAGATTTTTTACCTTTGTTGCCGTCAATTACGCATTGCCAATATAAAGGAGTTGGAGCATCGATAATTTCATTTTGTTGGAATACTTTAGTACGATCTTTACGCATAACTTGCGCTTTGATTGAACCATCTTCATCTTCAAAGTGTCTCAATACAGTGTAAAACTCATATTCTGCTCCTTCAAAGCAATCAGGCACTTTGCCAACTTCAACTAAAGTCATTTTTCCATCTATATTTTGCATAACTTTTTTCGTTTTTTCTCGTGATGTTACTACAACATATTTATCAGTACCAGTAATTAACGAACGCAATAAATTTTTGCCTTTCATTTTAATTTTGTCATGATCTTTAAATTCTAATCCAGCAGTCGCTTCAGCAACAAATTGTTCAGTAGCTGTTTTTTCTTGTGCTTTTGCTTTTAATTTAGCACGTTTCTCTGAAACATTAATTGCTGCAAATTTTACGTTATCAAAAATAACCGTAATACCATCTACAACAATAACATCTGCTCGGAAAGGATTCCCTTCGGCATCTAATACTAATTCTAATTCACCATCTTCGTTCTCAATATAAAAATCCTCATCATTGATTGCTTTTCTAGCCCATTCTTCTACTTCTGAATATGATGTTGTATATACCAATAATAAGTTATCTAAATTAATTCCTTGTGCTTCTAAATCTTCAAGATAGTTGTCTACGCTACCTGTTTCGCAGTCAATATATAATACACGCAACGGTCTACCTTCTTCATTTTTCATTTTCATAAAATCAAGCGCAAACGATGATTTCCAAGTGCCTTGTTCGCCATAAATAAAGAATTTTAACCCTTTTTTAACTGCACTACCACGTTTTGCTTTTGCCATTATGTATTATACACTCCTTTTTTATTATATTTTATGTATTATAATTTATTTATTTGTCACCACGGAAGATCTTCATCGCTGATGTCACTATCACTATCTCCCCAACTTGAATCAACTTGACCTTCTGAATTCAATTTCTTAATCGCTTCTTCAATCGCTTCTTCTGTGTAAGTTTCTGTATCAATTGAATCTGGACTCGCACCTGTAATTACCAGTTCACGAACATAGCTTTTATTAATACGCTTAAATGTATCTTCTTCACCCCATACATTTGAAACTTCTTCTACTTCATCTGTATCAATTTTATTTACAATTTTACCCCATACATCAATAGCTGTATATGGCTTTAATTTTCCTCTAAAATTATTAGCAAGTGCTTTATTGTAAATAATGAATTCTGCATCTTCAATAGAATTATAGTTAATAATTTTCGCTTCCACAATAAAACGTGGTTCTTCACTTTCTGCATCTTTTTCAATATTGATAAAAACAATTTTTTGTTTAAAATCGCTTGTTTCTTTGAAATCAGGAGCTTCAAAGTCAACATTGCTAGAGTTATAAATTTGTCTTACATTAAATCGTTTATTACGTGAAACTTCTCCATTGTCACGTTTAAATGATGAAAATTCAATTTCACCTTGTACAAATACAGGCATACCATCTTCTAATTGTTCATAAATTTTTTCGGCGGCATCAAACTCTGTATATGTATGTTTTACATTCTTACCGTTCTCATCTTTTTCTAATCCAACAGCAACACCGATCAATTCATATCCTTCACCTTGATCATCAAATCTTTTTGCCCACGCAACCTTCTTTGTTTCAGTTTTACCATTTCCTACTCGTTTGCTAAAATAAACCTCGTCACGTTCCATACCTTGTACTGTTACAAATACTGTTGATTCTGGAGCTGTTTCTACACCAAAATTAAGCACGTACATTTTTTTGCCACTTCTTGTTTCAATTTCTTTAAATGTATTATCTCGTTGCATACCAGTTACATATCCCCGTAATTTAAAAATTCCTTTCGTTTGTGGTAAACCATGTTTTGTATTTGCCATATCAATATTTCCTCCTTTTATTCCTTTTAATTTAATATTTTTATATTTTATTTATACATCTTTCATACTCTGGAGGATCACGCCCAATTCGTTCTATGGTACTCACCGCCTTTCAATAAAACAATTATTTTATTGTATGTTTAACACAAGATGTTGTATGTTGATTTACTTATCACTACTATATATTGTATTATTTTTATATTTTGTTTAATTATTGCTGTTTAACTACTAACAATCTTATCTTACAACATTTCGCTTATTCTTGTCAACAACTATTTTTATATTTTATTTAATTATTTTTTATCAAACTGTTCAGCAACAATTTCTAATCTTATATTACTACCTTTCCAAATCAGTGTCAACATATTTTTATATTATTTTTTAATTATTTTTTATCATATCCAAAAACTGATCTTCACTAATGATTGGCACACCTAATTTCTTAGCAGCAACATTCTTGCTTGAACTGGAATTCACATCATTATTAATTAAATAATCAGTCGTCTTGCTTACACTACTCGACACTTTTCCGCCCAACTCTTCAATAAGTTTTTGTAGTTCTTTGCGATTTTTAAACTTCTCAACTGATCCAGTAATAACAAAAACCTTTCCTGCAATTGGACTATCTTTAACCTCTTGTATTTTAAAGCTAAATCCAATATTAATTAAATCTCTATACAATTGCATATTCTTTTCATTAGCAAACCATTGAACGACACTATTTGCTACAACTTCCCCAATATCACCAATTTTTAATAAATCACGCTGCGTTACTTTCGGCAAACTATCTTTATCAAAATGCTTTGCCAATGTTTTTGCTGTAGTTAAACCAACATTCTTAATACCTAGAGCATAAATGAAATTAGCAAAATTAACCGTTTTAGAATTCTCAATAGACTGGATTAATTTATTAAACGACTTTACACCAAAACCATTCAATTTAACAATTTTGTTTTTATGTTGCTCCAATGAGTACAAATCAACAACACTATTAATAAACCCCATCTCAACGAATTTTTCAATTGTTGCCTCTGATAAACCAACAATGTTCATAGCATCACGACTAACAAAATGAACGATTTTCTTGATTAATTTTGCTTCACAATCATCATTAGGGCAATACAAAAATCTTGCCTCTTTTTGTGTTTTGATTACAGCTTTACTTCCACAAACAGGGCATTTATCCGGTAATTTAATCGTATTACTTTTTGTCAGATTGTCTAAAATTTGAGGAATAACCATACCAGAGCGTCTTACTTTAATAATATCTCCTTTGCCTAATTTTAACCATTCAAAAAAATCAACATTATGCAGTGAAGCTCTGCTAACCATTACTCCATCAATATCTACAGGTTCAAATATTCCTGTTAATGAAATCATTCCCGTTCTTGTTGTATTAGCTTCGACTCCAATAAACCTTGTTTCATACACTTCATCATCAAACTTAAATGCAAGTGAATGTTTAGGATGTTTAGAGGTTGCTCCCAATGAATTGGCATAATCATTGTCATTATATGTACAAACTAATCCATCAATAGGAATACCTTTTTCTTCTGCAATTTGTTTTAATTTGTCAATACATTCTTCCACGTTGTCCTTGTTTACAATATAATAAGGGACAACTTCAAACCCTAATGATTGAAGATAATTTAAATCATCCGATTTTTTACTAAAAGTGCTATTTTGCAATCCGAAAGCTAAAAATCTAACATTGCGCTCTGCACAGATTTTTGAATCCAACTGTCTAACTGATCCACTTGCTAAATTTCTTGGGTTGCTGTATTTCTCTTCTAAGGTTTCATTTATCTTTTCAAAATCATCATATGTAATAATTGATTCACCAACAACGACTAAATCATCATTTATTCTTAATGGAACATTTCTATATGTTCTCACATTATGTGTAATGTCTTCACCGACTTTACCATTACCTCTTGTTGAAGCACGGAACAACTCACCATTTTTATATTCTAATTTAGTTGTCAATCCATCACATTTAAGGCTTAAAACACATTCTCGATCACCAATAAATTGTTTTAATATATAAATATTTTTGGTTTTATTTAATGAAAGCAATGGAATTTCATGCTCTACTTTATTTAATTTTGATACAACTTCACAACCCACATTTTGAGTAGGTGAGTTAGACAATACGATACCTGTTTTTTGTTCTAACTCTAATAATTCATCATACAGCTTATCATATTCTTGGTCTGTCATAATCGGTTTATTTAAGTTGTAATAAGCATGATTTGCTTCATTTAATTTATTTATAAGCCACTTCATTCTTTCAATCATGCATATTCCTCCTATAAGTAATCTTTTTATTGTGCATTATTATCGAACTGTGCATTACAGTTCATTAAAATACTTTTCGGTCACATTCTCGCGATAAAGCAACTTTAACGCTGGATAGGTTACAAAGTAATAAACCGAATCTTCTCTCATACCCTCTTGTTTAGTGGCGAATCCCTTTTGAACA
>Ga0065720_1004374_pt1 | contig 14609 bp, 13 predicted proteins | sample Thericmetagenome_FD_59107 | JGI IMG/M metagenome (GOLD analysis project Ga0065720, IMG submission 59107) | Thermophilic microbial communities from the Joint Bioenergy Institute, California, USA of rice/straw/compost enrichment - eDNA_2 v2... | ecosystem: Engineered > Solid waste > Grass >... | reverse complement strand
CGCGGCGCCAGGAAAATGGTGAGAGCCATCACGACGGCGGTCAGCGCGAAGACGACCGGCGCCTTTGTCCACAATGGATCAATAAGGTCGGTGAGCCAGCGGTTGGCCCCATCGATCGACACCACACGGACGAACCAGGCCGACACGGCCGCCATGACGCCGGCCGACGGGCGTACCAGGACCGCCAGCGCGAAGCTCACCGCCGACAGCGCGGCCAGGGGCACGAGCCAGGCCATGGTGATCGCCAGTGCGCCGCCGAGGCCGGCCGACGCGGTCGTGGCGGCCACGGCGGTGAGGGTCAGCCCGGCGAGGGTCGCGGTGGCGAGCACCGAGGTCAGGCGAGCCAGCAGCACGACCCGGGGCGAGGTGGGCGTCGCACCGGTCAGCTCGGCCGCGGGGTCAAGGCCCCGGCCGCACACGCCCGCGATCGCCGCGGCGGCGCCGAGCGGAATCACGGTGGCGAGCACCTTGTCCGCCCCGACGGGGGACAGGGCCGCCAGCGCCGTGGCCACCAGCACGATGCCCGCGAGGACCCAGGCCGGCCAGCGGATGAGCCGCCACTGGTACGCCAGCACCCCGATGGCCCGCCGGAACGGGGCGTTGGCCAGGGGAGCCGTGTACCGGGCCACGGCCGGGCGGGTCAGCCGCGACCGTACGGCCTCGAACAGCGCGGGTGCTGGCGCGGCCACGGCCGCGACCCGTGCGCGGACCCCGGCCGACACCTGCCGCCAGGCGGCCAACTCCGCCCGGCACTGCGCGCACCCCTCGACGTGATCCCTGACCCGGTCGGTTACGTCGGGTGGGAGGGTCGCGGCCGCGAAGTCCGGTAGTTGATCAGTCGGGTGGATCATGGTTGGCTCACCTTGATCGGGAAGGGACGTCGACCGGCAAGGCTCGGGCCAGGGCCGCCCGGGCGTGGAACAGGCGACTCTTCACCGTGCCCACGGGGATGCCGAGCACCTCGGCGACCTCGGCGTGAGACAGCTCCGCCCCGAAGGCGAGGTCGAGCACCTCGCGATGGATGGCGGGCAGGGTGGCCAGCGCGGCCGCCACCGCCGACGCGTCGGCCCGGGCCAGCACCACGGCGTCGGGGCTCGGAGCCTCGCTCGGCAGCTCCGGCACCTCCTCGATCGGCTGCGTGGCCGCGGCGGCGGGGCGTACGCGGCGCAGGGCCTGACGGCGGCAGATGCCGAACAGCCAGGTCCGCACGGTCGAGCGTTGTTCGAACGAGGCGGCGCCGCGCCAGATCGCCACGAACGTGTCCTGCAGCGCCTCCTCAGCGGCCCCACGATCCCCGATCAGGTGCTGAGCGTAGGCGAGTAGCGACTGTGCGTGACGGGCGTACAGCTCTTCCAGCGCGCGCTCGTCACCGGCGGCGATGCGCTGCACCAGGTCGAGGTCGCTGTCGCCCATCGCGACTGAGTATCCGCCCGCACCGGGTCGGTTCACCGGCCGTTGTGTGACGTCGGTCGCTCGCCGGCGCCCCGGAACGCCCGCGCTCGACGGTACAGCCGGCCCCGGGGCCTGCCCGGGGACGAGGTGGTGGCCGCGGTCGATCGTGACCGCCGCCGGGCCGGCTCACCCGGATGGGGACATCTGGCGTTCGGGGCCCCCGATCGGGGGAACCTCAGCGACGTCCGTCACCCGGTCGTGGCGCTGCCGCCACTGCCAGACGACGTCGCGGCCGAACGACTCGATCAGCAGGGCGAGCGCGATCGCGACCGCGACGGCGGAGACCGATGGAGGGAACAGGTCCGATGTGACGGCGGTGAGCGTGACCCCCTGGGTCGCGGCCACGACCTTGCGCCAGTACCGGGGCGGCACCGGGCGTCGCAGCCAGGGCAGTACCCAGCCGGCCACCACGTAGGCGTACCGCATCGCGCCGATGGCGAGAACCCACGCCCCGAGCCGAGTCGCGACCGATACGCTCAGCACCAGGATGAGAAAGGCATCGACTTCCATGTCGAAGCGGGCACCGAGGGGCGACGCGGTGCCGGTCCGGCGCGCCACCAGCCCGTCCACGGCGTCGAGCGCCAGTGCCACCGCAGCGACCGCCACCAGCGGCGCGACGGGCACGTCCGCGTGCAGGGCGTGGGTCACGAGCGCGGCGACCCCACCGACGAGCGTTGCCCGGACCAGGGTCACCCAGTCGGCGTACCCCAGCCCCGACGTCACCCGCCCCGGTGTCAGGAAGGACGCCTTCCTGGCTGTTTCTGCACAAGAAGGCGTCCTTCCTGACAGCGAGGTCCTACCTGAGCGCGAGGTTGCGGACCGGGCGGCGCGACGGGTCCCGACGGTCAGCGCCAGGGCGGTGACCACGCCGTACGTCAGGCCAACGAGCCACCCATCGATGCCTATGCCGACGGTCCCGTCGAGCACGGCCAGCACCCCGACCTGCCCGACCAGTCCGACCAGCGGCCCCCCTCGAACCACGCGCTCCATCCTCCGTTATGAGGTATGGCGCTTCGTCAGCAGAGGAGGCATATGGTCGGCCAGGCCCGCGCCTTCTGGGTGACTGCCCCCGGTCGGGGGGAGATCCGGACCGTTCCGGTGCCCGAGCCCGGCCCGGACGACGTGCTGGTCCGCACGATCTGCTCCGGCATCAGCCGGGGCACGGAGACGCTCGTCTTCCGAGGGCAGGTACCGCGTGACCAGTACGGCGTGATGCGCGCCCCGTTTCAGGAGGGCGACTTTCCGGGGCCGGTGAAGTATGGCTACCTGTCGGTGGGGCGGGTCGAGGCCGGGCCGGCGGACCTGCGCGACCAAACCGTCTTCTGCCTGTATCCACACCAGACCCACTATGTGGTGCCGGCCGACGCGGTGGTCGTCGTTCCCGACGGCGTTCCGCCCCAACGGGCCGTGCTGGCCGGAACGGTGGAGACCGCGGTCAACGCGCTCTGGGACGCGCCGCCGCTGGTCGGGGACCGGGTCACGGTCGTCGGCGCGGGCATGGTCGGCAGCTGCGTGGCGGCGCTGCTGGCCCGGTTCCCCGGGGTCCACGTTCAGCTCATCGACGTCGATCCGTCCCGGGCGGCTGTGGCGGCGGCCCTGAACGTGGAGTTCGCCCGGCCCGCGCAGGCCGCCGGGGGTCGGGACCTCGTGGTCCACACCAGCGCCACGGCGGAGGGACTGCAGCTCGCCCTGAACCTGCTCGCCCCCGAGGGCACGGTGGTGGAGCTGAGCTGGTACGGCGACCGTACGGTCGGGCTCGCCCTCGGCGGGATGTTCCACTCTGGACGGCTGAGCATCCGCAGCAGCCAGGTCGGTGCGATCGCCCCGGCCCGGCGGGGCCGCCGTACCCACGCCGACCGGCTGCGCTTGGCGCTGGAGCTGTTGCGCGATCCCGCGTTCGACGCGCTGCACGACGGCACGTCCGCCTTCGACGATCTGCCTAAGGTGCTGGCCGACATGGCCGCTGGCGCCGGACCGGTACTGTCGCATGTCATCGCGTACGGCCAGGAGTGACGATGTTCAGTGTTACTGTCCGCGATCACATCATGGTCGCGCACAGCTTTCGCGGCGAGGTCTTCGGTCCGGCCCAGCGGCTGCACGGGGCGACGTTCATCGTCGATGCGACCTTTCGCCGACCCAGCCTCGACCGCGACGGGATCGTGGTGGACATCGCCGCGGCGGCGCGGGAGCTCAAGGCCGTGCTCGCGGAGCTGAACATGCGCAACCTCGACGAGGAGCCGGCGTTCGCGGGCGTGAACACCACCACGGAGGTGCTGGCCCAGGTGATCGCCGACCGGCTGGCCGACCGGGTGCGGGCCGGTCAGCTGGGCGAGTCGGCCCGGGGGGTGACCGGCCTCGTGGTGACCCTGCACGAGTCGCACGTCGCGTGGGCCAGCTACGAGCGAGAGCTATGACGTCCGTCCCGAGGAACGCCGTCGCCGTGAACACCGTCCCGATGAAAACCGGCCCCATGAAGACCCTCCCCCTGATGACCGTCCACTGTGTCCTTCCGAACGACATCGACGACCCGGCCCGGCCCAGCGGCGGCAACATCTACGACCGCCGGCTCATCGACGGGCTGACGGCCCGGGGATGGACGGTCGTCGAGCATGCCGTGGTCGGGGACTGGCCCGACCCGGACGTGGCGGCGCGAGCCGAGGTGGCCGCCACGCTGGCCGGGCTGCCCACCGGCGCGGTGGTGCTGCTGGACGGCCTGGTCGCCTCGGCCGTACCCGAGGTGCTCGCCCCGGAGGCCGACCGGCTGCGCCTCGTGGTGCTTGTGCACATGCCGGTGGGGGACACCGGGGGAGCCCTCGCCCGGGCTCGGGAGGGGGAAGCCCTGCAGGTCGCGAGCGCGGTGGTGACCGTCAGCCGGTGGAGCCGGGACCGACTCATCGAGCTGTACGGGCTGCCGGAGGACCGGATCCACCTCGCCGAGCCCGGCACCGACCCGGCGCCGCTGGCGTCGGGATCGCGCTCCGGCGGGCGGATGCTCTGCGTCGCCACGGTCGCCGTCCACAAGGGACATGATGTGCTGGTCCGGGCGCTGTCGCGGCTGGCGGACCGGCGCTGGACCTGCGTCTGCGTCGGCACGGTCGATCGTGAGCCCGCGTTCGTGACCGACGTGCTCGACGAGGCCCGGCGCGGCCGGATCGCCGGACGCATCCGGATGGTCGGCCCGCTGCCCCACGCGGCCCTGCACCCCCACTACGCGCGCACGGACCTGCTCGTGCTGCCCTCCCGCAGCGAGACGTACGCCCTCGTGGTGGGGGAGGCGTTGGCCCGGGGCATTCCGGTGGTGGCGACGGCGGTGGGTGGCGTGCCGGAGGCCCTGGGCTATGCCCCCGACGGCCGGCGCCCGGGCCTGCTCGTGCCGCCGGACGACCCGGCCGCGTTGGCCGAGGCGCTGCGCCGGTGGTTGGCGGATACCGGGCTGCGGGCCGACCTGCGTGAGGCGGCCCGCCAGCGGCGTACGACCCTGCCGGGGTGGGCGAGCACCGTCGAGGCGTGCGCTGAGGTGTTGACCCGGGCCGCCCAGACCGTACGAGTCCCGACTGGACGGTGAGGCATGTGAGCGAACGACCCTACACCGTGCTCAGCTGCAGCATGTCAATTGACGGATATTTGAGCGGGCCGACCGAGGAGCGGCTGCTGCTGTCCAGCCCGGCCGACTTCGACCGGGTCGACGCGGTGCGGGCGGCGTGCGACGCGATCCTGGTCGGCGCCACGACCGTCCGCCGGGACAACCCGCGCATGCTCGTCCGCGCGCCCGAGCGCCGGGCGGCCCGGGTGGCCCGGGGCCGGACGCCCTCACCGATCAAGGTGACCGTGACCGGGGCGGCCCGCCTGGACCCGACGGCCGCGTTCTTCACCGTCGGCGACGTGGAGAAGCTGGTCTACTGCTCCAGCGCCGCGCTGGAGGACGCGATCGCCCGGCTCGGCTCGGTGGCCACGGTCATCGACGGAGGCGAACCGGTCGACCTGGAGCGGCTGACCAAGGACCTGGCCACCCGGGGCGTCCGGCGGCTCATGGTCGAGGGTGGGGGCATGGTGCACACCCAGTTCCTCACCGCCGGGCTCGCCGACGAGCTGCACCTGGTGGTGGCGCCGTTCTTCGTAGGCGACTCGCGGGCGCGGCGGTTCGTGGGCGACGGCCGGTTCCCGTGGAACGCGCAGCGGCGGGCCGAACTGGCCGACGTACGCCAGATCGGCGACGTCGTGCTGCTGCGGTACGCGCTCTCCGAGCGTTTCGCCTCGGGTGAGGGGCCGGGGATCGGTCTTGAGGCGTCTCCGTGAGCAGGGCGACGTCGGCTGGCGGTTCGAGGCCGGACGCATCGGCGAGCGTCGACTCCGTCGAGTCGCCGGCGTCCCCGCCGGTCGCCCCGGCCGCCGTCGGGCGGCACCGGCGTCTGCTGAGCCGGGTGGCCACCGTCCTGGCCGGGGTGGTGGTGCTCGCGGTTCTCCTGGCGCCGGGACCGGAGAACGTCACGCCCGCGGCGGTGCTGCGCATTCCCGTCGAGGGCCTGTTGGGCCTGGGGCTGGTGCTGGCCGGGCCATCGCGGTGGCGTCGGCTGGTCGCGTTGATCGTCGGCGGGGCGCTGGGCCTGTGGGCGGTGCTGCGCATCGTCGATGTGGGCTTCTTCGCGGTGCTCTCCCGGCCGTTCGACCCGGTGCTGGACTGGAGCTTCCTGTCCTCCGGTGTGACGGTTCTGCAGAAGTCGATGGGTGCGGTCGGTGCGGCGGCCGTCGTCGGGGCGGCCGGGCTGGCGGCGCTGGTCGTCGCGGTGCTGGTGGCGTGGTCCGTACGGCGGCTGGGCCTCATCGCAGCCCGGCACCGGCGTCGCTCGGCCCAGGCGTTGGGCGTGCTCGGAGTCGCTTGGGTCGTGTGTGCCGTGACCGGCGCGCAGGTCGTCGTCGGTCTGCCGGTGGCGGCCCGGGACTACGTCGAGCGCCTCGGCCGTCTGGAGGCGAGCCTGCGCGACGGCGCCGTCTACCAGCAACAGCTCGCGGACGATCCCTACCGCGACACCCCGGGCCACGCGCTGCTCACCGCCTTGCAGGGCAAGGATGTGGTGATCGTTCTGGTGGAGAGCTACGGTCGGGTCGCGCTCGAACATCCCGCGATCGCGCCCACGGTCACCGGCGTGCTCACCGCCGGCGCCGAACGGCTCGGGTCGGCCGGATTCTCCACCCGCAGTGGCTTCCTCACCTCGCCCACCGTCGGCGGGGGGAGCTGGCTCGCCTCCGCGAGCCTGCTCTCGGGGACCTGGGTCAGCAACCAGCAGCGCTACGAGGCCCTCGGCGCCAGCGATCGTCTCCGCCTGACCGGCGCCTTCCAGCGGGCCGGCTGGCACACGGTCGCGCTCATGCCCGGGGTCACGACGGTCTGGCCGGAGCCGGAGCGGTCCTACTACGGCTTCGACGAGATCCACGCATTTGATGACCTGGGGTACGCGGGCGCGCTGTTCAGCTTCGACAGCATCCCGGACCAGTACGTGCTCTCCGTCCTCGAACGAACCGCCCGAGGGTCGGACCCGCACCCGCCGGTGATGGCGGTGGTCACGCTCATCTCCAGCCACGCACCGTGGTCGCCGGTTCCCCCGATGCTCGACTGGGACGCGATCGGCGATGGCTCGGGGTACGCCGAACCAGCGGAGCAGCGGCAGCCGGCGGAGATCGTGCTGCAGCGGGACCCGGAGCGCGTCCGGGCCGACTACGCGCGATCCGTGGCGTACTCGCTCGGTACGGTGATCTCCTACATCGAGACGTACGGTGACGATGACCTGGTGCTCATCGTCCTGGGCGACCACCAACCGGTGCCCACGGTTACGGGCGCCACCACCAACCGCGACGTACCGATCAGCGTGGTGACCCGCGACGAGGCCGTGCTGGCGCGCATTGCCGACTGGGGCTGGGTCGAGGGCCTGGTTCCCTCCGCGCAGGCCCCGGTGTGGCCCATGAGCGACTTCCGCAACCGGTTCCTCGCCGCGTTCTCCTGAGGGCGTGTCTGGCCCGCCTGGACTAGCGGTGACCGGAGGTCCCGGTGCGGCGCCCGGGGCTAATCCCGTTGGAGCACCAGCAGGTGGTACTCCAGCCAGCCCTTGGCCAGCCCGGTCTGCAGGGCCGAGCCGCCGATCATGTTGGCCCAGAACGGCGAGTCGATGAGGCGGTCGGGCAGCCCGGGTACGGCTCGCGTGGCTCCCACGAGCAGGCTGATCACGCGGTCGCGTGGCCGGCCCAGGCGCAGGTACGGGGTGAGGTCCAGATCCTCGAGCACCCGCAGGCCCGCCCGCTCGGCCAGGGCGGCGAGCTCGGCGACGGTGTGCAGGCTGCCGACGCGCCAACCGGCCCGGAACCGCGCCAGGCATTGCTCGCGGGCTGGATGTCCGTGGTCGTGATCGGTCAGCCAGTCGTCGCACAGGATCAGGCGACCGCCCGGCAGCAGGCGCGAGGCCAGGTGTGGGATCAGGCCGGCCAGCGACGGTGAGTGCACGACGGACTCGATGGCGACGATGGCGTGGTAACGCGGCTCGGCCGGCAGGTCCGCGAAGTCGGCGCAGACGATGTCGCACCGGTCGGCCACGCCTGCGGCGGCCAGCCGTTTGGCGCCGATCTCGGCCTGCTCGCGGCTGATCGTCACCCCGGTGACACGGATGTCCATGCTCTGCGCCAGGCGGACCATCGTCGCGCCGACGCCGCAGCCGAGATCGAGCACCCGTCCCTCGTCGGCCGGGACGTGACCGCGGAGGCGGTCCAGCACCAGGCGGTTGACCGTGTCGGCCGCCTCGTCCGGGCCGGTGGCGTCCGGCGTCCACACGCACCGATGGATGGCCCCGCCGCTGGTGCCCTCCCCGAAGCGCAGGAAGCGCCGGGTGTTGGCGTCGTAGTAGTGGGCCACGCGGGTCACATGCTCAGCGTCGGTGCGGTGGGCCGAGGTCGAGGTCACCCGGCGAGCGTACCAGCGGCGAACCGGAGAGCAGTGTTTGCGAATTCCTGTATGGGGCGAGCTGTCATTGCGGGAACGGGCGTGATGCGGTCGGTGAGACCGTTCGGGCAGTCCGATCAGCGTCGCCCGGCTTCGATCGGCTGAGCGGTGTCGTGGTNCCCCGGTCTTCCGGTTACNGGCAGTTACGTACCGCCGCCCTCANCGCCCACCTCGGTTGGGATGCTTTGCTCTGCTGCCCTATACGCAACACCGCCTGACCAGGGTATNTCTTTCCATGCAAGATCAGCTTTATTTCGAGCGTCGTCACGGATCGTGAGTGTCGCCCTGGGTCAGGGAGTCGCTGGTGCCTCGTGGGTGGCGAGGTAGCGACGGCCATGGTGCTGGGAGGTCGTTGGCTGTTCCGCCTGTTGGCGGTGAGTCGGGGAGTTGGTGTCTGTCGTGTGGCGGCGGGGCGAGGGGCGACGGCCGTGCCGCGGGGGTGGTCGTGGCGTGGTCCAGCCCGGGCGCGGTGCTCATGTCCGCGGGAGTACGACGGGGATTGGCGGTACGCCGCCAACTGACCGGTGACCGTCCGTGACGCCGCCCACCACTTACATGATCTTGGTTCTATTTATGTTGCCTGGTGCTGCCCCGTTGCGTATGACGCAGCAGAGCAAAGCGGGTCGTGCGTGGGGTGGTGTCTGGCGGGAGCTGGGTAACTCGGTGTTATGTCGCCGTATTGGCATCTTTCGTAGCTAGAGGGCTTGGTGGGCCGACTGGCTGGTCGAGTATCGCCCGGCTGCGCCGCGTCTCGTCCTTGATGCTGTGGGCGCCCGCTCACGTCCGCGCAGGTGGTGCGGTGGGTGCTGGATGCGCGAGAGCGTGATGGGCCGACGGCCGGATGCGTAGCGAGGCTGTCGTGCGTGGGGCGCAGGCCGGGTGCGTAGCGAGGCTGTCGTGCGTGGGGCGCAGGCCGGATGCGTAGCGAGGCTGTCGTGCGTGGGGCGCCGGCGGAGTGTGCAGTGGGGTGAGTCGTCGGCGGGCGCGCCGTGAGCGCGGTGCGTTGTTGGGTGGGCGGCGGCGTGGCTGGGCGTGGCGGAGCGGCCGGGTGAATGGGCGGGTGGGTCAGGTCTGGACGGCCGCGAGGCGCGCGTAGACGTCGCCGGACCGGCCCAAGGGGCGGAAGCGCTCCAGCACACGGACAAGGTCCTCGGCCGACAGCCAGCGGTCGCTCGCGTACCGCATGGTCTCGATCGGCGAGTAGTTGTACACGTAGCCACCCGCAGCGGTGCCCAGCCGCTCCACCAGTTCCAGCGCCTGCAGCGCCGCTTCGTGCGCCGGAGGGAGGTACTCGTACGACAGCGCCCGCAGCGGTCGGGACAACCCCCGCAACACCTCGACCTCGAACCCCTCGACATCGATCTTGCAGAAAGCCGGCTCGCCAAAGGTGGCGATCAGTTCGTCGAGCGTCGTTACGGCCACCTCGAGCGACCGGTCCCAGCGGATGCGAGCAAACCGTTCGTCGGCGACCACGGTCCGTCGCCACTCGGCCGACATTGTCGAGACCGTCGGCGTCGATGACGAGACGGCCAGCCGGGCGAGCCCGGGCTGGGCGCCGACCGCGGCCGGCACGATCGTCACCCCCTTGTCGCGGCCGAAGAAGAGCCGCAGGACGCGCAGGCAGTCCGGCTGCGGCTCCACCGCGACGACCCGCGCGCCCAGGCTGCGCCAGGCCCGCACGCGGTTGCCGACATGCGCGCCGATGTCGAACGCGAGGTCACCCGGCCGGAGGAACGCCCCGTAGAGGCGGCGCATCCGGCCGTACTTGCCCGGCGGGTAGTACATGACCAGGGACCGGGCAATGCCGTAGGCGCGGCGCAGCATGCGGTGAGACTATCCGCGACCGGGCCGGCGCTACCCGGCCTCCGGCGGCTCACCCTCCGACGAGGTGGGGCGCGGCTGGCGGCGCCGGGGGCGCGGCGGGTCAGGACGCCGCACCCGCCTGCTGTTGCTGCAGCCGCAAGCCCTCCGCCTTGAGCTGCGCGGCGCGGTCCAGTTCAGCCTGGCTCACCACCACGGTGCCGAACACGCGCACCGCCTGGTAGTACGTCCAGGCCAGGCTCAGGCAGGCCGGGCGCACGAAGCTGTTGTAGCTCTCGCACTTGGTGCGCATGTCGTAGTAGAAAGCATCGTCGATGCGGTCCTTGTTGGCCGGGAACTGGCCCACCGCCTTGTAGTTGCGGTAGCCGAAGTCGTGCCGGTAGCAGGCGAGCCGGAAGTCGAAGCCGAGGGGTTGGTCCGGGCTCGACGAGCAGTAGTCGGTCGACCAGTCGAAGGCGTAATCCGCCCACGCGGCCTGGTTCTGGCGGGCGGCGTTCCAGCCGTTGTAGCTGGTGGCGTTCGGCTGGGTCCAGTCGTACAGGACGGAGAGCTTCTGCTGGAGGGTGACCGCGGCCGCCGGGTTGGCGGCCACCACGGTGATCACGAGGCTCGCGACGACGGCGAGCAGCAGGGACGATGGGCGCCGGATACGCATGCCGCTATTGTCATCTTTCGATCACGATCACGGATATCGCCCGCTCGGACGATGGTGCGCCGGGAAATCCCGATTCCCACCGCCCGAAGTAGCCGGGATTCCCACCGCCCCGGGGGTGACCGAGCCGATCCGTCAGGTGAGCACGAGCCGACCGATCGGGCCGACCGACCCGGCGGCACCAGCCGGACCGATCCCGGCGCCGTCAGGCGGATCGGAAGCGCTCCAGACCGTCGAGGATCTGGTCGAGGGTGAACTCGAACTCGGACTGGCTGTCGCACCAGCCCAGCATCGGGTCGGTGGCATCGTGCATCTCGGCGGCCACCATCGCCGTCAGGTGGGGCAGCGCCTCGGCATCGCGGTGAGCTCGGACTCGTCGGGTCCGGTGTCGTCGCTGTCGCCGGGGGAGAACATCTTCTGGACGAAGCCAGCGGCATGCTGCCGAAGGCGTGCAGCGCCCGGTGGGCGATGCGGTAGGAGAAGCCGGCCTCGATCATCGTGCCGAGGATTCGGTCGTAGTAGGCGTACAGGGCACCCGGAACCCGTCGACGAGTGGCGATGAGCCCGGGGGCCCACGGGTGGCGCAGCATCACGCTTCGCGCGGCCAGGAACCACCGCCGCAGCCGGTCGCGCCAGTCGTCCGAACCCGCCGCCGTACGGTCGGCGACCGCACGGTTGGGGGGCGTCCGGTCTGATCATCCGTGGTGTCCGGCGGACCGCGACCGCGGCGGCCAACCGACCCCGGCGCTGGTGGCCTGACGATCGTGTCAGGAAGGACGCCTCGTTGTGCATTAGGCGTCAGGAGGGCGTACTTCCTGACAACGAACCCGGGGGCGGGCCTGGCACACGAACCTCGGGGCCGGCCCGGGGCGGGAGTTTGGCTGCGGGGTGGGCGAGGGCGGGGGCATGCTGAACCCATGCGGGTGGTCGTGACGGGGGCGACCGGCAACGTCGGCACCGCCCTGCTGCGGTGGCTGGCCGATGCGCCCGACGTCGACTCGGTGGTGGGCATCGCCCGGCGGGTGCCGGAGCGCGGCACCGACCCGGCGTACGACCAAGCCGACTGGCAGCGTCTCGACCTCGCCCAGCCGGACGCGACCGACCGCCTGGCCGGGATCATCCGGGGCGCCGACGCGGTGGTGCACCTGGCCTGGCGCATCATGGCCGACCACGACCGCGCCGGCCAGGCCCGCACGAACCGCGAGGGCACGGCCGCCGTCGTGCGAGCCATGCGCCAGGCCCAGGTGCGGCAGCTGGTGTACCTGTCGTCGGCCGCGGTGTACTCACCCGGGCCGACCGGCGTGCCGGTGCCGGAGACCTGGCCCCGGCGCGGCATTCCCGGATCCTCGTACAGCGCCGACAAGGTGGTCGTCGAGGACATGCTCGACCGGGTCGAGGCGGACACCCCGGACCTGCGGATCGTCCGGGTGCGGCCGCCGACGGTGCTGCAGCCCTCGGCGGCCCGCCAGGTGACCGGGATGACGCTGGGCCGGTTCGCCCCGCTCGCCCGGCTGCTGCACGGCCGGCTGCCGTTGCTTCCCCTGCCATCGCGGGCGATCACCCAGGTGGTGGCGGCCGATGACGTCGCCGACCTCGTGGGCCTGGCCGTACGGCATCAGGGCGCCGGCGCCTACAACGTGGCCGACGATCCGGTGCTCACTCCGGCCGAGCTGGCCCGGCTGCTCGGCGGTCGGCACGTGCCGGTCCCGGCCAGCGCGGTGCGGGCCGTGCTGGGGGTGACCTTCCGGCTGCGCCTGCAGCGGCTCAACCCGTCCTGGGCGGACCTGTTGCTGGACACGCCGGTGCTGGACTGCGCCAAGGCCCGGACCGAGCTCGGTTGGCGGCCCCACCACGACGGCCGGACGCTGGTGACCCAGATGCGCCAGGCCGTCGCGGCCGGGACCAGCGCCCCCACGCCCCCGCTGGGCTGACGACTCCCGCGCCTGCGGCTGGACGGGCGTACGTTTGCCGGAGGCGTACGGTCCTCACGCGACAGTCCACAGGGGATGGTCGGGTCACCAGGGGGTGAAGACACAGCGGAGGCAGTCGTCGCGCTTGCCCCGGAAGATCTCGTAGCCCGCGGGTGCCTCCTCCAGCGGCATCGTGTGGGTCGCCAGGTACTCGGTGACCAGCTCCCCGCGGCTCATCCGATCCAGCAACATCGGTATGTAGCGCTGCCCGTGCTGCTGCGCACTGCGGACGGTCAGGCCCTTGTTCATCACCGCGCCGACAGGGAACGCGTCGGCCAGCGCCGCGAACACGCCGAGGACGACCACGGTGCCGCCCTTGCGGCACTGGTGGATCGCCTCCCGCAGCGCGTCGATCCGTTCGGTCGGCCGCCGCAGCTTCTGCCTGACCTGCTCGGCGACACCCGACCCGCCGGGCGCCCGACCGGCGGGGCTCGCTTGCACCCCGACCGCCTCGATGCAGACGTCCGGTCCGCGACCGCCGGTCCGGTCCAGCAGTTCCTCACCCACGTCGACGACCTCGAGGTTGAGCGTCTCGCAGCCGAGGTGCCGGCGGGCCATGTCCAACCGGTACTCGTGCCGATCGATGAGGATCACCTGCTCGGCCCCCCGCGACATCGCCGCCCACACGGTCAGGTGCCCGACCGCGCCCGCGCCCCACACCGCCACGACGTCACCGGGCCGTACGTCACCCAGTTCCGCGCCCATCCAGCCGGTCGGCGCGGCGTCGGCGGCGAAGACGGCCCGATCGTCGCTCACGTCATCGGGGATGGTGAACGCGCCGATGTCGGCGTACGGCACCCGGACGTACTCGGCGTGGCTGCCGGCGAACCCGCCCAGCGCGGGCGAGGAGCCGAAGCACCCACCGGGCGCGAACCCCCACCGCTCTTCGCCCATGGCCGGGTTGGGATTACCGTTGTCGCAGCAGGAGTACAGGCCCTGCTGGCAGTACCAGCACCGGCCGCAGGCGATGAACGAGCACACCACCACCCGGTCGCCGACCCGGTGGCGACGGACCTGGTCACCGACCGCGACGACCTCGCCGGTGAACTCGTGGCCGAGCACGTCGCCCTTGCGCAGGAACGGGAGGTGCCCGCCGATGAGGGGCAGGTCGGAGCCGCAGGTGGCGCTCCGCGTGACCCGGACGATCATGTCGTCGCTGTTGCGGATCCTCGGCTCCGGGACGTCCGTCACGGCCAGTTCGTTGATGCCGGCCCAGACCAGCGCTCTCATAGCCGTCCGTCCTCACACCCAGCTCGGGTCGCGTGCGCCAGTGGCCGGCGCCGCGGCGGGTGCGACGCGGGGCCAAGTCCGTCGGGTTGCAGCACCTCGCCGGTCTCCCACAGTTGCTTGGCCTGCCGTAGCGCCGCCCGGATCTTCCGCTGCTGGGCCACGCCGCCGTGGGGAGCGCGCACGGACACCTCGGTCCCGCGACCACCCGGCGCCGGGCGGTACCGGATGTCGACCTCCAGCCCCAGCTCCTCCAACGGCGCCGGGCCCACGGCCGCGGACACGTCCTCCGGTCGCCGGTTGACCGTGACGGAGTGCCACCGGCCGTCCGCGCGTCGGATCGGGCCGGGCAGCCACCGTCGTCGCCGCGTCAGGCGACGGGCAACCACCGCCGTCACCCCACCCAGCAGCGCGATCCCACCCAGCGCGACTCCGACTCGCGCCGTCGCGGCGACCCCGCGCGGGGCCACGCCACGACGGGAGTGGCTCGCCTGTCCAGCCG
>Ga0065720_1020426_pt1 | contig 14610 bp, 8 predicted proteins | sample Thericmetagenome_FD_59107 | JGI IMG/M metagenome (GOLD analysis project Ga0065720, IMG submission 59107) | Thermophilic microbial communities from the Joint Bioenergy Institute, California, USA of rice/straw/compost enrichment - eDNA_2 v2... | ecosystem: Engineered > Solid waste > Grass >... | reverse complement strand
GAGAGCGGCCGCGCGGCCGAGCAGGTGCAGGCGGAGGCCCGCTTCCTCGGCGAGGAGGGGGCCGACAGCAGCCTGGCGCTGCTGTGCCGGGTCGGGAAGTGGGCCGACACGGTGGCACTGGTCAGCGAGGCCGCGGTCTACCAGGCCCGCAGCGCCCTCGACAGCGCCTCCCCCGACTGCCCCGAGGGGATGCGGACCGACCTGTCCCCCCGCTACGGCCCCGGCCTGCCCTTTCTCGACCACCCGCTGGTCCGGGTGCTCTGGGAGGACGAGGAGCCCTCGGACCTCACGGCGGAGCGCCAGGAGTTCGAGCGGTTCCTCCTCGACCTCGCCGAGGACGAGGACGCCTACGCCGCCGACGGGGTCTACGCCGGGTACCGCTCCGTGACGGGGCAGGGCCGGGCCGCGGAGGCCATGGCCGCCGAGCACGACGCCGCGCACGGGCCGCAGGTCTCCGAGTGGGCGGCCCGGTTCGACCCCGTCCAGTGGTGGGAGTGGGCGCTCCAGGCCGACGAGGCGCACCGGGAGGCGAGCGAGCCCGCGACGATCCTGCTCGCGTTCGACCGGTCCACCTCCATGGCCTCGGTGCCGCAGCAGTTCGACGCCGCGCGCACGGCCGCGACCACGATCATCGGCGACCTGCGCGCCCAGGACCGCTTCGGGCTGTGGTCCTACCCGGCAGGCGACAGCGGCCGGGAGGCCACCGCCGCGACCACGCTCGTGTCGACCACCCACCGCGACAACCTCCCCGAAGAGCTCATCGCCACCGTGGAGGGCCTCGCCCCGACGCACCGCCCGACCCCGCTGCGGGAGGTCATCCGCGCGGGCGTGCTCGCCCTGGAGGAGGACGCGGCCCCCGGCGCAATGCTGGTCGTCGTCACCGACGGGGTGCGCATCCAGGACGACCGCGGGCTCAGCCAGGAGGAGCTGGACCGGGTGCTGGACGGGACGGACGTGCGGGTGCGGATCATCGCGGTCGGCGGCGGCGCACAGCAGGCGGCCGACCAGGCCGCCTGCGAGGTGGGCATCCTGCCCCAGCTCACCGGGCACCCGCGCGTCGAGTGCCGCGACGCCGACCGGGGCAGGGCGGACGAGAGCGCGCGCGGCGTGGTCGAGGAGGCGCGCGGTGGGAGGTGACCGGTTGTTCCGGAGGACGGCCGTCGCCGCGGCGGCACTGTGCCTGGCGGCGGCCTGCACGGCGCCCGGGGCGGACGAGGAGCGCACCATCTACGTGGCGACCGGCCAGGACGTCAGCGGCAACGACCTCTACCTGAACCTCATCCAGGAGTGGAACGCCGCGCAGGGGCCGGACGGCTACCGCGCCTACCTCGTGGTCCTGCCCGGCAGCGCCGACCAGCAGTACGCCGAGATGGTGCGCGACGTCCAGAGCGGCGACCCCGAGTACGACGTCATCAACATCGACAACCAGTTCACCGCCATGTTCGCCGAGGCCGGATGGATCAGGGAGATCGGCCCCGGCTGGGCGGAGGCCGCCGGGGTGGCCCCGGACGGGGACTCCGACAGCGTCCTCACCCAGGTCTTCCAGGAGAAGCCGAGCCAGTCGGTGACCTACCGGAACCGGGTCTACGCGGTCCCCTTCACCGCGGACGTGGGCATGCTCTACTACCGCAGGGACCTGGTGGGCCAGGAGCCGCTGACCGCGGGCCGCAGCCTGAGCGGGATCCTCGCCGAACTCGCCGAGGCCACCGAGGACGCCGACGTCGAGCACCTCTACATCGGGCAGTTCGCCCGGTACGAGGGGTTCACCGTCAACACCATGGAGATCGTCGCGGGGGAGGGCGGCAGCCTGGTCCTCCCCGGCGAGCAGCGCCTCGCCGACATCCACCGCAACAGCGTCGAGTACCAGGCGCTGAACCTCATCGCCGAGGGGTTCGCGGACGGGACCTTCCACCCCGCCTCGCTGGAGGGCACCGAGGAGGAGACCTACGTCCGCTTCCTCAGCGGTGAGGCGGTGGCGATGCGCAACTGGCCCATCTGGTACCGGCGGCTGCTCATCGCGTCCACGGAGCAGGACTCCGGGCACGCCCCCGAGTACACGGTGGAGGCGCTGCCCGGAGCCCTGCTGGGCGGGCAGAGCCTCGCCCTGAGCAGCGGGAGCACGAACGAGGAGGCCGCGCTCGACCTCATCGGCTTCCTCACCGGCGCCCGCCAGCAGCAGGTGCTGTACTACTGCGGCGGGTACGCGCCGACCCGGCAGGACGTCTACGTGGACAAGCTGTCCCCCGAGGACGCCGCGCGGCTGTGCGCCGGGTACGGCGTCACCGGGGAGGACGCCTGGCACGCCGAGGCCGGCCACTTCCTGGACACCGTCCGGCTGGCGGTGGACGACGCCCAGGTCCGGCCGGTGACCCCCTACTACTCGCAGTTCAGCGAGGAGCTGTCCACCGGGCTGCACCCGCTGTTCGCCTCGGCGCAGCGCGGCGCCGTGCCGCTGGACACCGACCGGTTGGAGCAGATCCGCACCGCCGCCGACAACGCGCTGTACGGACGGTGATCAGCCCGCGGCCCGGGACGCGGCCAGGGCCGCGGGCCCCATGACGAACTCCGGGTCGACCTGGGCCGCCAGGTCGACCCCGGTCGCCGCGTTGGCCCACCGCTCGGCGTTGCGCAGGTGGAACTCCACGTTCTGGCGGGTGAACCGCTCCCAGTCCTGCTCGGTGGCGTCGACGACGTCGCGCATCCAGGCCAGCGCCTTGAGGTTGTCCTCCTCCAGTTCGGTGAAGTCCGGGTGGCGCCCCTTCTCCATGGCGCGGACGAACTCCGAGTGGGACACGCACACGCTGAGCGCGTCGCCCACGTGCTCGCGCAGGAACTCCACGTCCTCGGGACCCTGCACCTTGTTGCCGACCACCTTGATGGTGACGTCGTGGTCGCGCGCGTACTCGGCGTACTGGCGGTAGACGCCGACGCCGCGCAGGGTCGGCTCGGCGACCAGGAAGGTGACGTCGAACCGGGTGAACATGCCGGAGGCGAAGGAGTCGGCCCCGGCGGTCATGTCCACCACGACGTACTCGCGGGGGCCGTCCACCATGTGGTTCAGGTACATCTCCACCGCGCCCACCTTGGAGTGGTAGCAGGCCACCCCCAGGTCGTCCTCGCTGAACGGCCCGGTGAGCATGAGCAGCACCCCGTCGACGTGGTGGCCGAAGCGCCGGTGCACCGGGTTGTCCTCGGAGAAGTCGAGCAGCCGGGAGCCCCGGCCGGGCGGGGTGGTCTTGACCATCTGGTCCGCCGAGGCGATGCGCGGGTTGGAGCCGCGCAGCAGCTCCTTGATCTCGGCGAGGTGCCCGCCCAGGGCGGGGACCCCGGCGAGGTCGGCGGGCCGGGCGCCCAGGGCGGGGCCGAGGTGCTGGTTGATGTCGGCGTCGACGGCCACCACGGGGGCGCCGCAGGAGGCGAGGTAGCGGGCGAACAGCGCGGACAGGGTGGTCTTGCCGCTGCCGCCCTTGCCGACGAACGCGATCTTCATGGGTGCTCTCCCTGGTGTGACGTTGTGCGGAACGGGGGGTGGGGACAGGACCTCCCGAAACGGTACTGACAACGATTATCGTTTCTGCCTTCGCTCTTGGAAAGCCATGAGGTCACGATTGGATCGCGCGTCGGACAAGGAATGGTGGAGGCCTTGGCCCCCTCTTGGCGGTGTTGCCGGAACGTTGCAGCTCAGCAGGGGTAGCCGTGCCCCGGACGTGGAATCCTTTGTGCTGTCTCTGCGGGACACGTGACCGTGTTTTGCGGGGCTGCCGTGTCCGGGTAGCCGTCGGTGTGCTGTCCTGTTGTTGAGTTCCGCAGTGACGGTTCCGTGGGCGTGCGATCCTGGCGGTCCCACCGAAGAGCGATGGGAGTGACATGGGGACGACCGATTCGCAGGAGGTGCGCACCTTCGAAGCCGCTGACGCCTGCGACGCGCCCGTGGTCGACTCCGTCGAACTCGCCGCCCCCGCCACCGACCACACGGTGTGGAGCTGCGTGGGGAACCTCACCGCGGTCCGCTCCATCCGCTCCCGGGTCCGCGAGTTCCTGGGCCGGGCGGGATGCCCCGAGTCCGTCCAGGACGACGCCGAGCTCGCCGTCAGCGAACTGGCCACCAACGCCCTGCTCCACTCCCGCTCCGGTCAGACCGGCGGGGTGATGACCCTGTTCATCCGGATCGACGCCGACGGCGTACGCGTGGCAGTGGTCGACCAGGGCCGCAAGGACCCCCTGGAGAGCGACGTGATCCACCGGGAGGACCGGCACGAGTACGGCCGCGGCAAGCTCATCGTCGAGGACTGCTCCTCCCGCAACGGCGAGTACTGGACCGAGACCACCCATGTCGCCTGGTTCGAGATCGACCTCCCCTGAGTGCGGGGACACAGCCGGAGCCGCGGCCAGCCCAACGCGGCTCCGGCTGTGTCATGCGGAGGGAAGACCGGTCGGGGAGAGCGGCGGCTCGACGGCCCGGGAGGGCCGGGGAACCGCACCGGCGGGGCCCGCGCCCCCCATGGAGAGCACCGAGGCGCCGTTCCACAGCGCCACCGAGGCCAGCACGCAGCGGTCGAACTCGCTCATGCCGCTCTCCAGGACCACCGTGTCGCCGCGGGAGAGCCGCAGGCGGGCGTCGAGGACGCGGAAGTGCTCGACGAGCTCCCGGTGGGGGCGGCGCACGGTGCGCGGCGGGGCGCCGGAGACGGCCGTGTAGTCCAGCAGTCCGCTGTCGAACAGGCAGCGTTGCGCGGGATCGTAGCCGCTGCTGCGCGGCGCGGGGCGCAGCAGTTCGGCGAAGGGAGTGGTCTCGGGGGCGCCGCCGAAGGACACCACCTGGCGCACCCGGGAGCGGTCGGCCAGCTCCACCGCCAGGGGCGCCAGCTCGCCGGTGGTCAGCAGCATCCGGGCCTCGGTGTCGACCAGGACCCGGATCAGGGTGTCGATGTCGGAGGTCAGCTCCAGCGGCAGCGCGACGCAGCCCACCGCCATCGCGGTGTAGACGGAGACGAGGCGGGCGGTGCACACCGGTGCGAGGACCGCGACCACGTCGTTGGGGTGCAGCCCGCGCCGGCTCAGCCCGGCGGCGGCACGGTGGACGATGGTGGCGAACTCGGCGCCGCTCATGCGCGGGCCCCGGTGGTCGGCGACCGAACCGGAGTCCCCGAAACGCCGGAGCCGGTCGAGCAGGCCACCGGTCAGCGAACCGTTCGGGACCGGACCGCGCGGCAGGTGCGCGGCGGGCGTGTCGGCTGAGCACGGCAACTGCTCGGCCCTCATGTCTCCCACCCTCCCCAGGGGTCCTCCCGGTGGCCGGGTCCGGGTTCGTCGCGCCCCCTCCACGTGACGAACCCGGACGCCTGCGGCCGGTGCCGCGGGGCGTTTCCCCTCAAGAACGACCCGCGGCAGCACGAGCCCCGGCGCGGCCGCGGCCGTCTGCCCCCTCCGCACCGCGTGTCTCCGCAGTGCGGCCTGCGGCGGAACGGACGGCCGGGAGCGCCGGAATGGCGCGCCCACGGCGCGTGCGTGCGGACCGCGGTGCTCTGCGGGCAGCGACCGCACATAGGTGAGACTACCCCCATCGGGCCTGACTGCACATGCGTTCTCGCGTGCATATGCATATGTAGATTCTTGGCGGACGGGGTGTGTAGTCGGCTTTTCCGCAGTTCAGAGCGGAATGAGCGGTGCGGTACAGAATACCTTCGGCAGCCGTTCCGGGGAAAGGGAGCATCTCGGGGACGGTCGGTGGCGGCCGTCACCGGTTGATCCACGCGGCGATCTGCGTCCGGGAGTTGAAACCCAGCTTGGTGTTGATGTTGGCCACGTGCCGGGCCACCGTCGCCGGGCTGATGAACAACTGCTCCGCGATCGACCGGTTGCTCATGCCCTGACCGATCAACTGGGCCACCTCGCGCTCCCGCGGGGTCAGCACCGCCGGGGCCGCGTCGACCGGTGCGGGGCGGGACGACGACCGCCCGGCCGCCGCCAGCCGCAGCGCCAGCCGGACCGCCCGGTCGGCCTCCATGCGGCGGCCCTCCTCCCACAGCCGCGCGAACGCCCCGGCCCGCAGCGGCCACGGGGTCCCCGACGCGGGCTGCCCCAGGCGCTCCCGGATCCGCTCCGCCGCACCCGCCAGCCGGGTCGCCTCCTCCGCCTGCCCCTGTGCCGCGGCGACCGTGGCGACGGCGAGCAGCCCCCGGGCCGTCCCCAGCCGCTGGCCGGTGTTGTGGCACAGGGTCAGGCTCTCCCGCAGGCACTCGTAGGCCTCGGCGACCTTCCCCTGCCGGGCCAGGACCCGGCCCACCCCGGCCAGGCAGCGCGCCAGCTCCGGGGCGCCGCCGACGGCCCGCTGGATCTCCAGGGCCTCCCGGAAGCACCGCTCGGCGCCGGTGAGGTCGCCGCTGGCCTCCGCCACCCGCCCCTGGCCGATGAGGGTGAGGCCCACCCCCCACCGGTGGTCGATGGCGCGCAGCAGCGTCAGCGCCTCCTCGTAGCGGGTCCGGGCCTCCGCCAGGCGCCCCCGCCGCGCGGCCAGCGCCCCCTGGGTGCTGCGGGCGATGCCCTCGTTCCACGGGTCGTCCGTCGCCCGGGTCAGTGCGACCGACTCGGCGAGCCGCTCCCCGGCCCGCTCCAGGTTCCCGGCGCGGATGTCGCTCATCGCCAGGATGTTCAGGGCCAGCGCCACCGAGGCGTGGTCCCCGGCCTCCCGGCACAGCCGCAGCCCCTCCTCGCCGACGCGCACCGTGGACGCCTGGTCGCTGCGGTCCCAGGCCAGTTCCGCCCGGCGCACCATCGCCTGTCCCCGCAGCGCCTCGTCGGGGCAGCCCATCTCCAGGAAGCGGTCGGTCCAGTGCGCGCCCTCCGACAGCAGCCCGTTGACCATCCAGTACGGGCGCAGCGCCACGCACAGCCGCAGCCCCTCGACGGCGTCCCCCCGCTCCGCCGACCAGTTGAGCGCGGCCCGCATGTTGTCCCGGTCGGCGCAGACCCGCTGGAAGGCGGAGAGCCGCTCGGACCAGGAGACCTCGGGCCCGGCCACGGCCCGGTGCGCCAGGTCCTCGGCCAGTGCCAGCATCTGCTCGCGGTGCCGCAGCCGCAGCCGCTCCTCCTCCCCGCTCTCCGCCAGCCGGACCGAGGCGTAGTGCCGGATGGTGTCGAGCATCCGGTACCGCATCCGGCCCTCGACCTCGCCGACCACGGTGACCAGCGAGCGGTCCACCAGCGAGACGAGCAGGTCGAGCAGCGAGGAGGCGGGCAGGGCCTCGTCGGCGCAGACCGCCTCGGCCAGCTCCAGGTCCCAGTCGGAGAACACCGACAGCCGGCGCAGCAGCGTCTGCTCCTGCTCGTCCAGCATGTCGTGGCTCCAGTCGATGACCGCGCGCAGCGTCCGCTGGCGGGCCGGTGCGCTCCGGTCGCCGTAGGTCAGCACCGTGAACCGGTCGTTGAGCCGCTCGGCGATCTGGGAGACCGACAGCAGCCGCACCCGGGCCGCCGCCAGTTCGATGCCCAGCGGGATCCCGTCCAGGCGGCGGCAGATCTCCGCGACGGAGTCCAGCCGCTCCGGGGTCATGGTGAAGTCGTGGGCGTGGGCGCGGGCGCGGTCCACGAACAACTGGACCGACTCGGCGCTGAGCGGGTCGCCCTCTCCCGGTTCGGGCACGGCCAGCGGCGGCACCCGCCACACGGTCTCACTGGGGATGCGCAGGGGCTCGCGGGTGGTGACCAGGAAGGAGACGCCGGGGCAGCGGGCGAGGAGCTGCTCGACCACGGTCGCGACGTCGGCGACCGCGTGCTCGCAGTTGTCCAGGACCAGCAGCAGGCGGCGGGAGCGCAGCACGTCGGCCAGCGCCCGCTCGGGGGAGCGCTCGCCGTCGCCCCGGGCGCCCAGGACGGTCGCGATCCGCCCGACGACCTCCTCGCGGTCGGTCGCCTCGGCCATCTCGCACAGCCACACCCCGTCGCGGAAGTAGTCGGTGGCCTGTGCGGCGGCACGCAGCGCCAGCCGGGTCTTGCCGATCCCCCCCACTCCGCACAGCGTGACGACCCGGTGGTTGCGCAGCAGGCGGAGGATGGTGTCGAGGTCGCGTTCACGACCGACGAACCTGTTCAGCTCCAGAGGCAGATTCTGCCGTGCCTGTGCCGTATTCGCAGCCATGGACTCCATGGGGTCAGGCGGTCGGGAACGCGGCGTCCTGCCCGGGGAGAGCGCGCGTTGCGGGGAACGGACCGAAACAGGGAGGAAAGTGCATCACGTTCTGTCTTAGTAGCTGTTTCCGCCCGACGCAACCAGAACGAATGTTTTTGCTGTTCGAAATGGCGATATCGGAAATGCGCGGCCGGGTCAGGAGGGGCGGGCGGAGGCGGCCGGTGAGTGCGGGTCCCCGTCGGCCCAGGGCTCCCCGTCGGCCGGTGCGAGCCGGGACGGCAGTTCGGCCCGGGTGGAAATGCCCAGTTTCGCGAAGACATTGGCGATATGCCGCGCCACCGTCGCCTGGCTGATCACCAGGCGGGCGGCGATCTCCCGGTTGGACAGCCCCGCCCTCGCCAGTTCGGCGACCTGGCGTTCCCGCGAGGTCAGCTCGCGCACGTCGTCCAGCGGCGGGTCGTCCAGGGCGGCGGACAGCGCCTCCTCCAGGGGCAGCGTGAGGGCCCGGGTCCACGCCGCGGTCGCGGACGCGGCCCCCCACCGCTGCACCACGTACTCGCGCAGCATCCGGTTGCCGGCCGAGGGCGCGTTCGCCCGCTGGCGCAGCGCCTCGGCCTGCGCGCCCAGCAGCACCACCCGGTCGGTCATCCCCTCCGAGGCCGCGAACCGGGCCAGGTCCTCCAGAGAACGGGCCAGGGCCAGCCGCCGCCCCGACAGGCCGCTGCGGCGGACGGCCTCGCTCAGGTGCTCCCACGCCTTGAGCCGCTCGCCGCGCCGCGCCGCCAGGTGGCCCAGGACGGCCAGGCAGCGTGCGGTGCCCAGCGCGGAGCCCAGCTCCAGGAACAGGGAGAGCGCGCGGTCCAGGTGCTGCTCCGCCTGGTCGTAGTCGCCCCCCCGGAGGGCGAGGGTGCTCAGCGCCTCGTGGCAGCGGGCCGCGTTCCAGCCGCAGCCCGTCTCCTCGCTCAGCTCCAGCGCCTCCGACAGCCGGCGGCGGGCCTCGGCGCGGTCTCCGGCGGCGTCGGCCAGTCGGCCGCACAGCTCCATGGCGTGCGCCTCCAGCAGGCGGTTGCCCAGGCGCCGCGCGAGCTCCAGGGCCCCGGCGGCGTGGTCCGCGCCCGCGGAGAACTCCCGCGTGCGCAGCGCGAGGTTGGCCAGCGCGGTCAGCGCGTCGGCCCGGACCGCGTCGTCGGCGGCCTCGGCCAGCCGCAGGCCCTCGGCGAGCCGTTCCCGGACGACGTGGGGGCCGTCCAGGTCCAGGGTCAGCTCCCCGTGCAGCACCAGGGCGCGCGCCCGCAGCTCCGGGGGAAGGTCGTCGGAGGCCGCGTCGAGCAGGGCGGTCAGGAAGGCGGCCCCCTCCGCGCAGCGGTTGAACGTCAGCCAGTAGGCCCGCAGCATCACGCAGATGCGCAGTCCCGGCTCGGCCATGCCGTGGGAGGCGGCCCAGCGCAGGAAGGAGCGGAGGTTGTCCAGGCTGCGCTCCACCCGGCTCAGCAGCTTCATCCGCTCCCGCCACGGCAGGGCCGAGCCCATGGCCGCGTTGAACGCGCTCGCCCAGTACAGCCCGTACTCCAGGGTCCGCCGGTGGTAGGTCTCGGCCTCGCCGGCGGCGCTCAGCTCCTCGGCCGCGTAGGCCCGGATGGTGTCGAGGATCCGGTAGTAGGCGATGCCCTCGAACTCCCCCTCCAGCACGATCAGCGACTTGTCCAGCAGGGAGCCGTGCAGTTGCAGCAGCTCGTCGCCGAAGTCCGCGGTGAAGAGGCCCTCGGCCATGTCCAGCGACCAGCACGCGAAGATCGACAGGCGCCGCAGCAGGGCCTTCTCCGCGTCGGTGAGCAGGGCGTGGCTCCACTCCACCACCGCGCGCATGGTGCGCTGCCGCTCGGGCAGCCGCTGGTCGGTGCTGTTGAGCAGGGTGAAGCGGTCGTCGAGGCGCTCCAGGATCTGCTCGACCGACAGCACGCGCACCCGGGCCGCCGCCAGTTCGATGGCGAGGGGGACGCCGTCCAGCATGCGGCAGATCCGGACGACGGTGTCGATGGTGTCGGGGGTGACCGTGAAGCCGGGCCGCGCCTGTCTGGCCCGCGTCACGAACAGGCGGACCGCGGTGGAGCGCATCGCCTCGCGCACGCTCAGCCTCCCGGACACGGCCGCGGAGCAGGAGTCGTCCGCGGGGAGCTCCCGCGCGGCGGGGGGGAGCTCCAGCGGGGGCACCCGCCAGACGTTCTCCCCCGGGATGCGCAGCGGCTCCCGGCTGGTGGCGAGCAGCCGCAGCCGGGGGCAGGTGCTCAGCAGGGCGCGGCACAGCTCGGCCAGGGGGGCCACGATGCGCTCGCAGGTGTCCAGGACCAGCAGCAGGTCGCAGGAGCGCAGCGCCAGCAGCACCGCCTCCCGCAGCGGCTGGCCGCGGCCGACCTCGATGCCCAGCCGGTTGGCCAGCGAGTACAGCACGTGGTCGCCGGTGGTGGCCGTGCTCAGGTCGACGAAGAGCGTCCCGTCGGCGAACCGGTCGTGCTCCCGTTCGGCGACCCGCAGCGCCAGCCGCGTCTTGCCGATGCCCCCCGCACCGGTGAGGGTGACCAGCCGCACGGTCCGCAGCAGGTGGCCGAGGTCGGCGGCGTCGCGCTCCCGGCCGATGAGCGGAGTGCGGGGGGCGGGCAGGTGGTGTCGTGGCGCTGGCATGGTCTCGTCTCTGCAACCGTGGTGTCGTCCCCTTGCGGCTCCGCTTCCCCGGCGGACGTCCCGCGGAGCCGCAAGAGAGGAGGAAGCAGGAGGGCACGGTGTCGGACGCGACCGCTGACGGCCGTGTGCGGTCCGGCGTGGCCTACCCGTTCCAGGCGGCGGGGTCCGCCTCGACCTGCTCTCCGGTGGTCAGGTTCTTGACTTCGTGCGGCCGGCCCTCCTCGAACGGCGGGAACCAGACGAAGGGGATGTCCTTCTTGGCGGCGTACTGGATCTGCTTACCGATCTTGGCGGCCTGGTGGTAGACCTCGGTGTTGAAGCCGCGGGCGCGCAGTTGCGCCGCGACCGCCAGCGCGGCGCCGCGCCGTTCGTCGCTGGGCAGCACCACGAGCACGTCGGTCGGGCAGAACCGGCCGCCGCTGATCCGCCCCTCGGCCACCAGTTTGGCGAAGATCCGCGTCAGGCCGACGGAGATGCCCACGCCCGGCAGGGAGCGGCGGATGAACTGCCCGGCGAGGTTCTCGTAGCGGCCGCCCGCGCAGATGCTCCCGTAGCCGGGGTCGTCGTCGAACGCGGCCTCGTAGACGGTGCCGGTGTAGTAGTCCAGGCCCCGGGCCACGGACAGGTCCGCCACGACGCTGCCCGACGGCAGGTCCGACAGCTCGTCCAGCACCTGCCCCAGCTCGTCCAGGCCGCTGGAGAGCGTCTCGTTGCCCACGCCCAGCTTGGCGACCTCGTCGACCACCGAGGCGTCGGCGCCGCGGATGCGGGCCAGGTCCAGGCAGGCCGTGGCCTGGTCGCGGCTGAGGCCGACCCGGTCGACGAGGAGGTCGCGCACCGCGTCCGCGCCGATCTTGTGCAGCTTGTCCACCGCGCGGATCACCGCGATCGGGTCGGTGACGCCCAGGCCCTCGTAGAAGCCCTGGAGCACCTTGCGGTTGTTGATGCTGAGCGTCCAGGCGGGCAGGTCCAGCCCGGCGAGCACCTCGTGCACGATGCGCGGCAGTTCGGCGTCGAAGTGCAGCGGGATGCGGTCGACGTTGATGACGTCGATGTCGCACTGGGTGAACTCGCGGAACCGCCCCTCCTGGGGGCGCTCCCCGCGCCACACGCGCTGGATCTGGTAGCGCTTGAACGGGAAGACGAGGTCGTTGAAGTGCTGCGCCACGTAGCGGGCGAACGGCACGGTCAGGTCGAAGTGCAGGCCCAGCCGCGCGTCGCTGTCGTCGTCGGCGTCGGCCTGGAGCCGGTGCAGGGTGTAGACCTCCTGGGAGGTCTCGCCCTTGGACATCAGCACGTCCAGCGCCTCCACCGACGGGGTCTCCACCGAGGAGAACCCGTAGCGCTCGAAACCGCTGCGGATATGGTCCAGCCAGCGCAGCTCCACGGACCGGATGCGGGGGGTCCACTCGGGGAATCCGCTGATGGGTGTGGGCCGGATGATGCGCTGTTCGGACATGGGTGCGGTTGGCTCCTTAGCCAGGGACCGTTGGGCGTACGGCCCAATCGTAGGCCCTGGGCGGGGGAGGGCCGCACGGCTCCCTCCGCCGGTTCGCGGGGGAGGCGCGGACGGGAGAGCGCCGGGTGCGGCGGGGAAGGGTTTCGGAACGCGCCGCCGGGGCGCGTGCGGCGCTTCCGCAGAGCGCTATTTCCGGGCGGGCGGGGCGGCGGCGGAAACGGACCGGGGCCTGCTCCGGGAGCGGCGGAATCAGGGGGACGGGGAGAGCCGCCCGGGCGGCCGCGGAATCCGCGGAAAATAACGGCGCCAAAAACTCGTACAGGTGATCAAAATGGGTGCTGGACAGGGATGATTCGGAAAAATCTCCCGTTTGCGAGTCGGTTCTTTCTTCTTTCTTGACCTTCTGGGACAGGAAAGTGTAGCCTTAGTTTCGGAGATGGCGAGAGGCGGTGACTTGTCCCCCCTCGTGAGTTTTCCCTCCAAAACCCACGATGTCGCTGCCCTGTCTTCCAGGTCCCCGGAGCGCCCTGTTTCGGGGGCATTGTCCTGCGGTCGTCATTTTCTTTCCGGAGGAAAACGGGGAATCCTGTTTCACCCCTGTCGCCGCTTTCGGGAAATCTGTTCCCGCGCCGCAGCGGCGGGGCGGACGCGGCCGCGCCCCGGCGGGCGCCGCGGGCGGCTGAGGCCGGCACCGCAGGTGTGCGCCCCGTCTCACCGTGCAGTCGAATCGGCGGAGAACGCCGCGGGTGGGTGGAGACGGTGCTAGGTTCCCTTCTGATGATCATGTCCGCCCGGCCGCCCCTCGGCATTCGCGGCGGACCTTTCCGGAGCGGGGCCGCGCACGCGCTCCCTCAGCGTCCCGAGGTAACGAACACGTGAACGATTCCCCGAAACTCACCACGAAGATCATCGTCGCCGGGGGCTTCGGCGTCGGCAAGACCACCTTCATCGGCGCGATCTCGGAGATCCCTCCGGTGCGCACCGAGGCGGCGATCACCAACGCCAGCATCGGGGTGGACGACCTGTCCAAGACCCCCGACAAGCGGAGCACCACGGTGGCCATGGACTTCGGACGCATCTCGCTCCCCACCGACCTGGTGCTCTACCTGTTCGGCACCCCCGGCCAGCAGCGGTTCTGGTTCATGTGGGACGACCTGGCGCGCGGCGCGCTGGGCGCCGTCGTCCTCGTGGACCCCCGCCGTCTCGAGGACTGCTTCCCCGCCATCGAGTACTTCGAGCAGCAGTACCCGCTGCCCTTCGTCATCGCGGTGAACTCCTTCGAGACCGAGGAGGACTACTACCGCTACACCGAGCAGGAGCTGCGCGAGGCGCTCGCCCTGCCCGCCGACGTGCCGATCGTGTCCACCGACGCCCGCAAGCGCGAGGCCGTGCTGCAAACCCTGATCAGTCTGGTCAAGCACGCGATGGCGGTGGAGCGCCGCCAGAGCCGCCAGCTCGTCCACTGACGCGTCCGGCGGGCCGGAGGGAGGGACCGGCAGCGCAGGAAAAAAATTCTTGTCGGCGTGCACAGAGTGACCGGAGCATAACAGCAGGTCAGGATGGGGGGTTTCGGTCCGGGGCGGGAGGGGTGACCGAAACCCGGGGTGATCCAGCTCTCATCCGGGGAACCGAAACGGCGCGAACAGCGTTACCCTGCTGTGGTGTTCGGACGAATGGCAGAGAGTGTGCGACGCCTTCTGGGCAGGCCCGGATCGGTGTCACTCCAGCCCTATACCAAGCTGCTGAAGACGATCGAGGAGCGCGAGGAGGCCCTGCGCGCGCTGAGCGACGCCGAGCTCACCGAAGCCGCGGCCGAACTCGGCAACGCCGAGCTTCCCTACGACCGCTCCGACCTCACCGAGCTGTGCGCGCTGGGCCGCGAGGCCGCCCGCCGCACGCTGGGGGAGCGTCCCTTCGACACCCAGCTCATCGGTGTCATGGCGCTGCTCGACGGACACGTCGCGGAGATGGCCACCGGTGAGGGCAAGACCCTGACCGGCGCGCTGGCCGCCGCCGGGTTCGCGCTGCGCGGCCAGCGGGTGCACGTGCTCAGCGTGAACGACTACCTGGCCCGGCGCGACGCCGAGTGGATGGGGCCGCTGTACCGGCTGCTCGGCGTCGAGGTCGGCTGGATCGGCCAGGAGTCCACCACCGAGGAGCGGCGCGCCGCCTACGCCGCCGACATCACCTACGCGTCCGTCAGCGAGCTCGGCTTCGACGTGCTGCGGGACCGGCTCGCCACCGACCCCGCCGACCTGGTGGTGCCCGAACCGAACGTGGCGATCATCGACGAGGCGGACTCGGTGCTCGTCGACGAGGCGCGGGTGCCGCTGGTGCTGGCGGG
>Ga0065720_1003599_pt1 | contig 14632 bp, 8 predicted proteins | sample Thericmetagenome_FD_59107 | JGI IMG/M metagenome (GOLD analysis project Ga0065720, IMG submission 59107) | Thermophilic microbial communities from the Joint Bioenergy Institute, California, USA of rice/straw/compost enrichment - eDNA_2 v2... | ecosystem: Engineered > Solid waste > Grass >... | reverse complement strand
GCCCGCGCCGCCTGCTCGGCGTCCGCGGCCGGATAGGACCCGCCCGCGCCGCCGTGCTGGTGGATGTCGACGAAGCCGGGGAGCACGTACCGTCCCCCGAGGTCTGTGCCGTCCCGTGGGGCGGCGCCGCGCCCGACGTGGGTGATGCGTCCGTCCTCGATCGTCAGCCAGCCCTCCCGCACGTCGTCGGCGAGCACGACGCGGGCGTTCGCGAGTGTGATCCCCATGGCACCAAGCATCACAGACCCGCGCCGCCGCCGTGGCCCCCGGGGGGACCGTGCCGCGGGTCACGTCCGGCCGATGCGCTCGAACGGGATTCGACGACGGCGGGCGGGTAAAAGGACAGTAGGGGCAAGCCCGGACAGATCAGCGAGGGCGGCACGCTGGACGGAGCACGGACGACGGACCGCAGGGGGGCACGATGACGGTGCGCATGGGCACGGCGAGGCTCGGTCCGGCCGAGCGCTCGGCGGCGCTGGCCGAGATGGCGGCCCGGGAGCTCGACGTGGTCGTGGTGGGCGGTGGCGTGGTCGGCGCGGGCGTCGCGCTCGACGCGGCCACCCGCGGCCTCACCGTGGGGCTGGTCGAGGCGCGTGACTTCGCCTCCGGCACCTCGTCACGCTCGTCGAAGCTCATCCACGGCGGCCTGCGCTACCTGGAGCAGTACAACTTCGACCTGGTGCGCGAGGCGCTGCAGGAACGGTCGCTGCTGCTCCAGCGCATCGCCCCGCACCTGGTCCGGCCGGTGCCGTTCCTGTTCCCGCTCACCCACCACGTGTGGGAGCGCTTCTACGTGGGGGCGGGGCTGGTGCTCTACGACACGCTCGGCTTCAACCCGTCGGCCCCCCGGGGCGTGCCGGCCCACCGCCACCTGTCCCGGCGCCGCGCCCTGCGCCTCGTCCCGGCGCTGAAACGCTCGGCGTTCACCGGCGCGGTGCTGTACTGGGACGCCCAGGTCGACGACGCCCGGTACGTGGTCACCCTGCTGCGCACCGCCTCCGCCTACGGCGCGCACGTCGCCTCCCGCACCCAGATGATCGGCTTCCTGCGGGAGGGCGAGCGGGTCACCGGCGTGCGGGTGCGGGACCTGGAGAGCGGCCGGGAGTACGACGTGCGGGCCCGGCAGGTGGTGAACGCGACCGGCGTGTGGACCGACGAGATCCAGGAGCTCGTGGGCGGCCGGGGGAGCATCCACGTGCGCGCCTCCAAGGGCATCCACCTCGTGGTGCCCCGGGACCGCATCCACTCCTCGACCGGGATCATCCTGCGCACCGAGAAGTCGGTGCTGTTCGTGATCCCGTGGGGCCGNCACTGGATCATCGGGACCACCGACACCCCGTGGGACCTCGACCGCAGCCACCCCGCGGCGTCCCGGTCCGACATCGACTACGTGCTNGANAAGGTNAACTCGGTGCTCGCGGTGCCGCTCACCCGGGACGACGTGGAGGGCGTGTACGCCGGCCTGCGGCCGCTGCTCGCCGGCGAGTCCGACGAGACCTCGAAGCTGTCCCGCGAGCACGTGGTGACCCACCCGGTGCCCGGCCTGGTGATGGTGGCCGGCGGCAAGTACACCACCTACCGGGTGATGGCCCGGGACGCGGTCGACGCGGTGGCGCACGGCCTCGACCACCGGGTGCCGCCGTCCTGCACCGACCGGGTCCCGCTGGTGGGCGCGGACGGCTACCCGGCGCTGTGGAACGCGCGCCACCACCTCGCCGAGCGCTCCGGCCTGCACGTGGCCCGCATCGAACATCTGCTGCAGCGATACGGCTCGCTCATCGACGAGGTGCTCGAGCTGATCGAGGCCGACCGCGACCTCGCCCGCCCGCTCGCCGGCGCCGACGACTACCTGCGCGCGGAGATCGTGTACGCGGCCACCCATGAGGGCGCCCGGCACCTCAACGACGTGCTCACCCGGCGTACCCGGATCTCCATCGAGACCTTCCACCGCGGGGTGGGGGTGGCGCAGGAGGCCGCCGAGCTGCTCGCCGGGCCGCTCGGCTGGGACCCGGACCAGATCAAGCGCGAGGTGGAGTACTACGCCAAGCGGGTCGAGGCCGAGCGCATGTCGCAGGAGCAGGACACCGACCAGGAGGCGGACGCGATCCGCCTCGGCGCGCCGGAGATCGTCCCGGTCGCCGCGCCCGAACGGCGCCCCCTGCCCTGAGCCGCGGCCCCGTGACCCCCTGACCTCACGCCCCGCGCCCCCGCTCCGCGCGAACGCGGAGCGGGGCGGGGCGTCAGCCGTGCTCCTCCTGCACGTACTGCGGGCCGATCGGCGGCTCGTCCTCACCGATCTTCAGCATCACCCGCACCGCCTCGCCGCGCAGGTTGACGACGTTCACCTGGTCGCCGCCGCCCTCGGAGTCGGCCCAGCAGAACAGGTGCTTCTCGTCGTACCAGCCGAGGATCTTGTAGCAGGACGAGTTGACCGTGGCGATGCGCTCGCCGGTGGTGGTGTCCCAGACGCAGTCGCCCGGCTCCCCGTCGGGGCACCTGGTGGCGAACTGCCGGCCGGACGGCGAGAACGGCCCCGGCGAGGTGGTGTACGGCTCGCCGATGCCGGTGATCTCCCGGGTCACCTTGCCGTCGAGGTCGTAGAAGCGCAGGCCGAACCCCTTGCCGGCGGCGAAGTGGGTGGCCACCTGGGATTCGTCGCCGGCCCAGTAGAACCGGCCCTTCACGATCGAGTTGTCGGCGATGTGGTTGATCTTGGCGGTGCCCGCCACGGTGTCCACGATGATGAAGCCGAGCGTCTTCCACTCCTCCGGCCTGGGGTCCCGGATGGTGAGCAGGAGCCGCTTGCTGTCCTTCGACCAGGCGGGCCACTCGTAGGTGAGCGGCTTCTTGACCGTGTTGATCGAGCGGATCCTGCCGGTCTGCCGGTCGACGAGCTCCACCGCGTGGTAGTCGTCGGTGTACTTCTTCGTGCGCCCCACCTCGAGGCTGCGGTCCGGGGAGACGCTCAGCGACCAGTACTTCTCGGTGCGCCGGAACGAGCCGGTGCGCGACGTGCGCGGGTAGAGGAGATCCCCCTGGTTCTTGCCCTTTCGTTCGAGGTAGTAGTACGCGAGCGAGATCTTGTCGTCGGGGTGCTCGTAGGCGGTGGCCTCGGCGCCCGGCAGCTTCGTCTCGGTGAGGCCCTCGGTCGGCACCTCGGGGGTGGGGGTCGGGGTCGGCGTGGGCGTGCTCGCGGTGGTCGTGGCCGTGTCGCCCGCGGCGACGGTGGTGGTGTCGGTGCCGCCCCGCCCGTTGAGCGCGAACAGGATGCCGGCCAGGGCGAGGAGGAGCGCGAGGGCCGCCGCCGAGCCGGCGATGGCGAGCTTGCGCCCGGGGGAGCGCTGCGATCCGGCGATGGTGCCGGCCTCGCCGACGTGGTACGGCCCGCGCGGGGCGGTCGAGACCGGTCCGGGCGGCGGCGGTGCCGGATGGCCGACGGGCGGCTGCGGCGGCCAGGGCGCCGCCGGCGGGCGCGTCGCGCGCTGGGTGGGCGCCTCCTCGGGCGGTGCCGGGGCCGCGGGCCCGGCGACCGGCTCGCCCACGGGTTGCGCGGCGACGGCCGCGGCCTGCTGCAGGACGGCCGGGCCGGGCGCGTGCTGCGGCGCCGCGGCGGCCGGGCCGGGCGCGTTCTGCTGCAACAGGCGCAGCAGCACCTGCTCGGCGGTGGGCCGGTTCGCCGGGTCCTTGTCGAGGCAGGCCGCGACGACCTCGCGCAGCGTGCCGTGCAGCCGGTCGAGGTCGGGCGTGGTGGTGAGGATGCGGTGGATGACGGCCGCGACCATGTCCCTGCCGAACGGCGGCTCGCCGGTCGCGGCGTACACCATCGTGCAGGCCCAGGCGAACATGTCCGCGGGCGCGCCCGCCGGCTGCCCGGAGAGCTGCTCGGGGGACATGTACGACGGGGTGCCGACCGGGCGCGAGGTGAGCGTGACGGCGGCGTTGTCGAGCGCCTTGGCGATGCCGAAGTCGATGACGCGTGGCCCGTCGGGCGCCATGAGGACGTTCGCCGGCTTGAAGTCGCGGTGCACGATGCCGGCCTGGTGGATGGCGGTGAGCGCGGTGGCGGTGCCGACCGCGAGCCGGTGCAGGCTGGGCCCGGTGCGCGGCCCGGAGGTGCTGACCAGCGTCTGCAGTGAGGGACCGGCGATGTATTCGGAGACGATGTACGGCCGGTCCTGTTCGACCCCCGTCTCGACGATCTGGGCGGTGCAGAAGGCGGCGACGCGCTGCGCCGCGGCCACCTCGCGCAGGAATCGTTCCCGTCCCACCGGGTCCGCGGCGAGCTCGGCCCGCAGCCATTTGATGGCGAACTGCTCGCCGGACGGGTTCTCGCCCAGATAGACGACGCCCTGCCCGCCGTCGCCCAGGCGCCCCAGGAGGCGGTACGCGCCGATCCTTCCAGGGTCGCCGGGACGCAGTGGCGAAGTATCTGGCATACCTGGATTCTCGCGCCTCCGGCGGGCTCGCGGCCACAGCTCGGCCGCTGAGCACGTTTCAACCTGGGCGGCACCGCCGAATTCGTTATCTCCCCGTTTCTCCGGCGTTGCCGACCGGGCGAGGGCGAACGGCGCGAGGACGCGGACCGCCGGCCGGCCACCGGGGGCCGGGCCCGCGCAGGATCCCCGGGATGCTCCGCGGGACGCGGCGCGCCGTCAGCCGGTCTCCCGGTGCCGGTAGGACGGCCCGAAGTGGTTGTTCTCCCGGGTGAAGCTCAGCAGCAGCCGCACCTGGTCGCCGCGCAGGTTGACCACGACCACGCGGACGCCGCCGTCTTCGGCGTGGGCCCAGCAGAACAGGTGCGACTCGTCGTACCAGCCGAGGATCTTGTAGCAGGACGAGCTCACCGTGGCGATGCGCTCGCCGGTGGTGGTGTCCCAGACGCAGTCGCCGGGGTCCCCGTCGGGGCACTTGGTGGCGAACTGCCGGCCGGACGGCGAGAACGGCCCCGGTGAGGTGCGGTACGGCTCGCCGATGCCGGTGATCTCCCGGGTCACCTTGCCGTCGAGGTTGTAGAAGCGCAGGCCGTACTCCTTGACGCCCTGCTTCTTGTCGACGTCCTCCTTCTCGCGGGTGACGGTGACGACCACGCCGGTCCCTTCGGGGGTCCAGTAGAACCGGCCGTTCTCGATGACCTCGTCGTCGAAGCGTTTGAAGTGGACGGCGCCCGTCGCGGCGTCGATGATGAGGAACCCGACCGTCTTCCGGCCCGCCGACTCGATCCTCCGGACGGTGTACAGCACCCGGCTGCTGTCCCTGGACCACTCGGGCCATTCCGGGATGAGCGGCTTCCTGACGGTCTTGACCGAACGGATCTCGCCGGTCTGCCGGTCGACGACGTCGACGGTGCGGTGGCCGGCGGTGAGTTTCTTCGTGCGCCCGGCCTCGCGCTTGAAGTCCGGGGAGATCGTCACCGACCAGTACTTCTCGGTGCGGATGAACTCGCCGGTGGGCGACGTGCGCAGGTAGATGTAGTTCCAGTCCTTGTCGTCCTCGTCGACCAGGTAGCTGACGAGCGAGATCTTGTCGTCGGGGTGCTCGTAGGCGGTGGCCTGCGCGCCCGGCAGCTTCGTCTCGGTGAGCCCCTCGGTCGGCACCGGCGCGTCGGCTGCGGGCGTGCCCGCGGTGGGCGTGGGCGAGGCCGTGGGCGTGGCCGCGGGCGCGGCCGCGGACGTGTTGCCGACGGCGGCGGTACCGCTCTGCCCGTTGAGCGAGAGCAGGACGCCGGCCAGGAGGGCGAGCGCCACGGCCGCCGCCGTGCCGGCGACGGCGAGCCTGCGGCCCGGGGAGCGGTGCGCCGAGGCGATGGTCGGGGGCTCGGCGATGCGGTACGGCCCGTGCGGCTCGGCCGGCGGGGCGACGCCGGGGGCCGGCGAGGGCGGCAGGGTGTGGCCGCCGGTGGCGCCCGCCGGCGGGGGCGGCGCCGCCGGGCGCGCCGCACGCGTGACGTCGGCCTGGCTCGCCTCGGGGCCGGGTTGCGCGGCGACGGCGGCGGCGTGCCGCAGGACGGCCGGGCCGGGCGCGTCCTGCTGCAGCAGCCGCATGAGGACCTGCTCGGCGGTGGGGCGCCGCGCGGGGTCCTTCTCCAGGCAGGCCGCGACCAGCTCGCGCAGGTTGCCGTGCAGCCGGTTGAGATCGGGTGTGACGGTGAGGATGCGGTGGATGACGGCCGGGATCGAGTCGTTGCCGAAGGGCGGCTCGCCGGTCGCGGCGTACACCATCGTGCAGGCCCAGGCGAACATGTCCGCGGGCGCGCCCACCGGCTGCCCGGAGAGCTGCTCGGGGGACATGTACGACGGGGTGCCCACCGCCTGGGAGGTGTACGTGGCGCTGTCGAGCGCCTTGGCGATGCCGAAGTCGATGACCCGCGGCCCGTCGGGCGCCATGAGGACGTTCGCCGGCTTGAAGTCGCGGTGCGCGATGCCGGCCTGGTGGATGGCGGCGAGCGCGGTGGCGGTGCCGACCGCCAGGCGCTCGAGGCTCGGCCCGGTACGCGGGCCGGAGGTGCTCACGAGCCGCTGCAGCGAGGGGCCCTCGATGTACTCGGAGACGATGTACGGCCGCTCCTGCTCGACCCCCGTCTCGACGATCTGCGCGGTGCAGAAGGCGGCGACGCGCTGCGCCGCGGCCACCTCGCGCAGGAAACGCTCCCGCCCCACCGGGTCCCCGGCGAGGTCGGCGCGCAGCCACTTGATCGCGAACCGGTGCCCGGCGGCGTTCTCGCCGAGGTAGACGACGCCCTGCCCGCCGTCGCCCAAGCGCCCTCGTAACCGGTATGAGCCGATGTTCCCGGGGTCGCTTGGCCGCAATGGTGAAATATCTGGCATACCTGGATCGCTGGGTCTCTGTTGGGCCTGTGGTGGGCGGCTCTGCGCTGCGCACGGCCCAACCGCCGCCCGCGATCGCTCCGCGATCCGGCCGTTCCCGCGGCGCCGTCAGCCGTGCTCCTGCCGAAGGTAGTCCAGCCCGGCCTTTTCGGTCTCTTGGTTCCGTCATATTCATCCGGGGCCGCGGCGTTTTCCCACGTAAATCGGTGACGCTCGAATGTAACTTTCGTCCCAGGGGTCGGCGGAGCGGCTCCGCCGGGTGCCGCCGGGTGCCGCCGGGGCGGACGCGAGCCGCCAGGAGCGCCCGAATCGTCCGGTTTGCCGTGTCCGAGCGGGGGCTTAGATCCCGGAGGCGAGGCCGGCGCGTGCGCCGCGCCGCCCGGCGCCGCGACGCCGGGCGGCGCCGTCAGCCGTGGTCCTCGCGCAGGTAGTACAGCTCGACCTGCTCGCCTTCCCGCAACGTCCCCTTCAGCAGCGTCCGAAGCGTTCTCCCGTGCAGGTCGATGACGCTCACCCGCAGGTCGTCGCCCCGATGGACCCAGCAGAGCAGATGCGAGTCGTCGTACCAGCCGAGGATCGAGTCGCACGACGCGCGCACCGTGGCGGTGCGCGTCCAGCCCGAGGTCTCCCAGACGCAGACGCCCGGCTCGCCTTCCGGGCACCTGGCGACGAACGATCCGCCGGACGGCGAGAACGGCCCGAGCGGCCTGTGGTACATCCGGCCGGGCTCGGTGCTCTCCCGCACCACCCTGCCGTCGAGGTCGTAGAAGCGCAGGCCCTCCGCCGAGCCGTCGGTGAAGCGGGTGAGCACCTGGGACTGGTCGCCGGTCCAGAAGAACTCGCCGTCCCGGATGGAGTCGTCATCGAGCCGCCTGATCCGGGCGGTGCCCGCGGCGACGTCGACGACGATGAAGCCGAGCGTGCGCCGATCGCCCGGCCGGGTGCCCTCCCGCATGGTCAGCAGGAGTCTCCCGCCGTCCGCGGACCACCTGGGCGACACGTAGAAGAAGGGCTTCTCGACCGTGTTGATCGAGCGGACCTCGCCGGTCCGCCGATCGACGAGCTCCACCACGGCGAAGCCGTCGACGTACCGCTTCGGGCGCCCCGCCTCGAACCTGCCGTCCGGGGAGACGACGACGTCCCAGTACCTGTCGACGCGGCCGAACGGGCCGGTGCGCGACCCGCGCACGTAGTGGACCTGGTCCTCGTTCCCGTGCCGCACCGCGTAGCCGGCGAGCCAGATCCGGTCGCCGGGATGCTCGTAGACGGTGGCCCGCAGCCCCGGCGGCTCCGTCTCGGCGAGGCCCTCCGCCGGCACCGCCGCGGCGGGCGTGCCCGCGGCGGACGTGGGCGTGCCGTCCGGGGGTACGGCACCGCCGCCCCGCCCGTTGAGCGCGACCAGGACGCTGGCGACGGCGAGTACGACCGCCACGGCCGCCGCCGATCCGGCGATGGCGAGCCTGCGCCGCGAGGAGCGGCGCGGCGCGGCGGGGGAGAGGGGCTCGGTGGCCCGGTACGGCCCCCGCCGCGGGCCGGTCGGCAGCGCCGATCCGGAGGGTTGCGCGCTCTCCGGCGGCGGGTCGGCGGCGGGCTCGGCCGGGGCCTCCCCGTCGGGCCGTGCGGCGACGGCGGCCGCCTGCCGCAGGAGGGACGTGCCGGACGTGTCCGCGACGGCCGGGCCGGGCGCGTCCTGCTGCCGCATCAGGCGGAGCAGCACCTGCTCGGCGGTGGGCCGGTTCGCCGGGTCCTTGTCGAGGCAGGCCGCGACCACCTCGCGCAGCGTGCCGGGCAGCCGGTCGAGGTCGGGCGTGGTGGTGAGGACGCGGTGGATGACGGTCGCGACCGCGCCGTCGCCGAAGGGGGGTTCCCCGGTCGCGGCGTACACCATCGTGCAGGCCCAGGCGAACATGTCCGCGGGCGGGCCCACCGGCTCCTCGCCGAACTGCTCCGGCGCCATGTAGGAGGGGGTGCCGACCGGCCGCGAGGTGACGGTGGCGGCGTCGAGCGCCCTGGCGATGCCGAAGTCGATCACGCACGGCCCGTCCGCCGCCATGAGCACGTTCCCCGGCTTGAAGTCGCGGTGCACGATGCCGGCCTGGTGGATGGCGGCGAGCGCGGTGGCGGTGCCGACCGCGAGCCGGTGCAGACCCGACCCGGTGCGCGGCCCGGAGGNGNNGACCAGCNNCTGNAGCGAGGGNCCGTCGATGTACTCGGAGACGATGTACGGCCGGTCCTGCTCGANNCCCGTCTCGACGATCTGGGCGGTGCAGAAGGCGGCGACGCGCTGNGCCGCGGCCACCTCGCGCNGGAAGCGGTCCCATCCGCCGAGGTCGTCGGCGAGGCCGGCGCGCAGCCACTTGATGGCGAACTGCCCGCCGGACGGGTTCTCGCCCAGGTAGACGACGCCCTGCCCGCCGTCGCCCAGGCGCCCCACCAGGCGGTAGGGGCCGAGCCGTGCCGGGTCGCTGGGCCGCAGTGGCGAGGTCTCTGGCATACCTTGATCTTCGCGGATCTCCGCGCATCTCCGCAGATTTCCGCGCGTCCGCGCGGCCCGTCCCGGCCCGATCCGGCGAGCGCCCGCCCGGCCCGGCGGCGCCACCGGCGACCTGGGCGTTCGTGCGGGGCCGTCACCGGGGTGACGGGGAAGGGCACGAGATCGAGGGCCGTAGACTGAGGGACCGCAGGGTTCACATGGAGGGTCGTCCCGGTGTCTGACTTCGACACGGTCCTGGTGGTCGATTTCGGCGCGCAGTACGCGCAGTTGATCGCGCGGAGGGTGCGCGAGTGCCACGTGTACTCCGAGATCGTCCCATCGACGATGCCCGTGTCGGAGATGCTCGCCCGCAAGCCGAAGGCGATCATCCTCTCCGGCGGCCCGTCGTCGGTCTACGCCGAGGGCGCGCCGAAGGTGCCCGCCGAGCTGTTCGCCGCGGGGGTGCCGGTCTTCGGCAGTCTGCTACGGCTTCCAGGCGATGGCGCAGGCGCTCGGCGGCGAGGTGGCGAGGACCGGGATCGCCGAGTACGGCCGCACGCCGCTCCAGGTGATCCGGGAGGGCGTGATCTTCGCCGGGCTGCCCGCCGAGCAGTCGGTGTGGATGTCGCACGGCGACAGCGTGCGCACCGCCCCCGAGGGGTTCGTCGTGACGGCCGCCACCGACGCGACCCCGGTGGCCGCGATGGAGGCCCCCGAACGCGGCCTGTACGGCGTGCAGTTCCACCCCGAGGTGCTGCACACCGAGCACGGCCAGGCGGTGCTGCGGCACTTCCTCGACGCGGCCGGCTGCCGCCCCTCGTGGACGATGCTCAACATCGTCGAGGACGCGGTGGAGTCGGTGCGCGCCACGGTCGGCCCGAACGGCCGGGCGATCTGCGCGCTGTCCGGCGGCGTCGACTCGGCGGTCGCCGCGGCGATCGTGCAGCGNGCCATCGGCGACCGGCTCACCTGCGTGTTCGTCGACCACGGGCTGCTGCGCAAGGGCGAGGCCGAGCAGGTCGAGCGNGACTTCGTGGCGGCGACCGGGGTGAAGCTGCGGGTGGTGGACGCCGCCGACCGNTTCCTCAAGGCGCTCNCCGGGGTGACCGACCCGGAGNCGAAGCGCAAGATCATCGGCCGCGAGTTCATCCGGGTGTTCGAGGACGAGCAGCGCGCGATCATCGCCGCCGCGGACGCGCCGGTCGACTTCCTCGTGCAGGGCACGCTCTACCCGGACGTGGTCGAGTCCGGCGGCGGCACCGGCACCGCGAACATCAAGTCGCACCACAACGTGGGCGGCCTGCCGGAGGACCTGGAGTTCACCCTCGTCGAGCCGCTGCGCACGCTGTTCAAGGACGAGGTGCGCCGGGCGGGCGAGGAGCTCGGCCTGCCCCCGGCGATCGTGTGGCGGCAGCCGTTCCCCGGCCCCGGCCTCGCCATCCGGATCATCGGCGAGGTCACCCGGGAGCGGCTCGACATCCTGCGCGAGGCCGACGCGATCGCCCGCGAGGAGCTGTCCCGGGCCGGGCTCGACCGGGAGATCTGGCAGTGCCCGGTGGTGCTCCTCGCCGACGTGCGCTCGGTGGGCGTGCAGGGCGACGGGCGCACCTACGGCCACCCGATCGTGCTGCGGCCGGTGACGAGCGAGGACGCGATGACGGCCGACTGGGCGCGGGTGCCGTACGACGTGCTGGCGCGCATCTCCACCCGGATCACGAACGAGGTGCGGGAGATCAACCGGGTGGTGCTCGACGTGACGAGCAAGCCGCCGGGCACGATCGAATGGGAGTAGTTGACGGGGAGTCAGCCTTTTTTGGCAGAAGGCCCTGTTCGATCTGCGTGGGCTAGGTAAGTTGGGGTAGGTGCCTGAAACTCCGAGCACCGCAGACCGTACCGACCGTAGCGTCCGTACCGTCCCGCCGTCCGGGAGCGCCGCCGAGCGGCCGCGCCTCGCCTGGTTGGACGCGTTGCGCGGCATCGGGGCGATGGCCGTCGTCGCCGAGCACATGCTGCCGTGGCTGGCGCCGAACATCCGGCCGTACTGGTTCAACCTCGGCATCTACGGCGTCATGACGTTCTTCCTCGTCAGCGGGTACATCATCCCGGCGTCCCTGGAGCATCGGGGCGATGTGCGCACCTTCTGGGTGAGCCGGGTGTTCCGTCTCTACCCGATCTACCTGCTCGTGATCGCCGTCGCGCTCGTCGCGTCGATCTGGCTGCCGGTCCGGCCCCAGGTGCCGCGCGACCTCACCGCGGTCGCCGAACACCTGACCATGCTGATGGACGTGGTGGACGGCGCCGGGATCGTCGACACGATGTGGACGCTCTCCTACGAGATGGTGTTCTACCTGCTCGTGACGGCCCTGTTCACGGCCGGGCTGCACCGGCACAGCGGGGCGATCGCGATCGTGTTCGGCCTGGTCGCGGTGGGCGCCGGCCTGGTGCTCGTGTCACCTCTGCTGCCCGGCCGGCCCGCCGCCGTGGTCTCGGCGGTCGTCTTCGTGGCCGGCCTGTGCTGCCTGATCAGCGGCCGGTGGCGGGTGCCCGCCGCGTATCTGCTCGGCGCCATGGCCCTGGTGCTGCTGCTCTTCGGCAGCCGGGTGGCCTGGTTCGGCGCGGCGATCCTCGCGGTGATGTTCGCGGGCACGGCGATCTACCGCTGGGAGCGGGGCACGGGCGGCCTGTGGCCGGTCGCCGCGGTGGCGGTGCTGGTCGGCGTGGCCCCGGTGTGGGCGATCCGGGCGGGCTGGTGGTGGGTGCAGCCGGGCCCGTGGCTCACCACGCTCGCGCTCGCCGCGGCGACGTTCGCGGGCATGATGGCGCTGCGCCGCCGGCGGGTGCCGCGCCCGCTCGTCTGGCTGGGGCTGATCAGCTACTCGGTCTACCTGCTGCACCATCCGGTGCTGCGCTGGCTGGACGCGATCGTCGGCGACGTGCGCGCCGCCGACGCGATCGTCCAGGCGTCGCTGATCGTCGTGTATCTCGCGGTGGTGCTCGCGCTGAGCCGGCTCACCTACGGGCTGGTCGAGCGGCCGGCGCAGCGCCTCGGCCGCCGGCTCAGCGCCCGGCTGGTTCAGCGCGGGAACGTGGCCCCGGGCCCGAGCCGCCGGGAGCCGGCGAGCTCCGAGACCGTCACGAGGCGGTAGCCGCGCCGCTTCAGCTCGCGCAGCACGCGCGGCATCGCCTTCACGGTGTGCGGCACCACGTCGTGCATGAGGATCACGCCGTTCGGCCGGGCGAGCGAGAGCACCTTATCGCCGATCTTGTCGACGTCGCGCAGCGACCAGTCGAGCGTGGTGCCGGTCCACAGCACCTGCGCCAGCCCGAGCTCCTTGGCGGCGGCGACGACCCGCGCGTCGGTGTGCCCGTACGGCGGGCGCATCGTGCGGGGCCGCTTGCCGATCACCCGGTGCAGCACGTCCTGGGTACGGCCGAGCTGCTCGGCGATCTGCGCGTCGGACAACGCGGGCAGCGACTCGTGCCCGTAGGTGTGGTTGCCGATCTCGTGGCCCTCCCGCGCCATCCGGCGCACCACGCCCGGGCGCTTCTCGACGCGCTCGCCCACGAGGAAGAAGGTGGCCTTCACCTTGTGCTTCCGCAGCGTGTCGAGCAGCCGGGCGGTGACCGTGCCGGGGCCGTCGTCGAAGGTGAGCGCGAGGCACTTCACCTTCGCGCAGTTCACCCGCTTCGGCCTGGCGGCCGCCGGGGCCGCCTTCGCGGCGACGGGCGAGAGCTTCGGCGTCGCGGGGGCCGTGCCGGTGCGGGCCGCGGCGGCGGGGGCCGGTAACGCGGCGACGGCCGTGGCCGCCAGCGCGAGGGCGGCGAACGTCAACGAGGGGCGCTTGGTCATGTGAGGCCGCTTCCAGGGGAGGGGTGGCTGTGCGGACGGAACGAACGACACACGGACGGGCACGAGACGACGGGCGGCGGGGTGCCTGGCGGGCCGTCCGGCAGGCACCCCGGCGCCGTGCCGTACCCGGCGTGCCGGCCGGGTACGGCGAGGCCGTGTGACGAGCGGTGCTACGGCTGGATCAGCGGGGTGTCCGAGGAGCTGATCGTGGCGTCCGGCGGGAACACCTCGCCCGGCTGAAGCTTCTTGCCGCGCAGCAGCGCGTCGACCGGCACGACGTGGAAGCCCTTCTTCTTCAGGCCGGTGAGCAGCCTGGGCATCACGTCGACGGTCTGGGTGACCCAGTCGTGCATGAGCACGATCGAGTCACGCCGCGCGCCCTGCATGACCTCGTCGTAGATCTTGTCCGCGTTCTTGTGGGACCAGTCGTGCGAGCTGGTGTTCCACAGGATGATCGGCAGCTTCAGGTCGGTCGCGATCTGCTGCACCCGGTCGTCGTAGAGGCCGAACGGCGGACGCAGCGTGGTCGGGTACTTGCCGGTGATCTTGTACACCAGCTCCTGGGTGCGGGTGATCTCCGACTCGATCGTGGACTCGCTGCTCTTGGTGAAGTCGGGGTGGCGGTAGCTGTGGTTGCCGATCTGGTGCCCCTCCTCGACGATGCGCTTCGCCAGGTGGGGCCGGGCCTTCACGTACTGGCCCTCCAGGAAGAAGGTCACCTTGACGTTGTGCTTCTTGAGCGTGTCGAGCAGCTTGCCGGCCTGCTGTCCGGGTCCGTCGTCGAAGGTGAGGGCGATGCATTTCACCTTCGCGCAGTCTACCTGGGGTGCCTTCTTCGTCGAGGTCTTCTTCGTGCCGGTCGGCTTGGCGGGGTCGTCCTTGGTGGTTCCTGTCGCGGGGTCGGCGGTGGCGGCGCCGGCGGTGGCGCTCCACGCGGGGGAAGGTGCGCAGACGGCGGCGATCAGCGCGAGACTCGTCGCGATCCTGATCGGCAGTCGCATGACCGAACACTCCTCAGGGTGGGGGTAACTCGGGACTCTTTACTGCATTTGTGTCACTTTGTTCACTTCGACAGGGCACAGCATCCTACCTTTCGAACGGGCTCGGTGTCGGGAAGTACGCCTCAAGGAAGTTCCGCAGCAGCGCGTCCTGCTCCGGCGTGGTCGGCGCGGTGTCGTTGAGGCAGAACGTGTCGTGCTGCCGCAGCGCGAGCATGTTCCGCAGCTTGCGGCGGGTGCGGTCGAGCGCGATGTCCACGTAGGTGTAGCCGATCGTCCCCGGCACGGCCCGCCCGGTGAGGTATCCGTAATAGTGGGCGAGCGACGAGACCACTGAAATATCGGTGCAATCCCGGAACCGGTGCCCGGCCGTCGCCGCGAACTCCGCCGCGAACCGCTCCTCCAGCTCGGCGAGGAGGCTGCGCCGCAGCGCGTACGGCACGTGCCGCATCTTGTGCGTGAGCGTGCGCCCGAACAGGCCGGCGAG